>Ga0207644_10002122_pt1 | contig 12865 bp, 10 predicted proteins | sample KBSS73metaG_FD_184326 | JGI IMG/M metagenome (GOLD analysis project Ga0207644, IMG submission 184326) | Switchgrass rhizosphere microbial communities from Kellogg Biological Station, Michigan, USA - KBS S7-3 metaG (SPAdes) (version 2) | ecosystem: Host-associated > Plants > Roots > Rhizosphere... | reverse complement strand
AAATTGCGGAAATCGCGCGTGCGCATCAATTCCGACCGGATGGAGCTGCCCGAATAGGCCGTGTAGGTTCCGATCCACTCGTAATCGCCGCCGCCATGATCGAAGCGCACCAGGCGCAAGTCTTCCAGGCCACCGCGCTGCTGCTCGGTGATCGGGAAAATCACGCTGTTCGACAGGCTGCTTTCGGCATGGCGGTGGAGCGATACGCCCAGGTCTTCAGCCGGTGGCGCGCTGTCGTTGGGCAGCATCGCCGTGGCAAAGGCGCTTTGCGGCCAAAGCTGGAACGTGCCGTCGTGATAGGCCACGCCTTCACGGAACACGATGGAGCTTATGTGCCCCTCGCCCACGGCGCGCAGGCTCATCACGAAACGCTGCGCCCCATCGACCATGCCCGACTGGTCGGGATGGGGAACGATGGACGGGTTCATCAACGCAGCGGCGGCGTAAGTGTATTCGTGGCAGAAATAGGCCCCGATCAGGCGGCGCCGCACCGGCGGGATATCGCTATCCTCCAGGTCGAGCGCCTGCTGCACTTCGGCATAGCGTTCCTCGAACAGCTGTTCGGTCTGCCAGTGCCGCTCCTCGAAATCGTGCAGGACGCGGGCATATTCCTCGGCTGCTTCGGCTTCGTCGAGCGAGAGAACGTCTGCAACCAGACGCGCGGCGCGCGATCCGCCGCCAGAGCTGCCTTGCCAACCCAGGTGAAAGGGCCGCAAGACGACGCGGGACGGATCGGCATGGAGCCGCTGTTCAAGAATTCGCAAGCCGTTGCTGGCCGATGGCCGGTTGCCCGGCAAGAGGCTGGCTTGCGAGGGGCTTGACTGTGTATGCTCGGTCGCCAAGGACGCTCCTTACCTTGCTGTTTTGACCAAGGGGCTGGGTTTCGGTGCCAACGCGCGGGACCGCCGCACGTTCCAGGCCGGCGAGCGCATAATATGCGAGTTGGAATGCCAGAATTGATTCCGCCCCGCAATTGGCATTGACCCCGCGCGGCGTGATGCCATCGCGACAACGCCCGGTTGCCAGATCGCCCAGCGCAATGCCGCGGTCATTGCCCCCCAGGAACCAGCGATACGCTGCCTGCGCATGGGCGCGCCACAGATCTCGCCGGTGCTCGAGTGCTTCATCGTCTTCATGGCCGGCGCTGGCATGCCACGCAGCGGCGCAAGCTTCCACTGCCGCCCATGCTTCAAGCGGCTGCTGGTCGAAAGGCTTGGCTTCATAGGATACAGCATGAGGCGGCGTGAAAGTTTCCGAACCGATGGCACGAAACTGACCTGTAACGGTCGTCTGTTGCGCCACGATGAACTCAAGCGATTCAAACCCGCTTTCCAGCCAGTCTCGCCGGTTCATCAAATGGCCCGCACGGATCAGCGCCTCGGGCAAGCGCGGATTGTCATAGCCGAGCATGGCTTCGAACCAGGCCCAGTCCGGCCGGCGGCCCTGTGCCAGCAGGGCATGGAGCAAGGCACCGCCACGTTCGACCACGGCGCGGCTGGGCCGATGATCGGGTTCGACGGCAAGGACTTGGGCTGCGCCCAGCACGGCAAAGGCGATGCTGCGCGGGTATTCCACGCGGCCCAGCGGTTCTAGCACCACATCATACCACTGGCGCGCCCATGCCTTCAGGCCTGGATCGGGCGCGTGGGCCACGGCATGGCCCAGGACCCACAGCGCACGGCCGTTGCTGTCTTCCGATCCGACATCCTCGCACCACGAACGGTCAAAGGCCATGAAATTGCGAAAGCGGCCCTTGTCCGGATTCCACGCGTGTTGGACGAACGAAGCGAAGACCGTGGCCCAACGCTGCCGGTCTGCCAGGGGGATGCCATCGGCCACACCCATCAGCATCAGGGCGCGGACGTTGTCATCCAGGCAATAACCATGGCGGCGATCGGGCACAGCGCCGATCCCGTGCTGGAGCATGCCGGTGCTGTCGCACATTGCCCAGACGCCGCTGGCGCCCGGCGTTGCCGTGAGCGGGGCCTGCTGGGGTGCCGTGGACGCAACGGTATCGACCAGTTGCGCGCAACTGGCGGCAAAGCGCGGCCAGATGGTTTCACGGCCACGCGCATAGGCACGGCGCTGCATCGTATCGAGGGCCTGCGCATCGCCCAGCAGGGCATTGACTGCATCGGCCAGCGCCTGCGCAGAGCGCGGCGGCACCAGCGAACCAACGCCATCGGCCAGCAATTCGCTGGCATGCAGATAAGGCGTGGACACGACGGCCTTGCCCAAGGCCACGGCATAGCTGAGCGTGCCGGATGTGGACTGCTGGAGATTGGGATAGGGCGTGAGATAGATGTCGCACGCTTCAAGCTGGTCCAGCAGTTCGCCGGTTTCCAGAAAGCGGTTGTCCCATTCCATGTGGTCAGCCACGCCCAGATCTCTGGCAAGGTCCATCAGGCTTTCCCGATACGCTTCGCCCTCGGCAGCAACGAGGTTGGGATGCGTTGCGCCGACGATGCGATAAACCGTATCGGGGTGGGCCGCCACGATCGCCGGCAGCGCTTCGATAGCGGTTTCAAGCCCCTTGCCCTGGCCCAGCAGGCCGAACGTCATGATCACGTTCTTGCCGGCAAGACCCGCGCGTTCCTTGAATTCGGCGGTGCGCCCAAATGGGCGATCGGGCGCGCCATGGGCAATCACGGTCACGCGGGCCGGGTCCACGCCATAGACTTGCGCCAGCACATCGCGGCCGTGTTCGCTCATCACCATCACGCCGCTGGCGCGGGCGAGAATATGATCGAGCACCGCGCGCTGCTGCACGCTGGGCTGCGCCAGCACGGTGTGGAGCGTGACGATCAGCGGCGCGGCCACCCGGTCTACCAGTTCGAGCACCATGGCGCCGCTTTGCCCGCCGAAGATGCCATATTCGTGCTGCAACCAGACGGCATCGACCGCATCTTCGTTGATGCGGCGGGCAGCGGTGCGATAGTCCTCTGCCTCATCCGCGCGAATGACGCTGCGTGCCTGGGGATAGGCATGGGATTCGGTGGAACTGTCGACCACATGAAGGTCGACCGCGATTTCGGGATGATGCAGCCCGAGTTGCTCGAACACATCGGTGGTGAAAGTGGCGATGCCGCACTTGCGCGGCGCAAATCCGCCGATCAGCGCCAGACGACGGGCCGGCAGGCGCATCGTTGACTCCAGGCTGAAGAAATCGAGGACGGCACCCGCTACCGGGGTGGCGCGCCGCAGGGAATTGGAAAGTTCGCGTGTCATCTGGCTGGCTCGCCCTGAAATCTGTCTGTTCGATGAACCAACGTTGCAAAACCGATTCAGTTGCATTGCAGTGCAGTGTCACAGGAAAGGACAGCTTTGATTTTGTCGCTGAAAAAGGGCACTTCAAGGATGCGGCGGCGCAATACGGCGAAATTTTTTCACGGGGCCCACCAGCGTTGCCGCCAGCCGTAGCTGGCTGCGATCGCCTGCCCCTGTGCGTCGCGCGCCGGGCGGAAGCGGAAGCGCTGCATCGCCAGGCGGCAGGTAATGGCATCGGCTTCATCGTTGCCGCTTGGCTGCTGCACCCGGCAGTAGACCGGCTTGCCCTGCGTGTCTACGCGCAAGACGATCACCACTTCGCGGCCCGCGCGATCGGCACGGCCGGCGGCAGGATAGTCGCGCGCAGCGGTGATGTCTCCGGCGATCTTGGCAACGCCCTGCGCCTGGCCCGCGCCCTGGCCATTGCCGCTATCGCCACTGCCGGTGCCGGTGCCCGCATTGGCCCCGCCCGTGCCATTGCCGCTCGCCCCCGCGCCCGATCGACTGGCATCGCCGGTGCCGGCAACGGGGGCGGCCGGCAAGGCCGGGATGACGATCCGTGGGGGTGGCGCCGTGATCGCCTTGGGCCGCGCCTTGCGCCCCATGGCACCGGCCTCGCCCGCTGCGGCCTGGTGCCTGGCCGGCGGCGGTGATGGCGGCGGCGGGGAGGGGCTGGGCCTGGGCGCAGGAGGCGTTGGCGCATAAAGGACCGGCGATGGATCGGGCAGGCTGAGCGCCGCGATCCCTCCGGCAAGGCCGCGTACCAGGGCCACGACAAGGCCGATATGCAAGATTGCCACGGCCACGCCGATCGTCAGTTGGCGCCTCCACCCGGCGGTGGATCGGTCGTAGGGACGATTCGCAGCTGAACCCATGGCGTTTCCATAATCCGCGCCCGATATGCACGGTTCCCGATGGCATGACCCGAGCAAAAAACGGGCCAGAGCGTTTCAAAGAGGGGATAGGCCCCCGTATTACCTCCCTAATTGCATCATCGGCAGTTTCGCGTCTCCTCCATATGCGGTAGGCTTTTTTCCAACAGGCGTGTTCCCGAGCCATCGGGCGACGGAGCAATCGGCGCCTCCAAGGATTGAACGAATGCGAATTCTGGTTGTCGAGGACGAGCCGTTGCTCGCAATGCTGCTGGAGGAAAACCTGGCAGACCTCGGCCATGACAAAGTGACGGCCGTGGCCACGGTGGATCAGGCGCTCTCGGCGCTGGATGAATCGCCGGTCGACGCGGCACTGCTCGATTTCTCGCTGGGCAGCGACACCACATCGGTGCCGGTGGCCCTGCGCCTGCGCGAGGAAGGCACCCCGTTTTTCTATCTCTCGGGACACGCCTCGCTCGATCCCGATTCCGGCGCGCCCGAAGCGCCGATGCTGCCCAAGCCGGTCAGCCTCGATGCGTTGCGCCAGGCCTTGTCGACCTTGATCGAGGCAGACTGATCGCGCGCCCGCGCGGGTCGCTCAACTTTCCAGAAAGCTGTCGTCCCGCGCCAGGCTGGCCAGGCGCAAGCCATGCGCCTTGGCGCGCTCTGCGGCCAGCGTCGATGCCGCAGACACGGTCACCAGCAGCGGGACCCCGGCAATGACGGCCTTCTGCACCAGTTCATAGCTACACCGCGCGGTCAGGACAACGAACCCGGCGGACGGCGCAAGGCCGGCGCGGGCCATGGCGCCAACCAACTTGTCGAACGCATTGTGGCGGCCCACGTCTTCGCGAACCATGGCCACGGCACCATCGGCCGTGCAGAATGCGGCAGCATGGGTCGCGCGTGTCGCCCGCCCCAAGACCTGCTGGTCACGCAACTGCGCAGCGGCACGAAAGATCGCTTCGTCGGCAACCGCCAGCCGGGCGGTCACCTGCGGCAGGGGGCGCAGGACCTGATCGAGGCTTTCGATCCCGCACAACCCGCAAGACCCTTCGGAAAGACGCAGGCGCGCACGCTCCATCAAGGGCGCCGCTTCGGCCATGGCCAGTGTGATCCGCAAGATCCATCCGCGTCCGTCGATCTGTGCCGCTTGCGCGGAATCGAAGCCGGCGACATCGGCAATGAGCTGTTCGGAAAGGCAGAAGCCCAGCGCATAGTCTTCGAGATCGGTGGGCGTGGCCATCATCACGGCATAGCCCAGGCCATTGATCTCGATCGCCACGGGGGCTTCCTGTGCCAAAGCCCGTGCCCGCAGCGCGGGAGGACGGCCATCGGCAAAATGCTCGACGAACGCGAAATCCTGCGCGCCGGAAGGCAGGTCAGCCTGCATCGGCACCATGCTGCGCGGGATCGGTGGCTCGGGTCTGCGGCGCCGGCGCACGGCCGGTGGCCAGCTCTGCCAAGGCGGTGCGCGCCACGGGATCGAGCGCATCTTCGCCATGGGCAGAAAGATGCGCAAAGATCTGGCGGAGCATTGCCGGGGTCCAGAAGGTGCGCAGGTGATCGGCCACGGCCGATGCCGGATGCGGTTCGTGGGCCAGATTCCGCGCGATCTGGTTGGCCATGTAGACCAGCTTGGCTTCGGTCTGGCCGCTCATTCGGCCGGCTCCATCGCGCTGCCGGCAATGCGCCGCGCCTGGCGGCTTTGCGCGGCATAATCCTCCTGCCACTCGCTTGGCCCGTTGGACGGCGTGATCTGCACCGCCGTCACCTTGTATTCCGGGCAATTGGTGGCCCAGTCGGAATAGTCGGTCGTCACCACATTGGCCTGCGTGGCGGGGTGATGGAACGTGGTATAGACAACGCCCGGTGCCACGCGATCGGTGACGGTGGCGCGCAGCGTGGTTTCGCCCGAACGGCTGGCCAGGCGCACCCAGTCGCCGCTCTTGATCCCGCGGTTTTCGGCGTCGGTGGGGTGGATTTCCAAAAGGTCTTCGGGGTGCCACACGCTGTTTTCGGTGCGCCGGGTCTGCGCGCCGACGTTATATTGCGAGAGGATGCGCCCCGTTGTCAGCAGCAGCGGGAAACGTGGGCCGGTGCGTTCATCGGTGGGCACATAGTCGGTCACCACGAACTTGCCCTTGCCGCGCACGAAGCCTTCGATGTGCATGATCGGCGAACCATCGGGGGCGGTATCGTTCACGGGCCATTGCAGCGATCCTTCGGCATCGAGCCGGGCATAGTTCACCCCCGCGAACGTGGGAGTGAGGCGCGCGATTTCGTCCATGATCTCGCTGGGGTGGGTGTAGTTCCAGTCCAGGCCCAGCGCGCGCGCCAGTTCCTGGGTCACTTCCCAGTCCTGATAGCCGTTCAAAGGCTCCATCACCTTGCGCACCGGCTGGATTCGGCGTTCGGCATTGGTGAACGTGCCATCCTTTTCCAGGAACGAGGAGCCGGGCAGGAAGACGTGGGCATAGTTGGCGGTTTCGTTGAGAAACAGGTCATGCACGATGACGCAGTCCATCGCCGCCAGGCCCGCCGCCACATGCTTGGTATCCGGGTCTGACTGAAGGATGTCTTCGCCCTGGATATAGAGGCCCTTGAACAGCCCGTCGGTTGCCGCATCGAGCATGTTGGGAATGCGCAGGCCCGGTTCGGGATCGATCGGCACGCCCCATTCGGCCTCGAACAGCGCGCGCGTGGCGGCGTCCGATACGTGGCGATAGCCCGAAAGCTCGTGCGGGAAGCTGCCCATGTCGCAGGCGCCCTGCACGTTGTTCTGCCCGCGCAACGGGTTAACCCCCACCCCGCGCCGGCCGATGTTGCCCGTCGCCATGGCGAGGTTGGCAATCGCCATGACGGTGGAGGAGCCCTGGCTGTGCTCGGTCACGCCCAGCCCGTAATAGATCGCGCCGTTGCCGCCCGTGGCATAGAGCCGCGCGGCGCCGCGCACAAGATCGGCGGGCACGCCGGTGACGGGCTCCAGGAATTCGGGGCTGTTGCGCTCTTGCCCCACGAATTCGGCCCAGTGCTGGAACTCGTCCCAATCGCAGCGCTCGCGCACGAAGGCTTCATCGACAAGGCCCTCGGTGACGATCACATGGGCCAGCGCGGAAAGCACGGCCACGTTGGTGCCGGGGCGCAGCGGCAGGTGGTAATCTGCCTCCACATGCGGGCTGCGCACCAGGTCGGTGCGGCGCGGATCGATCACGATCAGCCTGGCGCCCTGGCGCAGGCGGCGCTTCATGCGGCTGCCGAACACCGGGTGGCCATCGGTGGGATTGGCGCCGATCACGAGGATCACGTCGCTCTCTTCCACCGAATCGAAATCCTGCGTGCCGGCCGAGGTGCCGAACGTGGTCTTGAGGCCATAGCCGGTGGGCGAATGGCACACGCGCGCGCACGTATCGACGTTGTTGGTGCCGAACCCGGCGCGCACCAGCTTTTGCACGAGGAAGCCTTCCTCGTTGGTGCAACGGCTCGACACGATGCCACCCAGGGCATTGTTGCCGTGCTGGGCGGCAATCGCCTTGAACCGGCTGGCGGCAAAGCCGAGTGCCTCTTCCCAGCTCACTTCGCGCCAGGGCTGGTCGATGCTCTCGCGCACCATGGGCTTGAGCACCCGGTCCTGGTGCTGGGCATAGCCCCAGGCGAAGCGGCCCTTGACGCAGGAATGGCCGCGATTGGCCTTGCCGTCCTTCCACGGCACCATGCGCACCACCTGCTCCCCGCGCATTTCCGCGCGGAACGTGCAGCCCACGCCGCAATAGGCGCAAGTGGTGACTACGGCGCGCTCCGGCTTGCCGATTTCGGTCACGGCCTTTTCCATCAGCGCGGAAGTCGGGCAGGCCTGGACGCAGGCGCCGCACGACACGCATTCCGACGACAGGAAATCGTCCGACTTCACGCCGGCCGAAATCTGCGAGCCGAAGCCACGGCTTTCCACCGTCAGCGCCAGGGTGCCCTGCACTTCGTCGCACGCGCGCACGCAGCGCGAGCAGACAATGCACTTCGTGGCGTCGAAATCGAAGTAGGGGTTGCTGGCGTCGGTCTCCGCCGCCAGATGGTTGGCACCGTCATAGCCATAGCGCACATCGCGCAGGCCCACCGCGGCGGCCTGGTCCTGCAACTCGCAATCGTTGTTGGCGCTGCAGGTGAGGCAGTCGAGCGGGTGGTCGGAAATGTAAAGCTCCATCACCCCGCGCCGCAGCTTGGCGAGCTTTGGCGTCTGCGTGTGGACTTTCATGCCATCGGCAACCGGCGTAGTGCACGAGGCGGGCGTGCCGCGCATCCCATCGATTTCCACCAGGCACAGGCGGCACGAGCCGAACTGCTTCAGATTGTCGGTGGCGCAGAGCTTGGGGATCGAACCGCCCGAAACGGCGGCGGCGCGCATCACGGTGGTGCCAGCCGGCACGGTGACCGCGCGGCCATCGATTTCCAGCGTCACCTGGGTGTCGGAACGAACCTCGGGGGTGCCGAAATCGGCCTGGCGTTCATAGCCCATGGGCATGCTCCTGCACGGCGGCAAGATCCGCCGGGGTGTTGATATTGTGGGGAATGCGGCCCAGCGCAACGGCGCGCGCATCAATGGCCTGGGCAAAGGCGCGCAAGGAATGCCTACCGCTGCCGGCAAGGATCGCGTCGATCACGGGTGTGGCGCTTGCAGGCCAAAGACCGATGACCGGCTGGCTTTGGCAATAGGCCGGCGCGGGGGAAAGCTGGGTAACAAGATCGTCGTCATAGCCGAAGCTGTCCACCGCCGTGGTCAGCACGGCATCGAACCCGTTCTGCGCGGCATGGTGGAGCGCGGCGGCAATGCCGCCCAGCGGCCCCATGCCGGCGCGGGGGCGGTCGGCCAGGCAAGGCACGGGCGCATCGCTGCGGCCGACGACCACGATGGCATCGCACTGCGATGCAAGCGTTTCGACCGCGCGGGCCAGCAGGGTTTGCCCAGCCAATTCGGCCAGCGCCTTGTCGCTGCCAAAGCGGGTGGATTGGCCACCGGCGAGGACGGCGCCCAGGATCATGGTTGCACCGCTGCACCAGCGCCCTTCGACAGGCTCAGGGCGAACGGGGGAAACAATAGAACGGAAAAGTCCGTTCGGGCTGAGCTTGTCGAAGCCCCTTGCCGACGCCCCCTGGTCACTCCGCCGCCTCCGCATCCGCAGACACCGCGCCGAAATCCTCGGGGAAACGGCGCAGCGCCGAAAGCACGGGATAGGGCGTAAAGCCGCCGAGCGCACAAAGCGATCCGAACTTCATCGTCTCGCACAGGTCTTCCAGCAGCGCGATCTCGTCGGAAAGCGTGCGAGACACTTTGCGGGCGTTGTGGATCTGCGGCAGGCTTTCCACCGCGTCGGCGCTGCGGCCCTGGCGCGCGCGGATGCGATCGATCACTTCCACCCCGCGCGTGGAGCCCAGGCGGCAGGGCGTGCACTTGCCGCAGGATTCGGCGGCGCAGAACTGCATGGCAAAGCGTGCCTGGGCGCTCATGTCCACGCTGTCATCGAACACGGTGAGGCCGGCATGGCCGATCAGGCCATCGGCCGCAGCAAAGCTTTCATAGTCGAACGGCAGATGGAAATCGGCCGGCGGGTGATAGGCGCCAAGCGGCCCGCCCACCTGCACCGCGCGCACCGGACGGCCAGAGGCAGTGCCGCCACCGACCACTTCGACCAGCTCACCCAGTGTGATGCCGAAGCCCACTTCGTAAAGGCCGCCGTATTTCACATTGCCGGCGATCTGGATCGGCATCGTGCCCTTGGACCGGCCGAAGCCGACATCGGCATAGGCCGCACCGCCATTCGCCAGAATCCAAGGCACGGCAGCGAGCGTGAGCACATTGTTGACCACGGTGGGCTTGCCGAACAGCCCTTCGAGCGCGGGCAGCGGCGGTTTGGCCCGCACTTCGCCGCGCTTGCCCTCAAGGCTGTTGAGCAACGAGGTTTCCTCGCCACAGACATAGGCGCCCGCGCCCACGCGCACGTCCACCTCGAACGGGGCGATATAGGGCCGTGCGGCCAGCGCGGCGGCCCGCATCTTGGCGATCGCATGAGGATATTCGCTGCGGATATAGACATAGCCCTTGGCCGCGCCCACGGCATGGGCGGCAATCGCCATGCCTTCAATCAGCATGAAGGGATCGCCTTCCATCACCATGCGATCGGCAAAGGTGCCGCTATCGCCCTCGTCGGCATTGCAGACGATATATTTCGGCGCGGCGGGCGCCTGGGCCACGGTGGTCCACTTGATCGCGGCGGGAAAGCCTGCGCCGCCGCGCCCGCGCAGGCCCGAGGCCATGACTTGCGCAATCGTGGCTTCGGGGCCGAGTTCGCGCGCGCGCGCCAGGCCCGCCCAGCCGCCATGGGCTTCGTAATCCTCAAGGCTCAGGGGCCGGGTCTTGCCAGCGCGGGCGAACGTGAAGCGCTGCTGGCCGGCAATGAACGGATGCTCGGCAATCGGGCCGATGCCCTTGTCGCTGCTGCCGGCCACGACGGCGGCCACATCCTCGGGCGCGAGCGGGCCAAAGCCCTGCCCGTCGATCTCGGCCAGCGGCTCCAGCCAGTGCATGCCCCAGCTCGACACGCGCTCCACCGTGCAGCCGGCCGCCTCGAACGCGGCGGCCACTTGATCGGCGCCACAGGCCAGCGCCAGCGCGTCGTCGGAAATGCGCACCGTGGTCATGCCAGGCCTCCCACCAGGGCACCCAGCTTTTCGGGCGTCAGCCGTGCGTGGAGCGTATCGCCCACCATCGCGTTCGGCCCCACGCTGCACAGGCCCAGGCAATACACCGTTTCCACTTTCACCGGGCCATTGGCCGGCAGCCGCGCGGCAAGGGCTTCCACGCCGCGCGCCTGGCAGCTTTCGGCGCGACACAGCTTGACCACCGGGCGCGGCTCGGGCGCGGTGCGAAAATCGTGGTAGAAGCTGACCACGCCGTGCACCTCGGCGCGGCTCAGGTTCAGCGCCTGGGCAATCGCCCGCTCCGCCGCTTCGCTCACATGGCCAAAGACGGCCTGCACATCGTGCAGGATGGGCAGCAAGGCGCCTTCACGCCCCGCATGGGCGGCAAGGATATGGTCCAGTTCGGCAGGTTCGCTCATAAGGCGCAATGTCGCGCCGCATGGCCATGCGGTCAAATCGAATTGCCCGAAGTGTGATAGAATACGTCTATCAAACCACGATCTCGCGCGCGACCTCCAGCGCGGCCGTGGCCAGCGGTCCCATCGGTTGCCGGTCGAGCACCACCAGCCCCAGTCTTCGCGCCATTTCGGTGCCCGCCATGGGGCACAATCTGGCCCAGTCCAGCCCGGTCAACAAGGCGGCATAGCCATCGGGTATGATCGTGGCAAAGCGGCCGGATTGCACCAGGGACAGCAGCGCGACATAGCTATCGGCCTCTGCCCGTGGCGCCACCACCAGGCCACGCGCGGCAAATTGCGCGTCGAGAATGCGCCGGTACTGCATGCCCTGGTGCAGCAGGCACAGCGGCTGGGCAGCGGCCAGCGCCCAATCCATCGCTACCGCCGGCGCGGCGGCATCGCGCCGGCTGACGAACAGATAGCGTTCCTGCGCCAGCGGGACGGCGACGACATGGGCAGGTGGTTCGTGGTCCAGGTAGGTCAATCCCGCATCGCACGACAAGGCCAGAAGATCCTGCTCGATCGCGCGGCTGGTGGCCTGGTGAACGACCAGCGACAAACCGGGATAGCGCGCCAGCAGCGCATCGCCGAGCCGCCCCACCAAGGGCAGCGCGGCGGGAATGGCGGCAAGGCGGAATGGCCCAGCCAGCGGCGCGGCAGTGGCGGCCACGGCCTGCGCCATGCTGCCCATGGCACCCAGGATCTGCTGCGCCCAGGGCAGCATGGCCTGGCCTTGCGCGGTCAGGCCGATGAAGCGCCGGTCGCGCTCCACCAGCCGCTTGCCCAGTTCCTGCTCCAGCGCGGAAAGCCCGGCCGAAAGCGTGGGCTGGGAAACCCCGCATTCGGCCGCCGCCCGGGCAAAGTGGCCGTGATGGGCCAGCGTCACGAAGTAACGCAAGTGGCGCAGTTGCATGGGGGCGGCAAACTCCATCGAAAATTGAGAGGCCGTTTCTATCATGGAACACGCGCAAAAGCATGGGGCGCGCCGCCACGGTTGCAGCCGGGTGCCGGCTATCGCTTCATTTCCGTGGGATCAGGGGCCGCGCGGCGATCCAGCAAGGATTACTAAGGGCCATCCCGATGGGCGGCGGCACGGATCGCGCCGGCGGGGGCTTTTGGGGCATGGGCACGGGGCAAGGGGTTTCTGCATGAAGGCAATGGGCCAGATCGTTGCGCAACCAGCGCCGGGGATGATGCCGGCGGCAGAACTGCTCGCCCGCGGGCGGCGGGTCATCCAGGCCGAAGCCGACGCGCTCGATCAGCTGGCGATCGGCCTGGATGCGCGGTTTGCCGATGCCGTCAACCTGCTGCTCCACACCCGATCGCGGGCGATCGTCACCGGCATGGGCAAATCCGGGCATGTGGGGCGCAAGATCGCGGCAACGCTGGCGGCAACGGGAACGCCGGCGTTCTTCGTCCATCCGGCCGAAGCGGCGCACGGCGATCTTGGCATGATGACGCGCGATGATCTGCTGATGGTGCTGTCCAATTCCGGCAATACGCCCGACTTGTGCCCGATCCTGGCCCATGCGCAGCGGCTCGGCTGCCCGGTGATCGGCCTTGGCAGCCACGCAGATT
>Ga0207644_10002120_pt1 | contig 12870 bp, 14 predicted proteins | sample KBSS73metaG_FD_184326 | JGI IMG/M metagenome (GOLD analysis project Ga0207644, IMG submission 184326) | Switchgrass rhizosphere microbial communities from Kellogg Biological Station, Michigan, USA - KBS S7-3 metaG (SPAdes) (version 2) | ecosystem: Host-associated > Plants > Roots > Rhizosphere... | reverse complement strand
GAGCGAAGCGCAGCGAAGTCGAGCCGTAACGCAGCCCCGCCAACGTGGGCGAGGCCGGGCTTTCAAATCCCGCGGCGTAACCCTTCGGCTAACTCAACGGGGATCCTTCGACTCCGCTTAGCTCAGGAGGACCGCTGAGGAGCTCGATCTTCGGAGCAGATCCCGGGGTCCAGGGATTCTCGCGATGATCGGACGCGAGAATGGCGTTCACCTGCCGCTGCAGCAGTTTTCGAAACCCCGCGACATCAAAACGATGCCGCGTCGGGCCGTAGGGCTCGAGATTTTTCTCCGCCAGTCGAAACAAACGCACCGCCGGATACATCCGCCGTCCGTCCTTTGGGTGAGTCGGCCGGGCGTGCTGCTTTTGCAGATGCACGAAACCACCAGCGGCCTGGATCAATCCCTTGAAATAATTCGCGTCCTCCGATTTCGTGCCCAACCAGAGATGCTCGAGGACGTCGTGCGCTTCGTAGTAGCGCTGCTCATTCCAACAGCGAAAAAAGCCCACGTAACAGGGATGCTCCGCGATTTCGTCGCTCGCTTGTTCCGGCGGTGTGCCGCTCAGTTGCTCGACGAGCCGGGAAATTCTTTGGCCTTTGTTCACGGAGAGCTTAGTTTCGTTTCGGCAGTGATGACCGGCAACCGAGCACGCATTCTTTTTCCAACGGAGGGCTGTTGTGCATACGGCCGCGGGTAAGGGATGACGGCGGTCGGGCTCACGCTTCTCCTTGTCGCGATCGTTTTTCTGGTCTACTGCTCGGCGCTTTTTTCCGGACTGGAGACGGCGCTCTTTGCACTGAAAAGCCACCAGATTCAGCGTCTGCAGGAGCAACACCCCTCCCTCGCAGATTTCCTGCGGACCTTCCGCGACAACCCGCGCCGCGTGCTCAACGTCCTTTTGCTCGGCGACACGATGGTCAACGTGCCACTAGTCATACTTTGCCTTGTTCTCATTTGGGAAGGTCCGCTCATCACCCATCTGCCAGCCTGGATCGCGGCGCTGGCCATTTTTGCGCTCGTCGTGCTCCTCTGTGATCTAATCCCAAAATTGCTCGCCCTTTCGACTGCGTACCGGATCTCGGCGCTGGGCGTTTTCACCCTCAAACTGATGATGCCACTGCTCGATCGCGTCGGGCATCTGCTCGAAAATGCCAGCACGCTCGTGATCGATCGGCTCACCCCAGCGAAATTGCGGGTCCGGCCGAGGATCAGCGACGAGGAGCTGGAGACGCTCGTCGAGATGGGCGAGGCCGAGGGCACGCTGCAGGAGGCGGAGGGCGAGATGATCCAGGAAATTATCAAGCTGGGCGACAAGACAGCGAAGGATTGCATGACGCCGCGGGTCGACACGTTCGCGGTACCGGATGATTTGCCTAACGAAGAGGCGATCGCCCTTTTTAAACAACGGAGATACCGGCGGGTGCCGATCTATGCCGAGACGCCCGACCAGATCGTCGGGATCGTCGATATGAAACAGTTCCTGCTCGATCCCTCGCGACGCTATACCGAGACACTCATCCCGCCGTCGTTTGTGCCGGAGACGATGCCAGCGATGGAACTGCTGCGCGGCTTTCTCTCGCATCCGCAGGGCCTTGCGATCGTGGTGGACGAGTTTGGCGGGACCGAAGGCATCGTGACGCTTGGGGATATCATCGAGGAAATCCTGAGTGACGCGGCGCCGCTCGGCGACGCCGAGCTTTACATTGAGCCGCTTGAGGAAGGGCATTTCCTCGTGAGCGGCAACGCTCGGCTCGATGACCTCACCGAGCACCTCGGTTTGGAGCTCGCCGCGGACGGAATCGACACGATCGGCGGCTACATTTTCAATCGGCTCGGGTATTTGCCTAATGTCGGCGCCCGGCTCGAAATTCCGCGCCTCGCCATCACCATCCGGCGAGTGAGCCACAAACGCATCGAGGAAGTGCTGCTCGAAAAAACCGCCGCCGGAACGGAAGAAGCCCCGGAAGAAGCGGTCGACAAGGAAGCATGATCTCCTGGTTCGTCATTTTCATTTGCTGGGTGGTGTCATTCGTTTTTGGCGGAATCGAAGCGGGCCTGCTCTCGCTCGACCAGGTCCGGTTGCGTCACCAGGTGAAATTGCGCAATCGCTCCGCCATTTTGCTCGACCTGCTTCTGAAAACGCCGGAACGCCTGCTCGCAACCATCCTGCTCGTGACCAATCTGGCCGATATCGCGGGGCTGCTTCTGCTCACCAAGCGGCTCGTGGGATTGTTAGGTGCAACCGGTTATGCGATCGCGCTCCTTGTCGCAGGCCCTATTTACCTTTTCCTCCTGGGCGTGTTGCCGAAATCGCTCTTTCGCCGCTTTCCTTACCGGGCTCTCGCCGCCTTCGCCGGTTTGCTTGTCCTCACTTCGCGCATCCTTTGGCCTGTGCTCGAACTTGGCGCACGCCTCGGACAGATCCTTTTTCGCCGGACTGATGCGCCTCCTCGTCTCTTTGCGGCGCGCGAGGATTTGAAACAGTTGGCCGTCGAGAGCGAACGTCAAGGCGCACTGACCTCGTCCGAGCGCGCGATGATCCATAACGTGGTCGATTTCCGAACGGTCAGGGTGGCGGACGTGATGGTACCGCGGAAGCGGGTCGTCGCGGCAGAACCAGAAGCCACAGTGCCAGAATTGCTGGAACTGAGTGCGAAAACCGGCATTGATCGGGTACCGGTAATCGCTGAGAACGGCAGCGCGCTCGGTCTCGTCAATGTGTTTGACATCCTGCTCGATCAATCCCCACCGCGCGAACTGGGTCGTTACATCGGGCAGATCGTCTCCGCAGCGGAATCCGAATCCGCCTACCGCATCATTCGCCGGCTGCGCGCCGCACATTCCACGCTTGCGGCGGTCGTCGACGATAAGCGCAAATTAACCGGGATCGTGACCGTCGAGGACCTCGTTAGGCGACTAGTCCAAAGCGCGTAACCGCACACGCCCCATTTGGGAACCGCCCGCCTTTTTCTTAGTAAGCGCTGGGCGTGAGGAATTGAAACGCCACCACCCGGCCGCGCTGGAACGAAACGGTCTTCACCGGATAGCTCACCGATGCCGCAAATGGGTAATAATATGGATTCCAGTAGGGATCGACGAAAGCCCCGTAGTAACGAAATCTCCCATGGCGCCCGTAAAATCCAACAGGTCCCGCAAAGCCCCCCCAACCATAGCCAAATCCGCCATAACCGTAACCGTATGGGCCGTAGGCCGCAGTGAGCTGGGTATAAACCCAGCTTTCGGTCGGCACGCCGCGCACCATGCCAACGGCCTTCCCCTGAGGCTGGCCCCAGGCGATGTAGACGGCTTGCTGCGACATACCCCCCTGGATTCTGCCCTGACTAACGAGTGCCTGTTCCTGCGGAGGAAGTTGATCGAAAGCGGCGCGATTCGCGTCGATTCGCGAACTGATTGTGCTGCAGCCCGAAAGAACCAACGCGCCAGTTGCGACGCACGCCAACAACGCCCGCGATGACAACCGACTTTTCATACTTAAGTCTAAGCGTGCGCTCGAGAGCGTCAAACCACCGGGAAGGGGTTTTGGCCCCCAAAAGGTAACAAGATTGAAACAAAGCGGCGAACCATTGAGTAGCCCCAATTCACCATTCATGATCCAGCGCAATTCGCGTTCCGAACCATGCGCCAATCTTGATTCGCGAAAAGCTCCGCCGTAGCCTCGGGCATGGAGGATCGCTTCGGGCACCGGATCTCGTATTTACGCGTCTCGATCACCGATCGCTGCAACGAACGCTGCACCTACTGCATGCCGCAGGAGTTGCAGGAATGGCTCCCCCGGCACGACATCCTCACCTTCGAGGAAACGTTGCGGCTCATTCGCATCGCAAGTGAGCTTGGTGTTACGAAAATTCGCCTCACCGGAGGGGAACCGCTCACCCGGCGCGACGTCATTCAACTCTTCCGACAACTGCCTGGCTTAACGAGTGTGCGCGATATCGGCCTTTCGACCAATGGCACGCTTCTGGCCCGCCAGCTCGAGGCCGGTTTGACGATGGCGGAAGCGGTCCGCGCCTGCGGTTTCAATTCCGTTAACATCTCGCTCGATACCCTCGACCGGGCGGAGTATGCGCGTGTTACCGGTCGCGATCTATTGCCCGAAGCGATTGCGGGCATCGACGCGGCCATCGCGGCCGGTTTTCCACAGGTAAAGATCAACTGCGTCCTGATGCGCGGACGCAATCACGAAGGGCTCGCCGCACTGATCGACTTCGCGGCGGAACGCAACCTTTTGCTCCGGTTCATTGAGTTGATGCCGGTCAGCACGACCGAGGTCTTGACCGAGACCAACTTCCTCCCGGTCGCCGAAGCGAGACGCGCGATCGAAGGGAAGTTTGGCGCGTTGCTCCCGCAGCCCGAGTTCCGCACGAATGGGCCGGCCAGCTATTATCAAATCCCAGGCCGCGCTCAGCGCATCGGCTTCATCGGGGCGATGACTAACCTGCATTTCTGCGAGAGCTGTAACAAACTCCGTCTCACCTGTGACGGGAAATTGCGACCCTGCCTCGGAAGTTATCTCGAGTTCGACATCATGAAGCCTTTGCGGGCTGGGGCGAGCGATGAGGAGCTGCGCCAGTTCTTCCTCGATGTTGTCGAGCGAAAACCGGAGCAGCATGATTTCCGGACCACCTATCGGCCGGGGCGCAAGATGGTCGCGATCGGCGGCTGATCATGAAGCAACTCACGCACGTGGCGAGCGACGGCAGCGCGAGAATGGTCGACGTCTCGGCCAAACCGCTCAGTCATCGGGAGGCCGTCGCAGCCGGACGAATCAAATTGCAAGCGGCGACCCTCGATCTGATTGCGTCGGATCGCATTGCAAAAGGCAATGTTTTCGCGACCGCCCGCCTGGCGGGAATCCAGGCAGCGAAGCAGACCGCTCAGCTCATCCCACTGTGCCATACGCTGGGACTGAGCCACGTCGAAGTTGAGCTAACGAGTAACCAGACTTCGGTGGAAGCAACCTGCACGGCGCGGACTACGGCACAAACCGGTGTGGAAATGGAAGCGCTCACCGGGGTGACTGTTGCGCTTCTCACTATCTACGACATGTGCAAAGCAGTCGATAAACAGATGAAAATCGGCGAGATCAAACTCCTGATGAAAACGAAAACCGAGGCTAGGCCCAACTTGTCATCCCGATCCGGCGCAGCGCGGAGAGGGACCTCGCAGGTGAAATGAACGCGTTCGCTTTACCAGCGGCTGCTGATTGCAATCGTGAGGTGCTTCACCGTCTGCACGGCTCGCGATAACAAGACATTCGCGCACCTTCCTATCGATCTGCTAAACAAAAAAATGCAGATTAGTGTCGGCATCATTACCGTTTCCGATCGCGCCAGCCGCGGTGAATATAACGACCTTGGCGGTCCCGCCTTGAAGGAGGCCGCGCTGAAAAATAACTGGAGCGTCCTCTGCGAAGCCATCGTGCCAGACGAAATTGCGCAAATTCAAGAAACGATCCGGTCTTTCGCCGCGCAGGGCTGCGGTCTCATTCTGACCACCGGCGGCACCGGCCTCGCGGCTCGCGATATCACGCCGGAGGCGATCCGCGGGTTGATGCGGGTCGAACTTCCCGGTTTCGGCGAGGTGATGCGGGCCGAGTCGATGAAAATAACGCCAAACGCGATCCTCTCGCGCAACCTCGGCGCGGTCGTAGAGCAGTCGCTCGTTGTCGCGCTCCCCGGCAAACCGAGCGGTGCGGTCGAATGCCTCGGCTTCGTGACAGGTGCGATCCCGCACGGCGTGGCGCTCGCTCAACGCCTGCCGACTTCCTGTTAGGAAAGCCTTTTTTTGAATCCAAACTCACCGGTCTTCGCATCTCAATGGAGATTCTAACCATGAAAAATAAGCCGTACATTGTCGCACTTTCGCTCCTCGTTCTCTTTTCCGCCGGCTGTGATTGGAGGGGCATTCGTGGCAACGGCACGATGAAAACTGAGCAGCGCCCGGTCACAGCGTTCACCAGAATCCAAGCGGGCGGCTTCTACGAGATTCAATGGCAACCAGGTCCACCTTCCCTGAGTCTCACCACAGACGAAAACCTGCTCTCGCATATCGAAACGAGAATGAGCGGAAGCGTGCTGAAAATCGAAACTCATGGACAGATCGCGCCCACACACGGCGTCACGGTCGTCATCACCAGCCCGTCGTTAACCGGGGCTGAGCTGAGCGGCGCGGTCAAACTGGAAGCCGCTCAGCTAAGCGGCGATCGCTTTGCTCTTGATACCAGCGGCGCCACCAAGGTCAGCCTCGCCGGCCGCGCCAATCGGCTTATTGCGAGTCTGACTGGGGCCAGCAGACTCAATGCGGACACCTTCCAGGCCGAAGACGTCGAAATCTCCGTTACCGGTGCGGGACGTGCAGATGTCACGGCCACGAATTCGCTCAAGGCGGCAATCACCGGAGCGGGTCGGGTGAGTTACGGCGGAAATCCAAAATCGGTTGAGAAAAAAATCACCGGTGCGGGGAAGATTTCGCCTCGCGACTAACGGTTCTTGACGCGGCCGCAGAGCGCGCTCAAGAATCCGCCTCAGCCTGCGGCATGAATCCGGAATCTGTCTTTCGCGTTTTCGGATTCGGACATCTCGTCGCGATCTTTCTCACGATTTCGATCCCGGTTGCTCTTGGCACCGCGGTGCGCGTGACGGGTTCACGGTGGATCGATCGCGTCGTCGCAGTCTGTCTCGCGCTGCTCCTCGCCACGAACTATCTGGGTTACGCGGTTTATCTCTGGCGAGACCAGCGTATGTATTGGCAGCAGGCGTTGCCTTTCCAACTCTGCGATTGGGCGATGGTCACGATCACCGTCGCCCTGCTCACCAGCCGTCCCAGCTGGACGGAGGTCTCCTATTTCTGGGGAATCGCCGGAACCTTCCAGGCTATTCTTACGCCCAACCTTCAGGTTAATTTTCCCAACATTCGCGCGATCAGTTTCTTCGTCGGGCACGGCGGAATCGTGGCCGGCGTCATCTACCTGCTCATCGCGCGTCGCTTTCGTCCGACTCTCGGTTCAGTCTGGCGCACCCTTGCATGGTCGCAGGTTTACCTTGTCGCGACGCTCTTGGTCGATCATCTGACCGGAGTCAACTACGGATTCCTTCTCCACAAACCAGTCGTCGCCTCCATTCTCGACTACCTTTCGGATGCGCGCTGGCTCTACATCGTGGAACTGGAAGGTCTTGCCCTGCTCTTCTTCGCGATTCTCTACGCGCCCTTCGCTTTGCGCGGTGGGAGAAAGAAAGCGGCATTTTGATCGCAGCGAGAGCGCAGTGAAATTCCGTTGCCGAGAAGAGGCGTGACGGCAATGGTAACGGCGTGATCATCCAGGCATCGGAAGCCTTTCAATTCGACACGATTGACGACGTCCTGCTCGACATCGCGGCAGGAAAAATGGTCATTGTGACCGATGACGCCGACCGGGAAAATGAGGGCGATCTCATCATGGCCGCGGAGAAGGCGACTCCTGGAGCGATCAATTTCATGACGATGCACGGGCGCGGGCTCATTTGCGTCCCGCTCTCGGGCGAGCGCGCCGATCAACTCGGGTTGCAGCGCATGGTCGTGCAAAACCGGGAAATGTACCGGACCGATTTCACGGTCTCGGTCGACGCGGCGAAGGGAGTGACGACCGGGATCAGCGCGCACGATCGCGCGGCGACCATCCGCACCATCGCTCGGCCGAAATCGGGGCCTAACGATCTCGTCCAGCCTGGGCATATCTTTCCTTTGCGGGCGAAGGAAGGCGGTGTATTGCGGCGCGCGGGACACACCGAAGCGGCAGTCGATCTCGCCCGCATGGCGGGTCTGCAACCAGCCGGCGTGCTTTGCGAAATCCTGCACGACGACGGGACCATGGCGCGACTCCCGGAGCTGATGCAGTTCAGGAAAAAACACAAGCTGCGGATCTGTACGATCCAGAGTTTGATCGCTTACCGCCGGCTGCGCGAGAAACTGATCGTGCGCGAGCAGGTGGTGAAGTTGCCGACCGATTACGGCGATTTCGAGCTTCACATGTATCGCTCAACGATGGACAACGCCCATCATCTCGCGCTCGTGAAAGGCAAAATTTCGAAGACCAAAACGACTCTCGTCCGCGTCCACAGTGAATGTCTCACAGGCGACGTTTTCGGTTCTCGGCGCTGCGATTGCGGCAATCAACTGCACGCTGCCCTCCGCCAAATCAGCGAGGCTGGTGGAGTCCTGGTTTACATGAGACAGGAAGGACGTGGTATTGGGCTGGCCGCGAAGATTCACGCCTATAAGTTGCAGGAGGAAGGTCTCGATACGGTGGAAGCAAACGCCAAACTCGGCTTCGCGGGCGATCTGCGGGACTACGGCATCGGGGCGCAGATTCTCTACGATCTCGGGGTGCGGAAGTTTCGTTTCCTCACCAATAATCCGAAGAAAGTGGTCGGACTTGAGGGCTACGGCATTCAGATGGTCGAGCAGGTGCCGATCCGGAGCGAACCGAATCCGCACAACGCCAGGTATCTCGAGACCAAACGGGTGAAAATGGGTCACTTGCTTTAGCAGGCGCCCACTCCGCACATGTCGCAATTGATTCCGCCAAAGCCGCGGGTGACCGGCACGAAGCGCGTGTTCGTGCTCGTCGCAAGTCAGTTCAACGCCAAATATGTGCGGGGCCTGGCAACCCATTGCACCGACGAGTTACGAAAACTTTCGCCTGCGTCGAGTGTCACATTGCACCGAGTCCCAGGCGCTTTTGAAATTCCAATCGTCGTCCGCGAAAAGGCACGGCAAGGAAATGTCGACGCAATTGTGGCGTTAGGAGTGATCCTGCAGGGCGAGACCGCGCATGCGCAACATCTCGGCCAAGTCGTCACCCAGGCACTGCAACAAATCTCCCTTGAACACGGTGTTCCCGTGATTCACGCGGTGCTCAGTTTGAAGGACGAGGAGCAAGCCCGGAAGCGCTGTCTTGAGGACGAGATCAATCGGGGCACCGAGGCCGGGCGTGCCGCTGTCGAGATGGCCGACCTCCTCGCGAAGTTGCGCAAGTAGTATGGGCAAACGTCACGCCGCGCGCCGGGCCGCGCTTCAATATCATTTCTGGAGGGACCTGCACGACGGTGACGGACCGGAAACAATCGAAGAGTTCTGGGCCCTATGCCCGGCAAAAAACAACGTGCAACTCTTCGCCAGGCCCCTAATCGAAGGAATGCTAACGCATCTCCCGGAAATTGACGAAAGGATTACCCGCTATTGCGAAAACTACGAGTTCCGCCGCATCTCGGCGGTCGACCGCAACGTGCTGCGGCTTGGGATTTTCGAGATGTTCTACCGGGACGATATTCCCCCGGTCGTCTCGATCAACGAAGCGATCGAGTTGGCCAAGGAATTCGGAGGACCAGATTCGGGGCGCTTCGTGAACGGCATCCTCGATCGGGTAAAAATGGACCTGTCCCGGCCGCTCCGCGAAGCAACACCACGGGGTGGTTCTCCGGAAGTGAGTGAGGAACCTGCTGAGTAATTCTTTCGCTGCCCCTTTGGGCTTCACGATTTTTCCTTGAAGCCCCTTCCAATTTTGTGCTTCTAAGTTTCCCGGGTCCTCTAAGTCAGGTTGGCTGCCACGGCTTGGTCACTCTCGGGGGGAAAGCAGGCGCGAAAAGTTCGCGATCGAGAGACAGGTTTGGATTGTAATTCCGATCTGTCAGGAGCGTTTCCTTCCACTTCTTCTTCATGAACTCAATCTCTCGGGTGAAGCGTTGCTCGTTGGCCGCAGTGTACTCCGAACCACGGCTGGCGTGTTCGTGATGATATAGCTCAACGTACGGTGTGTAGAGAATCCGGGCGCCGCGCTGGAGCAGTTTGAGGCAGAAATCAATGTCATTGAAAGCAATCTTGAGATTCTCCTCATCAAAACCTCCCACTTCCAGGTAGGCATTTCGCCTAACGAGCATACAAGCGGCTCCCACGGCCGACAATTCCTGCGCCAGGGCCGCGCGACCAAAGTATCCCTGATGACCTTTGGTTAAGCCTCTGTGTGCTACCTCTGCAACACCGTGGAGACCGGCTCCTAAGATTACGCCGGCCTGTTGAATTCGACCGTCCGGGTAAATCAGTCGAGGACCCACAGCACCGATGCCGGGCTGCATGGCCTGACTGACCAACTCTTCGAGCCACTCTGGATTGATCACCATCACGTCGTTATTCACCAGCGCTACAAATTCCGCCTCGCTGTTCTGCACACCCAAGTTAATCAGCCGGCTGTAATTGAACTCTTCATCCAGACGCAAAAGATGAACGCGAGAATCATGTGAAACTTCGGCCAAATAATTCAAAGTCGTCGCGTCTCTGCTCCCATTATCAACTACAATAATCTCGAAGGGTGAGTAAGTCGTTTTCTCCAGGATACTTTCCAGGCATGGCCGCAGGAGCTGGCTCATGTCCCTGGTCGGAATGATGATCGAAACACTTGGTCTAACCCCTGGGATCGCATAGCGCACGCGCCGGTAGTTCTGATTGATCTGCAACGTCACCTCGGCCGCGATTCCCTGTCGCTTCAAATGTTCCTGCACAGCTCTCACCGCACTTTCGGGACCAAGTGTTTCGAGGGGGGCTCGCCGATGATAGAGCACCTTTGGGATATGCCGAATCTGCCCTGGGGTTATTTTTTCGACGCAACGCAATAGGAGATCGTAAAGGTCCGGGTCTTGGGACCTTACAGAGAAATCCAGTGACTTGATCAGGTCCGCGCGAAAAACGCAGAGGTCAGAAACATAGTTTCGGCCGAGCAAGAGTTCCCAGTTCCAATCCGGTTTGAAGTGGGGATTGATCCGGAATCCGGCTGAGTCCAACGTGTCCTCGTCAGTATAAATGAGGCGCACCTCGGGATCGTCGTTAACGGCATGGAGCACAAAGTAAAGGGCGGTAGGCGCCAGCTTGTCTTGGCTGCCAAGAAAGAAGAGGTAATCGCCGTCGCTTAGAGCCAACGCTTCTTCCAACGCGCTGTCGACTCCTTCCCGATTGGTCCGGTCGCAAACTTGAATTCGACTATCCCGCCCAGCTAAACAATTGAGAATGCGGCGCGTCTCGTCCGGGAGCACTCCATCCAGGACGAGAAAAAGTTGCCAATCCGGATAGAACTGCGCGCGGACGGACTCAATCGCCTCTTTTAGGTGACCGACGGTTGAGCCGGAAACCGGAAGGAGGATGGAAAACCGCGGCTTGAGCCGAAAAGACCGGATTTGCTTCCGAATTCTGAAGCGGTCCCCCCACCGCAAGGTGTCGTAATTCCTGATCCAGTCCTCGTAGCTCCCACCGGCTTTCCGCGAGACAACAATTCGCTGGCTGAAAACTTCTCTCCATAAGCCTTCAGAATCGCGCGCTTCGAAGCGCAGGTCGTGGACCGTGCCGCTGGGCGCTTCGACCATTACCTCGAAGCCACTCCGCAGCGCGCCCTCCTGATCCGAGTGAATCCGGGCGACATCAGGTCGGGCCAGGCCATGACGACCGGTAAACTGATGATCGCCGATACAGGCGCGGAGACCTTTGATCGCTTCGCCATTCTTCGAGAAGCACCATCCCGCTAATCGAAACCGACGGGTTACTCTGCGCCAATTCAGTGGCTCGTCTATCCAGCAGAGATAGCCCTGTTGAAGTCCTTTATATTGCACGGAAGGCTCCCGGTCCGTGCGCGTAAGGATCTTTCGCAGCCCGTCGCACATCCGGTCCTGCCAACGCCGACGAGGCTTCACTTCCTCCTGCCCGCCTGAGGAGTTAGCGCTCACTAAAGACCCGAAGGCGCATTTCCACTCGCAATTTCTCGTCGACCGGAGTGGTCCCGATCCGGGGCAGAACAAGTCGCGGATCGACACCCGTGATTCGCAGTCGCAGATGCTCCGGATGAGGGAGACGCTCTGCGTCCCCCTCCACGGTCACCTTCTCGAACTCTCCTGCCGTAGTCGCAGAGAAATACTCCTGTGTCGTTGTGCTTACGCTCAGCCTGGCAATTTCGATGAAATCAAGAGTGCGCATGAAATCGATGCGCAACGGAGCCGCGCTCGCGCCAACCGGAAGGTTGATTCGCACCTCTCGCCATCCGCCCTGCTCGGCCCCTGCTACCAACGATGCCTCCTCGCGGTGCACGCCATCGGCCGTATAGAAGACTTGAATGAGAGTCTCGTCTCCTTCGGGTCGCAGGCTTAACCAGCACCGTGCCGCGGCAAAGAGCCGGCGTCGCATTTTCGTGCCCAACGACTCTGCGCGTTTTCGCGCAATCAAGATCGACTCGTGCCATTTATTGCTCTCCGCATCATATTTCTCCAGCTCTTCCCAGTGAGTGTGCGCATGAACTACCTCCAGCCCGGCGTAGCGGGCGAGCGCGCGGAAGCCGTCGGACAGAATGCGCCAGCAATCCAGCGGAAAGCGATGCTCGTTTCCCGTCGCGGGGGCAATGATGCAACACAAGCCTCCTGGCTTTAGAACACGCGCGATCTCGAAGATCGTCTCCCAAAAAAACTCTGTATGCTCAAAAGTCTGCCCGGAAACAAGAACATCAACGCTTTCCGTCTTAAGCTCGCGCCAATGGTAAGGGTCTCGCAGAACGAGATCCACATTCTTGCCCGGCGCAAGATCGACGCCGACGTAGCGCCATGGCTTCTGCGCAAAGATTGAACGGTATGAACCGTTGTAGTCGCAACTGCCCAGATCAACGATCGTTAATCTCTCGCTGCTTCGGGCGGTGACATAGTCGCGGCAGAATTCCGCCATTCGATCATAGGAACTCGGGTGCATCGTTTAGCCGCAAAGCTATGTTCGTTAGACTGGCTTCTGAATCAAGCCGACTCCACAAAAGTCCTGGTAGATCATCTGTGGCGTTTCCATCGCCGGTAT
>Ga0207644_10002118_pt1 | contig 12873 bp, 9 predicted proteins | sample KBSS73metaG_FD_184326 | JGI IMG/M metagenome (GOLD analysis project Ga0207644, IMG submission 184326) | Switchgrass rhizosphere microbial communities from Kellogg Biological Station, Michigan, USA - KBS S7-3 metaG (SPAdes) (version 2) | ecosystem: Host-associated > Plants > Roots > Rhizosphere >... | reverse complement strand
CTCAAGGGCGCACGGGTTATCTGCCTCGATATACCGGACGAATACGAGTTTATGGACGAAGGCTTGGTGCGATTGTTGAAGGCGAAGGTCAGCCGATATCTGCCCATTTAAGTCCGCTTCCCCCAACATTCCAGACGTTCACGGCCCCGGATCAGGCATTTGGAAGCAGACAGTCCGGATTCGCGCGGCCCGGGCGCCGACACGGACGACCGCTTTGTTGGGGTTAGCGGACACGCTCATGGACCTTGATTGCGTCGATCCGCACCAGGTTTTGCGATGATGGCAATTCGATTGAAGCATCGCCCGGACGTTGCGAGTTGCACCGAGCTTCTCGGCCGGTGAACTCAATCCAGTATGTGCGGGGCTCCGGCGCGAACGGGATCTGAGTGGCCGGTGCGTATATTTCTGCCTGGTAACGTCTCTCGTCCAGGGCTCGGGGATCTTCCCTGCGTTCGGCGGTTACGAAGTTCCATCCTTCGAAGTTGGTCATGAGGTAGCCACGGAACTCGCTAGCGGGCCGCCATTGCACGTCGGCCACATTGGCGAGTGGGTTGTCAGAGGCAAGCTGAGTTCCGGCGACATAGCAATCCGGATCATTTCGCCAAGCGTAAGGAGCGGCGTTCACCGTGACAATGGATTCACCTGAGGCGGCGCCTTTAGTGACCTGTTCGCCTGCTGGGGCGGAACGTGTATCGCAGCCCGCTAGCAGCAGAAGGCTGACGGATAAGGCAATTGGGGACCATTGGCCTTGCATCGGCGCAATGTGCATCCAGCAACGCGCGTCCGCAATGTCGTCGACTCCGGAACGGCTGGAATGACGCTAACGTCGGGGACAGCGGACGCTCCACTTACCGCCGGACAAGGTATGATGCGCCGATGGAGCCGGGCACCATTTGTTCGTTTTTTTGACACCTATGAAGGGAAAGGCGGCGAGGATTGGCTAGGCATCATGGAATGGGCTGTCGTCGAGGTGCTGCGGACGGAGGGGAGCAACGTCGTCCCGGATCAAAAACACACTGCTCAAGTGGTGGCAAAGATGACAACGCACCCTGACCTAAGGATTCAACGCTGACGACCGTCGACTTTGTGGTCGTATCCGGAACGGTTGAATTGATAACCGCGTGCAGAGCGGACCTACACCCGGCTGACCGTGAAGCCATCCTTCGACCGGGCAAGCTTCGCGTGGCGCCCTAGGCTGGCTTCGTCGTCTGACGTCAAGGCCGCGTTTTGCACGACCACCTCCGTCCAGTTCGGATGATGCTCGAACACGTTGTCGAGTATGTCGCTGACGTGTGAATCGCTGCGAAAAGTTGCGCTGTTTGGGTCCAATTGCGACCAATGGGTGCTTACCCACTCGCGATTCCTTGGGCTCTCGATGAGCCAGGCCGCATCTGCGATCTCCCCATCGAAATGCTCAGCGAACGACACGATGACTTTCATCGAGCAATGGTGACACGACACTCGCTGACCAGCAACGACCGTTTGTTTGTCGGAACCCGAATGACGACAATCAGCGCTCGAACCTACGGCTTCGGCAAGACCACGAGTTTATAGGGAATATACAGCATCACCTCTGACGCCCCGGCCTGGGTCCACAGAACAGGCATGTTGAGGCCCTCAAGAGAGACGGCATAGCCCGGGCCCATCTTGGCAGCGAGCCCGCGAGCATCCTCCATGACCTTGTCTGCAATTTGGGTGCGATATTGGTCTGGACCGACAATGGACAAAGTAGCGTCACCTGTCTCGTCCATCTGAGCCCGACCTACCTCAGGTACTGCCTCGATGAAGGCTTCGATTTTCTTTTGGGCTGCACCACCCGTCTGGGTTGCGCCAAGGGGAGCTTTGACCAGAAACTCAAGTTTCTGGCTGTCCGGCCTGTTGTCGTTCGTTAGCGTTACCTCATCCACATTTTGAAGGGTCAAAGGCGTGAGGATGTAGTCGCCAAAGGCCAGTTGGACTCCATATTTTCCCGCCATCTGGACTGCGCGCTCCAACATCTGCCGGATTTCAGCGGACCGCTGCTTGGGGTCGCGCGTGTCACCCCGAATGGTAACTTCTTGAACCAAGAAGTCTGCTGTCCTCCTTAGTCCCACCGCAGGCATATCCCGCTGGTAGTCGTCTTGCTCTGCTCGCTTGGCAGTCACGACTACCTCTTGCGAAGCGAGGTCCTGGGCGGACGCTTGGGTGGCCAAGATAGCGGCGACGGCCGTCATAAGTGCTCGCTTCATCTCGCCCCTCGCTTTTTTGCCGTTACGCCTTAAAATAGATTGATGCGGGCGGAATTGCAGCAGGTCAATGTCCGCAATGTGGTCGATTCCGGAACGGCTGGAATTACCCGCACTGCGGCGTATCCTGCCCGAAAGTGGCGGTTGAAAGGTCGCTCGGGTTTGGTAGGCGGGGACGGGGCTGCCGGTGGGCGTTTCATCGACCGGCGTATCATCTGCAGCCCCAACCTAACAGTGAGTGTAGTCATTTCGAAAAACGTATATAATTGATAAGAGGTGACCAACCACACCTTAATACACATGGTTTCGAAAACGAGCGTTTTCGACACAAGCTCACCCGCCGTTTCGAGACTTAGCTTGACGGCACTTTCGCTACAGCGCATATTTAGTGACACCATTTCGGTACAGGTGCCACGATGCCGCGTGTGTTTGCGTATTGCCGTGTCAGCACGGCCGAGCAGTCATCAGAAAACCAGCTCGTCGAGATCAGCGCAGCGGGTTTCAATATCGAACCCCGGCGAGCCGTGTCCGAGACCGTGTCAGGGTCAACATCGGCCATGGAGCGGGAGGGCTTCCGCAAGCTCGTGGACCGGCTCGAAGAGGCTGACGTGTTGGTCGTGACGAAGCTTGACCGATTGGGCCGTAACGCGATGGACGTCCGAGCGACAGTCGAGCACCTGGCGGCCATCGGTGTCCGAGTTCATTGCCTGGCTCTCGGGGGCGTCGACCTGACTAGCGCGGCTAGCAAAATGACGATGGGTGTCATCGCCGCTGTCGCCGAGTTCGAGCGCGACCTGCTGGTAGAACGCACCCAAGCGGGGTTGTCGCGCGCGAAGGCTGAAGGCAAAAAGTTGGGCCGACCGGCAACGTTGACGGCCGAGCAACAAGAGTTGGTCCGTACGCGCCGCAAGGAGGGCGCCTCCTTGGGTATGCTCGCAGCTGAGTTCGGGGTTAGCCGCTCTGCCATCCACCGCCTCGACCGCTGAGTTGATCGGCCGGCCGCTGCCTGTCTTGTCAGCCGTTCGCCGGAATGGGATTGGCAGCGTTTAGGACTTTGCTGCAGTTCGCCACACCTAAAGGGAACGCCCGTTTTGCAGAAACCGGTCATTCGTGGAGCCTCTTAAGCCCTCGCTACAATGCCCAGGCCGTCGGACAGCCCGGAACGTCTGGTTCCGCTCCCGAGAAGGTCTCACCGGCCGTCCGTTCATCAACGCGTGACGAGCAGCGGAGCGGCGGTTTTAGGGACACCTCGTGATCGATCTAGCCACTCTCCTGGATGGTACGAAGTCGCACTTGCTCTTCAATGCAGGAGAGTGACAGGCGGCGGTGATAGGCACCTTCGCCGGTGGGCCGGCCGTCAAGCGGCTATGCTCTTGGGCGAGGGCTCGGACCACCAATTCCAGGCATCAACTCGTCGATGCGACGGGTGGGGTGTTCGCGATGCGGGCGAGAACACCGGACAACGGACGTTCCCCCGCCCAAACGCGGTCCGCTGCCGACGCCTGCCCCCCGTGATCTGATTGCCCGATCCACCGATAGGCCTCGACCGGGGTTCTCCCGGCAAGGCCCGAGTGCGGACGCTGGGTGTTGTAATAGGTGATCCAGCGGCCGAGGCCATTCCCATACCAATCCATCAGGTCGGGAGTAGCTTAACACTCTGTCCGAAAAACCGGCACCACCTCAGCTCCTATCCCTGCGACGAGAACCAGCCAAAAATATGGGAAGATGTCGAAGTGAGAGTTCGCCGGCATGTGCCCTCACGGTCGCCATGGCCAACAAAACCGCGCGGATCGTCTGGGCCGTGCTGGCGCGGGGCGAGGCCTGGCGTCCGGCAGTGGCCCGATACCAATCGCTGCTCGCAACGCGGCTGGCGTCGAATTGCAAGAACGCCAATCGGGATGATGATCTGAACGCGGCCGCATCGGCCTGGGACACCTCGTGCTGCTGTCGGAGCCTCGAGCTCCATGGACTGATTGGGATCCTGCCAGCGGACGTCATCAGGGCCGGCCGTCATACTGTGCCGCATCAACAGGCCGGGCAGATGACCGCACCCTGTCAGGTCTGACCATCAAGCCAAAAACCCTCTTGCAGCGCAGGCGTCATCCACAGGGGACAGCTCCCCCGCCAGCCTTGGTCAACCCGAATTTCCTAGCGCGGGTATGGTCCGCGTGAACGTATCGCGGCCCGAGCGGAACACGGTTCCGGGACGCACATCGGCAACGACGCCGTCGCGAACGGCAACCTTGCCGTTGACGATCACGCAGTCGATCCCGATCGCGTCGGCATAGAGCCGGCCCTCCGTATCGGTGCCGGGGAGATCGTAGCGGGTGTAGACCGGGCCGCGGCCCACGTTTTCTCCGTCAAAGATCACGATGTCGGCAAACAGGCCTTCGGTGAGCAGGCCCCGATCCTTGATGCCTAACGCATGGGCCGGCACCTGGGTCAATCGGTGGATGGCCTCGGGCAAGGTCATGACCCCGTATTTCCGGGCGTTCTGCAGCATGAGGGTGGAGAAGGCGAAGGTATCGATCATGTCCATGTGGGCGCCGGCGTCCGATGCGCCCACGATGACATCATCGTTGTGCCACAATTCACCACGCAGCTTGTAGCCTTGGGCATCTTCTCCGCTGGGTTCCCGCATGAGCGAGGTGCGCAATTCGTCGGAAATGACAATGTCAATCAGCGCATCGAAGCTCGACTTGCCGAGCTCCTGGGCGATCTCGCCGATGTTGCGACCTTCGAAACGCTTGTTCTCCGGTTTGAAGGCTTCGATGACGACGTAGGAATTCCAGCAATTGACGGTGAACGACCCCGGCTTTGGTTCGCCGGCTGCGGTCCGCAAGGTTTCGCGGATGAACGGGTCCTTGAGAGCTTCAAGGCGCCGGTCCAGCGGCAGCTTGAACAGCGGGGCCCAACCCGGGATCGAATCGAACACGAAGCCGCTGACAAAATTCACCCGCAAGGTCGGCGCAGTGGCAAAGGTGAGCGCCAGCACTTCGGCCCCCTTTTCGCGAGCGACCCGGCTCGGTTGCAGCAGGGTGTCGATGCGCTTGCGGTCATCTTCGCCGCCATCGCCGACGTTCAAGACATTCCAGTTCAGGGGCCGCCCGCCAGCCAGCGAGCAATCCACCAGCAGATCGACCTGATCATTGTCGAAAGCCATCAGATTAGGGAGCAATTCGAGCGAGGTTCCTTCGTGGTTGCGGACCGTTCCCGCCAGGGTCACCAACTCCTCGCGCGAAGCAAAGCGCGAGGGGACGGGGTTGCCATCGCCATCGTTGTGCGACGGCGATACCGTGGACGAGAACCCGAGGGCACCTTCGGCCAGCGACTGGCCCACCAGCGCCTTCATTGCCGCGATCTCCTCAGCCGTCGCCTCTCCAGCGTTAGCCCGCTCACCCATGACCAGCCGGCGCACCGCGGAATGACCGACGAAAAAGCCGGCGTTGAGGAGCAAGCGGCCATCGAGGCGGGAGAGGTATTCGCCGAACGTCCGCCAGTCCCACGGCACGCCGGCCTTGAGGGTGTCCTGGGGCATGCCCTCGACCCGGGCGAGCATGGGGAGGAGATAGGCGCCCGACTCGGGGCTCAGCGGGGCAATGCTGAAGCCGCAAAAGCCGCCAAGGATGGTGGTGACACCATGGAAGCAGGACGGTGAAAAGGTGGGATCCCAGAAAGCCTGGGCGTCGTAATGCGTATGCACGTCGACGAAGCCGGGCGAAACGACCCGGCCAGTCGCGTCGATCACTTCCGCCGCATCCTCCTGGACATCGCCGATGGCGACAATTCGGTCGCCCTTGATGCCGATCGATCCGGCAAACGGGGCGCCGCCTGAACCGTCCATGATGGTGCCACCGACAATCTTCAGATCGAGCACAGCTTATCCTTTCCGTCGCCCGCAGGCGCCCTGCAAACATCCGAGCCCCGCGCAAGTCAGCTTTGGTCCTGACGAAGCAGTTCGGCATTTTTATAGAGTCCCATCGGCGCGCTGGGATGGCTTTCATCTCGGGCAGGTGGTTCACTTGGAAAGGCAGCCGGCCTTTCGCTGTGTGACTATCCACCCGATATGTTCGCCGTTCCAGCGCTCCGATCTCCCAATTGACGGGTCTTGACCCTAGGCGTCAACGGCCATTGAAAGCTGCGGAATCTCGCGCGTGCTGATCCGGTAGATCCGACGGCGCTCGCCGTCCCTGTCGCTGTACCGGGTCGGCGTCGCGGCATGCAGGACGGCGAAGTTGTCCCAGATCAGCACTCCACCGGTTCGGGCCGCGCCTTCGGCGGTGAACCGGTCCTGGGTCGCGTGGATCTTCACCTTGAGGAGCAGGTCGAGCGCCTCCTCCTCGTCCATGCCGACGATCCCCGACGGTGATCCTGCCGGAGCATAGAGGAGCTTTTCGCCGGTGACAGGATGGTTCTGGGCAAGGCGGTGGTAGACCTGCGGCAGCGACGGGACATCTGCCCGGCCGCGGTACTCGCCCTCGAGCATCAGCTCCTTCCTGCCCTTCCCGTGGATAACGACGACATCGTCGAGCCTGGCCTTCATCTCGTCGTCGAGCGCGGCATAGGCCGCAACCATGTCGCAGAACCGGGTCTCGCTGCCGACGGCTGGCGCCTCGACACCATAGAGCATGGTGATGCTGGCCGGCGGATCCTCATAGGACCCATCCGCGTGCCAGTGCAGCGCGAAGTCGCGGTTCTCTTCGATCGTGTCCGCCGAGTTGGCGATCACGATCAGTTCCGGATGTTCGCTGTCGCGCTGCGCCGGATCGAAGAATGTAATCGGCTTGCCCAGCCGCCGGGCGAAGGCGGGGTAGCTGGTCTCGTCCAGCTGCTGGCCGGGGATGACGAGGAAGCGGTGCTTGTAGAGCGATCGCAACAGTTGCTCGACCTGGCCCGGGCTGAGCTCAACGGAAAGGTCGATATCCTCGACCGTGGCGCCAAACCCCCGCGCCATCGGCTTGCACAGCATGATTCTCTCTCTCCATCTTTTGGCGCCCAGAATTGTGACGTGCATACATTTGACACTTTTGTCAAGATTGCCGGGTGAAGATTGCCTCGAGCGGGTTGGTTCACGCGACTGCAGCTAGTCTAATGCCAACCTGCGCGCTGACGAATACCAAGGCGCATTGGTCAGAACGGAAGTGTCAGTCGGATTCGAACTCGTCTCCAATTGACGCAGCTATCGCTGGGGGCGCGGCCCGTCAGCTGGCGAGCGCCCGCCACTCGGCCAGGGCGGCCGAGCGGCGGAGCTTGTAGGTCTGACGATCGACGAGGTGGCGTTCCTGGGCAAAGTGGTTGTGGATCGAAGCATGGACGGAGGCGAACTTATGCAGCGTCTTCATCTGCCGGAACCGGAGCATCGCGCGTTCTCGTCGTCGGAACGGCAGGTGGCTGTTCTCGGCCCGGTTGTTGAGCCATCGCCCCATCTCGCGGCGCTGGAGATTTCCGAGATCGCGCATCGCTGCAGGATAGGATCGCAGCCCGTCCGTGGCGATAGACTCCGGCTTGCCATGCCGCTTCAGCGCCTTCTTCATGAAGGCCAACGCCGCAGGTTTGTCGCGTTTCCAGGTGACGTAGCTCTCGAGGATCTCGCCCTCGTGGCCGACCGCACGCCACAGGCAAACCATCTCGCCGTTGAGCTTGACGTACATCTCATCAAGATGCCAGCGCCAATGTCTGAACCCTTGCATGCGATTCACCCGGCGGCGGCGGATCTCGGCGGCGAACAGCGGACCGAAGCGATTCCACCACAGCCGCACCGTCTCGTGACAGAGATCGTAGCCGCGTTCGAAGAGCAGATCTTCAACGTTGCGCAGGCTCAGCGGAAATCGCACGTAGAGCATTACCACTTCGCGGATCAACTCGGGTGAGGAGTGGAAATACCGGAACGGGGACTGCGGCTTGCTCATTCACCCCGGCTAGCAAACCACTCCACCGTCGGCCATCCCTTTGACAGAGCCGGCGGGTCCCCTGCGGGATCGCGGCGGCTAGGTCAGCCAGTTTCACCTTGCGCGTGGTCGGCACCTCCTGCGACGAGCAGTCGGTCCAGCGGCCCTGGATTACGCCGGACGGATTACCTGCCGTATCCAGCCAGTTGAGCGCCCCTGGATCGCGGTTGACGATAACGATCCGCGGCACTCGGTCCTTGTCCACGGTATATTGCGCGGCTCGAAGTGATTGTGGACGTGGGCATGGACCGAGGCGAACTTCTGCAGCGTCTTCATTCGCCTGAACCGCAGCATTGCCCGTTCTCCTGGGCCACTCAGACGGGGGCAGATCAGTGCCGTCAAACAGTGTCGCCCGTGGTTGTGACTACGGACCATCCATTATCGAATTGCGGGAATAATTTCCTCTGCGACCCACTGGGTGTAGTCGAAGTATTGCTCGAGAGTTTCCACCGCGGGTACCGGTAGTGCGCTCCAAGTTATACCAAGCTCGCTGAACCAGCCGAGCCGATCAAGGATAGCTTGCTTGCCTTGGCCCGGTCTTCCTTTGACATCACTGGTTGCGACATGCCCTTCGCCGATCCGGCTGGTGTGAAAGCTATAGAAGATATCGGTCAGCTTGCCATTGTACTCCGGCTGAGATTTGATGAAGTCGATCCTGGCGGGGATGTCCTCGAGTTTCGTGAGGAACGGGCTCCAGCCTGATGCATAGCGCGCAATTCGGCGAAGAACGGCATCGGCATCGCCGCCGAACCAGATCGGGATGTGCGGGCTCTGGAAGCACTTGGGCTCGAATGCCACGTCACGGAAGCTGACATATTTTCCCTCGAACTGCGGGCTCTCCTTGGTCCAGAGTTCGATGATCGCCTGAATATATTCCTCGCTCATAGCGCCGCGCTGGTGGAAATCGACGCCGAGCGCATCAAATTCTCCCTTGAGCCATCCCGAGGCGAAAGCAACCGTCACACGGCCGCTCGATAGCCAGTCCAGGCTCGACAATGCCTTGGCCGCAACGATCGGATTGTGCGCGGGCAGCAATGCGATGCTGCTACACACCCGAAGATTCTCGGTTGCCCCGGCCCAATAGGCCATGGTGGTGAAGGCGCTCAAGTGGTGCGGTCCCGAAAGCTCCAGATGGTCGTTCGGAATCACGTGGTGTTCGGGGACATAGACCATGCCATAGCCAAGCTGATCAGCCCATTTTGCCAGCCGTGTCTGATGGGCTCCTGTAACATGTGCCTCCCACGGCATCGCGAGCGCCTTGATGCGATGGATGTGTGGCATGGTGAATTGCAGCTGCATTTTCTTCCCCTTCCGAGTGGTCCTGCGCTCTGTTCTGCTGCACAGCCCAAGCCGAACCCTCCCGCTTCGTTCGCAGACATCAGGATCCGGGGGCTTTTTCAAACTAACGGCTCAGAGGTTAGCACCCCACGCCGGTTGTTCGACCAAGCCGCTCCCTACACTAATTTTTCCACAAGGGTGCTGTCAGACCAACGCGAACTCGTCTTGTGTGGACGGCACTCGATTGGCAAGGGCTATAGGTGCCGCTCCGCCCGCGCGACAATCAATCCAGCCGGTCCGGTCACGACGACATTGCCGACGATATTTGCGGCGCACGCTCCGGATTAGCAGTCGGGCGAGCGCGGTAGGAAGATCGCTCCACTCAGTCCTGACAGAACCTAGCGATGGAATTTTTGGTCAGCTTGCGCGTATTCGCAGCAACTCTCCGAAACCAGGGCAGCTGGTCGCGTGACCGGCTGCCCTGTGCAGTCAGAACCGGATCGTGGCAGTCACACCGTACGTGCGCGGCTCACGCAGCACCACGCGTGTGAACCCGAGCTGCGAGATCGGCAGAGCCTGCACCGTGTCTGACAGGTTGGTGATGTTCTTGCCCCAGACGGAGATGTCGAGCTTGTCGTCCAGCAGCGTCAAGGTTGCGCTAGCGTTAACGAGCACGTGCTCCTTGTCCGTGTTGGCCGCGTTCATGCCGACGACATCCGTGGCGCTGAACACATTACCGGTTGTGGCATCATGCCAGACGCCCTGGGCATCCTGGTAGAACCCCGCCCCATAGAGGAAGTACGCAGACTGGTACGAGAAGTCGGCACGAAGGTTCAACTTGGCGGAGCCGATGCCGCCCGACCACTCCGGCGAAAGCGTCGCCGTCCACGGCGCGATCAGCTGGAAGGGTTCATGGCTGCGATCAAAACCGGTGGCGTCGACGAACTTCTTGTACTTGGGCTTGGTGTAGGCGGCCGAGCCATTGAGCCGGAAGCCGCCACCCAGGATCGCCGAGAAGTCCAGCTCACCGCCGTAGGTGTCGACCACGCCGGCGTTCTCGGTGAGGGTCGAAGTGGCGCCGTTGAGAACGACGGTGGTGTTGCGCTGTGCATCCTTGGTATGCGTGAAGTATGCCGCTGCGTTCACACGCAGCCTGCGATCGAACAGCTCGCTCTTGAAGCCACCTTCGTAGCTGTAGACGATCTCGGGCCGGAACGGCGCCAGGGAGGCCGGCACCGCACCGATGCCGCGCAACGCCAGACCGCCGCTGCGGAAGCCCTTGGCGGTCTTCACGTAGAGGAGCAGATCGTTATTGGCCTGGTAGTCCATTGAGACGGTGTAGGCCACGCCATTTGACTTGGCGCCTCGAGCAAACGGGCACCCGCCCTGTGCCGGGAAGGCGCAGATGAATGCCTGGGTGGCGTTGGTCACCGGGTCGACAAGACGGGTTCCGCCGTTCGAAACGACCGAGCGCTTGTCCTGCGACCAGCGAAGACCCGTGGTGAGCGACAGCTTGCCGTTCACGTGATAGGTGGTCTGACCGTAGAAGCCGATGCTCTTGTTATCGACGTCGGCAATGAACGTGGTAATCGCCCGTGGTCCGCCCGTGCGGAGTCGGCCCAGCTCGGTGACGGTGGAGGCAGGCGTGTCGTCCTGGCCCCATTCGTGGAACCAGAAGGCGCCCAGTGCGAAATCGAGCTTGTTGTCGAGGGCCTTGCCGGTGACGGTCAACTCCCCCGACCACTGCTGGATGTTCTGGATGTGGGTCTGCAGGGCCGAGTCTAGGATCTTGACCGTAGCGGCATCGCTGTCGGAATTGTAAAGGCTGGAGTCGAGCTTGCGGTAACCGGCAATCGCCTTGACCTGGCCGAATGAGGTATCGAGGGCGGCGGTTGCCGAATAGGTCTGCGTGCTCAGGACTGCGTGGGGAATCGACGAAAGCGCAGTAGTGAACTGCGACTTCTTTAGCGCCACGTCCTGGGCGAGGAGCTGGTCGCCCCGCGCCATGCAGGCGACTATGTCGGTGAAGCAGGCCGCCGCGCCGAGTGCTTCGACGCCCGCTTCCTGCGAGGCAAGGCTGTTGGGTACGGCGTAGCCGAGGCGGCCCTGTTGATCTTCCGTGTCCGTATGGAACTTCTCGCCTGCAAGCAGGAGGCGGAAATCGTCAGTTGGCTGGAACAGGAGCTTGCCGCGAATTGTATAGTCATTCAGGTTGGCGATCATTCGGCCCGAATTGCGTTCAAGGACATAGGGATCGCGGCGATTGCCGGAATAGACGATGCGCGCCGCCACCCGCTCGTTAATAAGCGGGGCGTTAAGCACCGCCGTGACGGACTGCTGGTTGAAGCGGCCGTAGGTTCCGGAGATCGATCCCGAGAGGCCATCGGCGAAGCTGGGATCCTTGGTATTGATGAGGAGCGCGCCACCCGTGGTGTTGCGCCCGAACAGGGTGCCCTGCGGGCCCTTCAAGGCCTGGAAGTTGGCGATATCCACCAGCGAGGCGGTAAGGCCGTAGGCACGGGCCCAGTAGACCCCGTCAACGTAGGTGCCGACCGAGGGGTCGAGCGTGGAAAGGGTATCCGTCTGGACCTGCCCGCGCATCTGGATGTTGATCGCCCCAGAGTTGGTCAGACCCGTGGTCATCTGGAGGCCAGGGGTTAGCGTGGCGACTTCCGTCAAGGTGCGAACGTTCTGCTTGAGCAGTTCCTCACCGGTGTAGGCGGTGATGGCAACCGGGACGCGCTGGATGTTTTCCGCGACCTTGCGGGCGGTGACCACGATGTCGCTCAACTGATCGCGATCGCTCGCAGCTGTCGCGCCGGTGGTTTCCTGAGCCATGGCGCTTGTTGCAAGGCACGCCCAAACGAGAGCCGTTCCTGACGCGAGTACGTGCAGATAACTTTTGCTCATCGATATCCTCCCTGTGCCCGGTCATTGGCCCGCAGCGTTCTGCGGCCGCCAGGTGGTTTCGAGCTAAACTAATTTTTCCCGATCGGTCAATCGGTCAAATCCCCCGATCGGTGCTTCTGGTGCTGTCAAAACAAATGCACCCGGTGACGAGAGGCCGGTTTTCGGGGTGGTGAGTGGACATGTCGCGCCGCCCTAGACCCGCCAATCCGTTCCGCTAGTTCAAGGCTCGCCCGAGGTGATCCGCCTCGCGGTGCTTATGTATGTCCGCTTCCTGCTCAGCCTGCGCAACGTCGAGGACCTGCTATTCGAACGCGGCATTCACCTGTGCCACGAGACGGTGCGGCTGTGGTGGAATAGGTTCGGCCGGATCTTCGCGGCGGAAGTCCCGGCGGCGGCGGGTCGGCCGGATGCGCGGGATCCGGCACTGGCGCTGGCATCTTGATGAGGTGTTCGTGCGGATCAACGGCGAGCGCCATTACCTTTGGCGCGCGGTCGATCACGAGGGCGAGGTC
>Ga0207644_10002110_pt1 | contig 12893 bp, 14 predicted proteins | sample KBSS73metaG_FD_184326 | JGI IMG/M metagenome (GOLD analysis project Ga0207644, IMG submission 184326) | Switchgrass rhizosphere microbial communities from Kellogg Biological Station, Michigan, USA - KBS S7-3 metaG (SPAdes) (version 2) | ecosystem: Host-associated > Plants > Roots > Rhizosphere... | reverse complement strand
TCGTAAGGGAAGATCATCCCGCGGTCGGCCGCCACCTTCGTGCGGAACATGAGGCCCCGCTCCTGTTGCTCAGGAGTCGCTGCGACCTCGACCGTGAAGCGGTGTACGCCGTTGCTCGACCGGATCATCAGCGTCACTTCGCGAAGACCGCTTTGCGCTCGCGGGTCGGCCGTTTCGGAAGGGGCGTTCTGGGCTGGCAATTGCGGGCTGCAGGCGATCAGCGCGACCAGCGCTCCGGCTAGTCCTCCGACTCGCCGAAGCCGCGCAGTTCGACGGCGGTCAGGCCCTTGCTGCTCGGCGCGATCCGCGCTTCGAGCATCTGCCCCGGCTGGAGCTCGGGAAGGTGCGACGTGCGCACCGTTTCCATGTGAACGAACACGTCCTCGCCGCCCGACTCGTCGGGCCGCTTCACGAAACCGTAGCCGCGAACGCGGTTGAACCATTTGACCTCCACCGGCTCGAACGCACCGGCATTGTCCGCAAGCGCCTTGCGGTCAGCGCGTTCGCTCGCAGGCATGGACGAGCGCGGCTGCTGCGGCAAGGCCGAGGTGGTGTCGATCGACAGCACCTTTTTCGCCTGCAATCCGCGGTCGAGCCGGACCGGCACGCATTCGATGACTGCGCCTTCCGGCACACTGCGCCTGCCGTGCTCGCGAAGGACGCTGAAGTGAAGCAGCACATCGCCTTCAACGTCATCGCTGACGAGGAAACCGAAGCCCCTTGTTGCATCGAACCATTTCACGCGGCCCGTGATTGCGGCCATTTCCGATGGCAGAGAGTTATCGTCCGAGTCCATTGCGGCCCGATCACCTCCCTCGGCCAATATCATTGCAGAACGCACCATAAGAGCGCCCCATTAACATGCGTGGAAGTGTCGGCAAACCGACTTTAAGTGTCGTTAAACTGCATTCGGCCGCAAAGTTCATCCACATCAATAACCTGATCTGGATTCATGTCCGTGATGATCCGGGCAAGTCCGTATTCGTGCCCGGCACGGACCATGGCTGCGACCCATTTTTCTCGCTGGAGCCGGTCTGGCGCAGCCGCTGCGAACGGCCCAAGGCGCCGCCGCTTGGCGAAGCGCAATGCAGCGGCCACGGACTCGCCGTCCGCATGCTTGTTCGCCGCCCCGCTATCGTCTTCACCGACCCCCGCCGCCCGAAGCTTTTCCGCAAGTCGACGCTTCCCATAGCCCCGGCTGCTCAGCGAGCGCGATCGCCCGAGCGCGTACGAAGCATCGTCGACGTAACCGAGTTCGGCGAAGCGATTGACCAGGGCTTCCAGGTTCGGTTCCCTCTCCCCGTTCCACCCGCGCTCCCGGAGCTTGCGCGAAAGGTAGGCACGAAGCTTTGCCCGGGTGGTCGCATATTTGCCGACATAGCGAAGCGCGAGCTCCTGAAGGGCCGCCTGCTGGAGAGGCGGCAACGCGCGCCGGGCCTTGGAGAGTGCCATATCGCCCTTTTTGTGCCACACTGCCTCGCCAAGGGGAAACGGCTGCTAGCGCGGCATATTGCCAACGCAAACAACCAAGGAATGTCTGAGTGCTCGAGCGCAACGTCTCGGTGACCAAGGATCTGGCCCCCGCGGGTGCGACACCCACGCTTGACGAGCTGCCCCGCCGTCTCGCGGACTTCGCCACGATTGGCGAAGCGCTGGATTTTGCGGCCGGCGGACAGCGCGGGCTCAACTTTCACGACGCGCGCGGCACGCTGACGCGGGCCTATCGTTATTCCGAATTGCGCAAGGACGCGCTCGCCCTTGCGCACCGCTTCGTCGCGATCGGTATCAAGCCTGGCGATCGAATCGCGCTGGTGGCAGAGACGGGCGCCGAGTTCGCTGCCGCCTTTTTCGGCGCCGTCTATGCCGGGGCGTGGCCCGTTCCGCTGCCGCTGCCGACCAGCTTCGGCGGCCGTGAGGCCTATGTCGAACAACTCGGTATCCAGCTCAAGAGCTGCGATCCCGCGCTCTTCCTCTACCCGCCCGAACTCACCGATTTTTGTGAAGCTGCCGCGGTGCAGGCCGGTTTCACCGCGCGCTCTTGGGATACGCTGGCGGCGGTAGAGCCAGCGGAGGGCGGCCTGCCGAGCCCGAGCGCCGACGACATCGCCTATCTCCAATATTCGAGCGGTTCGACGCGCTTCCCGCACGGCGTTGCCGTGACCCACGCTGCATTGCTCGACAACCTTCACGCCCACGCCATCGGGCTCGAGGTTATCGAAACCGATCGCGTCATCTCGTGGCTTCCCTGGTACCATGACATGGGCCTCGTCGGCTGCTTCCTCTCGCCCGTCGCCATGCAGCTTTCGGTCGATTATCTTAAGACCGAGGACTTCGCCCGGCGGCCGCTCGCCTGGCTCGACATGATCACCCGCAATCCGGGCACTTCGGTCAGCTATTCGCCCACCTTCGGCTACGACATCTGCTCGCGCCGGATGAGTTCGCAAACGCGCGCCGAGGATCGCTTCGACCTTTCCCGCTGGCGCATCGCCGGCAACGGCGCCGACATGATCCGACCCGATGTGATGCAGGCATTCGTCGACAGCTTCGATGCGGCCGGTTTCAAGGCCGGCGCATTCTGTCCCAGCTACGGCCTCGCCGAAGCGACGCTTGCCGTGTCGCTGATGCCGCCCGGTGAAGGGATTCGGCTTGAGCTGGTAGAGGAAAATGAGCTGTCGGGTGGCGCTCCTGATTCAGACGATCGTCCGCGCCGCTATCGCGCCGTGGTCAATTGCGGAAAACCGGTTACCGGCATGGAGATCGAGATCCGCGGTCCTGGCGGCGACATGCTTCCCGACCGCGGCATCGGCAAGGTTTACGTGCGCGGCGCAAGCGTCATGCACAGCTATTTCCGCGATCAGGAATCGACCGACGCCTGCCTGTCGGCGGACGGTTGGCTCGACACCGGCGACATGGGCTACATGTCGAACGGCTACATCTTCATCGTCGGCCGCGCCAAGGACATGATCATCATCAACGGGCGCAACCATTGGCCGCAGGACATCGAATGGGCGGTCGAGCAGCTGCCCGGCTTCAAGTCCGGCGATATTGCCGCTTTTGCGATCACCGGACCGAGCGGAGAAGAAACGCCGGCGGTCCTGGTTCACTGCCGCGTCTCCGACAATGAAGAGCGCGGCCGCCTGCGCGACGAGATCCGCGAACGCGTCCGCGCGATCACCGGCATCACCCCCGTCGTCGAGCTCGTTCCCCCGCGCACCCTGCCGCGCACCAGCTCGGGCAAGCTATCGCGGACAAAGGCGCGTAACCTCTATCTTTCGGGCGAGATCCAGCCGTACGACATCGCGGCTTGACCCGCGCACTTTTAACCTGCGTTAAGTCGGTTTAAGGCTAATTTTACCCAGATGCGGCAAGGTGCCGCGCTGACGTGGGGGTTGGCATCGTGCAGCGCATGCATGGTTGGATAGGGCGCAAGGACCGGCAGGCGGTCGCCATCGACGCGGTCGTTCACCGCGACGACGGCAGCACCGCGCCCGTCAAGCTCTCCGACTTTTCTGACGAGGGATGCCGCATCGAGGGTGAGAACGACTTCCGCATCGGCGAGCGGGTCGCCATCGACCTTCCGCGCATGGGCCAGGTCAAGGCGCAGATCCGCTGGGCGCTCCATGACAGCGCCGGTGTGAAGTTCCTGGCCGAATCCGACTTCTAGGCGCCGCGTTCCCTCGCCCCGCGCGGCAGCATCCGCACTAGTACGCGGTCCTTGAGCACATAGTGATGGTAGAGCGCCGCGAGCGCGTGGAGCAGCGCGATGATAATGATCGCCCAGCCGATCCATTCGTGAAACTCACGCAGCTCGCGCCGTAAGGGCTTTCCCATCTCGCCGATCATCGGCGGAATGCCTGTGCCGAAGAAAGCCATCGGCCGCCCGGCGCCCCAGCGGAAGGCGAAGCCGAGCACGGCCTCGGCGATGAGCAGCGCGTACAGCACATAATGCGTGGCTTTGGAGGCGATCCGCATCCAGCCCGCCTCCAGTGACGAAACCTGGTGCCCGGGCACCAGCCGCCACGCAATGCGCGCAACGACAACCACGGCAAGCAGCACGCCGAAGGACATATGCGTGTCTTCCAGCAGCCCCTTGGTCGGCTTGGCGAACCAGTCCCAGACCTGGGATAGCGCGAAATTGGCAATGACGAGGAAAGCGGTCGCCCAGTGAAGGGCGATGGCGACGCGGTCGTACGTGGTGCCGTCGTCGCCGGCGGCGATCCGGGCCGCCGCGTCGAAAGTGGTTTGATCGTTCATGTCTTGAGGACCTAAAGAGCGCCGAGCTTATTGCAAGTCATTCGCAAAAAACCCCGGCCGCTCTTTTCGTTCCGGGCCGGCGCTCAGGCAGGCGGCTCCCAAAGCTCGATCGGATTGCCCTCCGGATCGTGAATGCGCGCAAAGCGGCCGACCTGAGGATCGTTCCATTCGTCCTTGGTCGTGACCTCGATGCCCGCGCCCTTCAACTGCTCGATGAGCCCGGCAAGATCGCTCACGCGAAGGTTCAGCATGTAGGCCTTGTCGCTGCTGAAATAATCGGTGTCAGCCGCGAACGGAGCGAAGACGATGGGCCCGCCCGTCGCCGTCCACGACCATTGATCGGCCTCGCTGGCGCCATCGGCGACGCATCCCGCACCGACGTTCAGATGTTCCTTGTACCAGGCCGAAAGCGCTTCCGGATCGCGTCCCCGGAAGAAGAGCCCGCCGATACCTAATACTCCCATCATCGCCTCCTTCACTCGCGTTGCCCATACGTGAACCTAGTGACAGGCTGGAACCGTTTCCGCCGTCGGTCATATGAGGCAGCATGAGCAATCGCGACGCACTCGCCAAGGTCCCCGCCGTCACACTGGGATTCTGGATAATCAAGATCCTCGCCACCACGCTTGGCGAAACCGGCGGCGACACCGTGACGATGACCTGGCTCGGCGAGACAACCGCCCATCCGGTCCCATATGGATATCTGATCGGCACCGCGATCTTCGGCGTGCTGCTTGTCGGCTTCGTCATCGCGCAGATCCGCGCGGACGGATTCAATCCGTGGCTGTACTGGGCCACGATTGTCGCTTCGACGACCTGCGGCACCACCCTCGCGGATTTCGCGGATCGATCACTCGGCATCGGATATCCCGGCGGCTCGATGCTTCTCCTCGCCTGCGTCCTGGCCTCGCTGCTCGTCTGGTGGCGCACGCTCGGCACCGTCGACGTCAACAGCGTCTCGGGCCCGCGCGAGGAAGCCTTCTACTGGATTACCATCACCTTCTCGCAGACTCTCGGGACGGCGCTTGGCGACTGGAGCGCCGACCCGCTCAGCGAGGGCGGCTGGGGCCTCGGCTATTCGGGAGGAGCACTCGTCTTCGGCGTGGGCCTCGGCGTCCTCGCGATCCTCTATTTCAGCACGCGCGTCTCCCGCGTCTTCCTCTTTTGGGCGGCCTTCATCCTCACTCGCCCGCTCGGCGCAACGGTCGGCGACTGGCTCGACAAGCCGCTCGGCAAGGGCGGCCTCGAAATGAGCAGGCCTCTTGCTTCGACGGTATTGGCCGCCGTCATCGTTGCCCTCATCTTCCTGCTTCCCCAGCGGCCGGGCCAGCATCCCGTGAAGGCTGAAGCTTCCGCGTGAGCATTCGTCGCGCTTGCGCCGTGCTGACGCTCTCCTGCCTGGCGTCAGCTGCCGCTGCAGGCCCGCCCTATCTCACCGACGATCCGGCCCCGACCGATACCGGGCATTGGGAAATCTATGCCTTCGGATCGGGCGAGGGACGGCATTCCTCGCTCGAGGCAGGCGCGGGCCTCGACATCAATTATGGGGGTGCGAAGGACCTCCAGCTTACCGCGACGGTGCCACTCTCCATCACGCACGAACCGAACGACGGCTGGCACTCGGGGACTGGCGACGTGGAACTCGCGGCGAAGTATCGGTTCATTCATGACGAGAAGAACGGCATCTCCGTCGCAATCTTTCCCCGGGCGATCCTTCCGACCTCAAGCATCGAGCACGGCGAGAAGACGCGCATCCTGCTTCCGATGTGGATGGAAAAGGACTTCGACGGCGGCACCAGCCTGTTCGGCGGCGGCGGCTACATGATCAATCCCGGCACCGGGAACCGCGACTTCTGGCAGGCGGGCCTCGCGCTCACGCAGGATCTTAGCGAGAAGGTCTCGCTTGGTGCCGAAGTCACCCGGCAGGGCTCCAATACCGACGACGGCACGGCCCAGACCCGCGCCGGCCTTGGCTCGATCGTGAAGCTCACCGATCATTACGCATTGCTGATCTCGGGCGGACCGACCTGGGCGGAGCACCAGACGGGCTATCATCTCTACGCCGCCTTGGGACTGAACTTCTGATCTGAAGCTCGGCTTGCCGCCCCTGTCCAGCCCGTGCCAATAGGCGCCGGCCGGAAAAGGAGTCGCATGAGCTTCAGGAAGTTTACGTTCGCCGCACTCGCCTTCGCGTCAGCCCTTCACGCCGAGACCAACGTCCAGCCCGCGGTCCAGCCCGGCGGCGATATTCCGCCTGCCTTCCAGCGCATGGTCCCGCCCATCCCCAAGGGCGGCGATATTCCACCCGCTTTCTCAGCCCCGCGCGCCGATTTCCAATATGTCCGCCGTGAGGCGATGATCCCGATGCGCGACGGGGCGCGGCTGTACACCGTGCTCATCATTCCCAAGGGCGGCGGCAAGCACCCGATCATGCTCGACCGGACGCCTTATTCTGCGGACAAGTCGACCGCTCGCGGCGGCTTCGGACCCTGGCCCGAGAACATTCTCTCCCCGCTCTACGCCGAGCTCGTCCGCGCGGGCTATATCGTCGCCGTCGAGGACGTCCGCGGCAAGTATAAGTCCGAGGGCGATTATGTGATGAACCGGCCCCTGAAGGGCCCGCTCAACCCGACTGCCGTCGACCATTCGACCGACGCCTGGGACACGATCGACTGGCTAGTGAAGCGCATTCCCGAAAGCAACGGAAGCGTCGGCTCGATCGGTACCAGCTACGACGGCTTCACCGCGCTCATGACCCTCGTGAACCCGCACCCCGCATTGAAAGCCAGCGTCCCCATCAACCCGATGGTCGACGTGTGGAAGGGTGACGACTGGTTCCATAACGGCGCCTTCCGGCAGGAGATGATCGGCTACGTCTATGGCCAGACGGCGAACAAGAAGTCCGAAGAGGAATGGTTCGCCAGCGGCTACGACGATTATGCCACCTTCCTCCGTTACGGCTCGGCCGGCGCCTACGGCCGCGCGATGGGAATGGAGCAGCTCCCCTTCTGGCTCCGCCTGACGCAGCACCCGGCTTATGACGAATATTGGCAGGACCAGGCCGTCGATCGCATCCTCGCGCAGAAGCCCCTCACCGTCCCAACCCTCCTCATCGACAGCCTGTGGGACCAGGAAGACATCTACGGCGCTCCCGCCGTCTTCAACGCGGTCAAGGCCAGCCCCAACGCGCATCTCGCGCTCGGTCCCTGGCACCACGGCCAGGTCAACACGGCGGCCGCCATCCTCGGACCCATCGACTGGGGCAGCGATACCGCGCGCTGGTTCCGCCAGAACGTTCTCATCCCCTTCCTCGACGAGCATTTGAAAGGCGCTCCGCCCGCCAACATTGCCCGGGTCACCGCCTTCGAGGCCGGCACCAACCAGTGGAAGCGCCTGAACGACTGGCCGCAGTCCTGCGCCAGCGCCTGCCCTGCCGACCTCACACCAATCTATCTCGCGCCGAGCGGCCACCTCGGCTTCGGCGCCCCAGGCAGCAAGGCCGTCGACTCCTACGTTTCCGATCCCGCGCGGCCCGTTACCTATCGCGCCCGTCCCAACCTTCCGCCTTACTCACCCACCTCAAGCTGGCGGCAATGGCTCACCGACGATCAGCGCTTCGCGGAAGCCCGCCCCGACGTCCTGACTTACGCGACCGCTCCGCTCACGGAGCCCCTGCGCCTGGCCGGCACGCCGCTCGTGAACCTCGTCGCCTCGACCAGCGGCACCGACAGCGATTGGGTCGTAAAGCTGATCGACGTCTATCCCGATCAATATCCGCAGAAGCCGGAGATGGGCGGCTACCAGCTCGCCATCGCCATGGACATCATGCGCGGCCGCTACCGCGACGATCCCGCGCACCCGTCGCCCGTACCGGCAAACGAGCCCGTCACCTACAAGTTCGCGCTCCCGACCGTGAATTACACCTTGCAGCCCGGCCACCGCCTGATGGTCCAGGTCCAGTCGAGCTGGTTCCCCCTCTACGACCGCAATCCGCAGACCTACGTGCCGAACATCTTCTTCGCGAAGGCGGAAGATTATCGCCCCGCGACCCAGCGCGTGTTCACCGGCACAAGCGGCAGCTGGCTGGGCCTCCCCATCGTCAAGTGACCTTGCGCGGCGGAACCGCGCTCGCTACCTCGCGCCTCGGCCTAGGGGTATAGCTCAGTTGGTAGAGCATCGGTCTCCAAAACCGAGGGTCGTGGGTTCGAGTCCCTCTGCCCCTGCCAGTTTTCAATATTCGATAGTCTCTACTGCGCGCGCGTGAATGCCGTCCTGACGGCTATGATGCATATCGATGGCTCTTTGCGCTGCCGGTACGGAGTTCGCGATCGTGGCAGCGGGTGCTGGCTTCCAAGATGAACAAGCCGCTGAACCGCCAGGGTCTCGATGCACTCATTCCGTTGGAGGTCGATGTGGTCGCCGGCCCGGGGCAAGGACACGAAATTCCACTCACCCCAGTTTTCTGATCGCTTCCGTCGGAGAGTCGAACCGGCGGGCAAGATCCTAAGCTGAACTTTGACCATGCGGTTCCACCCGAACGCTTACTGCTTCTCAGTTTGAGAGTGTTGCCGGGCGCCTCGCGATGGGAGGCGTGCACACCGGCATTTCGCCTTCCTCGAATGCGACGCCCCGAGCGTCATCCTTCGCCCACGCAATCCGTCCAAGCACAATGCTGTCGTTTGCGCGAAGCAGGATTTCCTCGCCTGCTGGCGGCAGGCGGTGACCGACCAGCCTGGCTCCTTCGGGACAAAGGTCTTCGATGATGACGGATGTCGACCCGCGGATGGTGGCGACGGATCCAAGCACTGCCACCGGGCGCCTTGCTGCAGTGCGCCGGGCGAGACGGATATCGATTGTCTTACTCAAACACGACACGGCAAACTCCCCATGTCCAAAGGAACGCTACTAACGAAAGTACATGTCTCCCCAAGAAAGCCGCGATTCAACGGCAATGCATCCAGTGTGTCAGTTCGGAACAATGGCCAACTGAAAGGGAAAGGGCGCACAGGCGCCCTTTCCCCATCAACCCATCCGACGCTTAGGCGATCTGCGGGAGCTTCGCCGGGCGCTGGCGGCGAACCGCCACGCCGATGCCGGCAAAGCCGAGCAGCATCATGGCCCAGGTCGCCGGCTCAGGAAGCGGAGCGCCGCTGCCCAGCTGGACGTAGAACGTATCGGTGTGCGTCCCGCCGGCATTCGTGCCGACCAGGTTCACCTGGTAGGTGTCGTTAACACTGGCATCAAAGCCGAGGTTGCCGAAGATGGAACCCCCGTTGAGGAAGCCGAACGACAGCCGCTGGCTGTCCTGGAAGAGCGAGTTGTTCAGCGATCCTACGAATGGAACGCTGTACTCCGCGGACTGGCCGGTGAGCAGGTTGAGCAGCTGAACCGACCCCGTCAGCATGTTCGAGAACGAATAATCGATGCTGACGTTCGAGCCGAGCGCGAACGAATATACGCCCGACGCATCCGACGGCAGCGCCGCCTGCTGGTAGATGTGCGCCCGGCCAGCAAGCTGGCTCGTGGGGTCGGTCGTGGTCAGCACGGCCGAGTTGGCGGGGATGTAATTGTTCCCCGCGCCATAGTTGAACGCGATGCTCGGATCGCTGTTGAAGGTGATCGTGTCTGCCGCAAACGCCGGAGACGCGAGTGAACAAGCGGCAAGCGCCGCGAACGCAAGAACCTTACGCATACTACCCCTATTTCTTACTTGGGCTGGCAACAGTGAGAACTACCTGTCGCCAGTGACCGAACGGTCATCGCCGTGCATTCAACGTTTTGATAACCATGTCAAATCATTGCTCCGTGGCCCGTGCCCGCTCCACTCTTTCCTTGGAAAACACTGATGTTGCCGTCCCCGCGAAGCTGACATTGGCTGGAGTCGACTCCAGCAATCCTGGAGTTCAGACTCGACCGAATTTCGCGAGAAGGGACATCTGCATGAACCGGCAACGTTCCCGCCAGCGCGACTTTCGAAACGCCTTGAGGGCGCTCCTGCTCGGCTACGCGGCAGCGCATCTTTCGAGCTGCTCCGACAACCCCGAACCCAGTCACGCCAATTCCGATGACAAGCTGCTGGAGCGAACGAGCCGCCAATGGTCGCGTGTCGCGGGGACGAAGAATGTCGACGCCATCCTTGGCTATTGGGCCGATGACGCCATCGTGATGATCCCGGGAATGCCGACACTTCGCGGCAAGGCTGCCATTCGGAAATATGTCGAGCAGAGCATGAAGATTCCGGGTTTCCGGATCAAATGGAAGCCGGTCGAAGCGCATGTCTCGCCGTCCGGCGACTTCGGTTACCTTATCGAACGGAGCAGCGTGACCGCGCCCAACGCCAAGGGAGCCCTCGAAACCCAGGAATTCCGGGCCGTGACCATCTGGCGAAAAGAAGCCGATGGGACGTGGCGAGACGTGGTCGATTTGTCGGTTCCGGACTGATTGCCTCGGCGGGCCGCGAATCACGGAGCGCGGCGACGATTTCCTTGCCTGTCTTCGTCGCCAACCTTGAAGACTCATCCGCCACCCGCTAAGTGACCCGCAGCCCCGCCGGCCCGAAAGGTCCGCGGGGCGCTTTTCTTTCTGAAAGCGAGCAGGGAAAACGTGGCGAAAGTCTCCATCGGTCAATTCGTCAATCAGGTGAAGGCAGAGACCGCCAAGGTCCACTGGCCGACGCGCAAGGAAACCGTGGCGACCACCATCATGGTGATCATCATGACCCTGCTGCTCGCTTTCTTCTTCTTCGGGGTCGACGCCTTCTTTTCGACCGTCGTCAAATATCTGCTGAGCCTCCTCGGCTAAGCGCAACAGTCACGAGAACGCCCATGTCCCGCTGGTACATCATCCACGCTTATTCCGGTTTCGAGAACAAGGTCCGCGACGCCATCAACAGCGAGGCGACGCGCATGGGCCTCGACCGCTTCGTCGAGCAGATCGAAGTGCCGACCGAAACGGTGACCGAGATCAAGCGCGGCAAGAAGGTCCAGGCCGAACGCAAGTTCATGCCCGGCTACGTCCTCGCGAAGCTTGAGATGAACGACCAGGTCTATCACCTCGTCAAGAACACCCCGAAGGTCACCGGCTTCCTCGGCCCCGGCGGCAAGCCGCAGCCGATCCCGGACGCTCAGGCCGCCCGCATGCTCGACACGAAGGAAGAGGCCGCCGCCCAGGGCGCCAAGCCCAAGATCAATGTCGACTATGAGATCGGCGATGCGGTGAAGGTCCTCGACGGCCCGTTCGCAAGCTTCAACGGCGTCGTGGAGGAACTGGACTTCGACCGTGGCCGCGTGAAGGTTTCCGTGTCGATCTTCGGCCGCGCCACGCCGGTGGAACTCGAGTTCGAGCAGGTAGAGCGAGTGAAATAACCTGTTCCCCGGCGAGGGCCGGGTTCCAGGAGCCCGAAAGGCTTCACTCGTTACGCAAAGGGCTGCTTCGGCAGCCCTTTTCTTTTTCCGTACACGTCCGTCGCTAGCGAAACGGGCGGGCTCTACTTTTCGGTCTAAGTCTCTATCAACCTATCTCGTTCGCATATTCGTAGAGCCGATGGTCGTCGTACAGATTGGCTTGCAGGTACGGGCTATCCGCGACGAAAGCTTCCGCTGCCTCCCTGCTCTCATGTTCAAAGATCATCATCATGGCCGCTCGATTTCCAGATCCGTCGCGCAGGGGTCCAGCCGCCCGAATTTTGATGAGCGGTTGGTTCAGGAAGTCTGTCGCGCTCTGCTGAAGCGAGGGCGGGATCGATTCCGCATCGGGTTTTAGAAATCCAATCCAAGCGTAGAGCATCAGTGCCCCCTACTCATTAAGCGCAATCACAATTGCCTGTCTCGCCGCTCACCCGCGCTTTCAGGCGGCCGCCTCGACAACGGGCGCCTTGACGATCTTGGGTGGGGCCGGAACATTAGCGAGCCACCAGTCGAGCCTCGTCGAACCGAGGCGGGCACCGTCGTCGGGAATGAGCGTCCGTTCGCTAACCTGAACGCCGTAATAAGGTGCGGCCGGATCAGCGACGACAGTTCGGGGATCCCTGTCGAACTCGAGGACGCTGCGCACAGCTTCGTCCAAAGTGAAAATTTGCGGACCGCCGATTTCGATCGTGCCGTTCGCAGGCTTCGCAAGGGCCGTATCGGCAACTGCTTTCGCGACGTCCTCGGCGGCCATCGGCTGGAACTGCACTGGCGGCAACCGCACTGTGACATGGTCGGTCGAAATATCGGCGATTGTGCGGATGAACTCGAAAAACTGAGTCGCATGGATCAACGTGTAGGGAACTGGTGAGGTCCTGATCAGGCTTTCCTGCGCGTGCTTCGCCCTGAAATAGCCGCTCTCCTGCAAGCGATCGGTTCCGACGACAGAGAGCGCGACATGATGCAGAACCCCGGCATCGACTTCGGCAGCGGTCAGGTTCTGCCCGGAAGTCTGAAAGAAGTCCGTCGCGGCCCGCTCTTCGAACGATGGTGAGTTGGAAACATCAATGACCACCTCGGCGCCGGTCATTGCCTGGGCCAAACCTTCCCCAGTCAGCGCATTCACGCCCGTGTTGGGCGCGGCCGGAATTGCGTCATGTCCGAGTTGGTTCAATGCTTTGACGGTCTTGGAGCCGATCAGGCCGGTTCCGCCGATGACGACGATTTTCACGA
>Ga0207644_10002096_pt1 | contig 12924 bp, 7 predicted proteins | sample KBSS73metaG_FD_184326 | JGI IMG/M metagenome (GOLD analysis project Ga0207644, IMG submission 184326) | Switchgrass rhizosphere microbial communities from Kellogg Biological Station, Michigan, USA - KBS S7-3 metaG (SPAdes) (version 2) | ecosystem: Host-associated > Plants > Roots > Rhizosphere >... | reverse complement strand
TGCGCGACGCACTGGTCGATGATGTTCGAGCTGATCTGCGCCAGACGGTAGACGTTGGCCTCGCGCGCGCGGAAGTCCCCGCCCTTCACGGTGTCGTGGAAGAGCCTCCAGATGCTGTCGCCGTCGTTCTGATAGTCCTTGGCAGCGTTGATCCCGCCCTGCGCGGCGATGCTGTGCGCGCGCCTCGGACTGTCGTGATAGGTGAAGCACGAGACGTTGTATCCGAGCTCACCGAGCGTCGCGGCGGCGGAGCCCCCGGCCAGCCCCGTGCCGACCACGATCACGTGGAAGCGCCGCCGGTTGGCCGGGGAGACCAGCTTGTGCTCGAAGCGGCGCCGGTCCCACTTGTCGTGGATCGGACCGGCCGGGATGCGGGAAGTGAGTTCCATGTTCTCGCTAGGGAAGGCGCAGCCAACCGAGGACGACCGCGGCCGGAACGAGCAGATAGCCGATCACGATGCCGCACGCGAGGAGGGCCGAAACGGGCCGGCGCCAGCGCCGGACGAACGGGGATCGCACCGCGAGGGTCTGCGTCGTGCTCCACAGGCCGTGATACAGGTGCAGCCCCAGCGCCGCGAGCGCGACGAGATAGACGAGCGGGACCCAGGGAACCTGGAAGGCCGAGACGACGTTGTGATGGACCGAGCCCTCGATGAAGTCCGGGTGCACGACGCCCAGGGTCAGGTGCATGAGGTGGTAGACCACGAAGGCGAGCAGGACGATCCCGCCCCACAGCATGGTGCGCGAGGCGAAGCTGAAGGACAGATCCTTCGCCTGGTGATAGGACACGTCGCGCGCGCGCCGGCTCGCGGCGGAGAGCTGCGCGATGCACACGACGTGCAGGATCAGCGCGACGAGAAGGACCAGCCGCGCGGTCCAGAGAAGCCCGCCGTGGGGGACGAGCGGCGATCCGGCCTCGCGCAGGAAACGCGCGTAGCTGTCGAAGAGCTCCGCCCCTTCGAAGATCTTCAGGTTCCCGGCCATGTGGCCGAGGACGAAGCCGAACAGGATCAGCCCGGTGACGGCGACCACGATCTTCTTGCCGACCGTCGATCCCAGGAGGGTCGCGGCGCGGCGCAGCGCCGCCACGCGAGGCGAGGGCTTCGCCGGGGCTCCGAGCCTGGAAGTCGCGCCCAATGCGGCGTGATTATAGCGGAAGGGACGCCCCGGCCTTACTTGGGCGCGGCGTAGGTGATCCGGTAGATCGCGCCCGCGTAATCGTCGGAGACGAGCATCGAGCCGTCGGGGAGGACCTGGACGTCCACGGGACGCCCCCAGGGACGCTCGCCCTCGAGCCATCCCTGCGCGAAGACGTCGTAGCTGACCGCGCGGTTGCCTTCCAGCTTCACCGACATGACGCGGTAGCCGATCTTGTGCGTGCGGTTCCAGGAGCCGTGCTCGGCGATGAAGATCCGTCCGCGGTATTCCGGGGGGAACATCGTTCCCGAGTAGAAGCGCATGCCGAGCGCGGCGACGTGCGGGCCGAGCTTGATCGCGGGAGGCGCGAACTCGGAGCATTTACGCTCCTTGCCGTATCTCGGATCGGGAAGATCGCCTCCGTGGCAGTACGGGAATCCGAAGTGCATGTCCTTGCGGGGCGCGTAGTCGAGCTCGTCCGGGGGCACGTCGTCCCCGAGCATGTCCCGGCCGTTGTCCGTGAACCAGAGCTCCTTGCCGGGGCTCCAATCGAATCCGACGGTGTTGCGGATCCCGCGCGCGTAGATCTCGAGGCCGCTGCCGTCGGTCTTCATGCGCATGATCGTCCCGTAGGGGTCCTTCTCGTCGCAGATGTTGCACGCCACGCCCACCGGGACGTAGAGCATCCCGTCCGGGCCGAACCGGATGAACTTCCATCCGTGGTGCTCGTCGGACGGGAACGTGTCGCTCACGACCGCCGGCTTCAGGAGCTCGCCGGGCTTGGCGATCCAGTCGAGGATCCTGTCGTAGCGCAGGACGCGCGCGATCTCGGCGACGTAGAGCGCGCCGTCCTTGAACGCGACGCCATTGGGCGAGTGCAGCCCCTGGGCGACGGTCAGGACGCGCTTGGGATCCTTCGCGGCGCGGCCGGGAACGACCGCGTAGACCTTCTCGTCGCGCGTGCCGACGAAGAGGACGCCGTTCGGCGCCAGCGCCATCGAGCGCGCGCCCGGAACGTCGCCGGACCAGAGCTCGACCGCGAACCCGCGCGGGAGCCGGATCTTGTCGGTGGGAAGCCGGTCGCCCGCGGAGGCGCAGGCGGGCAGCAGGAGGAGTCCCGCCATCAGCGCCGCCCTGGCCGTGGATCTCACCGCTCCCTCCTTCATGAGCGCGCCGGAGCGGCGCCCGCGCGCGCGACGGAGAGGAACTCCAGGAGGTTGTCCAGGGTGACCATGCCGATCAGCCGCTCCGCCTCGAAGACGAGCAGGGGTCCGGACGCCTTGCTCTTCAGAAGCTCTAGCGCCTTGGTGAGGTCCGCGTCGGGAGTGACGCGGGGGAAGTCGCGCTCCATGACCCCCGCGACGATCGCCTCCTTGCCCTCGCTCGCGAGCGCCGCGAGCAGTCGCCGCCGCGTCAGGAGCCCCAGCACCTGCTCGCCGTGCGTGACCGGGAAGTCCTCCTGGCTGGTGCGCAGGAGCCGGTCGACGACCGCGGCGAGCGAATCACCGTGAGAGATGGTCTCGAATCGCGTGACCATCGCGTCGCGCATGTGATACCCCGTGGTCGAGGCGATGCTGCGCTGCATCTCCGCCTCGCCGCCGGCGCCCAGGAAGATGAAGAACGCGATGAACAGGAGCCACGGGTTCGTGTAGTAGAAGCTCACGAGGGCGAGCACGATCGCGAGCGCCTGGCCCACCGTCGCTCCGGCGCGCGTGGCGCGCTCCATCCCGATCGAGCTCGCCAGCGCACCACGCAGGACCCTCCCTCCGTCCATCGGGAACGCCGGGATCAGGTTCGTGAGCCCGAGGAGGAGGTTCCCCAGCCACAGGGACTGAAGGATGTCCGTGCGCCCGTTGTCGATCTGCTCGAGCGTGGGAAAACGATGGAGCATCACGACCGGAACGGTCAGCGCGGCCGCGATCGCGAGGTTCACCGCAGGACCCGCGAGCGCGATGACCATCTCCTGGCGCGGATTGCCCGCGTTCTCGAACCTGCTGATTCCCCCGATGGGGTAGAGCGTGATGTCGCGCGCGCGGATTCCGAACGCCTTGGCCGTGAGCGCATGGCCCAGCTCGTGGAGCACGATGCATCCGAACAGCCCCGCCACGACGACGATGAGCATGGACGCCGGCTGCCCCCAGGACGGCGCCATCGCGGCGACCCATATCAGAAGCAGCCAGAAGGTGACGTGGATCCGGATCGGGATGCCGGCCACCGATCCGATGCGGAGGGACCAGGTCGGTCTTGGGGGTTCCTTATCCTGCACGTTGGCGAGCCTATCCAATGGACGTGCTTCGCGCAAGGCGAGTTAACATGAGCCGCGCCCATGGAAGAGAAACTCGATCCCGCGGTCCCCGCGCCCGAAGCCGCCGTCCTGCAGGACCGCGTCGACCAGCTCGTGCGCGCCCACCGCGTGCGCGGGCACATGATCGCGAAGATCGACCCCCTCGACATCCCCCGTCCCGGCGTTCCGGAGCTCGACCCCGCGTTCTTCGGGCTCACCGACGCCCACATGGACCTCCCCGTGTCGAGCGCCACGATGCAGTGGGAGGGGACCCCGACCCTCCGGCGGATCGTCGAGCGGCTGCGCAACACCTACTGCCGCTACATCGGCGTCCAGTACATGCACATCCACGACCTCGAAGCGCGGCGCTGGCTGCGGGACCGGATGGAGAGCACCGAGAACCGCCTGGCGCTCTCGCGCGACGAGCAGCTCCGGATCCTCACGCGCCTCACCGACGCGACGATCTTCGAGGAGTTCCTCCAGAAGAAGTATCCGGGCGCGAAGACCTTCTCTCTCGAGGGCGCCGAGAGCCTGATCCCGCTGATCGATCTGGCGATCGAGCGCGCCTCGGCGCAGGGGATCGAAGAGATCGTGCTCGCGATGGCGCACCGCGGACGGCTCAACGTTCTCGCGAACATCCTCGGGAAGAGCCCCCGGGAGATCTTCCGCCAGTTCGAGGACGTGGACGCTCACGTCCATCGCGGCCGCGGGGACGTGAAGCACCACCTCGGGCACAGCGCGGACTGGACGACGCAGGCGGGCCGGCGCGTCCACCTCTCGCTCTGCTTCAATCCGAGCCACCTCGAGTTCGTGAATCCGGTCGCCCTGGGAAGGCTGCGCGCGAAGCAGGACCGCACGGGCGACGCCCGCCGCGAGCGCGGTATGACGCTCCTCATCCACGGCGAGGCCGCGTTCGTGGGCGAGGGCGTGACCCAGGAGACGCTGAACATGAGCGAGCTCGCGGCCTACCGCACCGGAGGGACGATCCACGTGATCGTCAACAACCAGGTCGGCTTCACGACCCCGCCCGGCGAGGGCCGCTCGAGCGTCTACGCGAGCGACGTCGGCAAGATGCTGCAGATCCCGATCTTCCTCGTGAACGGCGAGGATCCCGAGGCTGTCGCGCAGGTGGTCGCCCTGTCGATGGACTTCCGCAGGGCCTTCGGGCGCGACGTCGTCATCGACATGTACGCGTACCGCCGCCGCGGCCACAACGAAGGGGACGAGCCCGCGTTCACGCAGCCTCTCATGTACCGCGCGATCGAGGCGCGCCGCTCCGTGCGCGAGTCCTACCTCGGCCACCTCTCGGAGCTGGGAGGGGTCACGCGCGAGGAAGGGGAGCGGATCGCGGAGGAGCGGCGGTCGGCGCTGCAGAAGAGCTTCGACGAGGCGCGCAGCCCCCAATATCCGGACCCGGCGAGCCCCCCCACGGGGATCTGGCGCCGCTATCAGGGCGGACCCGAGGGCGCGGCCGAGCCCGCGGCCACGGGCGTTCCGGCCGCGCGGCTCGCGGAGCTCCTGCGAGCGCTCGCGGCGGTCCCGGCGGGCTTTCACGTCCATCCGAAGATCGAGCGCGGGCTCGCCCACCGGCGCGAGATGGCCGAGGGGGCGCGTCCCCTGGACTGGGCCGCGGGCGAGGCGCTCGCGCTTGCGAGCCTCGCGGCGGACGGGGCACGCATCCGCCTGACGGGCCAGGACACGGCGCGAGGGACCTTCAGCCACCGCCACGCGCGCCTGCACGACTTCGAGAACGGCTCGACCTGGAGCCCCTTCGCCTCGATCGCGCCGGACCAGGGCCCCGTCGAGATCGAGAACAGTCCGCTCTCCGAGGTCGGCGCGCTCGGATTCGAGTACGGCTACAGCCTGGAGTATCCCGAAGCGCTCGTCGCCTGGGAGGCGCAGTTCGGGGACTTCGTGAACGCGGCGCAGGTGATCGTCGATCAGTTCATCGTGAGCGCCGAGCAGAAGTGGCACCGCCTGAGCGGGATCGTCCTGCTGCTCCCGCACGGGTTCGAAGGGATGGGGCCCGAACACTCGAGCGCGCGGCCCGAGCGGTTCCTCGCGCTGGGAGCGGACAACAACATCCAGGTCGTGAACCCCACGACCCCCGGGCAGTACTTCCACCTGCTGCGGCGGCAGGTCGTGCGGCGCTGGCGCAAGCCCCTCATCGTGATGACGCCGAAGAGCCTGCTGCGCCATCCGCGGGCGGTCTCGACGCTGGAGGAGTGCGCGACCGGAGGCTTCCGCACCGTCCTCGGAGACGACGCCGCGCGCGACGGCGGCTGCGCGCGCGTGCTCCTGTGCAGCGGGAAGATCTTCTACGACCTCGAGAAGCGCCGTGAGGAGTCGGCGCGCGAGGACGTCGCGATCGTGCGGGTGGAGGAGCTCTACCCGACGCCGGTGGAAGAGCTCCGGTCGGCGCTCGCGGCCTGCAAGGACGGAACGCCGGCGATCTGGGTGCAGGAGGAGCCGGAGAACATGGGCGCGTGGCACCACATGCGCCTCGCCTTCGGCGAGACGCTCTTCGGACGGCTGCCGTTCTCGGTGGTGAGCCGCGCCGCGTCGTCGAGCCCGGCCACGGGTTCGGCGAGCAGCCACCGCCTCGAGCAGCAGGAGCTGATCGACCGCGCGTTCGCGGGATAGATCCGGTTCATGGCTCGCGTCCCGCGGCTCGCGGCTCGCGTGCGGACGCCGGAGCGCGGCCGCGCATCAGATGTGCGCGTCGAACCAGGCGTCGTAGGCGAGCTCGTCGGCGCGGTGGCGCAGCCAGGTCTCGTTGTCGATCCGCCGCGCGATCCGGTAGAGCTCGCGCACGCGGCGCCGGTGCGCGGCGTCGTTCACCACGTCGTGGATGGAGATGCCCAGGGCCTGGAAGATGGGGACGAGCGGCCGGCGCGGGACGACGAGCTCGACCGGCGTAGGGAACGAGAGCGGCGGCGGGGGCAGCTGTGGAAACGCGCGGTCGGCCATGGCGGAGCCTGCATCCGCAAACGGCGCGGGACGAAGCGACGACGAGCGACGACGAGCGGCGACGGGCTAGCTGCCCCCGTCCGCGGGAGCCATGACGGGGGCCGCGTTCGGGTCGGGGGCGAGGTCGTGGATCCGGATCCCTTCGGCCTGCTCGACCTCCTCGGTCGGGCGCATCACGATGACCGACCATGCCATCTTGTCGCAGACGCGCACACAGATCTGACAGCCGATGCACTCGTCGTAGCGGATGTGCACCGGCGGGATGATCTGGTCCGGCGGGGCGAGCTCGGCGGGGACGTGCTCGATGCAATCGACGGGGCAGAAGGGGACGCAAGCCTCGCAGCCGGTGCAGCCGTCCACGACGACCGCGAGCTCCTTCGGGCGCTTCTTCTTCTTGGTGTACTTCTCGGGGATCTTGGGGATGTCCCCGAGCATGTCCTTCAGCTTGCGCTCGTTGTAGACGGCCATCGGCGGGTCAGGGCCTCCAGATTCAATGTACCGCGGCCCCCGAAATCGGGCCAGGGACGGAAATCCTACCACGCCCTCCGGGCTCCCGGAGGGGCCGCCGGAGGGGCCGCCGGAGGGACTAGATGCCGAAGCGCTCCACGGCCTTGCCGGCGAGATGGGCGCCGATGGCGAGCGAGGCCGTCGCGGCGGGCGAGGGGGCGTTGCGTACGTGCAGGACATGGTCCGACTCTCCGAACGAGAAGTCGTCCAGAAGCGTGCCGTCCGCGTCGAGGCTCTGCGCCCGCACGCCGGAGGGGCCGAAGACGAGCTGGTCGCCGCGCAGCTCGGGAAGGTAGCGCTGGAGCGCCCGCACGTAGGCCGGCTTCACGAGATCGCGCCACATCTCCCGCATGCCGGTCCGGCCGTAGCGTCCGATGAGCCGGCGGAATCCGGGGAAGGTGAGGGTCCCCGCGAGGTCGCGCAGGGAGATGTCGGAGGCCTTGTACCCTTCGCGCGCGAACGCGAGGACCGCGTTGGGTCCCGCGACGACGGTATCGTCGATGTGGCGGCTGAAATGCACGCCGAGGAACGGAAAGGACGGGTCGGGGACCGGATTGACGTGCGCCTTGACCAGGTGGGCCGCGTCGGGCTTGAAGGTGTAGTAGTCCCCGCGGAAGGGGACGATCCGGAGCCGCCCCGCGTCCCCCGTCATGGCCGCGATGCGGTCGGAGTGGAGTCCGGCACAGCTCACGAGGTCGCGCGCCGCGATCTCCCCGCCCGTCGTCTCGAGGATGCGGTTTCCGTCCTTCGCGACGATCCCCAGGACCCTGCGCCCGGTCAAAATCTCCCCGCCCCGCGAGCGGACCTCGTCCGCGTAGGCGAGGGCCACCCGCCGGAAGTCGATGGAGCCCGTGCCGGGGGAGTAGAGGGCCCGGATCCCCGCCATGTGGGGCTCGATCTCCTTGAGCCGCTCGGGGCCGATCTCGACCAGCCCCTCCACCCCGTTCGCCAGGCCCTTTTCCATGAGCCCCGCCAGGCGGGGCAGCTCGGACTCGTCCAGGGCGACGATGACCTTGCCGCAGCGCCTCCAGGGGATGGCGTGGGCGTCGGCAAACCGCTCCAGCTCGGCCTTTCCCTCGCGGCAGAGGCGGGCCTTCAGGGACCCGGGACGGTAGTAGATGCCCGCATGGATGACCCCCGTGTTGTGGCCGCTCTGATGGGTCGCCAGGGCGGTCTCCTTCTCCAGGAGGGTCAGGCGCAGGCCGGGCCGCATCCGGAGGAGCTGGTAGGCCGTGGCGAGCCCGACGATCCCCCCACCGATGATCGCAATATCCCGGGCCGCGCCCATGAAAAGGGACACTACCATGCCCCCAGGAAATCCTTGCCGCAGGCCCTGGGGCGGCGTATAACTGCGCTTCCATCTCATTGTGCAGATGGAGCTTCCCCGCGTTCAATGCTGTTCCGGCAATGCCCCGACCCGGGAAAATGACCCTCTGGAGGTAGTGTGGCCTCTGATCTCGTGAGATCCATCCAGGCTGCGCGCCGCGCGCGCGCCGTCTCCCGTACATTCGTCGCCCTTGCGGTCTCGGCGGCCGCGATCCCCGTCTTCGGACTCGTGGCGCCCGAGCCGCGCGATCTCGATGCGTTCGTCAAGCCCGCGTCCTGGATCCTCGACGTCCCCGAGGCCGACCCGCTCGACGCCTCGCGCGCGAGCCTCGCCATCGCGTCCTTCCACTCCAAGGTCGGCGGGACGTGGGTGACCCCGATCGAGCGGCGCACCGGCCGCGCGCTCCTCTTCGAGGGGAGCGGCATCCCGATGTATCCCGGAGCGGGCAACACCCTGCGCCGGTCGGACTTCTCGGCCGCCTTCTACGACGAGGACGGGCGTCCGACGCTCGCCGCCGTCGAGAAACTCGCGCGTGATTTCTTCGGAGAGTTCCCGGATCTCTTCCTGCCCGCCAAGGGTGACCTCGTCCTGAACGAGGGCCGCTCGGGCATCTACGACGAGGGACGCCTCGCCTTCGCGGACTTCGACTGGGTGGTCAATGGCGTACCGGTCCAGGGCGCGCACGTCTTCGCGCGCCTCAACAACGGCAACCTGATCCAGGCCGGCACGCACCTCGTCGGCGAGATGACCACAGCGACCGCCCCGGTCCTCAGCGCCTCCGCGGCGATGGCCCGCGCGCTCGCGCACGCGGGGCTCGCCGGCCAGAGCGAGAACGTCGTCGACCCCGGCCATCTGTTGCTGCTCCCGATCGCCGATTCGTCGCTCGGCTACGAAGGTCCGACGGGCGGCGGGCTCGCGTACCGGCTCGCCTACGAGGTCGCCTTCCGGCAGGAGGGCAAGGATCCGACCTGGACGGCGCGCGTGGACGCGATGTCCGGCGAGGTCCTCGAGTTCTACGACGCGAACCTCTACGTCGCGCAGGTGACCGGCGGCGTCTACCCGCGCACCGTGAGCGATCCCGAGACCGTGTGGCCCTTCTTCTTCACGACGGTCATCGGCGGCGGGATCAACGCGACCGACATGGGGGGGCGGCTGCCCAACGCCGCCTACGACCTGTCGAGCGGGCTCGACGGGTCGTGGTTCAACACCAATTGCGCCGGGTGCACGACCCCGGTGCAGCCCGCCGCCTCGAAGTCCGGCGGGACCGGGCTCTTGCGCTTCGGTACGGGGGGCCTCGATCAGACGGGGAACGGCTTCTCCAGCAAGGCCGATCGCAACGCCTTCTTCCATCTCAACATCACGAGGCTCGTCGCGAAGAAGTGGATCGCGAACAGCTATCTGCAGGCGGACTTCCCCGCCAACGTCAACATCACCTCGTCGTGCAACGCGTTCTACAACGGTAGCTCGGTGAACTTCTACCGTTCGAGCGCGAGCTGCAACAACACGGGCGAGATCGCCGATGTGATGCAGCACGAGTGGGGCCACGGACTCGACTTCGCCACCGCGGGCGGCGACGGAGCGACGAGCGAGGCCACGGGCGATATCAACGGGATGCATGCGACCCACAGCGCCCAGCTCGGCCCGTACTTCAACAAGAACGGCAACCCGGTCCGCAACCTCGACCGCTTCACGACATCGAAGGGGCTGCTCACGGCCGGGAACATCAACCTGAAGTGCGGGAGCGGCTCGGGCCCGCTCGGCTTCGAGGTCCACTGCGAGGGCGAGATCTACGGTCAGACCTCGTGGGATCTCGCGCTCGCCCTGGTGGCGAAGTACGGAACCGCGACCGGATGGCGCACGTCGGAGCACACCTTCTACACGGCGCTTCCTCAATCGGTCATCTATCTTCCGAACCAGGCCGGATCCATCTACAACGCGTACCTCGCCGTGGACGACGACGACGGCAACCTGGCCAACGGAACGCCCAATGGTGCCGAGATCTACACGGCCTTCAACCGGCACGAGATCGCGGGCGCGGCGGCGGTGTCCACCCCGCACTGCGCCAGGCCCGCGGAGCCGGCCGTCAGCGCGACCGTGGCCTGCGGCCAGATCCAGCTCTCCTGGAGCGCCGTTCCCGGCGCGACCAGCTACCGCGTCCAGCGGCACTTCAACTCGGTGCCCTCCCCCTATCTCGATCTCGCGACGGTCACCCCGCCGACCACGACGTACACCGACACGCAGGTCACGCAGGGCGTGACGTACCACTACGTGGTGATGGCGGTGAACGCCTCGGGTTGCGAGTCGACGATCAACACCGACGTCCCCGGCACGATCGCGGGGCGCCCGCGGCTCGATGTCACGTCCGTGACGGTGAACGACTCCATCCTGGGCGGCAACCACAGCGGGACGGTCGATCCGGGCGAGTCCGTCGAGCTGAGCACGGTCCTCCTGAACGCGGGCAATGCCTACGCCGCCGGAATCGGCAACACCCTCACGAGCAACACGGCGGGCGTCACGGTGACGACCGCGTCGACCACCTACGGCGACCTGCCCGTCGAATCGAGCTCCCCCTCGGGAGTCCCGTACAAGATCTCGATCGCGCCGTCGGTCGGATGCGGCACCCCGATCGATCTCGCCCTGAGCACGACCGCCTCGGGCGGAAGCTGCCCCCTCGAGACCAACTCCATCAAGGTGCAGACGGGGACGCAGGGGGCGATCCGGGCGAACGATACGTTCGAGACGGCCACTTGGACGCCGGACGCCGGAAACACGACGGCGACCACCGGAGGGTGGGTCCGCGGCGATCCCGTCGGCACGCCCTTCCAGCCGGACACCGACGTCTCCCCCAGCGGCGTCAACTGCTGGTACACGGGAGCGAACCCGGGGGGCATCGACACGACCGACGATGTCGACAACGGGCAGGCCGCGCTCCTGTCTCCGACCTACAACCTCACCGGGATGAACACGGCGTGGGTCGTCTACTGGCGCTGGTTCGGCCAGCGCGATCTGGGCGACGACCCGGCCGGTGACTTCTACGTTCTCGAGGTGTCGAACAACGGCGGGTCCTCGTGGACCACGGTCGAGACCCTCGGCGACAACGTGAGCGAGCCGTTCTGGCAGCAGAAGGCGCTCCGCATCGACAACCTGCTGCCGATGACGAGCAACATGCGCTTCCGGATCCGCGTCTCCGACGGTCCTTCCAACGACGATGTCATCGAGGCCGCGGTCGACGATTTCCAGATCGTCGAGTACACGTGCGACACGACGCCTCCGTGCTTCGCCGGCCCCAGCTTCGCGGGGCTGACGTCCGCCGCGGCGACTCCGGGACACTGCGGAGAGGCCGATCTCGCGTGGTCGGCGGGATCCTCGAACTGTCCCGGCGGCGCTCTGACCTACAACGTCTACCGGAGCCAGACGTCCGGGTTCACGCCCTCGCCCGCGAACCGCGTGGCCTCGGGAATCACGGGATCGACCTATCGCGATCCGCTGCTCACCACGGGATTCACCTACTACTACGTCGTGCGCGCGATCGACACGCGCTCCGGCGAAGAGTCCAACACGGTGCAGAGGTCGGTCCTCGCGCAGGCGGGCGGCGTCGACTCATCGCCCCCCGTCTTCGGAGGGATCCAGACCGCCCAGGCGGGCGTCTCGTGCCGCGAGACGGCCATCTCCTGGTCGCCCGCGGTGGACTGCATGCCGCAGATCATCTACGACGTCTACCGGGGCAGCGATTTCTTCTTCACTCCCGACCCCTCGTACCTGGTCGCGGAGGTCACGGGGACGTCGTACGTGGACGTGGCCCCCAATACCGACAACGTCTACACCTACATCGTCCGCGCCCGCGACACCTCGAACAACGAAGAAGCGAACACGGTGCGGCTCCAGGCCACGTCCACCGTCCTGCCGCGCACGATCGTGAGCGAGTCCTTCGAGTCGGGCACGCACGGGTGGACGCTCGGCGACATCAACAGCGCCACGGCGGGACAGTGGCAGCTCGGCAATCCCGTGGGCACGGGCGCGCAGCCCGAGGACGACGTCACCCCGAACCCCGGCGTGAGCTGCTGGGCGACGGGCCTCGCCGGCGGCGCCCCGGACGACAACGACGTGGACGACGGCGCCACCTCGCTCGTCTCGCCGGTCTTCAACATGGCGGGCGTCACCGGCGGCGTGGTCAAGTACTACCGTTGGTACAGCGACGATCACGGATCCAACCCCGACGCGGATACGTTCCTCGTCCAGGTCTCGAACGACGGCGGTCAGAGCTGGAACGACATGGATTCGACCACGGTCTCCAACAATCTGTGGGAGCAGCGCACCGTCCTTCTCCAGCCGATCCTCCCGGCCACGGCGAACATGCGCTTCCAGTTCATCGCGCAGGACCAGCCCGACGCGCCGTCCACGACCGAGGCGGCGATCGACGAGTTCCAGCTCATCGATCCCAAGGGCGGATGCTCGGTCTGCGCCCCGCAGTCTCCGGTCGGCAAGATCTTCGTCGGCAAGTCCGGGATCGACGCGACCCTGAGCTGGACGTCGGATCCCGTGTCGGCGCCGCGCTACATCGTCTATGAAGCGGAGGGCGCGACGTTCAACGAGCCTCTCCGCATCGGCTCGACGACGACGAAGAGCTTCGTGCACCAGGGCGCCCTCTCGATCCCGGGCTCGATCTTCTACCTCGTCAGCGCCGTGAACGCCTGCGGCC
>Ga0207644_10002095_pt1:5000-12924 | contig 12924 bp, 7 predicted proteins | sample KBSS73metaG_FD_184326 | JGI IMG/M metagenome (GOLD analysis project Ga0207644, IMG submission 184326) | Switchgrass rhizosphere microbial communities from Kellogg Biological Station, Michigan, USA - KBS S7-3 metaG (SPAdes) (version 2) | ecosystem: Host-associated > Plants > Roots >... | reverse complement strand
CTTGTCAAAGGTCCCCCCTTTGTATTAAGTTATCAAAAGACCCCCCTTGTTCAAATACCCCCCCCTTCAACTCTTTTCCAACTTTCAAGTCTTTTCCAAAATTCACGTCTTTTTCAAGTTTGAACATTTCTTTACGTTGAATACTTATTTGCAACTAAAGGACCCCCCTTTACTTCTCAGCTTGCTAAAATACCCCCCTTTCAACTTTACAAGGACTCTCTCAACGCCCTCATTGTATAAAACAGCAATACTCACGCCCGGGCGCTTTCCCGACGGAAAAGAAGCTCGTAAAAACTACCGGGTGGGGAGGGAAAAGGGGGGGGAGGGAGTTTTTTGAAGAAAATCAATTTGTAAAAGCAACCAATCGAATCCAACTCCTTTAATCGAAAAGACTTCTTTTTTTAACTTTAAAAGAAAGCCCAACCCAACTCAAGTCGAAACAGCTTCTTTTTTCAAAGAGGCTGAATCGACTCGAGTCGAATCAAACTATTCTTTTAAAGAAGTTCAACTTTGCCAAAGTCAAAAGACTCTGAACTCTTTTTCAAAAAAACTTAAAGCTTTTTCAGAAAAAGATAGCAAAATCAAACCTTCAAAAAAAAAAAAATGTCTTTTCGACCAAAAGGACTTGGATCCGATTTGGTTGCATACTATAAAGTAGCAATCTGCTCAGATCAAGAAAAGTCGGGATGAGCCTCAGCAGATCGTAGTAACAAGACTACTCTACTGCGTACAGCACCCGCTTTTGCACCCATGTCGTCTGCATGAAATCTCCGCTCTTTTTCTCATGCATTTTCCTTCAGGCGGCATAAACAAGAGGACTTCCCCCCAAGTTAAAATCCGCCTTTGATGGCCATGTTCCTAAAAGGAATATCGTCTAGGTCCAACTATGTGCTAAAAAAGAGCACTATTTTTCTTCTCTTCTAGCATGGATTCCAACTTAGAGGCGTTCAGCTGTAATCCTACGCATGTTAGCTTCGCGGCACTGGCTGCTCAACCAACCGCAAATACCAAGGATGCGATTCAACGGTTCCTCTCGTACTAAGTTGAATTACTATTGAGAAAATACTCCATCAGTAGGGTAAAACTAACCTGTCTCACGACGGTCTAACGCTGATACCAGGCTAAACACGGCATTTCCTCCGTGCCTCGAACACCTCCAAAGGCCCTCGGTCAAAAAAGTAAAATAGTGTGGTTTTTTGACTTATTTCCTTTGGCACGGTTTCCCGTGGGGCTAGACTGTATATTCCGCTTGCGCGGTGCGCCTTACAGTCGTTGAACCTTCTCCATGGCGAAAATACATTGCTTTAGGAGCTTGGCTGCGGATCACCCAATCTCAAGCATTATTACCATCCCAGGGTAGGGCCCCGCCTGCCTTTCGGCAGCGCGGTTGGTAGCTTGAGCTCTAAGGGCTTCCCCGAACAATTTGACGCTCTCTGCCACACGCAGTTGAGCCTAAAGAACCCTCCAAAATCCTTTAGTTTTTCAAAAAAAAAAACATACAGTGCAACATGCAAAAACACTGCGAATTTTGGTCTTTAGACTGTTGGGCTGATTATTTAACCCAGCTCACGTTCCCTATTAGTGGGTGAACAATCCAACACTTATTGAATTCTGCTTCAATATGATAGGAAGAGCCGACATCGAAGGATCAAAAAGCAACGTCGCTATGAACGCTTGGCTGCCACAAGCCAGTTCCTTTATACCGTCCTCATTGCAAGCATTTATTCAAGCAATTCCAAGCGGACCAGTTGGCTTCAAAATGGTTAGTTTTTTATCCCAACTGCACTCTTTCGAGTGGGAGTAGGCTGTACCTTACCCTGTTTTAAAAACAGGGCACACCTTACCAGCCGTCGAGACGCGTAGCTAAAAAATCACAAGGATTTTCATGCCTTGTCGCCTGCTGATTGTCCTTATTCAATGGATTATAACCCGGGCATTTTCTTTTGCCCTTCACGCCGAGGTGCTACCTCGGAACGCTTGGTACCATTGACCTAACAGGATTTCCCAGCAACCAGGTGTGTCGCCTCAATATACCTGCCACCACAGCAAGTACCGAGACTAGCCGACCGAGAAAATAGGCGCAATTCCACAAAAAATTGCCAGTCGACTGGGACCTTTTTAATAATAAAGGCGTTGATCCCTGTGGTAACTTTTCTGACACCTCTAAGCTGAAACTCTCAGCAATTAAAGGATCGATAGGCCACACTTTCATGGTTTGTATTCACACTGAAAATCAAAATCAAGGCAACTTTTACCCTTTTGTTCTACTGGAGATTTCTGTTCTCCATGAGTTGCCCTTAGGACACCTGCGTTATTCTTTAACAGATGTGCCGCCCCAGCCAAACTCCCCATCTGACCATGTCTTTGACGTAGGTCATACCCCGAAAGGGGTACTTGATTCAAGAAGATGGGATTGCTCCCAACCCTACTCGATCAAATAAGTAAAAAAACGATAAGGGTAGTGGTATTTCACCGGCGAGTTTCCTCTCCCACTTATTCTACACCCCCTATGTCTTTTCACAATGCCAAACTAGAGTCAAGCTCAACAGGGTCTTCTTTCCCCGCTGATTTTGCCAAGCCCGTTCCCTTGGCTGTGGTTTCGCTAGATAGTAGATAGGGACAGTAGGAATCTCGTTAATCCATTCATGCGCGTCACTAATTAGCACGTAGCTCCTTCACTTTCGCAAAGGCGTGGACTTTATCTTAAGAAAGAAAAAAACACGCGATTTTTCACTTTCCCACCAACATCAAGTCTCTGAACTGCCTCCATATCCAAAAAAAAGGACTTAGGATTTGGCTGCGAATTACCCATTGCAATATCTTCAAGGTTTTTACCTTACCCTAGGTCGTTACCCCGGCCACCAGCTGTGTTTCCACGCTGGCTTGGTACTTGAAGCTTTAGGGTGTTCCCGCAATTTGATGGTGTCGCATTTTTCCTTTTTCGAAAAACACTAGCCGGTCACTGTTTATCCCCCGCCAAGGGGCAGCCGACTTTTTGTCACCTAAGTAGTTGATGACGAGGCATTTGGCTACCTTAAGAGCAAAGGCCGTTTGAAAAATAGAAGGCTTTTAAAAAACCTCGCTTTTTTCTCGACCCGTTCCCAAGCTTTCGCTTGAAATTAGACTATATCTTAAGCACTTTGAAAAAGTACCCACTGCCGTCTAGTCGTTGAACAGCATTCATATCCTTGCGGACTTAGAATTTGGCTGCGGATTGCCTATTGTAACATCTTTGAGGTTTTTACCATACCCGAGGTCATTACCCTGGCCATTAAATCCTTTCATATTTAACTTGGTACTCAAAGCTTTAAGGTGTCCCCGCAATTTGACAGTGTCGCCTTTAAAACGGCCAGCATTTTCTAAGAAAATGTGCCAAAAAGACTAGGAATTTGCTCTCGCAATCCTTTTTTGACCCTCTTTACTCGGTTGAGTCATAGTTACTCCCGCCGTTTACCCGCGCTTGGTTGAATTTCTTCACTTTGACATTCAGCAATTTTTTAAATCGTGCCACAAGAGAGCAGCACTTCGACCTTTTCAGACCGAGATCCGACTATATCTTAAGCTTGTCGACGGCTTAAATTGAAAGGATTTATGCACTCTGCCCACAAGGAATATCGTTTCCTTGTCATTTTTTAAAAAGTGCCTTTTTTTTCAAATCCAATCCACCATCGCAAACCCACTCCCATTTAGTCTGTGAACTGCACTCATAATCCGTAAAGGATGTTAGAGCTTGGCTGCTCATTACCCATTGTAACATCTTAGTGGGTTGTTACCTTCCAATGGCCGTTACACCATCTGCTGCACCCTCTTTTTCAAAAGGGCCGCGGTACCACTAAGCTTTAGGGACTTCAAGCAATTTGAGAGTGTCGCCTTTTTTTTCGAAAAAAAAAGACTAGGCATTTATTGCTAAACACCTGTGCCCTGAACGGTCAATTTTGCAACCATTTCAAGTTGAGCACTGGGCAGAAATCACTTTGCGTCAACATCACTTTCTGACCATCGCAAAGCTATGTTTTAATTAGACAGTCAGATTCCTCTTGTCCGTACCAGTTCTAAGTCGGTTGTTAAATTGCCGGCGCGAAAATCGTGGGTTTTAAAGGAGCCAGCCCGAAGGCCGGCCTCAAAAAAACCACGCGAATTCCACCTCCGGCCCAACCCTTAGAGCCAATCCTTTTCCCAAAGTTACGGATCTAATTTGCCGACTTCCCTTATCTACATTATTCTATCAACTAGAGGCTGTTCACCTTGGAGACCTGATGCGGTTATGGGTACGACTTGACTGGACATGATCAAAATCCCTTGGTTTTTCAAGGGTCGTTAAGAGGACACCGGACAGGGCCAAAAAAAGCCCTGCTCTTCCGCGCATGTCACCACTTCGCCGAGCAATTCGATTCCATGGTCATTTACGCGTTAAAAAGAAAAGAAAACTCTTCCCAGGCCTCTTGCCAACGTCACCAAGTTCTTTTGCGTTGCCGCCATAACATGCCAGCTCAAGTTCCGGAATGTTAACCGGATTCCCTTTCGATTTACACTTGCGAAAAAATGCAAGGTTTTCAAACAGAGTTGACCTATCTCTTAGGATCGACTAACCCGCATCCAATCACTGTTCATGCGGAACCCTTCTCCACTTCAGTCTTCAAAGTTCTCATTTGAATATTTGCTACTACCACCAAGATCTGCACTAGAGGTCGTTCCACGCAGGCTCACGCCCAAAGCGCTTCGACACAAAGACCTCCACGTCCGCCTACACTTGCAAAAATCAATAGTTTTTTTGCAAGGTCGAGTATAGGTGGTACGCTTGAGCGCCATCCATTTTCAGGGCTAGTTCATTCGGCAGGTGAGTTGTTACACACTCCTTAGCGGATTCCGACTTCCATGGCCACCGTCCTGCTGTCTAGATGAACCAACACCTTTTATGGTGTCTAAATAAGCGTACACTTTGGCACCTTAACTCAACGTTCGGTTCATCCCGCATCGCCAGTTCTGCTTCGGTAAATCCAAGAATTCTTGATAACAAGAACCTCCTCATAGACCTTGTGTTGCAGCACTTATTCTATGAGCCCGCTCTCGCGGGGGCCAGTACGTTCCTTAAGCAAGGATTTTTCAATCCTCACCCACACCTTTGCGCACGTTACCGCGGTAGATTTTACTCTACTCGCATCGAGATTGTCCTTTCCACTTCATTCAGGGATTAGGAGTTTCCTCGAACCAGGTTGTGTCGCTGCCTTGCAATCTCCTTTTTTTAAAAAAAGAGACTCATCCCCTAGCAATGGACGATCGCAAAGTCAACTAGGAAAATTTGAGACATTTAATCCCGGGCTTTCCTCTGTTTGGCAAACAGATAACTTACCAAAAATGGCCCACTAGAGACTCTGTATTCGCGTGCCCGAGTTCAATTAAGCAACAAGGGCTTCTTACATATTTAAAGTTTGAGAATAGGTGAGAAGCGTTTCGCCCCCCATGCCTCTAATCATTCGCTTTACCTCATAAAACTACACGACGAGTCTCTGCTATCCTGAGGGAAACTTCGGCGGAAACCAGCTCCTTTTCTTTCTACCAAGGCTGCTTTTTGAAAAAAGACTTGTTTTTTTCAAAAGCAACAAGTCGGACATTTCCTTCCGACTTTGACCTTCTTTTTACCTTTGCATGACAGGTGCTCGAGTAAAAAGCAGACTTTTTATCGTCTGGGAGTAGCACGTTCCTTGAGCTCACTCTATTAGAGCGAGCCGGTACCTTACCGCGCGTTACGACGATTATCCCAAAGTCACCCTTGGGTAATTCGCCACGAGATTCACCTTGGCATTTTTTTCATCCCGGCAAAAAAAGATATCTTTTTTTAAAAGATGAAAATACCTTGTAAGGCGTTCCTCGTTCCAGGTTACCTTGCCGGCGGCCAGCCTGTCAATTTAATGTGGCCGCTCGACTAGCAGGCATAACAGCTCTTGTGCCGCCAAGAGCCGCCCCACTATCTCTAGCAGTTGGTTTCTACTAGATGGTTCGATTAGTCTTTCGCCCCTATACCCACATTTGACGATCGATTTGCACGTCAGAATCGCTACGAGCCTCCACCAGAGTTTCCTCTGGCTTCGCCCTATGCAGGCATAGTTCACCATCTTTCGGGTCGCAGCAAATATGCTCTACCTCAGACCCTTTGGCAGTAGCCGCAAGGCCGGGCAATAGTGCCCTTTTTGGAAAAAAAGGTCCTATTTTTTTACTTTCATTGCGCCTTCAGGTTTGCCACCCTACGACTCGCATATTTGTTGCACTCCTTGGTCCGTGTTTCAAGACGGGTCGTTTAAATCCATTTTGTCAGCAACCTTCACGCAAAGGGATTCCCAAAAGGTCAATGACTCTAATTCCCAGGTCTTGGCAAGCCAAGCGCAAAGAAATTAAAACCACTAGTTTTTAAAAATGGCCCCATAATGCGTGGCAGTCCTCAGTCCCTCCCGGCATCGCACTGCCCGAGCTATAAGACCCCCTTCGAAAAAGGGGCTACCTTCTCGGACCGCTTCTCTGCCGGCAAGAACTGCTGCTGACTTGCAAAAAACAGACAAGTCCGTAAATCGCAACAATCGATTCAAGCGTTTCCCTTTCAGCAATTTCACGTACTATTGAACCCTCTCTTCAGAGTTCTTTTCATCTTTCCCTCACGGTACTTGTTCGCTATCGGTCTCTTGCGGATATTTAGCCTTGGATGGAGTTTACCACCCATTTTGGATTGCATTCCCAAACAATCCGACTCTTTAAACGGGCCCTACACTGAGTCCGGAGCAGCCAAGGTAATTCACGGGGTTTTCACCCTCTATGACTTTGGGCCGAGGCCCGCCACATTCCAGTGGACTTTTTACCAAGGCACCGAACCCAAGGACCCGCTTTACAAATTACAACTCGCTGCCTTGCGGCAGAGATTTTAAATTTGGGCTTTTCCCGTTTCATTCGCCATTACTCGGGGAATCCTTGTTAGTTTCTTTTCCTCCGCTTATTAATATGCTTAAGTTCAGCGGGTAGCCTTGCTTGATTTGAGGTCCAATGGTTGAAAAAAACTATGTTTTTTTGCCGCTGGGATCCGAGCTAAAACCCCCTTGATTTTAATCGAAGCTTACCCAAGGCGAACCAACAAGTTGGCTGATATGGATATGTCGAATAAAACCGCAAGGATTTTAAATAGACCACGGTCTGGATTCAAGCCAAGTGGAATCGAAATCCCACGAGGCCAAGTCCCAATTCAATAAAAACCGAGGCTTTTATTGAAAAGGAGAGAATAAACAGACCCTCAAACAAGCATACCTGGCGGAATGCCACCAGGTGCAATGTGCGTTCAAAATTTCGATGAGTCACGGTTCTGCAATTCACATTAAGTATCGCATTTCGCTGCGTTCTTCATCGATGCAAGAGCCAAGAGATCCATTGCTGAAAGTTGTCTTTATTTTATTTTCCGAAAAGGAAAATACACAACATTTTAAAAAAAAAACAACAGTACAAGACAGTTCACAAAGGAAAATGGCGGCAATTCCGGCCGGAGCCAGAAAAAGCCTCCAATTCAGATCAAATAATGATCCTTCCGCAGGTTCACCTACGGAACGCTTTTATACCCGGGGCGCCCTGCACCCACTGGGACCGACAGTTACTTTTCTTTTTCCTTTCGAAAAAAGGCCGACTATAACTTAAGCACCTAACTTTCAGAAAAAACCATGGTTTTTTCAAACAAGGCACCCACAACCATTTAGTCTGTGAACTGCATCCATATCCAAAAAGGACTTGGGATTTGGCTGCGGATCGCCCATTGTGGCATCTTCAAGGTTTTTACCATACCCGAGGTCGTTAACCTGGCCATTAAATCCTTTCGGACTCAACTTGGTACTTGAAGCTTTAGGGGTTTCCCGCAATTTGGCTGTGTCGCATTCTTCCCAAAAAAATGGAAAAA
>Ga0207644_10002074_pt1 | contig 12971 bp, 10 predicted proteins | sample KBSS73metaG_FD_184326 | JGI IMG/M metagenome (GOLD analysis project Ga0207644, IMG submission 184326) | Switchgrass rhizosphere microbial communities from Kellogg Biological Station, Michigan, USA - KBS S7-3 metaG (SPAdes) (version 2) | ecosystem: Host-associated > Plants > Roots > Rhizosphere... | reverse complement strand
CTACCGCCCCGAGGACATCTTCTGGTGCACCGCCGACATCGGCTGGATCACCGGCCACAGCTATGTCGTCTACGGGCCGCTCGCCAACTGCGCGACCAGCGTGATGTTCGACGGGGTTCCCAACTACCCCGACTTCGGCCGCTTCTGGGAGACCGTCGACCGCTTGGGCGTCACGATCTTCTACACTGCTCCGACCGCGATCCGGGCGTTGATGCGCGAAGGCGACGAGCCGGTGAAGCGTTACAGCCGCTCGACCCTGCGCCTGCTCGGCACCGTAGGCGAGCCGATCAATCCTGAAGCATGGGAATGGTACTGGCGCGTCGTCGGCGACAAGCGCTGCCCCGTGGTCGACACTTGGTGGCAGACCGAAACCGGCGGGATCCTGATTTCTCCTTTCCCCGGCGCGACCGAGATGAAGCCGGGCAGCGCGACGAAGCCGCTTCCCGGGATTAAGCCGCTGCTGGTCGACGTTGAGCATAATGTCCTCGAGGGCGACGCCAGCGGCAATCTCTGCATCGCCGCCTCCTGGCCCGGGCAGATGCGCACCGTCTGGAACGATCACGGCCGCTTCTTCGAAACCTACTTCAAGGCCTACTCCGGGCTCTACTTCACGGGCGACGGCTGCCGCCGCGACGAGGACGGTTATTACTGGATTACCGGCCGCGTCGACGATGTGATCAACGTCTCGGGCCACCGCATCGGCACCGCCGAGGTGGAAAGCTCGCTGGTGAGCCATGCCAAGGTCGCCGAGGCCGCGGTCGTCGGCTTCCCGCATGACATCAAGGGCACCGCGATCTACGCGTTTGTGACGCTGAATGCCGGCGAGGATGGCAGTGACGAGCTGAGGAAGGAGCTCGTTCAGGAAGTGCGCCACGACATCGGCGCGCTCGCGGCGCCCGAGAAGATCCACTTCACCCCGGCGCTTCCCAAGACCCGTTCGGGCAAGATCATGCGCCGCATCCTGCGCAAGATCGCGGAAGGCGCGACCGGCGGTTTCGGCGACACCTCGACCCTGGCCGATCCAACCATCGTCGACGCGCTGGTCGAAGGCCGACAGTGATCTTCGCCACGCTCGCGCTTGCTGCGACGCACGCCCTCGACCTGACGGCGTTTTTCAACGGCAAGAGCCATGCCGACAATGTAATCAGGATTGCGCTTCACGCACCGCACAAGCTCATCGTCGACAGCGTAGGCGGCCACAACAAGGAGGGCGAGTTCGTCCTGATCGACACGGTCCGCGAGGAAGGGAAGCCTGAACGCACGCGCACATGGGTGATGCATCCGGTCGGGCCGAACCATTTTACCGGCGTGCTCAGTGATGCAATCGGCCCTGTGGACGTCACGGTCTCCGGCGATTCAGCCGTGATCACCTACGTGATGAAGGAAGGCCATCTGAAAATCGTCCAGCGCATCCAGCTGCAGGACGACGGCAAGTCCGTTTCCAATCACGTGGTCGCCAAGAAATTCGGGATGACGTTCGCGCACGTCGATGGAACGATCCGCAAGCTGGACTGAATCGGCGGCGCTGCTATCCCTCGCGCGCAGGGGGGAATGACTTATGGCGACGATTGCCGAACAGCCGCATCACAAGCCGTGGTCGATGGCGCGCGTCATCATTGCCTCGTCCGCCGGAACGGCGTTCGAATGGTACGATTTCTTCATTTTCGGAAGCCTCGCGCCGGTCATTTCCAAGGTCTTCTTCGCAGGGCTCGAACCGACGCCCGCGCTGATCGCCGCGCTTGCCCTGTTCGCGGCAGGCTTCGCCTTCCGCCCGCTGGGCGCCCTGATCTTCGGTGTGATCGGTGACAAGCTGGGCCGCAAGGGGGCGTTCCTGATCACGGTCAGCCTGATGGGCGCGGCGACCTTCCTGATCGGTTTCCTGCCGACCTATGCCCAGGCCGGCAGCTCGGCCGCGACGATGCTGATCGTCCTGCGCATACTCCAGGGCATCGCGCTCGGCGGCGAATATGGCGGCGCGGCGATCTATGTCGCCGAGCATGCGCCAGCTCGCAAGCGCGGCGCGGCGACAGGCTGGATCCAGTCGTCCGCCTCGTTCGGCCTGCTTGCAGCCTTGCTGGTGATCGTCGCCACCCGGACCGCGGTCGGCGAGGAAGCCTTCGCCGCCTGGGGCTGGCGTATCCCGTTCCTCGTCTCCGCCGTGCTCCTCGCCATCTCGGTATGGATGCGCGCCAAGCTCGCCGAGAGCCCCGAATTCGCACGGCTCCGCGAGGAAGGCGACATCGCCCACGCGCCGCTGAAGGAATCGTTCGGCAAGTGGAAGAACCTTCGCCGCGTTCTCATCGCCTTCTTCGGCATCATGTGTGCGCAAGGCGCCGTCTGGTACTTCACCTTCTTCTACATGCAGGTGTTCCTGGAAAAGTCGCTCGGGTTGCCGAGCCAGACCAAGGATCTCCTGCTGATAGTGATGACCGTCGTGAGCGCGCCGCTCTATGTCTATTTCGGCTGGCTCAGCGACAGACTTGGCCGCAAGCCGGTGATGATCGGCGGAATGTTGCTCGCGCTGGTCATGTATTTCCCCGCCTCGCACTGGATCGCGGCCGCGGCCAATCCGCAACTTATCGAGGCACAGGAGCGGACGCCGATCTTCGTCGATACGGACACCTCGACCTGCTCGGTCCAGTTCGACCCGGTTGGCACTGCCAAGTTCGTCAGTGCCTGCGATATCGCCAAGTCAGCTCTCGTCACCAAGGGCATCAACTTCCAGACGCGGCGCTCAATCGACGGCCGCACGAGCGTCGTCGTTGGGACTGAGCGCGTTCAAATAACGGGCGGCGAAGGACTTGCCGGCGCCGATCTCAAGGCGCTCAAGGCGAAGACTGCGGACTCGATCAGCGCGGAGCTGCAGAAAGCCGGCTATCCCAAGTCGGCCGACCCGCGCCACGCCAACATTACCTTGTTGATCGTGATCCTGCTCGCCTTCGTGGTCGCCGCAACCGCGCTCTATGGACCGCAGGCGGCGGCGCTGGTGGAGATGTTCCCGACGCGCATCCGCTACACGGCAATGTCCTTCCCCTACCATGTCGGGACCGGCTGGGTCGGCGGCTTCCTGCCGGTGACCACCTTCGCGATCGTCGCCATCACCGGGAATATCTATGCGGGCCTCTGGTATTCGGTCGTATTCACCGGAATCTCGGTGATCGTCTCTTTATTGTTCCTCAAGGAAACCTCCGGCCGTCACCTGCAGGAAGTCTAGGGCGCCCAGTGGATGTCGATCGGCTGCTCGGCTTCAGCGAGCACCCGGCCGATCGGCAGCTTCGAGCTGTGGCCGTCGGCGATCGCCTGCTCGAGGATCTTCCGCTTCTCATCTCCGGTGATCGTGATGGTGACGGTGCGCGCCGACAGGATGGCCGACCGCGTCAACGTGACGCGCGGCAAGGGCGCTTCGGGCGGCAGCGGGGCGGGCATAACGCCCACGGCACGGCGCGCCTTCGGGGCCTCGAGAGCGTCCTGAAGGTCGGGTCCCGTGAAGATCGACGCCGTATGCCCGTCCTTGCCCATGCCCAGCCAGACGAGATCGGGCGGCCAGGGCAGGTCCTGGAGCCGGGCGTCGGCTGAATTTCCCGCCAGCCGGTAATCGGCAATCTCCGCCGCTATCGGGATCACCCGGGCGCCGAGCGGAAGGAACGCCTTGGCGATACCGCGCACGTTGCTGCGCTCGTCGTCCATCGGCACGAGCCGATCGTCCGTCGGGATGATCGTAACCTTCTTCCACGGCAATTTCTGTGCAGCGAGCTTAGCGAACACTGCCGGCCCGGTCGTGCCCCCGGGCACCGCGATCAGCGACGCGCCGCGGGCATCGACCGCGCTGTCGATAATGAATCCAATGTCGCCGGCGATGGCGTCGGCGAGCTCGTCCAGGGAGTCATACTCCCACCATTCCGCTTCGATCATGCGCGGCCCTTTGTCATGCTTCTCGGCGGTCCGCTAGCGCGGCGGAGGCTGGGCGTAGCCGAACCAGCCGGCGACAGCCTGACCGCTGCGGTTGAGCGCGGGGCGGAAGCGCAGCCGCGCGTGAGCGATGTTGCACAATGCATTGTCGATTCCTGGATCGCCGGTACCGCGGTCGACGGTACATTCCGCGACATATCCTCGGGGGTCGACCCGGATTCGCATGAATACCGTCGCGCGCCTGGGCCAGCGGTCGAGCAGATCGGGCGGTATGTCGCGCCCGCTTAGAACGGGAGTCGCAAGGTGCGGCGGCTCGGCGACACCATTGTCCCCGCCTCCGCCCGAACCATTGCCGCCGCTGCCGCTGCCTGTGCCACTTCCCGCCGCGCCTGCGCCGGTGCCCGGCCCGGCGACGCTCGACGCCCCTTGCGTTGGTGCCGTGCCCTGCAGCGGCGTGATGCTGGCTACGATCTTTTGCACCGGAGGCGTTTCGATTTTGGGCTTGGGGGCGACGACCGGCGTTGCCTGGCTCTTGATGTTCTTCGGCGCCGAGTTGCCTTCCGTTTCCTTCGGTTTCGGATGCTGAAGCGGGACTGCGGGCGGTGGCGGGGGCGGCGCATGCGGCAAATTGATGATCTTGAGCGCGCTCTGCGGATCGGCGAGCTTAATCGTGCCGGACAGGTTCAGCAGCGCGAACAGCAGCAATGCATGCACGCCGGCAACGGCGATGATCGCGCTGCCCTTGTCGCGGGCATTGACGTCGCTGCGGTAAACCACACCTGCTCAACGCCGACCGCCATGACGCGTTGCGCAGCCGGAACGTCCGCCATGAAAAACGCCGGCCGAAGACCGGCCGGCGCATTCCGTAGGCGGGCGACGACGCGAACTAAGCGGTGACGCGTGGCGGGCGGCCGCCGCCGTGGCTGGCCTTTCCGCCCTTGCTTGCAATCTCGCGCTGCTTCGCCGGATCCATCGCTGCAAAGCCGCGCTTTGAACCACTGCTCTTCGTTGCTGCCATCATGGGCTCCCTTGATTTCCGAATAGCTGTTCAACGCCATTTTCAGACGGCGGTTCACCTTCCTGATACAGGTTAGCGAACTGCTGTTTGAACTTTGTGGAGTTGATTGATCCTGGTGAATCGGGGGGCGCTAGGCAGCGCTTGCCCTGTCAGAAAGCTCGCGCCAGTCGGATTGCGCGATGCGCACAAGCTTGGTGCCGCAACGCTTGCAGCGACTATGCCAGCGGCCGCGAAACTGATGGGCTGCCTGCCGCGAGCGGCGGGGGCCGAGAAAACGACAAAAGATACGCAAAACCAATGCCCGGTCTCCACGTGAACGAGCCGAGCGCCGGCCTTATCGAAAGTTTATGACGGCTTGCCAAGCGTTCGAGCGCAGATGTCAGAAATTTAAGGCGAGGGCCCCGTAGGCGTGATAGCTCGTCTCACCTCCCGAAAAGCTTGGACCGGCGGCCGCGAGCAGAGAAAATGGCCCGCCCAGCTTCTGGATCAACCCCAAGTTGACTCCCGTGCTGCTCTTCCCGTCGCACGTGTCTGACGATTGCCATGCGACCTCCGCGCCAAGGGCCGTGGACTTGCTGAAATCATGGGTGATGGCGACCCCGGCCTGCCAGAAATCGCGGTTGCCGCTTCCCGGGTTGATCTCATAGCCGCCGCCGCCGAACACGGACGTCTTTCCCACGTCCTTCTGCACCCACAACGGGAGTAGAAGTCGCGCGCGATTGCCTCCAAGATCGTGCGCGGCCGTCGGCATGATAATGCGTGGAAATATGGCTGCCTGCCAGCCGCTCTCCTCCTCGTCGATAAACCGGTATTTCGCGCCGAGTTCGAGGTCGCCTGCGCCAATGCGCGCCCGGTCAGGCGATGTCCTCTCAAATGCGAGCGGCAATGTGGCGGTCAGCTGCAGACCCGTGGCTGCGCCATAATTCAGGTCCAACCCCGTCGAACCGTCATAATCGCCGCCTCGTCCATCGAGAGTGATGAAATTGTAGATTTCCCAATGCCGATGGTCGGTCGGCTCCGGGTCGTCCGTCTGATAGGGCGGTCCTGCCAGAGCCGGCATGGCAACCAAGATAGCAGTGAGGAATGCCGCGGATCGAGCGATCACGCAGCAGCCTTTTCGGCGCCGGGGTGCTCGCCCGGCCGCTGCGGCAAAAGCAGTACAAGTGCGACGATAGCCACGGCGAGGACAAGCGTCGCAATCGGGCGGCTGAGCTCTAGCCCGCCTTTCGCTACCGGTTTGTCCAGAAAGTCACCGACCGTTGCGCCGAGCGGGCGCGTTAGGATGAACGCGGCCCAGAATAGCGCGACCCGGTTCAAGCTGGTCGCGAAATAAAGGATGGCTAGCAGGGCCAGCGCAGCGCCGAACACCAGGGCGCCGCCGGAATAGCCGAGGCCGGCATCGGCGATCCAGTCACCAAGCGCAGTGCCGAGCGTTTGTGAGAAGGTGATGGTGGTCCAGTAAAACGCCTCGGCCTTCGGCGTCGTGATGGTGTTGACGTCGACGGTCCCGAGCGATCGATGCCATGCGAATAAGGACGCGAGCACACAGGTCAGAAGCAGCAGCGAGCCGCCCGGGTAACCGATACCGAGCGAGCGGTCGGCAAAGTCAGCAAGCGTGGTCCCGCAGGTCGTGGAAGCGACGATCGTTGCCCAATAGAGCCACGGGTTGAACCGCCGCGCCCGAATCTGCAGCCACACGAGCAGCACCAGCGCCACGCCGAAGATGGCAGTCCCGATCAGGTAGCCATTCGGGACCGGATGGTCGGTCGTCTCGCCGAGCCAGGTCATGGTGACGCTATCACCCCCGGTCTCGCCGAGCGTCGTCGCCAGGATCTTGATGATCCAGAAGCCGAGCGTAATCGCCGGAACCTTTGAGAGGGCTTCATGCCTGAAATCCGGATCGTTCATTCCAATCGTCCTCTGGTTGACCTTATGAGCACGCGCGCCACGTCGACGGACAGCGACGAAGATGAAAAGAGGTTCCGCGTAGAGGTGCGTTGCGCGCCTAGCGGACCACCAGAAGCTCGACCGATCCGGGGATGATCGCTGGGCGACCGCCGGCAGCGGGCGGTGGGCCGAACTTGGCGGCAGGCAGATAGACGCTGCCGCTGGATGGATCGACGGTCCCGGTGCGAGCGCCGACCTCGGTCTGCGCAGTTGCGATCTTGCGCGGCTGCGAACCATTCGTGTCGATCACCGCAAGCGTTCCGTCGCCGCCGCTCGGAATATAAGCGCGATGCCTGGCTTCATCCACGAATGCACCATCCGGTCGCGGTCCTATCGCTATGTCGGCGAGGGGCTGTCCATCACTCGAGCGGGTGACCTTGGCGACGCCATTTGAGCAGGCGGACAGGAGTACACCCGAACTCAGATACGTCAGGCCCGTCGGACGCTGACACCCCTCAAGCGGGATCCGCCTGATGAGCGTTCGCTTGTGGACGTCAATCTCGACCAGTTCGTTCTTGTCTTCGACGTTGACGAAAAGGTGCCCTCGCCGGTCAAGCGCCGCGAATTCGAGGGATCCGCCCACGCTGATCTTGCCAACCGCGGCAACCTTCAGCGGGTCAACAATGCTGATTGTGCCCGATTCACCGTTCATTACCCAGACCGCGCGTGTCGACGGTTCGTAAATGGTGGCGTCGGCGTCGGCATCAGTCTTGACCTCACCGCTGATCTTGCCGGTCCGGACGTTGAATACGATCGCGGAACCCGCTGCCTGCGACGCGACGGCCAGCGGCGTGCCGGGGACGACCGTCACACCGTGGAATCGGGTACCGCTGATCAGCCGTGGCGTGACCGCGCCGGTCTGGATGTCGACCGCGTCGACGCCGTCGGATCGCGCAATAAGGACACGCTTGGATGCGGGATCCACGGTGAGCGTATCCCATCCGCCGTCGTGAAGCGCGATACGCGTGACGACCGCTGGAAGCGGTGTCGCCGCGGCCGGCGAAAACGCGAGGACCGAACTTATTAAGAGAGTCGCTAAGCGAATTGTCATCACGATGACCCCCTTGTTCAGTCCGCCCATAGTCAACGCCGAACGCGGTCACATAGCAACCATCGCGCCGACTATGGACGAACTTACGAAACGATCGTTCAGTCGGGGTTCGGCCCTTCGGCCTTATTCTCCAACACTTTGCCGGTCCGTGCATCTACTCCGACTTCGAACGTCTTGCCCTTGCTCTTGATGTCGAAAGAATAGCGCAGGCCGGTACCGCCGCGTTCCTTCTCAAGCTCTTGATCAGTGATCACACCGGGATGCGCGCGGACGGCGGTTGCCCGGGCTTGCGCCAGCGTAACCTTCGCCATCGGAAGCAGTTCGGCTCCGGCGAAGTGTTTGGCAGACGCGGCCGTGGCGCCACTGGCAGCAAGAGCGACAGCTGCAATGAAAAGATGCTTCATTACCTAACTCCTTTAGGGGGAGTTGAACCATGGGCCGGCTAACCTCGACCATGTATGAACAAACTCGTAACTCTCTGTTTTCTAGGGCAAAAACGTCAAGACAATCGACGCTGGCCGACCTACAAACTCAGCGGAGAGTGAAACCCCTAACATTATGCGGCTCAATCAGCTTCGAACCATAACCATGGTTAAATTTTCGTTGGCTACCTTAAGGTAAATTGTTGTAGAACCAGCGCTTCTTCGAGGCGACTCGAGTACTCAACGGGGAAGGGGCGCCCCGAATGAAAATCGAATGGGGGCCAGTACAGGAACCGCTACGCCCGCCGCGAGGCGCGGCACGCCTCGCTCTGTGCGTGTTTCTAACGGGCTATCCATGTGCGGCTTCGGCCCAGGTCGCGCGGCCCTTGTCGCCACCGACCCGCGAGGAAGTGACCCGGCAAACAACACCGCCCAAGCCCCCGCAAAGCAGGCTGGAAGTCGAGGGCGGGATTGAGCGCGCACCATGCGCCCTCGATGGTCCCGAGTTCAAATCGATTCACTTCGTGCTGCGCGGCGCCGAGTTCGAGGCACCCCAGGGGCTTGTCGGCGCCGACCTGACGCCCAGCTACTCGCCCTACGTCGGCAAGGACGTCCCGATCTCCACGGTATGCGAAATCCGCGACCGGGCGGCGACGATTCTGCGCGACGCGGGTTACATCGCCGCGGTCCAGGTGCCCGAACAGCGCATCGAAAGCGGCACCGTCCGCTTCCAGGTGCTTGTCGCCCGCCTGACCCAAGTGCGGGTCCGCGGCGAAGCGACCGGCGCGGAGTCGGTCCTCGCCGGCTATCTTAACCAGCTTACAAAACGCCCGCTGTTCAATCGTCACGAGGCCGAGCGCTACCTCCTCCTCGCCAGCGACCTGCCGGGATACACCGTCCGCCTGACACTCCGCCCGGCCGGAACCGCCCCCGGCGACGTGATTGGCGACGTCACCGTCCAGCGCATGCCGGCCTACGCCGATTTCATCGTGCAGAATGGCGGGTCGCCCGCTCTTGGACCCTGGGGCGGCTTGCTGCGCGGTGAGTTGTTCGGCCTCACCGGGCTTGGCGACCGGACGACCCTTTCGCTGTTCAGCACCGCCGATCTCCACGAGCAGCAGACCGTCCAGCTCGCCCATGACATGCGGCTGGGGCCGGAGGGGATGAGCCTCTCGGGCTCGTTCACCTATGCTTGGGCGCGCCCGCACGTCGTAAACACCGACATTCTCGCCAAGACTTTGCTCGGGACGGTTGAGCTCGCCTATCCGCTTGTCCGCCGCCAGGCCCAGACCGTCCGCGGCTCGATCGGCATGGATTACATCAACCAGGACGTCGAGCTCGCCCACATTCCGCTTACGCGCGACCGGCTTCGCGTAGCGTTCCTCCGCCTGGGCATCGACGCCATGACGAGCGACATCGGCCCCAAATTCTCGACCGCCGAGCCGCCCTGGCATTTCACCGGCCAGGTCGAGCTTAGGCAGGGGCTCGACATATTCGGCGCGACGCAGGATTGCGGCGCGCTCGCCGTCAACTGCCTCGGCCCAGGCAGAGTGCCGCCCAGCCGCCTCGACGGGCAGGCCGACGCGACTGTATTCAGGCTCACCTCCTACGGTGAATTACGGCCGATCCCGAAGGTCACATTCGCGCTGGGACTGCGCGCCCAACTGGCCACCAAGGCCCTGCTCAGCTTCGAGGATTTCTCCGCGGGCAATTACACCGTCGGCCGCGGCTACGATCCTGGCGCATTATTGGGTGATCGCGGTTTCGGCACCCAGGCGGAGCTTCGCTACGGCAGCCGGGTCCCGACCAGCGCAAGCCGTCCCGCGATCGAAGGCTATGCCTTCTGGGATCATGCCCAGGTCAGCCATTTCGCCAGCGCGATCATCGTCAGCCAGCGGCAGTATCTGAACTCCGTCGGCGCCGGCGCGCGCATCAACTGGAATCGCTTCGTTCTCGACGCCGGACTGGCGGTCCCACTCACTCATGTCGGGCCGTTCAATATCAAGCCCGATCCTCGCCTTCTTGTCTCCCTCACAACCCGCCTGTGGCCATGGAAGTACTGATGTCATGCCCCATGCTTTGTATCCCGCGTACCGATTAAAGCGGCACAGACTACTCGTCTCCTGCGCGACGCTCGCGATCACCGTCGCACTGACTCCCCAGCGTGCCTGGGCACAGGCTTTCCAGGGCACTCCGACAACAGTCTCCGGGACGGTCAGCTATTCCCGTGCCACTCCAGGCGTTGAGACGGTCACGATTGGCAGCGGCACGGCGACGATCAACTGGGCGCCGACCGAGCCGGGCAGCGGCAACATCATCTATCTCCCCGCTGGCAACACCGCGACCTACCAGGGCGCTCCCGGCGTGGCCGGCTATACAGTGCTCAACCGCATCGTCCCGACCGACACCACGCGGGCGATCGAGCTCAACGGCAGCGTTCTCGCCAAGCTCGATGACGGCGCGACCGGCGGCAACGTCTGGTTCTACAGCCCGGGCGGGATCGTCATCGGCTCGCAGGCGGTTTTCGACGTCGGCGGGCTTTTGCTCAGCAGCATCGACCTTCCGAGCGGCTTCGCGGCAGACGCCAACACGTTCACGGCGGCCTTCTCGAAATTGGCGCCCGCCGCGGGCAGCATCAAGGTCCTGTCCGGTGCGCAGATCAATGCCCGCAATTCCTACGTCGCGATGATCGCGCCGCGGATCGAGCAGGGCGGCAACGTCCAGGTCAACGGGTCGGCAGCCTATGCCGCGGCGGAAGCCGCCACCATGACCTTCAGCCAGGGCTTCTTCGATATCGCAGTCCCGGTTGATGGCGGAACGAGCGACGCCAACGGCATCGTCCACTCGGGGACGACCGGCGGGGCGGCGAACGCCAGCGGCACCGATCACCACACCATCTACATGGTCGCGGTGCCCAAGAACCAGGCGCTGTCGATGCTGCTTGGCGGCTCGATTGGCTTCGCTCCAGCGGCGCAGGGCGCGAGCGTTCAGAATGGGCAGATCTTCCTGACATCCGGGTTCGGCTTCAGTGGCGGCGGGGCGAGCGGAGGTTCTCCGGGCACTGGCGGCATCAGCATCGGCAGCAACGCCCCTGCGACGTTCACATCGGACGTCATCGGCTTTTCCGATGGCCCCGCCATCGTCGACGCCAGGAACAACAACGTCAGCTTCTCGGGCGATTTGATCCTCGAAAATGATTCCGACAACGCTGATATCGAGTTGCTGGCCGACAATGGCCACGCGCTCACCGTCGGCGGCGATGCGATCCTGTTCTCGGGAGACAAAATCCTCATCAGCTCGGATCATGGCGCGAGCCTGAAGGTAACCGGCACGCTCGAAGCGGACGCCACCAACAGCCTGACGTTGTTCAACAACAACGGCGCCGGCCTCGTTCAGGCCGACACGCTCTCCTTCATTACCGCGGACGTCATTACGACGAACCTGGACAAAGCCGCCATCACGAACCTGTTCGGCGAGTTCACCGGCGACTTCTCCTACGAAGACGAAATCACACTGCCGGGGACAATCACGTTCTTTGCCGATGGCGATATCACCGGCACCGGCACCATTTCGGGCTCATCGGTCTCTTTATACGCGAGTGGCAACCTGTCGGTGGGGAATGTAACGGCCACCGATCCCGCGGGCACGGCACTCTTCAACGCCGGAGGGCTCGCCACCTTCACCGGCATCGTCAGCGCTCCCAGCATCTTCGTTGAATCCGCCGACATCGATATCGCCACCGGCGCGTCGCTCGGCGTCAATGGTGTGACCAATACGCTCGCGCTGGCCGGCTTCAACGATGCCGGAATGTACATCGGCGACATCACCGCGCCTGCGGGCGCCTACACGCTGAACGAAGACGGTGATCTTCATACGCGGACGCTGACGATCACGTCGGAGTCCGTCAGCGACGGTCCCACGCCCGACATCTTCGTCGGCAATGCTCACATTGATGGAAGCGCCACGCCCGGCGGCGGCATCAGGAACATCATCGTCGGATCGTACAGCGGCTCGATCCATATCCTCGGCACGGTTCAGTGGGCCGACGCAGGCTCGAGCGATTCTCTGACGCTCAACGCGGGTGAAAACATTGAAGTGAATACCGACACCGGCAAGCTCCTCATGACCAATGCTGCGGGCGCACTGGCCGGACGCTTGCTGTTCAATGCCCCGAACGTGTGGATCACCCAAGGCTCGATTCTCACCCAGCTCGAGGGCAATTTGAACTTCAGCGGACGCGACGCTGCGCTTGGCGTCAACAGCGGGACGTCCAATCCGCTCGGTTTCGTCGGGGCGGGAACGATCACGGTCCAACCGACCAGCAGCTTCTTCGTCCAGAACAGCGGGACCGCCGGCGACATGGGCGGCATCACCGTCGGCGATGGCGGCTTGTTCCTCTACAATGTCGGCGAGGGCGCCATTCCGGTAACCGCTTACGGCCGGCAGGTGAAATCGAGCGGTACGACGGTGACCAACGCCGCCTTCGCTCCGACGGTTCGTACGATCGGCACCTTCACTGCCGGATCGACGATCAACGGCGTAGCGATCGGTGCGTCGACTCCACCGCCACCGCCACCGCCGCCGCCGCCGCCGCCACCGCCTCCGCCCCCCCCGCCGCCGCCCC
>Ga0207644_10002073_pt1 | contig 12977 bp, 14 predicted proteins | sample KBSS73metaG_FD_184326 | JGI IMG/M metagenome (GOLD analysis project Ga0207644, IMG submission 184326) | Switchgrass rhizosphere microbial communities from Kellogg Biological Station, Michigan, USA - KBS S7-3 metaG (SPAdes) (version 2) | ecosystem: Host-associated > Plants > Roots > Rhizosphere... | reverse complement strand
TCCTCGGGCCCAAGGCGATGGCGCGCGAGATCGCCGCGGCGCAGGCGTCGCTCGCCGACATCACCGGCGAGGCGCCGCGTTTCTTCCGTGCCCCGGCCGGCCTGCGCAATCCGTTCCTGGCGCCGGTGCTGCAGCGCCTCGACCTGCAGCTCGTCAGCTGGACGCGGCGCGGCTTCGACACCGTGCGGCGCGATCCGGCCGACGTGCTGGCGCGCCTCGGGCGCGGCCTCGCTGCCGGCGACATCCTGCTCGCCCACGACGGCAACGCGGCACGCACCGAGGACGGCGCTCCCGTTCTCCTCCGCGTGCTGCCGGAGCTCCTGGCACGCGCCAAGTCGCTGGGACTGGTGACGGTGACGCTCGCCGCGGCGTCGCTGCCACCGCGCGGCGACCCCGCGATGGCGCCCGCCGAAGCGACACCGGCCGAATCGCCATGAGCAGCGCCGACGCAGCGGTCGAATGGCGTGAGCTGGTGGCCGCCGCGAGCGAGCCGTATCAGCGCGCCGGCCGCTTCGCCTGGCACTTCGCGCGCGGCAAGCTGCGCTGGGATCCGGTCTTCAGCCATCTCCTCGCGCGCGGCCTGATCGCGCCGCGAACTCGCGTCCTCGACATCGGCTGCGGCCAGGGGCTGCTCGCCAGCCTGCTCGCGGCGGCGGCGCAGGCGGCCCGCGAGGGACGCTGGCCGAGCGACTGGGCCGAGGCGCCGGTCGACGTTCGCGTCAGCGGCATCGACCTGCTCGAGCGCGACGTCGAGCGCGCCCGGCAGGCGCTCGGCGACGGCATCGACATCGTCTGCGCCGACATGCGAACGACCGCCTTCGCCGCCGTCGACGCGGTCGTCATCCTCGACGTGCTGCACTACGTCAGCATCGCCGACCAGGACGCGGTGCTCGCGCGCGTTCGCGCTGCGCTGCCGATCGGCGGCAGGCTGGTGCTGCGCATCGGCGATGTGTCGGCGCGGCGGCGCTTCATCGCCAGCGAGTGGGTCGACCGCTTCGTCAAGCTGGCGCGCGGCCAGGGCTTCGGCCGGCAGACCGGCCGGACGCTCGCGGCGTGGCAGGCCCGCCTCGTCGAGCTGGGATTCGCGGTCGAGAGCGAGCCGATGCACCGCGGCACGCCGTTCGCGAACATCCTTCTCGTCGCCACGGTCGAGCGCGCGCCGACCGTATCGAGCGCGAGCCGATGACGCCGGCCCGGCTCGACCACGCAGGCATCGAGGCGCTGATCCCGCATCGCGGCCCGATGTGCCTGCTCGATCGAATGACGTCGTGGGATGAGACGCGGATCGAGTGCGTCGCGATCAACCACCGCGACGCGGGTCATCCGCTGCGCAGCGCGAGCGGCTTGCTGGCGAGCGCGGCGATCGAGTACGCGGCCCAGGCGATGGCCGTCCACGGCGCGCTGTGCGCCGCGGCCGCCGTCGACCGCGCCGCGCCCGGCTTCCTGGCCAGTGCGCGCGACGTCCGGCTCGCGTGCAGGCGGCTCGACGATCTGCCGCGCGCCGATCGCGACGAGCTGGTCATCGTCGCCGAACGCCAGGCCGCGGACGCCGCCCGTCTGCTCTACGCGTTCCTCGTTCGCCACGACGGCCGCGAGATCGCCTCGGGACGCGTCGCCGTCGTCCTCGACGCGGCATCGGCGTTCGCGCGATGACGTCGCCCGCGCCGGTCCGCCACCCCGGCGCCAGCGCGACGTCGTCGTCCGCGCCGGTCCGCCGGCGGGCCCTCGTCACCGGCGCGAGCGGCGGCATCGGCCAGGCGATCGCCGAACGGCTCGGCCGCGACGGCGCGCACGTGATCGCGCACGCCAACGTCAATGTCGCCGGCGCCGAAGCGGTCGTCGCGCGGATCGTCGGCGCCGGCGGCAGCGCCGAAGCGATCGCCTTCGACGTGACCGACGTCGACGCCGCGCGCGCCGCGTGCGAGCGGCTGCTGGAGGGCGGCCCGGTCCAGATCGTCGTCAACAACGCCGGCGTCCACGACGACGCGGTCTTTCCCGGAATGCGCGCCGAGCAGTGGCGCCGCGTCATCGACGTCTCGGTGAACGGCTTCTTCAACGTCACCCAGCCGCTCGTCATGGCGATGATGCGGACGCGCTGGGGCCGGATCGTCAACGTCTCGTCGATCGCGTCGCTGACCGGCAACCGTGGCCAGGTCAACTATTCGGCGGCGAAGGGCGCGCTCAACAGCGCCACCAAGGCGCTCGCGCTCGAGTTGGCGAGCCGCGGCATCACCGTCAACGCGGTCGCGCCGGGGATCATCGATTCCGGCATGGCCGAGTCCGTGTTCGACCGGGCGACGATCGAGAGGCTCGTGCCGATGAAGCGCGCCGGCACCGCGAGCGAGGTCGCTGCGCTGGTCGCTTTCCTCGCCTCCGACGAGGCCGCCTACATCAGCGGCCAGATCGTCTCGATCAACGGCGCGATGATCTGAGCGGATCGGCCGAGAGCGCCTCGCTTGGCGCGGCCACGGCGGCGCCCGAAACGATCGCGGCAGGCGCGCCGAACGGCGGCCGACCGGAAAACTTGCGCGCCGCCAGCATCGGCAGGCGGATCGCGAAGCCGAGCAGCAGGCGCAGGTGCATCCAGCTGAGCAGCGCGTTGTCGCGCCCGTAGCGAAAGTGCGAGACGCCGCCGTCCTCGGCGCGAAGGTACTTGACCGGCGCGTCGATGTTGATCGGCGTGACGCCGCGCCACGCAAGTCGCACGACCGCCTCGGTGTCGAAGTCGAAGCGGCGCATCCAGGTCTGGGCACGCATGATCTCGACCAGCGGCGCGATCGGATAGACGCGAAATCCGTACAGCGAGTCGTCGATTCCTGCACCCAGCGTCTCGAGGTTGGTCCAGGCATTCGAGATGCGGCGGCCACGGACTCGCAGCATCGGCGCCGACGCGTCGAACACCGGCCGCCCCAGGACCATCGCGCCGGGCTGCGCCGCCGAAGCCGCCATGAACGCGGCGATCAGGTCGGCGGGATGCTGGCCATCGGAATCCATCGTCAACGCGTGCGTGAAGCCGGCCTTGTGCGCGCCTTCCAGCCCGTGCAGCACGGCGGCGCCCTTGCCGACGTTGCGCGGGAGCACCTCGACGCGCAGGCCGGGGTCGCCGGCCGCCATCGCGCGCAGCCCCTCGGCCGTGCCGTCCCTGCTGCCGTCGACGACGACCCATACCGGCGACCAGGCGGCGCGCGCGGCGCGAACCGTCTCGTAGACGAGCGCGCCGGTGTCGTAGCTCGGGATGACGACGACGTGCGTCGACGACGACGTACTCACGATTTCAGTTCCTCGGCGAAATAAAGCTCGAGACGGCGCAGCTGGGCGCGATGATCGGCCTCGGGAGCGAAGCGCCGGCCGAGACGAAGACGGATCCGCACCGGCACGGGCGGCGCCTTGAGCAGCGGCCAGCCCTTGGTGAGATAGGGCGAGAAGCTCTCGATGACGATGGTCTGGATCGGCACCTGCGCGAGGTGCGCGATCAGGGTGATGCCCGGCTTGAACGCGTTGATCGGCGCCACCACTGTGCGCGTTCCTTCCGGGAACAGCACCAGCTGGTTGCCTTCACGCAGGGTCTGCACGGCGTCCCTCACCATGCCGCGGCCGACGTCGTTCCTGATGTAGCGCGCCAGGCGCGCACCGCCGCCGAGGAAGATGTTGCGCGTCAGCTCGGCCTTCATGACGCACACGCCGCGCGGCAGCCGGGCGACGACGAGGAGAGCGTCGAGCATGGTCGGATGGTTGGCCGCGACGATCAGCCCGCCGGGCTCGTCGCGCAGGACGTCGAGCGCGCTTGAATCGACCTCCATCAGGCCGAGCCGCTCGGCGCTCGCCCAGCAGCATCGGTAGAGGACCGCCACGCCGGCGCGGCCGAGCCTGCCCCCGATCCCGCGCGGCAGCAGGAGCCAGAGCAGCGGCGTCAGCACGGCCCAGACGAGCGACATCGCGCCGAGCTGGGCGATGACACACGCGAAGAAGACGCGGTGCCGCAGCGCCGGCGCCTGGGCGGTCTCGCCGCTCAGTCGTCGGTCTGTACGCGCAGGCTCGAAGTCGCGAAGATCCATGAGATGCCGAAACCCGCCGTGAGATTATTTTTGCTCCGCACCAGGGGACTCTGAGCAAAGGACGCGCCCTGGACGTCGTCATAACGCACGAATCCCCCCAACCAGGCGTTGCCGAGGCGGCGCGACAGGGCCGCGGTCGCGCGCCAGCCGCCATAACCGCCCGGCGCCTCGTAGGCCGGCCGCGAGCCGCTGGCGAATTCGGGCGCGACGCTGTAGAAGTGCTCGTGATGGCGCGCCGTGGCGAACACCGGCCCGGCCAGCAAGCCGAGGTTCCAAGCGCCCGCGAAGCTGCGCACGTCGAGGTTGAGGTTGGGCGAGAACGTGATGCCGATCGCGCGCGGCGGCCACTGCAGCGTCACCGCCTGGCGCAAGGGCAGGCGCAGGTCGAGCTTGAAGGTGCGGCTGGCCGACTGCCACAGCTCGACGTTGACGTTCGGGCCGAATTCGAAGCTGCCGGGCAGGTCGGGCATGCCGCGCCGGGCGTCGTTGTTCTTGCTTTCGCTCGGCACCGACGCCGACAGGCTCAGGTCGATGACGACCTCGCGCCCGGCGAACAGGATCGCCCGGGCGCCGTCGCGATCGGCGCGCAGGAAGCGGCCGCGGTAGGCGACGAACGGAAACGGCAGGATGTAGCCGCTGCTCTGGTCGGAGCCGCGATAGTCCGGAAAGCGGACGCCCGCGACGCCGATGCCGAGCTCCCAGAGAGGCTCTGTGGTTGAGGTCACTGGCGCGCCGGCCGGCACTTTCGTGATCGGCCCCTCGATCACCGGCCCGGGCAGCGGCACCTCGTCGGCCCAGGCCGTCGACAGCGGCGCCGCGGCCGCTGCCGCAAGCAACGCCGCCGCAGCGCGCGCCCGGCCCGCCGCCGGGCGCGTCACGATGCCTGCGCCTCGACGTCGCGGATGTTGACGCGGCGGCGCTTCCAGGCGCGCACCGTGCGCCCGAGGTGGCCGATCGAAACCAGGTAGTAGAGCGCCTTCAGCATGCGGATCGAGCCCCAGATCGGGGTCCGGCCGTGGATGTCGCCGGCCAGTAGCGAGATCAGCGCCTCCTTGACGCGGAACGGGTTTTGCGGCGACATGAAGAACTCGCGCATCGTCGGGTTGGTGACGCGGAAGATGAACCAGGAAAACACGCGCGGCCCGCGCTGCACGCTGCGATCGAACCTGCGCCGCAGCGCGGCGGCGTCACGCCTGCCATCGAGAACGGCTTCGACGACACGGGCGCCCTCGAACGCGCTCTGCATCGCCAGGTACACGCCCGACGAGAAGACCGGGTCGACGAACGCGTAGGCGTCGCCGATCATCAGGTAGCGCTCGCCGCTGCTCCTCGCGCTGTAGTAGGAATAGTTGCCGGTCGCGTAGACGCGCTCGCCGACGAGCTTCGCGCCGGCGAGCCGCCGGTCGAGCTCGGGGCACATCGCGATCGTGTCGCGGAAGAAGTCGGGCAGCGGCTTGCTGCGCGACTTCAGGTAGTAGGGCCAGCACACCGCGCCGACGCTGGTCGTGCCGTCGGCGAGCGGGATGAGCCAGAACCAGCCGTGCGCGAACCAGAGGATCGTGATGTTGCCCTCGAGCTTGCCCGGGAGCCGCTCGGCGCCAGTGAAGTGGCCGTAGAGCGCCGAGCTGTTGTGGCGCGGATTCTTTTCCTTGCAGCGGAACTGGTTCGCGAGCAGCGTGTCGCGGCCCGACGCGTCGACGACGAATTTCGCGCGCCAGGTTCGCCGCGAGCCGTCCTCGGCCTCGACCTCGACGGTCGCGTCGTCGGCGCCGAAGGCGACTTCGCGGACGCGCTCGCCCTCGAAGGTCCGCGCGCCCTTCCGGGCAGCGTCGCGGAACAGCAGCTCGTCGAGCTCGGAGCGGCGCACCTGCCAGGCATACGGCATCGACTTGTCCCACGCGTCGCCGAACTCGATGAACTGGCGGTTCTCGTGGTCGGGCGAGACGAACTCGACGCCCCACTTCTGCATGCCGATCGCCTCGACGCGCTCGCGAACGCCGAGCCGCTCGAACAGGGCGGCGTTGGCCGGCAGGAGCGACTCGCCGATGTGAAAGCGCGGGTGCCGGGACTTCTCGACGACGACGACGTCGCGACCCTGCTCGGCGAGCAGCGCGGCGATGGTCGATCCGGCGGGACCGCCGCCGACGACGAGGACGTCGCAATTCAAGGCCGCGCCAACCGCGGCGGGGCCCGCCCGGTCGGCGGGAGTCTTCAGGGGCTGCACGGGGCCGGATTCTCCAGTCGGCGCTCGGGCCGCCGCATGCCGTTCAGCGACGCGGCGTGCCCTCGATGGAGGGCGATTCTAGAGGTCCGCATCCGCACCCGAATTCGCCGCCACCCAGTCGGCATAAGGCGCGTGCGCGCGCTCGACGGCGATCGCGTGGATCGCCGGCAGCTCGTAGGGGTGCAGATCGAGGATCGCCGCCGCGAGCGCGTCGTAGCCGCTCGCGGCTGCCTTGAAGACGATGCGGAACTCGGCCTCGTGGTGCACCGCGCCCCGCCACGCGTACCAGCTGTCGATGCTCGAGATCTGCGCGCACGCGGCGAGGCCGCGCTCGACCGCCGCGCGGGCGATCCGGTCGGCGTCGCCGCGATCGGCGACGGTGGTGACGACGAGGATCAAGGCGGCCGTCATCGCGGCATCTCGCGGCGCTCGCCCTGCCCTCGCCGGCGTTTCACTCGCCCAAGTAGGCGGCGCGCACCCGGGGGTCGGCAAGCAGCGCCGCCGCGTCGCCGCTCATCGTCACCTCGCCGCTGTCCATGACGTAGCCGCGCGAGGCGAGCTGCAGGGCGCGGCTCGCGTTCTGCTCGACGAGGAGGATCGTCGTTCCCTGGCGGTGGATGTCGGCGACGACCTCGAACACCTTGTCGACCAGGATCGGCGACAGGCCCATCGACGGCTCGTCCATCAGCAGCACCTTGGGCCGCGCCATCAGCGCCCGACCCATCGCCAGCATCTGCTGCTCGCCCCCGCTCATCGTCCCGGCCAATTGGTGGCGGCGCTCCTTCAGGCGCGGAAAGATCGCGAACACGCGATCGACGTCGGCGGCGATCTCCTTGACGTCGTTGCGAACGAACGCGCCCATCTGCAGGTTCTCGGTGATCGTCATCCGTGCGAACACGCCGCGGCCTTCCGGCACCATGACCAGGCCTTGCGCGACGAGCTCCCACGGGCCCTGGCCGCGGATGCTGCGACCCATGTACTCGATCTCGCCGGCTGCCGCCGCCTGGGTCCCGGTGATCGCCTTCAGCGTCGTCGTCTTGCCCGCGCCGTTGGCGCCGATCAGGCTGACCAGCTCGCCTTCCTTGACCTCGAGCGAGACGCCCTTGACCGCCTGGATGCCGCCGTAGGCGACGCGCAGTCCGGCGATGCGCAGGAGCGTCCTCGCCGCCGCGGGGGCCGCGCCGGGCGGGCTTACGAGTGCGGTCTGTGCCTGCATCGTCGTCGTCGCTCTCGTCAGTGCGCCGTGTGGCTGGCGCCGAGATAGGCTTCGATGACCTTCTCGTCGCGCTGCACCTCGGCCGGCGTTCCGGTGGCGATCTGCTTGCCGTAGTCGAGCACGGTGACGCGATCGCACAGCCCCATCACCAGCTTGACGTCGTGCTCGATGAGCAGGATCGTCCGGCCGTCGTTCCGGATTCGGTCGATCAGCTCGCGCAGCGTCATCTTCTCGGTCGCGTTCATTCCCGCCGCAGGCTCGTCGAGGGCGATCAGCTTGGGGTCGGTCGCGAGCGCTCGCGCTACCTCGAGGCGGCGCTGGTCGCCATAGCTGAGCGTTCGCGCCTTGTACTCGGCGAAGCCGCCGATGCCGACGTACTCGAGAAGCTCCTGCGCGCGCGCCGCGATCGCCGCCTCCTCGGCCTTGAAGCCGCGCGTGCGAAAGACCGCGCCGACGAGGCCCGAACGGGTCCGGACATGGCGCCCGACCATCACGTTCTCAAGCGCGGTCATGTCGGCGAAGAGGCGGATGTTCTGGAACGTGCGCGCGATTCCCGCCTTGGCGACCTCGTGCACCGCGCTCGGCTGGTAGGGCTTGCCGGCGAGCTCGAAGCTGCCGGAGTCGGGCATGTAGAGGCCGGTGAGGACGTTGAAGAAGGTCGTCTTGCCGGCGCCGTTCGGTCCGATCAGGCCGTAGACCTGACCGGGCTCGATCGTGATGCCGACGTCAGAGAGCGCCTGCAGACCGCCGAAGCGCTTCGAGACGCCCGTCACGCGCAGGATCGGGTCGGTCATCGGTCGGTCGGCACGATGTGCCCGGCAAGCGGCGGGATCTGCGTGTCCGGCGCGAGATCGACGCGCGTCACCCGGGCGGGCAGCTCGCCGCCGGTCCCCGGCGACGGCATCGGCGTCTCGCTTTCGGCCGCGCGAACGCGGCCGTGCTCGGGCGACGGCCAGAGGCCGCGCGGGCGCGACAGCATGATGCCGATCATCGCCACCGCGATCAGCAGCTGGCGCAGGATCGACGCGTCGAGCCTTCCGTCGGTCATCGACTGGAGCGGCCCGGCGACGTAGCGAAGGACCTCGGGCAAGGCCGCGAGCAGCAGCGCGCCGACGATCACCCCGGGCAGGTGGCCGATGCCGCCGAGGACGACCATCGCGACGATCATCACCGATTCATAAAGGCTGAACGACTCGGGCGAGATGAAGCCCTGGAAGCTCGCGAACATGACGCCCGAGACGCCGCCGAAGGTCGCGCCCATGCCGAACGCGAGCAGCTTGAGGTTGCGGGTGTTGATCCCCATCGCCTTGGCGGCGACCTCGTCCTCGCGGATCGCCATCCAGGCGCGGCCGATCCGGCTGCGCTCGAGGCGGTGGCAGATGACGACGGCAAAGATCACGAGCAGCAGGAAGAGGAAGTAGTAGTTGGTCACCTTCGGCCACTCGAGGCCGAAGAAGTGCTGGGTCTTGCCGAGCGAGAAACCGAAGATCGAGATCTCGTCGATGGCGGCGATCCCCTTCGGCCCGTTGGTGATGTTGACCGGCGCGTCGAGGTTGTTGAGGAAGACGCGGACGATCTCGCCGAAGCCGAGCGTGACGATCGCCAGGTAGTCGCCGCGCAGCTTGAGCGTCGGCGCGCCGAGGACGACGCCGGCGCCGCCGGCGACGAGCGCGCCGAGCGGGATCACGACCCACCACGGCGTGTGCAGGCCGCCCGGGAAGGCGTTCTTGAAGGTCGCGAAGGTGTCGGTCAGCTGCGGCGACGCGAGCAGGCCGAGCATGTAGGCGCCGACCGCGTAGAAGGCGACGTAGCCGAGGTCGAGCAGCCCGGCGTAGCCGACGACGATGTTCAGGCCGAGCGCGAGGAGCACGTAGAGGAGCGCGATGTCGATGATCCGCACCCAGGCGTTGCCTGCCATCTGGACGACGAACGGGAGGATGCAGAGCAGCACCGCGGCGCCGATCAGGACGGCGAGCCTCTGCGCGCGGGTCGCGTCGGAAAAGCGGGTCATGCCCGATCGGCGACGCGCTCGCCGAGCAGGCCTTGCGGCCTGAGCGTGAGCACGAGGATGAGGACGACGAAGGCGAAGATGTCCTGGTAGTGGCTGCCGAGGACGCCGCCGGTGAGGTCGCCGATGTAGCCGGCGCCGAGCGACTCGATCAGGCCGAGCAGGACGCCGCCCACCATCGCGCCAGCGAGGTTGCCGATGCCGCCGAAGACCGCCGCCGTGAACGCCTTCAGGCCGGGCAGGAAGCCCATCGTGTGCTGGACCGAGCCGTAATTGGCCGCGTACATCACGCCGGCGAGCGCGGCCAGCGCGGCGCCGATGACGAACGTCGCCGAGATCACGGTGTCGGGCTTGACGCCCATGAGCGCGGCGACGCGCGGGTTCTCGGCGGTGGCGCGCATCGCCCGGCCGAGGCGGGTCCGGTTGACGAGGTACATCAGGCCCGAGAGCGTGACGACGGTCGCGACCAGGATCATGATCTGGACGTTGTTGATCACGGCGCCGAAGACAACGTGAGGATCGCCCGGCAGGAGGATCGGGAACGACTTGTAGTTCGGCTTCCAGATGATCATCGCGAGCGTCTGCAGGAGCAGGCTCATTCCCATCGCCGTAATCAGCGGCGCCAGGCGCGGCGCGTTGCGGAGCGGCCGGTAGGCGATCTTCTCGATCGCGAAGTTGAGCGTCGAGCAGACCACGATCGCGGCCGCCAGGCCGATCAGCAGCAGCACCCAGCCCGGCAGGCCGAGGCCGGCGAGCACGGTGACCACGGTCCAGCTCGTCAGCGCGCCGACCATCAGCACCTCGCCGTGCGCGAAGTTGATCAGGTTGATGATCCCGTAGACCATCGTGTAGCCGAGGGCGACGAGCGCATAGACGCTGCCGAGCACCAGCCCGTTGATGATCTGCTGGACGAAGGTCTCCACGTCAGGGTCGCCGGGCCGCGCCAGGGCGCTGACGCGCCGCCTCGGGGGGGAGCGATCGAAGAGAGCGTGGCGGCGTGGTCATTCGCGCCGACTCTATTAGCAATTCCCCTGCCACTGCCTAGGGAGTGGCCCGATGGCCCCGACGCGGGGGGCGATTGACAGCGACGACGATGTCGACAACGCTCGCGCACGAGACCGGGAGACGACCATGACGTTCCGCGACAAGACGATCTTCATTTCCGGCGCCAGCCGCGGCATCGGCCTGGCGATCGCGCGCCGGCTGGCGCGCGACGGCGCCAACATCATCCTCGCGGCGAAGACGGCCGAGCCGCACCCCAAGCTGCCCGGGACGGTCTTCAGCGCCGCCAAGGAGATCGTCGCCCTCGGCGGCAAGGCGTTGCCGCTGGTCTGCGACATCCGCGACGAGGAGCAGGCCACCGCTGCGGTGGCGCAAGGCGTCGCCGCGTTCGGCGGAATCGACGTCTGCATCAACAACGCCAGCGCCATTGCGCTCACGGGCACGCTGGCGACCGAGATGAAGCGCTACGACCTGATGATGCAGGTCAATGCGCGCGGGACCTTCCTGTGCTCGAAGCTGACCCTGCCGCATCTTCTGAAGGCGGCCAATCCGCACATCCTCAACCTCTCGCCACCGCTCGACCTCGATCCGAAGTGGTTCGCGAACCACGTCGCCTACACGACGGCGAAGTACGGGATGAGCCTGTGCACGCTCGGCATGGCGGCCGAGTTCCGCGGCAAGGTGGGAGTCAATTCGCTCTGGCCGATCACGTCGATCGACACCGCCGCGGTCCGCTTCGCCCTCGGCGGCGACGCGATGGCGGCCGTCAGCCGCACCCCGGAGATCATGGCCGACGCCGCCCATGCGGTGCTCTCGCGTCCCGCCTCGGAATGCAGCGGCAACTTCTTCATCGACGAGGAAGTGCTTCGCGGCGAAGGCGTCAGCGACTTCTCGAAGTACGCCCCCGACGCAGGCGACACGCCGCTGCAGGGTGACTTCTTCGTTCCCGATGCGGTGTTCGATCGTTCGCCGACGCGGATCAAGCGCGGGTATTGACGGTCGGAAGATTAGTCAGCGGACTTCGGGGGAGCGAGCGAGCCGTCGCAACGGGCAGGTCGGCGCCCGGCGGGAGCGAGGTCCGCGTCAGCGCTTTCCGGTCGTGCTCGCCTTCCAGCGTGCGAGCACGTCGGCCTCCCGCTCCGGCGTGAGACCCGTCTTCGGCCTGGCCTGGCGCTCGGCCGGCTGCGTCCGGAACCACGCCAGCGTGTCGACCGCGGTCGTCGCGAGCGGACGGAACGTGAGGCCCGCCTTCAGGGCACGGTCGATGCTGCGGCGCGAGAAGCCGGCGCTGTCGCCCTGGCCCGGCACCCACACGGGCAGATCGGTCCATGCCGACACATCCTGCGCGTCCAGGAACGCGGTCGGCACCCAGGTGAGCCGCGCGTCCGAGCGCACCGCCGCGCCGATGACGGCCAGCATCTCGCGGGTGGTGAGCGTGCGCGCCGGTCCGGTGGCGTTGAAGGCGCCGGTCGTGCGCGACTCGCACATCCGGATCGTCCACTCGGCGAGATCGCGCGCGTCGATGAACTGCACCGCGTCCGAACCGTCTCCCGGCGCCAGCACCTCGCCGCCGCGCGCGAGGCGAACCGGCCAGTAGGTGAAGCGGTCGGTCTCGTCGCCGGGGCCGGCGATGAGGCCGGGACGGATGATCGTCGTGCGGTCGCCGAAATGGCGCCGCGACTCCTCTTCGCTCGCCGCCTTCAGCGGACCGTAGAGCGCCATGTTGGCCCTGAGCGTGTCCTGCGTCTCGGCCATCCGGTCGACGCCGGCATACGCCGCCGTCGCGGCGGATTCGTCCTGGTCGGGCTTGTCGTTGGCGGCGTAGACCGAGACCGTCGAGATGAACACGAACTGGCGCACGCGGCCCTTCAGCACGCGGCCCGCGTCGCGCACCCAGAACGGCAGCGTCGTCGGGTTGTCGATGCACACGTCCCACTCGCCACCCTCCAGCGACTTCAGGTCGCCGGTGTTGCGATCGCCGGTGAGCTCGACGACGTTGCCGGGCCAGGGCTGTGGCCGGCGGCCGCGGTTGAAGAGCGTCACGTGGTGGCCGCGCTCGAGCGCATAGCGCACCTGGTGCGGCCCGGTGAAGCCGGTGCCGCCGAGGATGAGGATGCGAAGCTTGTCGTTCGGCGCGGCATTGGCGGCCGAGGCCAGGCCGGGACTCGCGCCGAGCGCGGGCGCGCCGAGGGCGGCGGCGACATGGAGAAAATCGCGACGCTTCATGCTCATCGATGGCTCCGGCAGCGACGCTTGCGATGGTAGGCTCGGCGCGGCCACCGGTTGCAGGGCCCGGGCGACGGCACGATGATCGCCATGTCCCCTGTCCTCGCACCCTGGAGATCGCGATGCGTCACCTCATCGACGTCGAACGCCGCACGCTGCTGATCGCCGGCACCATGCTGGGCCTCGCCGCGGCCCTGCGCCCGCAGCGCGCGCGGGCGCAAGCGGTGGACGGCAAGCTGCGCATCG
>Ga0207644_10002070_pt1 | contig 12988 bp, 8 predicted proteins | sample KBSS73metaG_FD_184326 | JGI IMG/M metagenome (GOLD analysis project Ga0207644, IMG submission 184326) | Switchgrass rhizosphere microbial communities from Kellogg Biological Station, Michigan, USA - KBS S7-3 metaG (SPAdes) (version 2) | ecosystem: Host-associated > Plants > Roots > Rhizosphere >... | reverse complement strand
GACGCCCGGTACGAGCGCGGCTTCGTCTCGTTCCGGCGCGGCGCGTTCCTGGTCCTCTACACGGACGGGATCAGCGAGGCCAGTCGCCCCGGCTCGGAGGAGCTCTACGGCGCGGCGCGCCTCGCCTCTCTCTGCAAGAAGCTCACGGGCAAATCCGCCAAGGAGATCGGCGAGGCCGTCTTCGACGCGGCCCACACGTGGAGCAAGGGGGCTCCGCTGCAGGACGACCGCACCGTCGTGGTGCTGCGAAGGCCGTAGCCGCGGCGCGGCGCCGAGGCCGCGCGGAAGCCGGCCGGCCGCCGATCGGCTCTCGCGATCCTCTACAGCTCGGGGAGGGCGTCGTCGTCCAGGCCGAACCGCTCGGTGATCGCACGCATGAGCCGGGGCCGGTAGAGCATGTCGAACGTGTCGCCGCTCTCGGGGAAGAGCTCGAGGGCGATGCGGCGCGCGGCGATGACGATGTCGATCGAGGCCCCGACCGTCAGGTCGGGCGAGTGGGTGATCAGGGCGAGGGAGACGTCGACCGAGCGCTGGAGCTTGCGCGCGCGGACGGCCTCCTCGGCGACGGGGTCGATTTCCTGGGGATTGGTGGCCATGGGACGTGTCGGTCCAAAAGGAACGTACGGTGTTCAGCTCGAAGGCGACGGCGCGCCCTTCTTGGCGGTGTAGAACGCGATCTTGGGGTCGAAGGCGCCGTGCTTGGGGTTCATGGGATGCCGGCGGAACTCGCTCTGGCAGTGGTAGCAGACCGTCATGACGGGTGCGAGGCGGTAGATGATCGAGTCGAGCAGCGCGACCCCGAGCAGAGTCGCGAAGCCCGAGTACACGTAGTCGAATCCCATCAGGATCATGAACGCGACGCCGCCGGCGGCCGCGATCCCCAGACCGATCCGGCGCGGGAACTCCTTCTGGAGGAACAGGTGCGGTCCCGCGCACCCGGGGCAGCGGTCGATGACGCCCCCCTCCCCCACGGGCGCCGCGAACGCGGCCTTCGCGCCGCACCGCGGGCAGGCGGCCTCGGCCGGGAGCGCGACGTCCCCCGTCGCGACCGTCGCCTCGCACGCGCGGCATGCGAAGCGGACCCTCATGCGCGCCCTCCGGTCGGCCTAGACAACGAGGCCCCCTAACGTGAGGCGCTCGAGATAGATCGAGAGGAACTCCCCCACCCAGACGAAGAGGATGGCGATGTAGAGGAGTCCCGTCGCGGACATCGTCGAGCGCAGCGCGACGGTCTTGCGGATCATGACGGCCAGGATCAGCGATCCCCCGAAGCCGAAGAGGAGCCGCTGGGAGAGGATCAGCGCCTCCCACGGAACGGGATCGCTCCCGCCGAGGATGTGGTGGCCGGTCCGCACGCTGCTCGCGAAGCCCCACGCGGAGACCAGGAGCCGGGCGACCAGAACGCCGATGAAGACGTCGCACAGGCGGCGCAGGGGCGCCAGCGCGAGCTTGGGCTGCACCAGGTACCAGTGCCCCAGGACCATCGCCACCGTCACGACCCCCACGGCCATCGCGGAGACGATGAGGCTGGTCACGCGAAGCGCCGTCTGGCCGGTGGAGGGCGGGCCGGCGAGCGCCGGCTCGCGCAGCACGAGCGCCCCCGCGAGGGCCGCCAGCACGAGGGCCAAGGTCGCCGCGGCGGGGCCCGCCCAGCGCAGGAGCGCCCAGAAAGCGGCGAGGAGGGCCAGGCAGATCCCCAGCAGGAGCGCCGTCCGGCTTGCATCGCCGGCCAGCGCCGCGTGCGCGCCGGCGGAGGCCCCGCCGGACGCCCCGGGGGCGATCAGGAGGAACGCGATCCCACCCAGGATCCCGATGACGGCGGCCCAGAGGGTGAAGAACCCCCGCCCGATCTCCTTGACGCCGATGAGCGGCAGGGAGAGCAGGCTGCCGAGCGAGAGCGTCAGCAGCGAAAAGACGAGGAGCTCGGTCACCTCAGATCAACTAGACGTTGAACGAGGAACCGCAGCCGCACGTCGACTTCGCCTCTGGATTCTCGATCTTGAAGCCGCTGCCGTTCAGCCCGTCGATGTAGTCGACGACCGCGGCATCCAGATACTGCGAGCTGACGGGGTCCACGAACACCTTGAAGTTGCCGCAGTCCACGACGAGATCCGTCGGGCCCGCGCCGTCCGCGAACGTGAGACCGTACTGGAAGCCGGAGCAGCCGCCGCCGACGACCTGCACGCGCAGGCCCTGGCCCGTCTTGTTCTCCGCTGCGATGATCTCCGTCACCTTCTGCTTCGCCTTCTCCGATACCTGCAACATGGGACGACCTCCTGGATGGAATGGTGCTGGTTCTATTTTCAGTTGAGAAGCTTGAGCGCGTCCTTCGAAACGGCGGCACGGGCGCGCGCGCCCGCCTCGAGCGGCGATTGCGGGCGCAGGCCCGAGGCCAGCGCGGGAAACACGGCATGGAGCGGGTTGCCGGCCGGCGGGATGAGATCCGCGAGCGACACGGCGGCGAGCAGGCGCGTCACTTCGGACTGAACCCTCGCGAGGCCCTCGAGCGCGAGACAGCCGCAGAACGGGCGGTGCCCGCCGCTCGCGTCCTCGCGATCGATGCAACGGACGAGAGTCACGGGACCGTCGATCGCCTCGAGGATCGCGGAGAGAGGGACCTCGCGCGCCGGCAGCGCGAGCGTGTAGCCGCCGCGCACCCCCGGGTAGGATCGCACGATCCCCGCCCGGGCCAGCTTGCGCAGCACCTTCGCGAGGAAGGACTGCGAGATCCCGAGCTGGTCGGCGATCTCAGGACGGCCGGTCACCGTCCCCTCCTGCCGCGCCCCGAGGTAGATGAGGGCGAGAACGGCATAGTCCGCTTCACGAGTCAGCCGCACGCCGAAACCTCGCCTGGGAGCCCGCTGCCTGCGGAACTCCCGAAACTAGACCAATTCACTCCATGATTGTACGGCGACCCGCCGATCGCGTCAATCCGAAAGACGGGGGTGAAGGGAGACCGCCGGATGACCGCGCCCTACGAGCCGCGGATCGGGACGACGGTCCGGTTCAGGAGCGCCTCGACCTCGCGCCGGAGGACCGCCGCCTGGAGCTCCGCCACGATCGCCCCGACCTCCGCCCTGCCGATCTTGACCCCGGGCCCCAGAGCCTCGACCCGGTCGAGGGTGGCCTTGGCGAGGAGCAGGGGGAGCGCGGTGAAGGCGACGAGGCTGCCGTCGGCCCCCGCCGTCTCGAGGCGCGCGCAGTAGCCGGCCGCCGCGACGAGGTCGAGCCGCGCGAGCGCGAAGACCTCTCCGCGGGCGACGGACGGGGGCAGGAAGGTCCTTCCCTCCACCGAGTCCGCCGCCGCGTCCTTGAGGATGTTCACGAGCTGGAGCGCTTCGCCGAACCGCGCGGCGTCGCGGCGCAGCTCCGGCGCGATCGCGCCCAGACGGGCGTCGTCGAGGAGGAAGAGCTCGGTGAGCATCTCGCCGACGATCCCCGCGACGGCGTAGCAGTAGGCCTTCAGGTCGGAGACGTCGCGAAGACGCAGACCGCCCCTCTCTTCTTCCCGTGCCGCGAACTCCGCCATGGCGCGGCAGGTCCGCGCCGTGTGCTCCACGACGAGCGCCCGGGCATCGGGAGGGAGCGCGCCCGCCGCGCGCGCGACCTCCGGAAACGCGGCGAGCAGCTCCCTGTAGCCCGCGTGCTCGAGCGGCGGGGCGTCCGCCCAGCGGACGGCGAGGGCTCCGGCCGTCTCCCCGGAATCCCCCTCGAGGAACCGCGCGAGATCCCGAAGCTCCCGGACCTTGCGGTCGCGCGCCCAGAGCGTGGCGTCCTCGAGCGTGTCCGCGACCCGGAAGAGCAGGTACGCGACGCCGACCTCGGTGCGGACCGGCTCGCGCAGGAGCGGGATCGTCAGCGCGAAGGTCCGGCTGGTCTTCTGGAGGAGGTCGTCGAGCACGAGGCGACGAACGTACCGCAAGCGCGGGGCGGGACGCTACTCCCGGGCGTCTGGCCTCAGGGACAGGCTTGCCCTGAGCCCTGGATCTCGGCGTCGCGGCTCCCTTGCTGGCTCGGGGATCCCGAATCGTAGGTCCCGGTCCCGCCGCAGTTTGCCGGACGTACCAGGTACCAGAATCCCTCGCCAGCGCCGGGCACCGTCGCATCGTCGCTGCTGAAAGCTGCATCGTTGAAGAGGCACAGGTCGGTCGCAAGGACGAAGTCACCGCTGCTCGAGGCGAGCAGCCCCAGGCCTCCTCGAACGACGTCATAGGCCGTAGCGCCCGCCACGCTGCTCCAGGTCAGGTGGGCGTTTCCTATCGGGATCTGCCCGACTTGCACGAGTGGATGTCCCACTGGTGGATCGGCATTGTCCACTGTTCCATCACAATCGTTGTCGATGCCGTCGCACACCTCGGATGCAGGCGAGCCCGGCGTACACGTGTCCTGCACGGCACCGTTCACGCAGGCCGTCTGGCCGGACTGCGCACACGCGCCGAACCCGCAGCTCGTGGAGATGGACACGTACCCTTCGTCGGCAACCCCGCTACAGTTCTCGTCGACGCCGTCGCAGTCCGCGTCCGTTCCCCCTGGGTGGACACCGTTGCTCGAATCATCACAGTCGCCGACCGTCTGGACGTACCCTTGCGGCGCGGGATCACAGGAAAGAACCGAGTCCGACGCGTTGCCATAGCCGTCCTGGTCGGCGTCGCGATACCAGGTCGAAACAGAACACGCCGACGCCGCGCAATAGCTAGCGCCCGGCGTGTACATTGGAACCCCGCCACCCCACAGGATCATCCTGTCGACGGCCCAGATCGCGATATGGTCGCCGCGGGCCAGTGGAACGTTCGACACACCGCTCATCGCCGTCCAGGAATCCTCGGTGGGGTCGTACCGCGCGCCGTCGGCGATGGTGAAGCCATTGCCGAATCCCCCCCAGACGAGCATCTGGCTTCCCGTCCAGACCGACGTATGGTGCCAGCGCGCCTGCGGGCTCGGCGGAAGGGTGCTCGTTGCGCTCCAGGAATCGGCTGCGGGATCATAGAGACCACCCGTGCCCAACAGCCCGAAGTCTCCCTTGCCGCCGAAGACGATCATCTTCGATCCGGTCCAGAGCGCGGTATGCACGTAGCGCTTCTCCGGGGTCGAACCATCGACGAGGGTCGGGGACCACGCGTCCGCCACCGGGTCGTAGCGCCCTCCAGTGTTCATGGGAGGGAAGAAGGCGCCTACGCCTCCCCAGACAATCATTTCGTGGCCCGTCCATACCGCCGTATGGCCGAATCGCCCTACGGGCACAGAGGAACCAAGGGCCGTTGCCTGCCACGTGTTGTTCATAGGGTTGTACCGGCTACCCGTGTTCAAGTATTGACCAGTGGAATAACCGCCCCAGACGATCATCTCTCTTCCGGACCAGATCGCGGTGTGTGACGAGCGAGCAGCGGGAGCGCCGGTCCCACTGGTCAGGGTCCAGGTGTCAGTTAGCGGATCGTATCGATGTCCAAGAGCATCCGTAGGGGACCCCGTCTGAGGTCCTCCGCCCCACACGATCATCTCGCGGCCGGTCCACACGGCGGTATGACCGGTCCGTGCCGCAGGGACGTTCGGGCCCGCGCTCGTGAGGCTCCAGGAGTTGGTCGCGGGCGTGAAGCGTCCGCCCGAGTTCACCTCCTGGGGCGACGGGCACGAGGGATAACAATTGGCCCCTCCCCAGACGATCATCTCGCTGCCGGTCCACACGGCCGAGCTCCCAGCCTCGCTCGCGGGTACGTTCGCTCCGTGATTTGTGGAGAGCCAGCTGTTCGTAGCCGGGGAGTATCGCCCGCCGGTGTTCTGATAGAAAGGCGTCTGGCCTCCGAAAACGATCATCTCGCTTCCAGTCCAGATCGCCGTGTGGGAACGACGACCCACAGGCGTTCCGGCGCCGGTGCTTGTCGGCTGCCATGTGTTGGTCGAGGGATTGTAGCGACCGCCCGAATTGAGATACGTGGACGATAGGGGATCGAATCCTCCCCAGACAATCATATCCGTGCCGCTCCACACGCCCGACGGGGAGAGGCGCGCGGAGGGCGCGCTTACCAATGATGTCGTCAACCACGTGTTCGTGACCGGATTGTATCGACCGCCTGGATTGGGAGAGCCGCCCCAGATCACCATTTGCGTACCCGTCCAGACCGCGGTGAATCCGTCCCGGGCGGAAGGGACATTGGCTCCGGTGCTCGTCGCAGCCCACGTGTCGCTCCCCGGCGTGTAGCGACCGCCCGTGTTCGTCGCAGAGGGATTGTCTCCGCCGTACACGATCATCATGCTCCCGGTCCAAACGGCTGCGTGCCTGGAACGGCCGGTAGGGGCGGAGGCCAGGCTCGTGGCTCGCCAGGTGTTGGTCGAGGGGCGGTAGGCTCCCCCTGTGTTGAAGTACGTACCGCCCGACAACCCTCCCCAGATGATCATCTCGGTTCCTGTCCACACCGCTGTATGCCCGCTTCTCGCCGCGGGCAGATTGGCTCCCGTGCTCGTGGGACTCCAGGCATCCGCCGAGGGATCGTAACGGGCGCCGCTTGCCATCTCGCTGTTATCCGCGTTCAACCCACCCCAGACGATCATTTCGGTGCCGGTCCATACGGCCGTATGCAGAGTGCGCGCGGACGGTGCGTTGACCAAACTCATCCATCTCCAGGTGTCGGTGGCGGGATCGTAGCGACCTCCGTCGGCCAAGAAGTTACTCGAGGTTCCACTGTTGTCCCCTCCCCAGACAAGCATCTCGCTCCCCGTCCACACAGCAGTCGCATTGAACCGTGGAGTCGGCCCTGTGTAGGCGATCTGGGACCACGTATCGTCGGTGCACGAACCGGTGCCGGGGACCATCAGGGAGTAGGCGTGAACGCTAGACTCCACGGCCAAGGGGAACCGCGAACGCTCCTGCGCCCACCAGTTCTCGAAGGGGGTCTTGCGCCACACGACGGAGGCTATCTTCAAGGCATCGTCGGACCGCTCAAGGACAGCGACGATGAAGAACGAATTCCGGTTTTCCTGAAGACCGCTCAGCGTGCGCGCGGGAAGAGCGCTCTGCATGGAGCGGTCGACTCGCCCTGGCCCCGTCAGATCCTTCAGAAGGGGAACTCCATCCAGAGCGAAAGCACGAGCCTCCGTGCCGGGGTATGCCGCACTCAGGGTCTCGAGTAATCGGTTCCATTCATCGGGATCGAGGTTGTGCTGCCCCTCGGAGGGCTCCAACGACGCGGCATCGGAGTCACCGCGCATGAAGGACACTTCGAAATATGTTCCGCCGCCGCCCGGAGACTTCATATCTTCGACACTCGCCATCCCCAGAAGCGCCTTCTCGGCCCGGGCCCTTGTCCCAGCGTGGATAACGGGATCGTCGCCGTACTGGGTGCGGAGCCAGCTATCCGCCAGAAGAGAACGCCCAAGACACTCGGCGATCAGGAAAGGATCGTCGTTCAGGGCGGTGAAGATCTCCTTCAGCATCTGAGGCTGTTGGCTGTCTCTAACGAGCCGGTCGATCTCAGCCTGCATCGCCTCGGCCGTGATCGGGTGCTTCCACCGCTCCGCGAGGGCATTCGACTCCCTCAGAGCGTTCTCGACTCGTCCCTCGAGGGTCGCTTCGGGCAGGATCGTACTCAGAGCGGGTTTGGGCTGTGAGTTTTCCTGGGGCCAGATGCGATGGGACCAGTAGACCTGCTCGATCGCGCGCTGCGCCGCGACCCGCTCCTGAAAGCTCAGGGTCCGTGCGCTCGCATCCGAAACGCAGAGGACGAGCACAGCCATGATTCCACAGCAGAGGCGCGGCGCTCTCACGGCGAGGATCCCCTTCCCTGGAGAGTCGGTGATCTTCTACCGCGCAGGCCGCGCTCGGTCAACAAGAGATCTTCGTATTCCCACCCGGAGCGGACCCTTCGCCCTACACTCGCCCCGCTGGAAAGGCGCAGGCCTCCGATTGCCGGCCGGCTCTAGAACGCCGCCTTGAAGCCCAGCTCGAACGTGCGCGGGGAGCCCGCCTGTCCGATCGGCTTGCCGAAGTTGCGCGCCGTGATCCGGCCCTCGATCGCCCCCGCGTTGAAGTGGTCGAAGACGTTGAAGACCTGGATGAAGAAGTCGAGCTGCGTACGGCTCTCCTTCGATGTCATCGGCTTCCAGACGCGCAGGTCCATCTGCGCGAAGCCCGGCTCGTCGAGTGAGTCCACCGGATCGAGCCCCGCGTTCGCGCGGCGCTTGTTGACGATCTCGAGCTTCGTGTCCGCGCCCGTGTTGCGATCGAGCCCCTTGGGCCGGTCGGAAAGGATGCCGTCCAGGTTCTCGTCCTTGCCCGTCGTCACGTTGAACGGGACGCCGCTCGCCGCCTGGAACACGGCCGAGATCCCCATTCCCCCGAGCACGGGGATCCCCGCCTGCCCCGAGACCACGACGCGGTGACGCCGGTCCGAGTCGCTGCGGCCGTGGTCGCCTCGCGGCTCCGCGGACGAGGGGGGGAGCGGCTCGCCGGCGTCCTTCAGGCGGCGACCGGGCGGCAGGGTGATGCCCCCCTTGAGCGGATCGGGGCCGAGATCCTCCGAGCGCGACCAGGTGTAGCCCGCGGAGTAGGCCAGATCGCCCTTCTGCCAGCGCCATCCGAGATCGACGCCGGTGTACCAGGTCCGTCCCTCAGTCACGATCGCCGCGATCGACCCGACGTCGCCGTCCCGGTGCTGCGGGATCCCTTGCGGATCGACCGCGAGCGGCGGGTTGAGGTCGCGCATCAGGGCGTTGTGGTAACCGAGGACGCGCGTGAAGTTCACGGACAGCGCTCCGTTCTCCAGTACCTGGCGCTCCCCTCCCAGCGTGTATTGCTCGGCATACGGAGTGTCGAGCGTGGTGCCGGTCGAGAACCGCAGGGTGAGGTTGCGCGGGAAGAAGAAATCGCGCAGGGGTCCGGTCGGATGGTTCAGGACCTTGACCAGGAACTTGAGGTCCTGCTTGGAGCTCTCGGTCAGCTCGTAGGTGTAGCCCTGGGGGAAGAACAGGCCGATTTCGGTGCCGGAGGTGATGGCGGCCACGGCGGGGAACCCCAGCACCAGCTTGTCGTAGAAGATGCCCGCGCCCCCGCGGATGATGGTTTTTCCGTCCTCTGTCGGCGTCCACGCGAAGCCGAGACGTGGCGCCAGATTGTCGGTGTCGCGCTTCGCGCCCCCGTTCGGGATCGTGGAAGGGACGCTCGCCGAGACCGGCAGCGTGAAGGTGCTGAGGTCGTAGCGCCACCCGTAGTCGACGAGAAGGCTCGGAGTCACCTGCCACGAACTCTGGACGAAGACCGCATAGAGCGTGTCGTCGAGGGTCGCGCGCGGCTCGCCCACGATCAGGGAATAGGCGATCGGATAGGAATCCAGGTACCCGAGCTCGTCGATCGTCCCGTCCCCGTCGTTGTCGATCCCGTTGGGGTCGCCGCTGCAGTAGACACCTTCCTTGGCCTGCTGTCGCCGCTCGTGGGGGTCCGGCGAGAAGTTCGACGCGATGAGGTCACCGCAGTCGCCGGGCTCGAACGACCTGTCCGAGTTGTAGAGGAAGTTGCCCTGGGGATTGAACCGCACGTCGATGTCGGTGCTCGAGCGCGTCACGTCGACCCCGAACTTCAGGGTCTGCGGACCCGTCTTCCACGTCAGGTTGTCGACGAGCTGCACGCGATCTTCCTTGCGGAGCTGGTGATTGAGGTTGTTCCCCCCGAACTCGCCCGAGGGGCGCGTGACGCCGGGATCCGACGAGTTCGCTGTCTGTTCGAAGCGGGACGTTCCGACCAGGAGCCGCGCCTCGTTCACGACGTCGGGAGAGACGACGGTCGTGAGGGACGAGGCGAGCTGGCGGTCGCGCTCCTCGAGCCCGAACCCCGCCTCGGGGGTCACGATCCCACCGACGAGGAGATCCGAGGCCTTCCGCGAGTCGTCCGAGAGCCGGACCATGAGGAAGTTCGACGAGCCCAGGTTGTAGTCGGTCTTGAAGAAGAAGTTGTCGTCGCTCGACGGGGAGCGGGCGAAGCCGCCCTCGGTGCCGTCCGCGGTGACGCCCGTGTACGGCGTGACGTCGTCGGCGTGCTGGTGCTCGTAGGCGAAGAAGAAGAAGGCGCGGTCCTTCTTGAAGGGGCCGCCGAAGTGGAGCCCGCCCTGCGCGCTCCCCGCCACCGGATCGCCGCCGCCCGTGTCGGGGAGCTTGGAGACGAACTCGCCCGGCTGGTTCCAGTTGGAGGAAGCGCCCTGCAGGAAGGCGCCGCCGGAGAACTCGTTCGTCCCGCGCTCCGTCACGATGTTCAGCACCCCCCCGCTGGCCCGGCCGAACTCGGGCGCGAACTGGTGCGTGAGGACGACGAATTCGCGGATCACCTGCTGGGAGAAGAACGCGTTCATCGTCGTGCCGCTGGTCTGGTCGTTGTTGTCGAGCCCGTCCACCAGGAAGGAGTTCGACCGCCCCGACTGGCCGTTCACGACGAAGACCGATCCCCTCTCCCCGTAGTACCCGCCGGGCGGAGCGACGCGCACGCTGGAATCGAGCATCGCGAGGTCCGTGACGTTGCGCCCGGCGAGCGGCATCGCGTCGATCTGCGCTGCGTCGACGCGCAGCTCGCCTCCCGTCCTCGTCCGGTCGAGCATCGGGGTTTCCGCCTGGACGTTCACCGTCTCCATCAGCGCAGGGGCGATCGTGATGTCGAGCGTCAGGGTCTGCTGGAGCTGGAGCTTGACGGAGCGCGACTCACTCGAGTCCGTCCCGGGGACGGAGGTCACGATCGTCCATGCGCCGGGAGCCAGAAGCTCGAAGCGGTAGCGCCCGGCCGCGTCGGTGAGGGCCGTCCGGACCGCGCCCGTCGCGTCCGAGCGCGCGCGGACGACCGCGTCGGCGACCGGCGTCCCGGACTGGGTTTTCACGGTCCCCTTGAGCGATGCGGACGTGGACTGCGCCCGCGCGGTCACCGAAACCGCGAGACCCATCGCCAGGGCGAGCGCAAGGCCGCGAGCGGCCGTCCGCGACGCGCCGTCTCTCACGCCGGCATCATCCCGGCCGCGCCCTTGCCCGCAACCGGCCTAGTGACCGTAGTGCCCCCACGGGCCCGTGCCGCCCGTCCCGCGCGCGACGACCAGGAAGTAGCGATTGCCGGCGCCGGGCGGCCCGGTGAAGCAGGTCGTGAGACCGACGTCGCCGAGGGTCGAGAAACCCGCGTCCGAGGTCGGAGAGGAAGACGCCAGGACGCGGTAGCCGACGAGGCAGGGGTCCGCGACGGGGGTCCAGCAGACCTGGACGTTCGCGCCGGACCTCACGACCGTGAGTCCGTTCACCTCGGTGGTCGGCGTGCAGGACCCGCCGGTCGTCGCCTTCTGCACTTCGATCGGATAGACGAAGCTGGGGTCGCCGAAGACCTGCGTCGGATAGACGAGGCTCTCGTAGGTGGTTACGACGCCCGAGGACGGATCTGTGTAGGTGGACCGCGACGTCACCGTGAAGTAGTAGGTCGTCCCGGCCGTGAGCCCCGAGATCGTCGCCGTGGTCCCCACGATCGAGACCTGGCCCGCGTTCGCGACCGAGTTGAAGGCGTAGGGGGTCGCCGCGCCCGAATCCGTGTCCCAGTAGATCTTGTAGCCGGTGATGCGGCGGGTGTCGAGGCCCGGGTCCCAGGACAGGCTGACCGTCGTGTTCGTCGACGAGGGTGCCGTGATCGACCGCGGCGGGAAGAGTCCGAAATCGATGTCGGTCTCGACGAGCGGCGCCGCCGCCGTGCCTTCCGTGTCGTAGTTGAAGGCGGCGTTCTGCCGGGTCTGGACACGCACGAGGGTTCCGAGATAGGGAACCTGCCACAGGTAGTTGACGGTACGGACCTCATCGACCTTGATGCCGCAGCCCGAGTCCAGGTAGACGCAGTAGTCCGTCAGGTTCCTCGCGAGGAGCGCGTTGAAGGTGTGCCCCGACGGGACCGTAACGACGCCGTTCTTGACGATGTCCACGCTCTGCTTGCCCGTGTGGGGCTGCCCGTCGCTTCCCGTGCAGGCCTTCGCATAGAGATGGGAGAAGGACCCGCCCCCGTGGCAGACCTCGTTGTAGAGGTCCTGCTCGCAGTTGAGCGGCCCGCCCGAAGCGCTGTCGCCCGCCTGGAAGTAGTAGCCCTTCCCGTCTCCGTCGTTGTGCGTGAACTGCCATTCGGGAACCAGGGAGCGGTTCTCGGAAGCCTGGATCGTCCCATCCCCGTTGTCGTCGAAGGGTGAGTAGCAGAAGCGGCTCTCCCCCGTTCCGAAGCCGCCGCTGACGCCCTCGTTCTGGGAGCCCGCGCGCAGCCAGATCACGGCGTCCGACGCGCGGTTCTGGAGCTGGCTGATCGAGTTGTTCTTCCGCACCCCCGTGGTGTCGAAGCGCAGGTCGCGCCGGTCGAGCTGTCCGCCCGCGACGTTGTACCCGCACGCGGCGGTGTTGCAGGTTTCGGCGGCATTGACGGGGGTCGTCGTGCTCGCGCTCTCCCGGACGCGGCGGGCGATGGTCTGCGTCGTGCCGTTACCGAGGGGCGTCGCGACCGTCGCGCTCGTATTGCTGCCGACCGCGGTGACGAGGGCAAAGGTGGCCGGCGCCGAGGAGAGAGAGATCCGGTCCCCGACGGCGAGCTGCGCCGTGAACTGCGTCCCCGACCCCGTGATGGTCGTCGCGTTGTTGGCGGTGGTCGTCCCTGCCATCGGCGTCGTCGTCGCGATCGTCGTGCCCGAGAAGTCCCAGCTCGACGCCGCGATGAGGGCGCCCAGGTTCGCCGGCGCGGCCGGCGTCAGCGAGGAGACGAGGGTGCCCGGCCCGCGGTCGAAGCCGTAGTTCATGATCCCCAGGACCGGCGTGTCGACCTCGCTCACGTGCAGCTTCAGGACCGCCTGCGGGGTGAGGAGCTCCTGAAGGACGGTCGCGCTCGACACGGAAACGCGGCTCTTGCCGTCGGGCGAGGGCGGTCCCTCGATCTGGGCGACGACGCCGGCGAGCGGATCGACCCAGCGATGGATCAGAAGGTCGGGCTCGAAGCCGGGCGCGCCCGCCCGGCGGC
>Ga0207644_10002063_pt1 | contig 13008 bp, 16 predicted proteins | sample KBSS73metaG_FD_184326 | JGI IMG/M metagenome (GOLD analysis project Ga0207644, IMG submission 184326) | Switchgrass rhizosphere microbial communities from Kellogg Biological Station, Michigan, USA - KBS S7-3 metaG (SPAdes) (version 2) | ecosystem: Host-associated > Plants > Roots > Rhizosphere... | reverse complement strand
GCCCCAAAATAGAGAACCGCGCCAGAGTTGCCTAACGAGCAGCCGGCGCGTTGGCGGAGTTGGCACTGGCCCCGGCCTCGGGAGCAGCCGATGTGCTGGCAGAGCCGGCACTGGGTACCGCCTCGGACGACGTCGTTGGCACAACTGCCGCCAGCGGCGCATCCACGATGCTCACCCGCGCGCCTTCGCCAACAATGTCGTAGAGTGTAATGATATCGCGCGACGTCATTCGCACGCAACCGTAGCTCGCAGGTTGGCCAATGTTCCGTTCTTCGGGCGTGCCGTGAATGTAGATGTCGCGACTGAAGGCGTTGCGATTTTGCGCTTCGAGTCCGCGCAGCCAGAGAATGCGCGTTACGATCGGATCGCGACCCGGAGCATCGGGCGCAACGACTTCTCCGGTGCGGCGGCGATCCTTGAAAACGGCGCCGGGCGGCGCGCCAGCTCCAACCTTTTCCGCGATTTCCATTTCCCCGAGCGGTGTCCCGCGACTCCCCGGCAGATCACTTAACGCGAACTTCGAAGTCGAAACCGGAAACGTTGCGACCGGTTTTCCATCTTCAAGCAGCACCATTTTCTGCTCTGGAACACTAACGATCACGCGATGTCGCGTGTCCGGTGCGGTGCAGGAGGTAACGAAAAAGAGCAGCGCCAGATAAACCAGGACGGAGCCAAATTTTTTCATCGGCCGTTGAGCCGGAAGAATTCTTCTGCCGTTGCGGTTGTGGCGCGCGCAAGTTCGTCGAGTGAAATGCCGCGCGCGGTGGCGATCGATTCCGCGATCAACCGCGTGTGCGCCGGTTCGCAGCGTTTTCCGCGAAACGGCGTGGGGGCGAGATAAGGGCAATCGGTCTCAACCATGAATTCGCCTAACGACAAGGCGGCGGCGATTGCGCGCACGCTGGCGCCATTTTTGAAAGTGACAATGCCGGTGAAAGAAACGAGATGCCCGAGCGCAAGCACTTCCTCGGCCTGCTCCTTCGTTCCGCCGAAGCAATGGAAAACGCCGCTCACCTGCCGACCGTATTCGCGCAGCACTTCGAGCGTGTCGTCCCATGCATCGCGCTGATGAATGACGACGTTCAACTTCAGCTCGACCGCAAGATCGAGCTGCTGCTGAAAGAGGCTGGCCTGTTTGCTTTTCAGGGCACCGTCGTGAATGCCGCCTTCAATTCCCTCATCGGTTTCGGCCTGGAGCGCTCCCGAAATGACCTGCGTCTTGCGCTCGCGCGCCACGACCACGCTTGGAAGATGATGATAATCGAACCCGGTTTCGCCGATGGCCGCGACCCGCGGGCTTTTCGCCAGCTCGAGCAACGGCGTCATGACATCGTCGGGCGCATCCTCGGCGCCGGTCGGATGAACGCCGATGACGGCGAAAACATTTGGATATTTCTCCGCCAGCTCGACCGCCCGCTGGCTGCTCTCGAGCGAAGTGCCGATCGTGATGATGCGCGTTACGCCGGCCTCGTTGGCTCGCTTAAGAATGTCGTCAAAATCTGCCGCGAAATCCGGGTAATCGAGATGAGCGTGAGTATCAATGAGCATCGAAAAGGGTAGCGCAGTCTTCTAGCGTGCCACCAAGGAATCTCGCAATCTGCAAGCTTGCGCTACCATTCCAGCACCGAGCCGGCCCAGGTCAGCCCGCCGCCGAAGACGACCATCAGAACATAATCGCCGGCTTTGATGCGCCCGCTGCGGTTGGCTTCGTCGAGCGCAATAGCGACCGCGGCGGCGGAAGTATTGCCGTAGCGATCGAGGTTCACGAAAAATTTGTCGACCGAGATTTTCAACCGATCGGCGATCGCTTCGATAATGCGAACGTTGGCCTGGTGGGGAATGACGCAGGCGATGTCATCGATCGTCAAGCCTGCTTTGTCGAGGGCCTTGCGCGCGGCATCGACCATGGCGGTGACGGCTTGCTTGTAAACTTCCTTGCCCGACATCTTGATCGTTTGCAGGTGATCGTCGGCGTTCTCGCGCGTGATCGGGTGACGGCAGCCGCCTCCCGGCATCCAGAGGATATCGGCAAAATTTCCGTCGCTTGCGATGTGCGTGCTGATGAGGCCGTGCTCGCCGCTGTCGCGATGCCGCAGGATGGCGGCACCCGCGCCATCGCCGAACAGGACACAGGTGTTGCGCTCGGTCCAATCGGTGATCGTGGTGAGCTTTTCGGCGCCGATCACGAGGACGGTGTCGTAAGTGTGACTGGTAATAAATTGCTGCGCGATCTCAACTGCGAAAAGGAAGCCGGCGCAGGCCGCAGAGATGTCGAGGCAGGCGGCCTTGGTCGCGCCGATCTTGGTTTGAATGAAACAAGCGGTAGCCGGGAAAACCATGTCGGGAGTGGCGGTCGCGACGAGGATCATGTCGATCTGGTCGCCCGTGATGCCGGCTTGTTCCATCGCGGCGAGCGCGGCCTTTGCGCCCATGTCGCTGGTGAATTCGTCGTCGGCCGCGACACGGCGCTCTTTGATCCCGGTGCGGGTCGTGATCCACTCGTCATCGGTGGCGACGATTTTCGAGAGATCGTCGTTGGTCAGGATCTTGTCCGGCACGTAGCTGCCAGTGCCGACAATCGAGACGGTGCGAAGCGGCTTAGCGGACCGCGGGCTCGAGCGGGGCGTTCGTTTCATTATAGCGGCTGATTTCTTCGACGATATGTGGATTGACCTGCTGTTCAATCGCTTCGGTCGCGACCCGCAGCGCGTTCTTGATCGCGAGCGGCGTGCTCGCGCCGTGCGCGATAATGCAGATGCCGTTCACGCCCAGGAGAGGGGACCCGCCGTATTCTTCGTAGTTCACTTTTTTCCGGATCGCCTTGAAAGCATTCTGCGCGAGATAAGCGCCGGCCATGCGCAATTTATTTTTCGTCAACTCATGCTTGAGCCACTTGAAAATGGCGTCGCCGACCGATTCGCAGGTTTTAAGTATGACGTTTCCAACAAAGCCGTCGCAGACGACCACCTCGACCGGATGGGCAAAGAGATCATGTCCTTCGATGTTGCCGCGGAAGTTCAGCTGGCTGCGCTTCAGCATTTTGAAAACTTCCTTCGTCAGATCGGTGCCTTTCACGTCTTCGCCGCCGATCGACATAAGACCGATGGAAGGATTTTTGTAGCCGAGAACATGGCGCGAATAGACCGATCCCATGATCCCGTATTGCAGAAGGTGCTCGGGTTTTGCGTCGCTGTTCGCGCCCGCATCGATGAGGACGAAGATGTTGGTTTCGGAGGGAAAAATGGCGGCGATGCCTGGTCGATCGATGCCCGGCAGCGTGCGGAGTTTGATCGTGGTCGCCGCGACGGCCGCACCGGTGTGACCCGCGCTCACGATGGCAGCGGCTTCACCTTTTTTCACCAGATCAACCGCACGACTAACGGACGAATCTTTTTTCCGCCGGACTGACTCGACCGCGCCGTCGGTCATGGCCACAACCTGAGTCGAATGAACGATCTCGACCCGGTTATCGCTGCAATTGTTTTTCTTCAGCTCGGCCTCGATCTGCGGCGTGTCGCCGACGAGGAAGAGCCGGTCGATTTGGGGATACTCGCGCAGCGCTTGGACTGCGCCACCGACCAGATTTGGTGGCCCGAAATCGCCACCCATGGCGTCCAGAGCGATTTTCATCGAGGGGCCAATCTGCGATTTTCGATTGGCGAATGCAAGGAGGGAACCGTGAAACGTTGAATCGTCAAATCGTGAATCGGAATCAATCAGCCGATCTAACGATTCACGATGGGACGATTCACGCCTCGACTGTCAGCACCTGGCGCCCCTTGTAATAGCCGCACGAGGGGCAGGCGGTGTGCGACGGGACGGTGCTGCCGCATTGCGCGCACTTGTTGAGCTGGGGGGCCTGCCAGCGATGCGACGCTTTGCGCGTGCGCAACCGCATCTTCGAAGTTTTGCGTTTTGGAACTCCCATAAGAGCGGATCAGGAAAGCAGGAAAATCCGAAAAGGCAACCTCAGGTGTTTCCTCGTGCTCACGCTCGCATCAGGCGGGTTCGGTTACGAACACGATCACGGGCTAAAGATCCAGTTTATCCAGCGCGCTCCAATCCGGTGGACGGGCTTCGAGCACGGGCTGGCTATCCTCTTTCTTGATCACCTCGGGCACCCGACAGATCCGTCCACCTTCCCGATCGCAATGCGGATAGGCCGGCAGGTTGAGCAAAATGTCTTCGCGAATGAATGGGGTGAGATCGACAATTTCCGGACCAGTTAGCTCGGTGTGGACGGTAAAATCCTTTACTTCGATATCGAATGGGAACGCTTCAAGACAGCGGACACAATGCAACTCGACCGGTTGGGCGAGCGCCCCGTTCGCCCAGAGCGATCCGTCCGAAATTCCAACCTCGAGGGCGTAACGCAGCGGACCCGCGCAGCGGGCTTCGCGAGGATCGAGTTGCGGAAAGGCGCAGTCCTCTTCCCCCTCGAGGTGGAGTCCGTCCGCAGGAATCTGGCGTAAATGAATTTTCACTCGCGATTCCTTTTGGAGTTCACTCGCAAATCCGTTCGGAGTTCATGCGCGTAACTGTTTCAGCTTTCGGACGAAACCTTCCACCACGCATGGCGGAACAAATTCCCCCACCTCGCCGCCGAGTCGCGCGATCTCTTTCACGATGCGCGAACTGAGATAAGTGTACTCTTCTTTCGGCATCAGAAAAATGGTTTCCACGGTCGCCTCGAGCTTGCGATTCATCAGCGCCATCTGGAATTCAAATTCGAAATCTGAGACGGCGCGCAATCCGCGCACGACCGCGTGTGCATCCTGTTGCACGGCGAATTCGACGAGCAACCCGTCGAGCGGGGCGATCTTCACCCCCGGAAGGGAGGCGGTCACCTGGCGGAGAAATTCGAGGCGCTCTTCGAGACTAAAAAGGGGCTGCTTTTGGTCGTTGTGCGCGACGGCCACGACGACTTCGTCGAAAAGCTTGCGCGCCCGCTCGATGACATCGAGGTGTCCATTGGTCACGGGGTCAAAACTGCCGGGGTAGATAGCGCGTCGCATTTGGGCGGAAAGGTTCAATGGCCAAGGGCTAACGTCCAACATTCAATTTCCACGGCCGTGGCTTAACTCTACGTTGGACGTTGATCATTGAAGGTTGAACGTTGAACGTGGCTCCTCCGAATGACTGAAGCCCCTTACAAAACCATCGCCGTTGCCGCGACTTTTTCGCCGCGCTTTCATCAGGTCCTGGCTGAAGCCAACCGCATTCGCGAGCGCTTCGGGGCCAAGCTCAACATCATCTATGTCGGCAAAAAGGACGCGGCGAGCGCGGCGAAATTCTCCGAAGCGATCTCGCAACTGAAGCTGCCCGCGGATTCGGCGCTCCATTATCACGAGCACAGCGATCCGGCCACGGCCATCCTGGGCGCGGCAGACAAATTGAAAGCTGACCTGCTCATTGCCGGCGCACTGGAAAAGGAAGCGGTGCATCGGCAATTTCTCGGCAACGTGGCTCGGCGGTTGGTGCGCGAAGCGACCTGTTCTGTAATGCTTTTCACCCGGCCGCAGATCGAGCCCAAACCACTTCGGCATATCGTTTTTGTAGCCGAATATTTTGAAAAAACGCCGCGGGCGCTTCGCCTCACTCTGCGCCTGGCGGAGCAGGAAAATTGCGAGCGTCTCTACGTCATCCGCAGCTACACCAGTTTTGACAAAGCGCGCGCCGCGCGCCGGGGCAAGGAGGGGAAAGGCGCCGCCCGAACTCTGGAGGAGGACGAGATCGCGCTCCAGGATTTCATTCTCGCGGCCGGGGAGACGAAAGTGCCAATTGAGGCGCGTTCGATTCGTGGGAGCACCGGCTTCGGAATATCGAATTTTGTCCAGTCAGTCGAGGCCGATCTCCTGGTGGTGCCGCCGGAAGAAAGATCCAATGCGAAAGCGAGGCTCTCCAGTCGCGTTTCCTGGGTGACGGATGTGATTCCGTGCAATTTGTGGATCGTGCGGTAGAAGAAAAAGCCGTCGCCTAACGAAAAAAATTGCGCTGCTTCTCGCTGATCGGGCGCTCCAATCGCTCGAGCACGAGGAGCATGTCTTCCCAGACTTTGCGCTTTTCCGTATTGCCCTGGTTACGGAGCAAGTACGAGGGATGAAACGTGATCATCAACGGTGTTTCGCCATACGAATGCCACCGGCCGCGCAGTTTCCCCATCGGCTCCCTAATCCGCAAGAGTCCTTCTACCGCCGTTCCCCCGAGCGCGACCAGCACTTTGGGCCCGATAATTTCGATCTGCTCCGTCAGGTAGGGGAGGCAGGTTGCCATTTCGTCCGGAGTCGGCCGCCGATTGCCCGGTTCGCCCACCGGCATGTCGGGACGGCATTTCAGGACATTGGCGATGTAAACTTCCTCTCGGCGGAAGCCCATTGCCGCGATGATTTTAGTGAGCAACTGGCCCGCCCGCCCGACGAACGGCTCCCCCTGCCGATCCTCATCCGCTCCGGGCGCTTCGCCGATGAACATGAGTTCGGCATCGATATTTCCAACTCCGAAGACCGTTTGCCTGCGCGAGGAAGCGAGATGCGGGCATTGCCGACAAACGGCGACCCGCTCGCGCAAAGGCGCGAGCAACGCTTCTTTTTCCCTGACGAGCGGCTGCGCCTCGCGCAAGCGCGCCAGCGCGACGCGACTGGCGCGCGGGAGACGGGTGCTCTCGCGCTGGATTCGTTCGAGGCCACGCAATGTAATCGCGACCGCATCAGCAAAGTCAGTCACCCTCGTGCGATAGCATGCCGCGCAAGGGTAGGGCAAGCTTCCAGCTCACTCGGAAAAGCAATCCGCAAGCTCCGCATCGGACGAGTCCGTCCAATTGGCGGACTGGAAGCTTGCGCTACCTTCCCGCGATGAGCGGCCGAGTAGATGAGTATGATTTTGCTTTGCCGGCGGACCTGATTGCGCAGCGGCCTCTGCCGCGGCGCGAGGATGCGCGCATGCTGGTGCTCGATCGAGGGGCGGGAACAATTACTCACCGGCGTTTCACCGATCTCAATCGGTTCGTTAGGCCGGGCGACTTGCTCGTGCTCAATGATACCCGTGTGCTGCCGGCCCGGCGCTTTTCCGATGACGGGGCGATTGAGTTTTTGTTTCTCGATCAGATTGATCCGCAGACCTGGAGATGCCTCGTCAAACCCGGGCGCAGGATGCGCCACGGCGCGACGGTCGTGCTCGATGGTGCAACTGGCCGGGTGGAGAATATTTTCGAGGAAGGTGAGCGCGCGATCCGATTTGAGCACGCCATCGATCCTTATCGCGCTGGCCAAATTCCGTTGCCACCCTACCTCTCGCGCGCGGCGGATGCGGAGGATGCGATCCGCTACCAGACAGTTTTCGCGCGCGAGCCGGGGGCGGTGGCGGCGCCGACAGCAGGGCTTCATTTCACCCCCGAGATTTTGGCGCGGTTGCCGCACACCTTTGTCACTCTGCATGTCGGCACAGGCACTTTTCGGCCGGTGCAGAGCGAAACCGTCGCAGGGCATCGCATGCATTCCGAACCCTTCACGATCACCCCCGCTGCAGCCGAAGCGATCAACGCGGCGCAAAGTATTTTGGCGGTGGGAACGACTTCGGTGCGGGTCCTGGAAGCGGCCCACAGAAGCAACGGCCGGCTCGTCGCGCAGGAGGGAGCGACGGATATTTTCATTCATCCGCCCTATGCGTTTCGTGCAGTCGACCGGCTCTTGACGAATTTTCACCTGCCGCGTTCGACTTTGCTGATGCTCGTGGCGGCGTTTGCGGGCCGCGAGTTTGTCCTGCGCGCCTACGCGGAAGCGGTGCACGAGCGCTACCGGTTTTACAGTTACGGCGATTGTATGTTGATCCTGTAATTTTTTTCTCGTGTTCCTCCTCGTGATCGTGCTCGTAATCGGGCGGCCGAAGAAGCGATCACGATTACGAGCATGAGCAGGAGTGAAATTGATAGCCACGACGCCGAGCAACCCCGAGGCGAGCTGGTCACGCGCACCGTCGCGATGCCAAAGGACACCAACCCCAATGGCGACATTTTCGGCGGCTGGCTGATGGCGCAGATGGATTTGGGAAGTGGCATCCTTGCTTCCAAGACGGCCTGCACCCGCGTCGTTACCGTGGCAGTGGACGGCATGTCGTTTCTCGAACCGGTGCGCGTCGGGGACACGGTGGCCTGTTACGCATGGGTCGAGTCGATCGGTCGCACTTCGATGAAAATTCCGGTCGAAGCCTGGGTGCAGCGCTACATGCACACGCAGCAGAATCGGGTGACCCGGGCGGTGTTTACCTACGTGGCGGTCGATCAATCCGGGCGGCCGATTCCGATCCGGCGGGACGCGTGAGTCGTTAGGCTATTGCTCGCTGCCGTCGGTGACCGATTCCGGCCCGGAGGCTTCGGTTGGTACCATCGGGGCGGTGGGCTGCATCACGGGCAAGGTGTTTTTGGCGAACCTGACGCGCTTTTGTTGTTTCACGCGGCCGAGGCTCGATTTGCGCACATAGCGTTCGTAGGCGTGTTCGCGTCGTCCGCTCGCGGTCAGCATCGAGCAGCCGGAGAGGAGAGTGGCGGCGACGAGAGAGAGCGCCAGGGCGCGCGCAAAATGTTTCATTTGCCGGCTCCTACGAGAGCGGAATCTTCCTTGTTGGAATCGAGAGTGAAGAGGCCAGTTCGCACCATCTGGTAAGCGGCCTGATAGATTTTCCAGTCGCAAAATCTGCTTTTGCCGTGCAGCTCCGCGAGGGTGAGCCTCTCATTGTAGGCCAGTTGCCAGATCTCCTCCGCCACCGGTCGCAACTCGAGCGGGCTGGGATCGTCCCAACTAAAATTGAGCTGTTTGCGCTTGAGCCGCGCCGAGGTGTCGCGCATTTCCTTGCGCAGGTCATCGAATTGATCGCGCATCTGGATGGCGTTGATCAGAATCTCGTCTGCGTTGCGGGTCATGGCGCTGTCTTCGCCCCAGTGGGCGCCGACCTTGGTTTCGTTGGAGAATGAGAAGGTGCCGGAGCGATGTTCGTGCAGGAAGAGCTGCCAGAAAGCCTCCTCGCCGCTCAAATGCTCGAAACGCCCCCAGCGCGGCGTGCCTTTCTCGAAATAGAAAGTTGAGATCGTCTCGCCGGATTCGTTTGCGATCGTGAGCAGGCCGGTCTGCATCGATTGAATTATCGTCTGGTAAATGGTGACGATGTCGAAGTTTAGCAGGCTGCCGGTGAGTTCGAGCGAATCGTTAGGCGAACGGGTCAGCTCGCGTGCCTGGAACAGGCGGTTGGCTAGTTTCTCCGAGAGAAAGAGGAAGAACGAAGGCACCCGTTGGATGAGCTCGGGAAAATCGGTGCGGTGGAAGCATTGCACACTGAGTGGGGCACAAGCGCGGGCGGCGTGATTGCGCGGGATGTCCATGAGGGCCGAGGTCTCACCGAAGATGTCTCCGCGTGAGAGGTAGGTGGTGGCGGATACTCGCCCCGTATTCTGTGGAAGGAGCTCCACCGCGCCGCGGGTAATGATGTAGAGCTGGTCGCCCTCATCGCCCGAGAGATAGACCAAGTCGTTCTCGCCGTAGTGTTTCACCTTGGAGAGCAGGCCGATGGCTTTGAGCTCGATCAGGCGGAGCGAAGTACAAAATGAGAAGAAGTCGCGTTGGACCACGCCTTATGAAAAGCAAGAGTCGTGCAGGGAAGCGCAGAACCCGGGAAAAGATGACACTTCGAGAGACCGCCCCTTTTCAAAGGCCGGATTTGCCGCTAATCCTCTGCCGTGAACGGACTCGCCTACCTTTTTGAGCGATTTCCCTCGTTTACCCAGACTTTTTGCTACCGCGAAATCGTCGAATTACGCCGGCAAGATGCCTATCCAGCCATTTTTTCCATCCGGCAGCCGGTAGGCGAGCCGGCCCAGGATTGGGATCCAGAGATCGTCTGCGAGGTGAATTATCTGCCGGAGGACGAGAAACTGGTGCGGGAAGTGGAAACGGCCTTGCGGAAGGGTAGCCTGCCGGCAGAGGTGGCGGCCGAGATTGCCGCCTGGGGCCGGAAAACCGATTTTCTTCGCCTTTATCAGGCTGCCTATCTGGGCCCGAAGTTGCGGGCCCGGGGGGTGCGCCATGTGCATGCCCATTTCGCCGGCATGGCTGCCCGCACGGCCTGGTGGATCGAGCGGTTTTTCGGGATCAGCTTCAGTTTCACGGCGCACGCCAACGACGTTTTCGCCCCCAAACCTTTCGAGATCTCGTTAGGTAAGCTGGTCGAGGCCGCCCGTGCGGTGGTTACTGTAAGCGAGTTTGGGGTCGGTTTCTTGTGCGGGAAATTCCCAGCCGCAGCCGGGAAGGTCCACCGCGTTTACAATGGCGTCGATCCCGCGCGTTTCCGGTCCACAGATTTCTCCGCCCATCCCGCCCGCATCATCTCGATCGGTCGTTTAATCGAAAAGAAGGGCTTCGAAGACCTGATTGAAGCCTGCCGATTGCTTCGGGACCGAAAGCTCGATTTTCGTTGCGAGATTATCGGTGAAGGGCCGCTGCAAGCCGCGCTCCAGGGGCAAATCGATCGCGGAGATCTGTCGCAAAGCGTCGTCCTGGCCGGACCTCTCGCGCAAGGCGCAGTGATCGAACGACTCGCAGGCGCGACCGTTTTTGCCCTGCCCTGTGTCACGGAAAAAGCCGGCGGAATGGATAATTTGCCAACGGTGGTGATGGAAGCGATGGCGGCGGGCTTGCCGGTTGTCTCGACCCCGGTCGGTGGGGTACCAGAGATGGTCCTCGATGGCGTGTCCGGCCTTCTCGCCCCGGAACAAGATCCCGTGGCACTGGCCGGGGCGTGCGCACAGCTCCTCGGCGATCGAACTCTGGCGCGGTCGTTAGGCACGGCGGGCCGGGAACGAGTCGCGGAGCAGTTCTCAATCGAGCGCAGCATCCGGGCCTTGCGCGCCATCTTTCCGCTGTGACTGGGCGCTCACCCGGCCGGGGTTTGGCCTAACGACGTGCCGGCCGGGGGCAACGCCCCTGGCTACAATCGCACTTGCTGCGCTTTGCCCGAGCCATCAGATTCCCTCATGAAACCATTGCGTTTCCTAAGGTCATTGGGTTTTTGCGCCGTTTTCCTCGCCTTCGCCAGCGTTGTCCGTGCCGAGACCTCTCCGCCGTGGATCAGCACCTACAACAGCTTGCTCGCCAAATATGTCACCAGCGGCGGGGTCAAATATGCCGCCTGGAAAAATAACGCGGCGGACATGAAAGCTCTCCAGAGCGTGGTCGACGGCATCGGCAACGAAAAAATCTCGGGCCAAGGCAAGAAAGAACAGCTCGCCTTTTACCTCAATGCCTACAACGCCTGGATCCTGCACGAAGCGCTCGACAAATATCCGACTAAAAGCGTGAAGGATTTGCTCTTCACCTTCTTCCTCAGCCAGCGCCTCAGGGTCGCGGGCGAAACGATGAGTTTTAATCATCTCGAGAAAGACATTATTCGCCCGAAGTTTGACGAGCCGCGGGTGCACTTCGCCCTCAATTGCGCCAGCCGCAGTTGTCCGCCCCTCAACCCCGAGGCATTTCGGGGCGACAAGCTGGACGCCCAGTTGGAAGCGCTGGCCGTAGCCTTCGTCAATACGCCGAAGGGCGTCGATTATTCCGCCGGCTCAAAGTCCGCGGCGCTCTCCAAGATTTTCGACTGGTACACGGAAGACTTCCAAAAAGCCGGTGGCCCGGTGGCCTTCATCAACAAACGGCGCCAGCCGCCTCTGCCTAACGACACCCAAATCACCTACCAGGATTACAACTGGGCGCTGAACGAAGTGAAGTAACGCCCCGCTCCGGGGCGGAACTCAGAACAGGTCGCGCACTTGCGCGACGGCGCGCAGGTAAACGCGATGCGGCCCGCCCCGCATCAGTTCTTCCTGGACGAGCGCGACCGGGTCATTCGTGCCGGCGGGCAGCACCTGCTCCATGTGCCGACCGCCCTCCCGGCCAAACGCAAGATCGAGCAAATCCGCGCCCGCTTTGTGCATGACGCGAAACTCCGCGTTCTCGGTTGTGAGCTTGCAAGTGCTGATGGGCTCGCCCTTTTTTTCCCGGAGCGAAACGGTGATGTGCCACTCGCGATCGTCGTCGAGTTTGCGAAAGCCTAACGATCGTTCGTTGCGGCCATGGCGCTCCCAATTCAGTTGCGCGGCCAGCCAGCCGACGAGGAGGAGCGCAGTGGAACGGAACCCCGGCGCGTGCTCGATCTCAAGCGCCTTGATTTCCATCAAGTGATGATAAGTCGCGGGATGATCGAAGAACTGCGCCAGCGCGATGCGGAAGTGCACCAGGCGCACCCAATTCAGGTCACAGAGGATGATGCGGTTTTTTGCTTCGTGCTGCGCCGTCTCGACCAGTTGCATTTGCTCGTCGAACTCGCGCCAGGTCTGGCTGTCGTAAATGACCCGATCGACCCAGGCCCAAAGTTGCGGATCGAGCGGAGCGCGAAACTCCTCCTGCCACCAGAGATAGAGCGGCAAATCGGAGTCGAGCTGCGCGAAGACGATATTGGGCAGGAGACCGCACTGGTTCCCGCGGAGAAGAAAGGAAAGCTGCTCGGAACAGACTTGCTTGCGGCCGGCGCGGCTGACGTGGCAATGCGCGCTGATCCAGGCGTCCACGCGATTTTCGGTCGCGGCTGGCTCGGCGGCGATAACAATGGCGCGGCAGGCGTGGTTCTCGGCGATCTGCGCGATCACGGCGGTGTTTTTGCCTAACGACCCCGGCGCCTCGCTGTAGACCGCCAGATTCATGAGCGAGGCGCGGGTCATGACGCCGTCACCGGCGTCCCAGAGTTTCTTCAATTCGCGATCGATCTGACCGATCTCGACCGGCAGGCCGGGGGTGAAGGTCTCAGTAGGCGAGGGCATGATCGCCTCCGGAAAAAAAGGGAAAGAAAGCGTCCCACGTCCAACATCCGACGGACGTAACATGTTGAACGTTTGCTTCCTTCGCTATCACAGCCTCCTCCAACTCCGCCCATCACGCGCGAGCAATTCGTCCGCTTCGTCGGGTCCCCATGAACCGG
>Ga0207644_10002058_pt1 | contig 13020 bp, 14 predicted proteins | sample KBSS73metaG_FD_184326 | JGI IMG/M metagenome (GOLD analysis project Ga0207644, IMG submission 184326) | Switchgrass rhizosphere microbial communities from Kellogg Biological Station, Michigan, USA - KBS S7-3 metaG (SPAdes) (version 2) | ecosystem: Host-associated > Plants > Roots > Rhizosphere... | reverse complement strand
CATGGCGAAGATGGCAAAGAGCCGGGGCATGACCTTGCCGCCGCTTCCCGGCATCGTGATCGACACCAACGCCACGCCGCCGACCGCGCAGCAAGGAGACGACGAGGCCGTCGTGAACAAGCGGGACATCACCGTCACCCCGTTGCAGGCGGGGTACGCGGCAAGCGCGCCGAAGCAAAGGTGGGTCTCGGATCGCCTGACGCCGCTGCTTGCCGCGGCTCCGTCCCCGGGCCCGGCCCCGGTTTCGCCTTCGCCTTCGCCTCAGCCGCGATAGAGCGCGTCCAGCCGCTCGCCGTAGCGTTCGCGGATCTTGTGCCGGCGGATCTTCAGGCTCGGCGTCAGTTCCTGGTTGTCGATCGCGAAGGGCTCGTCGGCGAAGGCGAACTGGCGAACCTTCTCGATCACCGACAAGTCCGCGTTGACGCGATCGACCGCGGCGCGGATCGCGGCACGGAAGTCCGCCTCGCCAGCCAGGACCGCGAGGTCCACTGCCTTGCCGCGAGCCGTGGCCCAGGCCTGTATCCACTCCGCGTCCGGCACGATCAGCCCGACGATGTAGGGCCGCCGGTCGCCCGCGACCATCGCCTGGCCGATCTCGGGCTGGAGCGTGAGCATCGACTCGACCTTTTGCGGTGAGACGTTGTCGCCCTTGTCGTTGACGATCATGTCCTTCTTGCGGTCGGTGATGCGGATGCGGCCCTCGGCGTCGATCTCACCGATGTCGCCGGTGTGGAGCCAGCCCTCGCTCAGCACCGCCGCGCTCGCCCCCTCGTTCTGCCAGTAGCCGTGCATCACCAGCTCGCCGTGCACGCAGATCTCCCCGTCCTCGGCGATGCGCACGGTGACGTCGTGGAGCGGCGGCCCGACCGTATCCATGGCGATGCCCGCGCCGGGTCGATTGCAACTGATCACCGGCCCCGCCTCGGTCTGGCCGTAGCCTTGCAGCAGCGTCAGTCCGATGGTCTGGAAGAAGGTGCCGATCTCCGGGTTGAGCGGCGCCCCGCCCGAGACCAGCGCTTTCAGCCGACCGCCGAACTTGGCGCGGATCTTCGGGCGCAGCGTCGGGGCGAGCAGCAAGTCGCGTGCGCGGTCCGCGAGGCCGCGCCTGCCCGCCGCGCTGCGGTTGGCGATGCCGACCGCCTGGCCCATCAGCCACCGCGCGGCGCCGCCCTGCTTCTCGGCCTGCTTGACGATCCGGGCGCGCAGCACTTCGAACAGGCGAGGGACCACGACCATGATCGTCGGGCGGGTCTCCTCGATATTGGCGGCGAGCTTCTCCAGCCCTTCGGCGTAGTAGATCTGCCCTCCCAGCCCGATCGGCAGGAACTGCCCGCCGGTATGCTCGTAGGCGTGGCTGAGCGGCAGGAACGAGAGGAAGGTCTCGTCCTTTTCCCAGGTGAAGTCCTCGGCGATGATCCGCGCGCAGCCGGCCACGTTGGTCAGGATCATGCCGTGGTGCTGGCGCACCCCGCGCGGCGCGCCGCCCGTGCCGCTGGTGTAGATGAGGCAGGCGAGGTCCGCACGCCCGATCGCTGCGATCCGGGCCTCGACCGACAGCCGCGCCCACGCCGCGTCGCCTTGCAACAGCGCGGACCAGTCATGCAGGCGAAAGCCGCCCTGGCCCGCGCGCAACGGCTCCATGCCGATCACATGGTCGCAGCAGTCGCTGCTGATGACCGCCGGCAGCAGCGCGCCGGCCAGCTTGGCATTCGAGACGATCGCCGCGCGCGCGCCCGAGTTCTGCAGCACGTGCAGGTGATCGCGCGTGGTGTTGGTGGTGTAGGCGGGCACCGTCACCAGCCCCGCCGCCATGATCGCGAGATCGGCGATGCACCACTCCGGCCGGTTCTCCGAGACGATCAGCACCCGCTCACCCGGATTGAGGCCGAGCGCACGCAGGCTCTCAGCAAGCAAGCAGACCTGCCGCGCCGTCTCCTGCCAGCTGATCGCCTGCCAGGCGCCCTCCTGCTTGCGCCACAGCAGCGGCGCTTCGCCACGCTCTCCCGCGCGCCGCAGGAACAGCGCGACCAGGTTCGGGCTCTCGGCGAAATCTGCCAACTGCATGCCCGTCCATCCTCTCAAGTCTTTCGCGCGCTTATTCGTGCGCGCCGTTCAGTTCGTTGGTGCGACGTTCGATGATCGTGATGGTTCCGGCGGTGTCCATCGCCACGCCTTCGCTGCGCGGATCGGCCGCGCCGACCCAGCGCCCGCCGACGTACTCGACCGCGTTGGCCTTGAGGCCGAGCGGCGCGACTTTCAGCGTCTCGCCGAGGGCCTGCAATTGCGGCAGCAGCGGAACGAGCTCGCTGCCCTGCTCGATCGCTCCGCCGGGGCTGCCCGGCGCGAAGACCAGCCCCATGGCGATCGCGTCCTGCGCCGAGAGCTTCCAGTCGATCACGCCGATCAGCGCCTTGGCGACCTGGCAGATGATCGTCGATCCCCCGGCCGCGCCGATCACCAGGCGGACCTTGCCTGCAGGATCGTAGACGATCGTGGGCGCCATCGAGCTGCGTGGCCGCTTGCCGCCCTCGACGCGGTTGACGACGAGATAGCCGTTCCTGGCCGGCGCCGCGTCGAAGTCGGGCAGCTCGTTGTTGAGCATGTAGCCGTCCACCGCCACGCCCGAGCCGAAGTAGCCGTTGATCGTGGTCGTCGCCGAGACGACTTCGCTCGATCCGTCGGCGACGGCGAGGTCCGAGGTGCCCGGATCGTCCTTGTACGGCGCGCGGGCACGCTCGGGCGCGCCTTGCGGATGGCCGGGTTCGATCGTGCCCAAGGTATGCTGCGGGTCGATCAGGGCGGAGCGCGCGGCGAGGTAGTCCGGCGCGAGCAGGCCCGCGACCGGCACTTGCACGAAGGCGGGATCGGCGATGTACAAGTCGCGGTCGGCATAGGCGAGCCGCTCGGACTCGGCGACCAGGTGCCACGCGACAGGCGAATTGCGGCCGAGCTTGGCCATGTCGAAGCGCTCGAGCTGCTTGAGGATCATCAGCACGGTGATCCCGCCCGAGGAGGGCGGCCCCATCCCGCAGATGCGGTACATGCGGTACGTGCCGCAGACCGGATCACGCTCCTTCGCGGTGTAGCGCGAGACGTCTTGGGCCGTGATCGGCGAGGGAGATCGCTCCGCTTTCGACAAGGCCGTCGCGATCCGCTGCGCCGAGCGGGCGCCGTAGAAGGCGCTCGGCCCCTCGCGCGCGATCCGCTCCAGCGTGTCGGCCAGCTCGGGCATGCGCAGCGTGGTGCCCTGCGCCACCGGATTGACGCCATCGGGGAAGTACACGCGCTTGGCCCAGCCCTCGACGTGGCGACCATAGAGGTCGAGGCCGTTGTGCATCCGCGCCGAGACGGTGAAGCCCTCGCGAGCGAGGCGGATCGCGGGAGCGAACACGTCGGCCCACGGCAACTTGCCGAAGCGGGCGTGCGCCATCGCTATCGTCGCCACCGAGCCCGGAACGCCCGCGCTCTTGCCGCCGACCATCAGCTCCCCGGGCGGCAGCGGCTTGCCGTCGGCGCCCAGGAACCAGCCGGGTCCGGCAGTCGCCGGTGCCGTCTCGCGCCCGTCGATGGTGGTGAGCGCGCCCTTCGCGTCGGAGCGCACGAAGAAGGTCCCGCCGCCCACTCCCGAGTTCTGCGGCTCGACCACGTTGAGCGCCAGCATCGTCGCGATCGCCGCGTCGGTGGCGCTGCCGCCCTTGCGCAGGATCTCGACCCCGGCCGCCGCCGCGCGCGGATCGGCGGCGCTGACGATGCCCGGAACCGCAGGGGCGCTGGCCGGAGCGCTGGCCGGGGCGACACTCGCCTGCTGCGGACGGGTCGCGACGGGGGCGGTGGCACAGGCGGAGAGAGCCAGGGCTGCGGCCAGGGCAGCAGCCGGGCCGGGAAGGAAGCGCTTGAGCATCCGCGTCAGTGCTATTCGCTTCCCACCGCCTCGGCAATGGAAGCAAAGCCGTCGCGCCGCATGAGCCCTTCCAGCCCACGGCAGATCCGGCGCGCGATGCCCGGGCCTTCGTAGACCATCGCAGAGTAGAGCTGCACCGCGCTCGCGCCCGCCCGGATGCGCTCCCATGCGTCTTCGGCGGTCGCTATCCCGCCCACGCCGATCAGCGGGATCGCGCCGCCGGTCGCGCGCCGGAAATCGCGCAGGCGCTGCAAGGCCGCCGCCTTCAGGGGAGCGCCCGAGAGCCCGCCAGCCTCCTGCGCATGAGGCGAGCGGAGCGGCGGCCGCGCGATCGTGGTGTTGGAGACGATCAGCGCGTCGAGCCCGCGCTCCAGCGTGACCTGGGCGATGTCGTCGATGTCGGCGGGTTCGAGATCGGGCGCGACCTTGAGGAACACCGGCACTTCCGCCCGCAGCGCAGCGCGCTCGCCCATCACCGCGTCGAGCAGTTCGTCGAGCGCGGCCTTGTCCTGCAGCGCTCGCAAGCCAGGGGTGTTGGGCGAGGAGACGTTGATCGTGATGTAGTCCGCCAAAGGCGCCGCGACTCGGAAGCCGGCCCGGTAATCGGCGATGCGGTCCGGCGAATCCTTGTTGGCGCCGATGTTGATGCCGACCATGCCGCGCGAGCGGTCGCGGCGCGACAGGCGCTGCGCCGCCGCCTCGATGCCGCCGTTGTTGAAGCCCAGGCGATTGATCACCGCGCGATCCTCCACCAGCCGGAAGAGGCGCGGCCTGGGATTGCCGCCTTGCGGGCGCGGCGTCAGCGTTCCGACCTCGACGAAGCCGAAGCCGAGCCCGAGCAAAGCATCGGCTGCGACCGCGTCCTTGTCGAAGCCCGGAGCCATGCCGAGCGGATTGGGCAGCGACAGCGCGCCCAGCCGGGTCGCTAGCGCGCCGTCCCCATGCTTTGGCTTGCGAGGGGCGGCGAGCGACAGCGCGCGAAGCGCAAGGCCATGGGCACGCTCGGCGTCGAGCTGGAAAAGTAAAGGTCTGATGAGGGCGTAAGTCACGACCGTCGCTTAGCGACAAAGCGTCTTGGTGCAAATAAGGCTTACAGTTTGTAAGAAGTGCCTGAAGTGACTGCCAGATTCCATCGGTTCCGTTCGAATTGGACAAGCTATCCCCATTCTGGTGCGTGATGTCGCGTTTATACAATGAAACGGATGGCATCGCGCATAAGCAACCCCTGCGACCCGAAGGGCTCGTAGCGTTGCGCTCGAGTTCTTTTAGACTTAGGCGGCCCCTTGCTCAGGCTCGGGGCCGCCTTTTTTCTTCGGCTCAAGCCTCGTGGCTGCAAGCCATTGAAACCCATTGCCTGTCGCACTAGGTGCAAACCGGAAAGAATCGGTCCGATTTACCGGACCTCCGGGAAACCCAGCGATGCGCTTGTCCAGCATGGCCGATTACGCCGTTGTCGTCATGGCCGCCGCCGCGCGCCATTGCGGTGGCGCGCGCGTCTCGGCGGTACAGCTGGCCGAGGAGACGGGCGTTCCCGCTCCGACCGTGCAGAAGCTGGTGAGCCGGCTCGCGGGTGCCGGCCTGCTGCGGTCCTCGCGCGGCGTGGGCGGCGGGCTCAAGCTGGCGCGCCCGGCTGCGGCGATCACCGTGGCCGACATCGTCGAGGCGGTCGAGGGGCCGATCGCGCTCACCGCCTGCGTCGAGCAGGGCCGGCACGACTGCACGCTGGAAAGCGCCTGCACCGTGCGGCCGCACTGGCCGGTGGTGAATGCCGCGCTACGTGGCGCGCTCGCGGGGGTGCCGCTGACCCGCCTGGTCGACCTGCCGCCCGCTGCCCTGTCCCCAACGCCAAGTGCCGAGTTGACCGCATGACCGAACAGACCGCTCTTCGAGACCAGGCCGCGCACGACGCCGCCGCGCGCGTCGCCGATTACGAGCACGGCTGGTCCGCGGACATCGAGCAGGAGTTCGCGCCCAAGGGGCTGTCCGAAGACACGGTCCGCTTCATCTCGGCCAAGAAGAACGAGCCCGAGTGGATGCTCGAGTGGCGGTTGAAGGCCTATGCCAAGTGGCTGGAGATGACGCCGCCCGACTGGGCCAAGCTCAACGTGCCGCCGATCGACTATCAGGACGCCTACTACTACGCCGCGCCCAAGAAGAAGGAGCTGCTGGGCTCCCTCGACGAGGTCGATCCCGAGATCCTGCGCGTCTACGAAAAGCTGGGCATCCCGATCGAGGAGCAGAAGATGCTCGCCGGGGTGGAAGGCGCGCGCAAGGTCGCGGTGGACGCGGTGTTCGATTCGGTCTCGGTCGCGACCACCTTCCGCAAGGAGCTGGAGGCGGCGGGCGTCATCTTCCGCTCGATCTCCGAGGCGATCCGCGAATACCCCGAGATGGTGAAGAAGTGGCTCGGCCGGGTGGTGCCGGTGCACGACAACTACTTCGCGGCGCTGAACTGCGCTGTCTTCTCCGACGGCACTTTCGTCTACGTGCCCGAGGGCGTGCGCTGCCCAATGGAGCTCTCGACCTATTTCCGCATCAATGCCGAGAACACCGGCCAGTTCGAGCGTACGCTGATCGTTGCCGAGAAGGGCTCCTACGTCTCGTACCTCGAGGGCTGCACCGCCCCGATGCGTGACGAGAACCAGCTCCACGCCGCCGTGGTCGAGCTGGTCGCGCTGGAAGATGCCGAGATCAAGTACTCGACGGTGCAGAACTGGTACCCCGGCAATGCCGAGGGCAAGGGCGGCATCTACAACTTCGTGACCAAGCGCGGCCTCTGCCAGGGCGCGCGTTCGAAGATCAGCTGGACCCAGGTCGAGACCGGCAGCGCGATCACCTGGAAGTATCCTTCGTGCGTGCTGAACGGCGAGGATTCGGTGGGCGAGTTCTACTCGGTCGCGGTGACCAACAACCACCAGCAGGCCGATACCGGCACCAAGATGATCCACAACGGCAAGGGCAGCCGCTCGACGATCATCTCCAAGGGCATCTCGGCCGGCAAGTCGAACAACACCTATCGCGGCTTGGTCCGGGTGGCATCGAACGCGGACGGCGTGCGCAACTTCACCCAGTGCGATTCGCTGCTGCTCGGCAAGGAGAGCGGCGCGCACACGGTGCCCTACATCGAGGTGCGCAACCCATCGGCGCAGATCGAGCACGAGGCGACCACCAGCAAGATCAGCGACGACCAGCTGTTCTACGCCCAGCAGCGCGGCCTCGACACCGAAGCGGCGGTGGCGCTGATCGTCAACGGCTTCGCCAAGGAAGTGCTGCAGCAGCTGCCGATGGAGTTCGCCGTCGAGGCGCAGAAGCTGCTGGGGATCAGCCTTGAGGGGAGCGTGGGGTGACCCTTAGCAGTCGCGAAACAAGCCAGCGCACCAACGCCCCTCCCCTTCAGGGGAGGGGCCGGGGGTGGGGGCTCTCGGCACAGCGCAGCGCCGAGATCGCCAACTTTGCTCGCGAGATGCGCCGCAATCCGACGGAGCCTGAACTCCGCCTGTGGCGCGCGATCTCGCGATCGCAGCTGGGCGGTTTCAAGTTCCGCAGGCAGGCACAGATCGGCCCTTTCGTCGCGGACTTCCTGTGCCCGCAAAGAGCGCTGATCGTAGAAGTCGACGGCGAGACACACGATGTCGACTTCTACGATCGGTCGCGCAACCGGACGCTCGAATGCATGGGCTACACGGTCGTCCACGTCACCAATGCTGACGTTATGCGCAATCTGGAAGGCGTCCTGATCCACATCCTGGATGCCCTGCACGCGACCGTTGATCGGTGGGAGAGCCCCCACCCCAACCCCTCCCCTGAAGGGGAGGGGCTTGAAGAAAGAGGAACTTCGAAGTGACCGCCGAACGCAAGACCCTGGGCATCAGCACCGCCTCATCCACCAGGCAGCGCGGCGGCTTTGCCCTTACCGGCGCGCGGTACGAGAAGCTGAAGGAGCGTGCGCGCGACCAGCGGCGCAGTCCGACGCTCGCGCAGGCCGCGCTTTGGGCGCAGCTGTCGGCCTCGAAGCTGGGCGGGGTGAAGTTCACCCGCCAGTTCGTCCTCGGTTCGGCGCTGGTCGACTTCGCCTGCCCCTCGCGCTGGATCGCGGTCGCGATCTCGCCCGAGGGCGCCAACCCGCAAGTCGACGAACTGCAGGACAAGAAGCTCACCGACGTGGGCGTGCGCGTGCTGCGCTTCGCCGAAGCCCAAGTGCTCGAAGATATCGAGACCGTGGTGAAGGCGATCAGCGCCGAAGTGAACAAGCCCTTCGACAAGCGCACCGCCCGCCGCAACGCCGGCCAGCTGTTCGCTCAGGCCGAGGACGATGTACGATGAAAGTCCCTGTGTTTCTTGTTGCGCTGTGCGTTGCGGCGCCCGGGCTGGCGCAGAATTCTCCGGCCGAAATGACGCCCGATCAGAAGGGCTACATCGCCTACCACTACTGCATGCTGCACGCTGCGATCGCCGCTTCGCGCACGGCCGCCAAAGACGAAGAAATCTACGACATTGCCCATGCGCAGTGCGCCACAACGCGTAAGGCGGTCACCGCCGGGCAGGAAGCAAACAAGCCGTACCTCGCCGCGCTCGATGCTGCCGATGCGGAGAAGAAGGCGAATTTTCCGTCCTGGATCAAGGGCGTGCGCGAGCGCCGCGCCACGTCGGAAACAGGGAAGTAGAATGATGCTCCAGATCACCGATCTCCACGCCACTGTCGCTGACAAGCCGATCCTCAAGGGGTTGTCCCTCACCATCAACGCGGGCGAAGTCCACGCGATCATGGGGCCGAACGGCGCGGGCAAGTCGACCACCGGCTACGTGCTGGGCGGGCGGCCCGGCTATGAGGTGACCGGCGGCTCCGTCGAGTTCTTGGGGTCCGACCTGCTCGACCTCGAACCGCACGAGCGCGCCGCCGCCGGGCTGTTCCTCGGGTTCCAGTACCCGGTCGAGATCCCCGGCGTCTCCTTCGTCCAGTTCCTGCGCGAGGCGGCGAACGCGCAGCGCAAGAGCCGGGGCGAGGAGCCGCTGTCGGGCGGCGCGTTCCTCAAGCTCGCGCGCGAGCGGGCCGGGCTGCTGCGCATGGACATGGACATGCTCAAGCGCGCTGTGAACGTGGGCTTTTCCGGCGGCGAGAAGAAGCGCGCCGAGATGGTGCAGATGGGCATCCTCGATCCCAAGCTGGCGATCCTCGACGAGACCGACTCCGGCCTCGACATCGATGCGCTGCGGATCGTGGGCGAGGGCATCAACGCGATCATGAGGAAGCCCGACAAGGCGGTGCTGCTGATCACCCACTACCAGCGCCTGCTCGACTACGTGAAGCCGGACTTCGTGCACGTGCTCGCCGGCGGGCGCATCGTGCGCTCGGGCGGGCCGGAGCTGGCGCTGCAGCTGGAAAGCGAAGGCTACGAGGCGGTGGCCGCGTGAGCGTGGCAGGCTCTGTCCTCCCCGGACTGGGGAGGTGGCAGCGCGCAGCGCTGACGGAGGGGACTCGCGTCCTTGCGCAGTGTGGCGGATGGACGCAAGTCCCCTCCACCCCCGGCTGCGCCGGCGGTCCCCCTCGCCGTGCCGGGGAGGACCGGCCATGAACGCGCTCGCCCTCCCGACCCGGCGCGACGAAGCGTTCCGCTACTCGGATATCGAGGCGCTCGCCGGCGTGTGGCCGGTCGCGCGCGAGGAGATCGCCATCGCCGCGGGTGAGGCCGGTTCGCTCGAGGTCGTCGAGACCGGCGATGGGTCCGTCGCCCGCCATCTCGTGATCACGCTGGCTGCCGGCGCTTCGTTCGACGTGCGCGTGCTCAACGCGGGACCGGTATTCGGCCGCATCGCCGTCGACGTGACGCTGGGCGAGGGCGCGGCGTTCACTCTCGGCGCGGCGCAGCTCGCGACGGGTGCGGAGACGGTCGAGATCGTCACCGAAGTCACGCACGCGGGCCTCAACGCCACCTCCTCGCAGGTCGTGCGCACCGTGCTCGCCGGACACTCCACGGGAACGTACCTCGGCCGCATCGCGGTCGAACGCGGGGCCGACGGCACCGATGCCGAGCAGTCGGTGCGCGCCATGCTGCTCGACCGCACCGCCACGGCCAACGCCCGGCCCGAGCTGGAAATCTACGCCGACGACGTGAAGGCCGCGCACGGCTGTGCCGTCGGCGAGTTGGACGCGAACGGCCTGTTCTACCTGCAATCGCGCGGCCTTCCGCCGTCCGAGGCCAAGCGGCTGATGCTGCAGGCCTTCATCGCCGAAGCCTTTGCCGGCGCCCCTGGCGAGGAGGCGCTTAGCGAAGCCGCGCTCGCCCGATTGGAAGCGATCCTATGAGCAGCCTTGGGACCCGGATGGACAGCGCCGAGCGCATCTCCACCACGACCGACGTGCGCAGCCAGTTCCCCGGCATGTGGAACCTCGACGGCTCGCCCTGGCGCTACCTCGACACCGCCGCGACGGCGCAGAAGCCGCAGGCGGTGATCGACGCCACCGTGCGCGCGATGGGCCAGGACTATGCGACCGTCCACCGCGGCGTCTACGCGCGCTCGGCCGAGATGACGCTCGGCTTCGAGGCGGCGCGTCGCCGGGTCGCGGCCTTCCTGGGCGGGCGCGAGGAGGAAGTCGTGTTCACCCGTGGCGCGACCGAGGCGATCAACCTCGTGGCCAACACCTGGGGTGTGCAGAACCTGAAGGCCGGCGACCGCATCCTGCTCTCTCGCCTTGAGCACCACTCCAACATCGTGCCCTGGCAGCTGCTGGGCGAGCGTACCGGCGTCGCCATCGATGTCTGCCCGCTGACGCCGGATGGCCGCATCGATCTCGATGCCGCCGCCGCGATGCTGACGCCGGCGCACAAGGTCGTCGCCTTCGCGCATGTCTCGAACGTGCTCGGCTCGGAGCTCGACGTGCGCCGCGCCGCGACTCTCGCGCATGGTGTCGGTGCGAAGCTGCTGATCGACGGCTGCCAGGCAGCGCCGCGCATCGGGCTCGACATGGCGGCGCTCGGTTGCGACTTCTACGTCTTTTCCGCGCACAAGCTCTATGGTCCCACCGGCATCGGCGCGCTGTGGGCACGGGCCGAGATCCTCGAAGCCATGCCGCCCTGGCATGGCGGCGGCGCGATGATCGATCGCGTCACCTTCGAGAAGACGACGTACGCGCCCGCGCCGCAGCGGTTCGAGGCGGGCACGCCGATGATCATCGAGGCGATCGGCCTGGCCGCCGCGATCGACTGGCTGGGCACTGTCGGCCTCGACGTCGCGCAGGCGCATGAGCGCAAGCTCGCCGGTCGTCTGCGCGAGGAACTGGCGCGGCGCAACGACGTGACGCTGTTCGGCCCGGCGGACTCCATCGGCATCGTCAGCTTCGCATTGGATGGTGTGCATCCGCACGACCTCGGCACTATCTTGGACGAGGAAGGCGTGGCGATCCGCGCCGGGCACCACTGCGCGCAGCCGCTGATGGAGCACCTGGGGGTGCCCGCTACGGCCCGCGCCAGCTTCGGGCTCTACAACGACGAAACCGACATCGAGGCGCTCCTGAAAGGGATCGAGCGCACGCGGAGGATATTCGCATAATGACCGACATCTCTCAGAACGAGGCTCGCAAGTTCGCGGTCGAGGAAGTCACGGCCGCCACCCCGCCGCCCCGCGCGCGGGTCGACGATGCGCAGCTCGAGACGCCCCTTGAGTCTCCGGCCGACAAGCTGGAGCGCAAGCGCGACTACCTCGAAGGCTTCCTCGCCGCGAAACCCTCGGCGGAGGACCCGCACGGCCCCGGCGGCGCGATCTACGAGGGCGTGGTCGACGCGCTCAAGGAGATCTACGATCCCGAGATCCCGGTGAACATCTACGAGCTCGGCCTCATCTACGGCGTCGATGTGTCGCCCGAGGCGAGCGTGGCGATCACCATGACGCTGACGACGCCGCACTGCCCCGTCGCCGAATCGATGCCCGGCGAAGTCGAGATGCGCGTCGCGGCGGTGCCCGGCGTGCGCGATTGCGAGGTCAGCCTCGTCTGGGACCCGCCGTGGGACATGGCCAAGATGAGCGACGAAGCGAAGCTCGAACTGGGGATGTTGTGATGACCACTGCCACGACCACGACCACCCGGGCCCGTCCCGCCGCCGTCATCCTCACGCCGTCGGCTGAAAAGCGCGTCGCCGACCTGATGGCGCAGGCGCCCGAGGGCGCGATCGGCGTCAAGCTCTCCACCCCGCGCCGGGGCTGCTCGGGCCTCGCCTACTCGGTCGACTACGTGACCGAAGCGAGCGCCTTCGACGAACGGATCGAGACGCCGGGCGGCGCCTTCTTCATCGACGGCGCCTCGGTGCTCTACCTCGTGGGCAGCACGATGGACTGGGTGGAGGACGACTTCACCGCCGGCTTCGTCTTCGCCAACCCCAACGCCAAGGGCAGCTGCGGCTGCGGCGAGAGCTTCACCGTCTGATCCAACTCCTTCCCCCATCGAGGGGGAAGGACGATCCCGTCACCGCCCCTTGAGTGCCGCCACGCACGCGGCGCGGTCGACGTCTTGGCCGTCCGAGGCGCGGCGCGCGTCGACGTAGGACGCCAGCGGCTCGCGCGAGGCGGTGGTCGGGTAGAGGTACACGTCGAGCACGCAGGCCTTGCCGGTGAACTGCAGCTTGCGCGCATCGCCCTCCCACACGTTCAGCCGGGGCTGGCCGAACTGGCGCGTCAGCTGGTCCTCGCTCGCGCCGATCACCGTCTCCAGGCCCGGAAGCATGCGGAAGGTGGGGTCGCGCGGCGCGCTGCGGACCGGCGGGCGCACCGCCTCGCCGCGGCCCGGGCGAGAGGCCGACCCGGTGCCGCCGGTCGAGGCGCAGGCGGCGAGCGCGGGGGCGAGCAGCAGCGCGGCCAGGTACGCGCGGCGGCGCGGTTCGTTCGGGTTCAGGAGGGTGAGCAACATGGTCGCGGCTCGCATCGCGCCAGGCGAGGGGCGTGTCAACGCCGGCAAGGTTGCTCCCGGACAGAGCGCAGGCTACGCGCGGCATGAAGCCGACGCCAGACGCCGATGCCACTCAAGGAACTTGCTCCCAGATGACGACCGAACCCCGTTATGACGTGATCGCGATCGGCAATGCCATCGTCGACGTGCTGGCCCACAGCACCGACGCGGTGATCGAGGA
>Ga0207644_10002056_pt1 | contig 13035 bp, 11 predicted proteins | sample KBSS73metaG_FD_184326 | JGI IMG/M metagenome (GOLD analysis project Ga0207644, IMG submission 184326) | Switchgrass rhizosphere microbial communities from Kellogg Biological Station, Michigan, USA - KBS S7-3 metaG (SPAdes) (version 2) | ecosystem: Host-associated > Plants > Roots > Rhizosphere... | reverse complement strand
AACCCGGCCAGGCGGTCGCGCACGTGGGCGACGAGCTCGCCGGCGGACGGCGACGTCCCGGGTCGGGGCACGACGACCGCGCAGATCGCCTCGCCCCATCGGTCGTCGGGCACGCCGACGATGGCCGCCGCGGCCACCGCCGGGTGGTCGTGCAGGACGTCCTCGACCTCTCGGGAGGCGACGTTCTCACCGCCGGTGATCACGATGTCCTTGAGACGGTCGACGACGTGGAGCCGGCCGCCGTCCCACCGACCCACGTCGCCGGTGCGGAACCAGCCGTCGATGAACGCGCTCGCGGTCGCATCGGGATCGCGCCAGTAGCCGGCGGTCACCTGGTCGCCGCGCACGAGGATCTCGTCGTCGGCACCGAGGCGAACGGACACGAGCGGGTTCGGCACCCCGTCGAACACGGCGTTGCCCGACAGCTCGGTCATGCCGTAGCCCTCGCGCAGCGCGACGCCGAGCGTTTCCTCGGCGCGCCGCCGCAAGGCCGAAGCCATCGGCGCGGCTCCGTAGGTGATCGTCCGCAGGGTGGGCAGCGTGGTGCCGGTCGCATCGAGGTGGTCGAGCAAGGTGACGAGCATCGTCGGTGCCAGCGAGCACACCGTCACGTCATGCGCCCGCACGTGGGCGACGAGGTCGTCGGCGCGGAAGCGAGGCAGGACGACGACCGGACGCCCGTGCAGGTGGAAGACGAACACGTTGTAGCCGGCGACGTGGCAGAGCGGGAACGGCGTGAGGAACACGTCGTCGGCGGCCGTCGGGCGAGCGAGCGCGGTGCCGATGGCGGCGGCGGTGAGCGAGCGGTGCTCGAGGAGCGCGCCCTTCGGTCGGCCGGTGGTGCCGCTCGTGAACAGGAGCCAGGCGACGTCGTGGAGGCGGGGATGGGTGGCCGGCTCGTGCTCGTCCCAACCGTCCTCGAAGGCCCGCAGGATCGGCGTGCTCACGACCGGTGCCAGCGCGTCGAGGCGCGACCGTTCGCCGAGCAGGACCGTCGGTTCGGCGGCGGTGATGAGCGCCACCTGCTCGCCGGTGCCGAGTCGTTGGTTGATCGGGGTGAGGACGGCGCCGGCGTGGGGCACGCCGTAGTAGCAGTCGATCCACGCCGCGCCGTTGTCGCCGACGACCGCGACCCGATCGCCGGGCGCCGTGTGCTCCTGCAGGAACCCTGACAGGCGCGTCACGCGGTCGAGCAGCTGCGCGAACGTGCTCGTCCGACCGTCGGCCACGAGCGCCGGCGCGTCGGGCACGTGCGTCGCCGCGTGCGCGAGCAGCTCGTGGAGGAGCATCGCCCGGACCGTAGCGTTGGGTCCGTGGCTCGGCTCGATCTGCGCAACGATGCCAACGTCGCCGGCGAGTGGTTCGTCGACACGCGCTGCATCGACTGCGGGACCTGCCGCGACATCGCCCCGCAGATCTTCGGCGAGGTGCACGGCGGCTCGGTGGTGACGCAGCAGCCGGCGAACGGTGACGAGCTCGACGCCTGGCTCGCGGCCCAGGCGTGCCCCACGACGTCGATCGGGACGGTGTCGCGCCGGCCGCGCCCTGGCCGGCTGTACCCGCGCGAGATCGAGGCGGGATCGGGCGTCTTCGACCTCGGCTACTGCTCCGAGGACTCGTTCGGCGCGTCGGCGTGGTTCGTGCGGCGTGCCGAGGGCAACGTCCTGGTCGACTCGCCGCGCTTCACCGAGGCGCTGGTCGCGCCCATCGCCGAGGCCGGCGGCCTCGCCCACGTGGTGCTGACGCACCGCGACGACGTGGCCGACGCCCGCCGCTGGGCCGAGCGCTTCGAGGCCCGGGTGTGGATCCACGCCGACGACCTCGTCGCCGCCCGCTTCGCGAGCGACGTGGTCGAGGGTCTCGACGACGTCGAGATCCAGCCCGGCCTGCTCGCCATCCCGGTCCCGGGGCACACGAAGGGGTCGATGGTCTTCCTGCTCGACGGGCGGTGGCTGTTCACCGGCGACTCCCTGGCCTGGAGCCACGAGCGCGGCGATCTCACCGCGTTCCGGGGCGCGTGCTGGTACTCGTGGTCGGCGCAGATGGCGTCGTTGGCGCGGCTGGCCGAGCGGCACCGCTTCGCCTGGGTGCTGCCGGGACACGGGGCGCGCACGAGCGGCGACCCCGACGAGCTCCACGACCGGTTGGTGGGGTTGGTCAGAGACCGAACGGCGCAGTCGTGACGGCCGCCACCGCATCGTCGGGTCCGGTGATCTCGACCTCGGCGACCGCCTTGCGGCCCGAGAGGTAGAGCAGCAGCTCGAGCGGACCGCCTCGCAGCTCGGCCTTGGGCTCGCCCTTTCGGGCCTCGGCGCGATCGCCGTCGGGGCGCACGACGTCGAGGCCGACGCCTTCGAGCTTGCGGGCGCTGAAGCGGGCGCCGCGCCGGAGCATCCCCCAGATCGCGTCGTCGAGGTCGTGGCGGTCGGTGCGCCGGCCCATCCCGTTGGCCCGGCGCACGTCCTCGTGGTGGATGGCGTACTCGTTCAGGTTGAGGAAGTTGCGCACGCGCGGGATGCGCCAGGGGATCCGCGGCGGGCCGGCGCGCAGCCGCGCCACGCACGCGTCGAGCCCCTTGTCGGCCCAGGCGTCCTGGCGGCGCTGGAGGTAGGGCGCGAAACGGCTGATGACGAGGCCGGCGGACGCCCGTGGCTCGCGCTCGCGCACGACCAGGTGGGCGGCGAGGTCGAGGGTGGTCCAACCCTCGCAGAGCGTCGGCGCGTCGGGGCCGAGGGCGACCAGCAGGTCGCACAGCTCGGTGCGCTCCCGCTGGTCGAGCGGGGCGCCGGTCAACCGGCGAACCTCACGGGAGCGCCGCCGCCAAGCGCGGCGCGGCGGCCGGGTCACCCCCGAACGCGGGGCACCACTGCTGGAAGGCGCACCAGTTGCAGAGCTTGCCCGGGTTGGGGCGGAAGTCCTCGCGCTCGCACGCCTTCTCGACCGCCGTCCAGATGGCGCCCACCCGGCGCTCGAGGCCGCGGATCGACTGGTCGGACGGCTCGGCCACGATGGCGATCGGTTCGGCCAGGTAGTACAGCTGGATGCGGGCCGGGCGCTCGCCCAACGCCTGCTCGCACAGGTAGGCGTAGAAGTGGACCCCGCCGAGCTTGCCCTGCTCGAAGCGCTCGCTCGGCACCCGGCCGGTCTTGTAGTCGGTGACCACGAGGCGGCCGTCGGCATCGCGCTCGAGGCGGTCGATGATGCCCCGGAGACGGAGGCCGCCCACCTCGGCCTCGAGCATCAGCTCCAGGCCCTCGGGGCGGATCGTCCGCGGGTCCTCGAGGGCGAAGTAGCGCTCGACGAGCGCCGCCGCCTCGGCCACGAACGCCACCCGCTCCTCGGCCGTGAGCGGCAGCTCGCGGTACTCGTCGCCGTCGAGCACGTCGGTCTCCGCCTGGGGCAGGAGGCCGCGGGCGGCCTCGGGCGTGCGCTCGTCGGGCGCCAGGCCCAGGAGCAGCTCGAGGACCCGGTGCACGAGGGTGCCCTTGGCCGTGGCGGTGGTGGGCGGCTCGGGGACGCGGTCGATCGCCGAGAACCGGAACGCGAGGGCGCAGTCCTTGAAGGACGACACCTTCGACGGGGACAACGAGGTGGGAACCGCCAGCGCCACGTCCGCATCGTACGACCGGGGTGTGACGCGATCGGGGGACCTCCCGGCCGCCGGAAGGGTGGTCAGCCGCCCAGGAACGCCTCGACGACCGAGGCGGCCACCACGTCGGGCTCGGCGAGAGGGCCGAAGTGGGCGAGGCCGTCGAGGATGACGAACCGGGCGCGGAGGTGGGCGGCCTGCTCCTCGGCCCACGCGGCCGGGCTCGAGCTCGGCAGGGCGCCGCGCGCCACCGTGACCGGGCCGCGGACCTCGTCCATCGCGGCCCAGGCGTCGCCGGACGCCGCGCCCCGGAAGGTGTCGGCCTCGTCGTCGGGCCGGCAGGCGAGGGTGACGGTGCCGTCGGGCTCATCGACGAACCCGTGGTCCACGTAGGCCCACAACGCCGGCACGGACAGCTCGTTCAGCGGTGGCTTCGACCGGTAGTTGTCGTAGGCATCCTGGCGGCTCGGGAAGCTCGGACGGCGCCGCCGGGCCCCTTCGGTCATCACGTTCTCGTCCACGCCGGTGACGCTGGTCGGCATGATCGCCGGCTCGTAGAGGTAGAGCGCGCGGAACGTCCCCGGACGTCTCGCCTCGGCCAGCACGGAGAGCCCGCCGCCGAGCGAGTGGCCGAAGCCGAACGGGCGCTCCAGGTCGAGCGCATCGATGACCGCGAGCACGTCCGTCGCCATCGCCGCCCACCCGAGATCGCCGCCCGTCGAGGCGCCGTGGGCGCAGGCGTCGAACGACCAGACGCGGAAGTGATCGGCCAACCGATCGGCGAAGCCGTCCCACACGAGGCCGTGGAAGCCGGTGGCGTGGGCGAGCAGGATCGGCGGGCCGTCGCCGCCGAGATCGTGGACGGCGATCTCGACGCCGTCGCGGGAGGGGACGCGCACCTCGCTAGCGTGCCAGGCATCGGCGAGGTGGACGACGTGCTCCGGGCCAATCGGGCCTTCTACGAGGCCTTCGAGGCCCAGGACCTCGACGCGATGTCCGACGTGTGGGAGCACTCCGAGCGGGTGTGCTGCACCCATCCCGGATGGCGGCGCCTCGACGGTTGGGCGTCGATCTCGGCGTCGTTCTACGCCATCTTCACCGGTCCGCAGCCGATCCAGTTCATCCTCACCGGTGAGCGCGCCGAGGTCACCGGGGACACCGCGTGGGTGGTCGTCGACGAGAACATCCTGGGCGACGACGCCGGCGCCACCGCCTCGGCGGTCAACGTCTTCGTGCGCGATCACCGCGGCTGGCGCATGGTCGCCCATGCCGCCTCGCAGGTGATCAACCAGTAGCGCGGAGAACGATCAGAGCTTCGGGAAGACGTGCGCGAACTCGTCGTTGGGGCTCGCCGGCACGTAGTAGCCGGTCTCGTCGCGGATCTGGTCGAAGGCGTCGCGGACCTTCTCGGGCGTGAGGTCCTTCTGGAAGACGCCGGGCGTGAGGCCGATGAAGGCGCGGGCGATGTAGCCGCCGGCCACCGAGTAGATCTCGCCGCTGACCGGGCAGTCCTCGTGCACGAGCCACGCCACCAGGGGCGACACGTACTCGGGCTGCAGCTTGTCCTCCATGCCCTGCATGATGTCCTCGGTCATGCGCGTGTAGGCGATCGGCGCGATGGCGTTGGCCTTGATGTTGTACTTGGCGCCCTCGTTGGCGAGCACGCGCGTCAGACCGACGAGGCCCAGCTTGGCGGCGCCGTAGTTCGACTGGCCGAAGTTGCCGAACAGCGCGGAGCCCGACGTGGTGTTGACGACGCGCCCGTAGCCCTGCTCGCGCATGTGGATCCACGCCGGCTTGGTGACGTAGAAGGCGCCCTTGAGGTGGACGTCGATCACCGGCTCGAGCAGGTCGGGCGTCATGTTGTGGAACGTCTTGTCGCGCAGGATGCCGGCGTTGTTGACGACGATGTCGACGCGGCCGAACGCGTCGAGGGCGGTCTGCACGATGGCCTCGCCGCCTTCCGGCGTGGCGACGCTGTCGGTGTTGGCGACGGCCTCGGCGCCGAGCGCCTCGAGCTCCTTCACCACGGCGTGGGCCGGGCCCTCGTTGCCGGCGCTGTCGCCGGACACGCTGCCGCCGACATCGTTGACGACGACGCGCGCACCTCGGCTGGCCAGCAGCAGCGCGTGCTGGCGACCCAGCCCGCCGCCCGCGCCGGTGATGATCGCGACCTTGCCCTCGTACCCGAGATCAGCCATGGAGGCGGACGTTAGGGCGGCGGTCCTGCCCCGTTCCAAACGGCGATCACGCGCTCTTCAGGTCGTGGAGGCGGACCATCTGGACCGCCTGCGGGTCGTGCACGAAGTTGCTGATCCCCTTGCGGGCAACGATGACGTCCTTCATGTCGGCGAGGTTCAGCATCCAGCCCTGGGCCTGGATCAGCTGCGCCGCCTTGACGTAGCCGGCTTCGACCTCCTCCCGGGTGGCGCCGGCGAGACCTTCGTCCATGGCGGCGTCGACCGCCGGGTCCGCGTAGTTGCACCAGTTGAGCGGGGTTGCCCCGGTGCGGAAGAAGATGCGGAGGACCGTGTCGACGTGCAGCGCGTCGCCGCCGGCGACCCACGCCAGGAGGTCGGGCCGCAGCTTGGGGTCACCGTCGGCGAGCGCGAACACCTGTGAGGTGGGGATCGCCCGCACCTGGACGTCGAGGCCGAGTGCTTGCAGCTGCGTCTGCACGAGCTCCGTCGCCCGACGCCGCGGGGCGCCGCCGTCCTCGCAGTACGCCAGGTCGACCTTCTTCGACTTCAGCTTCGGCACCAGGGCCTTGAGCTTCGAGGGGTCGTACACGGGTTTGTCGGGCACCAGGCCCGGCTTGAACATCACCGGTGAGTAGAACTCCGACGAGATCGCCCCCGTGTCCTGCCATGCCGGGGTGATGATCTTCGTGCGGTCGATGGCCTGGAGGAACGCGAGGCGCACCTCCTGGTCGGCGAAGATCCCACCCTTGGGGTTGACGTAGATCGCCTCCTTGGTGGCGATCGGGAACTCCTTCACCACGATGTTGGGGCTCTTCTCGAGCGTCCTGATGTCCTCGATCGGAAGTCCCTTCGTGATCATGTCGAGGTCGCCGCTCTCGAGCTTCAAGCGCTGCGTCGACACATCCGGGATGATGTCGATGCGCACCTCCTTGTACGCGCTCGGCCCGTTCCAGTAGTTGGGGTTGGCCTCGAGCACGTAGTGGCTGCTCGGCGCGAACTCCTTGATCACGTACGGGCCGGTGCCGGCCGAGTGCGTCTCGAGCCACTTCTTGCCCAAGTCGGTGCCGACCGTGTTCTGCGCCACCAGCGCCGGGTTCACCGCCTTCGGGCTCCACGGACACGCCATGTAGTCGAGGAACGCGTCGATGCGGTGCTTCAGGACGACCACGAAGGTGCCCGGATCGGGCGCCGTTGCCGACGCGACGTCGGCGACCATGTAGGCGCCGCCGCCGGCGACGTCGGTGCGACGCTTGAAGCTCGAGACCATCGAGCCGGCATCGCAAGGCGAGCCATCGGCGAACTTCAGGCCGCTGCGCATCTTGAACGTGTACGTGAGCTTGTCGTCGGACACGGTCCACGACTCGGCGAGCAGCGGCGCGATCTCGGCGGAGTCCGGCGCGTACTGGACGAGGCCCTCGTAGCAGGAGAGCGTGACCTGCAAGCCCTCGCCCTCGTAGAAGATGTCGGGGTCGGGCACCTGCATGTCGGCGAGGAAGGGGATCCGTAGCAGGCCGGTCGACGCCGATGCGGGTGACGACTTCTGCGTGCTCGTGCTGCTGCCCCCGCATGCGCTCAGCAGCCCCGGGAAGCCCAGGAGCGTGAATCCCCCCACGGCGAGGCCGCCGGCCCGCAGGAAGGCTCGGCGATCGAGCTCGGTGCGGATCGGGTCGGGCCGCGTGGTGTCAGTCATGTGTCGCGGATCTCCTTCGGAAGGGGGGGCGGGGGGCAGTGACGTTCAGAACTCCAGCAAGTTGTCGCGGAAGTGCTCGTACGTGTACGACGTGCGCGTCAGGCCTCGCCGCTTCAGCACCGGCACGAGGCCGTCGGTGATCTCGGTGACGTAGCGACGGTTGAGCCGCATGACCGGACTGGTGATGAGGAACCCGTCGCCCCCGGCCTCCTCCATGATCTCGTCCATGCGATCGGCCACCTGCTCGGGCGTGCCGCAGAGGTCGATGCGATCGGTCAGGCCGCCGCTCGCCATCTCGCGCAGCGACTTGCCCTTCCCGCGGGCGACGAACGACTCGAGCGCGCCGCGCTCCCCGTTCGTGGTGACGGCCGGCAGCGGCTCGTCGAGATCGAACTGGGAGAAGTCGATCTCCGTGATCGAGGAGATCTCGGCCAACGTGTACTCGATGAACTGCGGGTCGTTGAACCAGCGGTGCGCCTTCGCCTGCGCCTCCTCCTCGGTGTCGGCCACGATCGGTGACACGAGGAACAGCACCTTGCAGTCGTCGGGGTTGCGTCCGTGGCGCTCCATGCGAGCACGGATGTCGTCGCGGTAGGCCTTCATCTCGGCGGCGTTGGTACCGACGGCGATGATCGTGTCGGCGCACTTCGACGCGAACTCACGGCCCTTGGGTGACGCGCCGGCCTGGCAGATGACCGGCCGACCCTGCGGCGACCGACTGACGTTCAGCGGGCCACGGCTCTTGTAGTACGTGCCGGAGAAGTCGACGGTGTGCACCTTCTTGAAGTCGGCGTACACGTTGGTCTCACGGTCCATGACGATGGCGTCCTCGTCCCACGAGTCCCACAGCTGCCAGACGAGCTCCATGTACTCGTCGGCCATCTCGTAGCGGTGGTCGTGCTCGTACAGCTTCTCCATGCCGAAGTTCTGCGCGGCGCGATCTTCGCCAGAGGTGACGACGTTCCAGCCGAACCGGCCCTTCGCGAGGTGATCGATGGTGGCGCACATCCGCGCCAGGAGGAACGGCGGGTAGAAGCTGCTCGAGAGCGTGGCAACGACGCCGAGCCGTGTCGTGCAGTAGGCGAGCAGGGTGGCGAGCGGCGCGGGATCGTGCTTGGGCGTGATGCCGTGCTTGAGGTCCATCTCCATGGTCCCGCCGTAGGCGTCGGACACCATGAGCTTGTCCTCGAGGATCACGTAGTCGAAGCACGCCCGCTCGAGGTCGCGCGCCATCTCGATGTAGAACTCGCCGTCCCACGGCAGGCCGCCATCGCCCCACGTCTCGTTCCACGCGTCGGGCACGAAGTTCAGGAACCAGCCGAGATGGAAGCGATTCGCGGCCATGGGCGATCCTCCTGGAGGGGGAGAGGGTCGCGGCAGCACACCAGGTCGACGTTTCCCGGCTACGTCGTGTCGGTTCCGGACCGATTACGCCGCCCGCGCCTCGCCATCGGCGTAATGAACCGGGCATGGCTGGGACACCACGACGACACACCGGTCCGGTTCGCTGGGCGAGACGACCGACGGCCAACCCCGAAGGAGCACCTCATGTCGGCCAAGCCGTTCCACCTGGGCTGGTTCATGAACTTCACGCCGGACGAGTGGAACGAGCCGTTCGCCTCGGGCGGCCAGCCGTGGAACGGCAAGTTCTTCATCGACATGGCGCAGGCGCTCGAGCGCGCGTGCTTCGACTACATCATGATCGAGGACACCCTGATGGTCTCCGACGCGTACGGCGGGACCATGGAGACGTACCTCAAGCATGCGTTGATGGCGCCGAAGCACGACCCCTCGCCGCTGGCCGCCATCATGTCGGCGGCGACGAGCCGCCTCGGCGTCGTGGCCACCATGTCGACGACGTTCTACCCACCGTTCATGCTCGCGCGGCTGTGCGCCACGCTCGATCACATCGCTGGTGGGCGCTTCGGTTGGAACATCGTGACGTCGGGTGAGGACGGTTCGGCCAAGAACTTCGGCATGGACAAGCTCACCGAGCACGACCTGCGGTACGACATCGCCGACGAGTACCTCGACCTCGTGTGTCAGCTCTGGGACGCGTGGGATCCCGAGGCGGTGGTGCTCGACCGCGAGTCGGGCACGTACGCCGACCATCGCAAGGTGCACACGATCGACTTCGAGGGGCGCTTCTTCAAGTGCCGCGGCCCGCTCAACACGGTGCGCTCACCGCAGGGCCGTCCCGCGTTCGTGCAGGCCGGCGGATCGCCCAAGGGCCGGCAGTTCGCGGCGAAGCACGCCGACTCCATCATCGCCGTCGCGCCGGGCATCGAGGGGATGAAGGAGTATCGCGACGACGTCCGTCGCCGGGCCGAGGAGCAGGGCCGCAAGCCCGACGACATCAAGGTGCTGTTCGTGATCTGTCCCATCCTCGGCGAGACGGAGCACGAGGCGCGCGAGCGCCAGGCGCGGATGCAGACGTCGCCCTACTTCTTCGAGCAGGCGCTGGCCGGCATCTCGTCGGTGACGGACATCGACTTCTCGAAGTTCTCGCTCGACGAGCCATTGCCCGAGCTCACGACGAACGGCGAGCGCGGCTCGCTCGACAAGTTCGCACAGTGGGGGAGCGGCAAGACGTTGCGCCAACTGGTGCTCGACTCCGGCGGCGTGGCGGACTCCGTCGAGCTCGTCGGCACCCCCGACCAGGTGGCCGCCAAGATGGGTGAGGTCATGGAGGAGGTCGGAGGGGACGGCTTCTTGATGACGTCGCCCGGCATGCGGCTGAGCCGTCGCTACATCAGCGAGATCACCGACGGCCTGGTGCCCGCGCTGCAGCGGCGAGGGCTCGCTCGCAGCTCGTACACCTACGAGCACCTGCGCGACACGCTCACCGAATTTTGACCGGGAGCGCCCGGCGTTTCCTGCCGCTGATCGTCGGGATGGGCTTCGCGCTCGGTCTCACCGCGCCCATCGAGCTGCTGTACGCGACCCGCTTCCACATCGGGGCCGTCGGCATGGGCCTCTTCCTCTTCGCGACGTCCATCGGGATGGTCGCCGTCGACGTCCTCGGCACGCGCGTCGTCCCGCGCGTCGATGCCCGCGCCGCGTTGACGCTCGGCCTCGTCGGCTTCGGCGTGAGCGTGGCCATCCTGGGGATGGCGCCCACCTACGAGGTGCTGCTGGTCGGGCGCGTGGTCCAGGGGTTCGCCGCCGGCGTGCTGCTCGGTGCGGGCCTCCAGGGGGCGCTGCGGGTGACCGCCAGCCAGGAGCGCGCGCTCGGCAACTTCAACGCCGCGCTGCTGTTCGGATCGGCCGTGGGTGCGCCGGCGGGCGGGCTCCTCGCGGGCGTGGTGGCCGGCACGGCGGGCTTCCGCATCGTCTTCCTCACGTGCACCGCCTTGTGCTTCACGGTCGCCGTCCTGCTGCGCGTGCTGCTGCCGCCGTTGGAGCCGTCGCGGCGCGTCCCCACCGAGGTCGGGTGGCCGAAGCTGGCGGGGCGGGCCGGGTCGCGGTTGGCCCTCGTGCTCGGCGCCGCCGGTGACTTCGTGCGCGGTGCGGTCGTGTACACGGCGATCCCACTCGCCGGCGCGGCACACCACTTCTCCCCGGCCCTCATCGGCGCCGCGGTGGGGCTGCTCTCCGCGGTGGAGATCGGCGTGCTGAGCACGTCGGCACCGTTGCTCGTGCGCTTCGGCGCCGCCCATTGCGTGCAGGTGGCGCTCGTTCTCGGCGTGGCGAGCGCCGCGGTGCTGGCCATCGCGGCCAATCCGGTCGTCTACCTCGCCGGCTCCGTGCTCTTCGGCTTCGTCGTCGCGGTCGCCACGATCGGCCCGCCGCTCGTCATCGTCGCGCTGGCCGACGAACCGGCCGCCGGCCTCGCCGCGTTCCGCATCTCGAGCGGCTTGGGCATGCTGATCGGGACCACGGGCGCGGGCGTGGGTGCCGAGGCGATGGGGACGTCAGCGGTGTTCGTGCTCGTGGGTGGCGTGCTCCTCGGCGGCGTGGCGCTCGCCCACAGCGTCGGCCAACAGGTGCGCACCGCGGCCGCTTGACCCCGCTACCCCGTTCCGGCGACGGATCGGACACAGAAACGTGTTCAATTCGTCGCCAGAACGGAGGGGGCGGTGGCGATGAGGACCACGCCCGCGAGGATCACGGCGGCGGCGGCGCCGGCCTCGGCCGTGAGGTGCTCGCCGAGGACCACCCAGCCGGCGACGAGGGCCACCACCGGATCGACGTAGTTGGTCGTGCCCACGAGCGTCGGCGTTGCGGTGCGCGCCAGCCACATGAACAGGTTGAAGCCGATCAGGGCGGTGAACACGAGCAGGAACAGCCAGGCGCCGGCCGCCTTCGCGCCGACCGAGTGGACCCGCGTGAGATCGCCGTGCACGAGCCCCAGCGCCACGACCATCAGGCCGCCCAGCCCCATCTGCAGGCCCACGCCGAGCAACCAGTGGTCCGTCTGCGGCAGCACCCGGGCGGCCAGCACGCCCCCTGCCCACGCCATCGAGCCGATCATCACGAGCGCGAACCAGAGGGGTGGGATCGATGCGGCGTCGCCGCCCACCAGGCCGACGATCCCCACGAAGCCGACCGCCAGCCCGACGACGGCGCGCACGGGAAGCCGCGTGCCGAACGCCACGCGGTCGCCCAGGGCGATCCACATCGGGATGCTCGCCTGGATCAGCGCGGTCGTGCCGCTCTCGAGGTGTTGCAGGGCGAGCATCACCGCACCGGTCCCTACGCCGATCATGAGGAACCCGAGCGTCATCGCCGAGCGGAGGTGCAGGTCGGTGACGTCGCTGAGCCGGGCGCCCCGCGCGAGGGCCACGGTCACGAGGAAGGCGCCGGCGAGCGAGAACAGCACACCGCTCGAGAGCAGCGGCGGAAGGTCCTCGAAGCTCGACTTGAACGCCACGTAGCTCGAGCCGTAGTCGACGTAGAGGAACACGAGGGCGCCGAGCACCAAGCGGTCCGGGCGGACGCGCCCGAGCAGGGATCGAGGGGCAGGAGTGGCGATGCGCAGGACGGGCAGCCTGCCGGTCGTTCGTTGCGCGACCGGGGCCGCACCATCACGAGGGCATTACGCCAACCGCTCGGTGGCGAGCTCCTTGAGGCGCGCGTAGTCGACCTTCCCGTTGGCGGCCCGGCCGATCGTGTCGACGACGAGGACGTGCCGGGGCGCCTTGTAGTGGGCGAGGCGGCCCTTCACGTGCTCGATCAGGGCAGCACCGTCGACCGTCCTGCCGGCATCGAGCTCGACGATGCCGGTGACGGACTCACCGAAGCGCGGATGCGGCACGCCGACGGCCACTGCGTCGCGCACGCCGGGGTACGTCTTCATCGCCTCCTCGACCTCTTCGGGGAAGACCTTCTCGCCGCCGGTGTTGATGACGACGGAGCCGCGGCCGAGCAACGTGATGGTGCCGTCGGCGGCGATCGTGGCGTAGTCGCCGGGCACCGAGTAGCGCACCCCGTCGACGACGGGGAACGTGCGCGCCGACCGCTCGGGGTCCTTGTAGTAGCCGACCGGCACGCGGCCCCCGAGCGCGATGCGACCGATCTCGTCGGAGCCGGCCTCGAGGATCCGCCCGTCGTCG
>Ga0207644_10002055_pt1 | contig 13036 bp, 11 predicted proteins | sample KBSS73metaG_FD_184326 | JGI IMG/M metagenome (GOLD analysis project Ga0207644, IMG submission 184326) | Switchgrass rhizosphere microbial communities from Kellogg Biological Station, Michigan, USA - KBS S7-3 metaG (SPAdes) (version 2) | ecosystem: Host-associated > Plants > Roots > Rhizosphere... | reverse complement strand
ACGCAACGGGATGCTCAACGCGATCTTGATGTTGACCTCCATGTCGGAGGTGTTGACGCCGGCCGAATTGTCGATGGCGTCGGTATTGAGTCTGATGCCGTGCAACGCCGCCTCGATGCGGCCACGCTGAGTCATGCCGAGGTTGGCGCCTTCGCCGATCACCTTGCAGCGCAGGTCGACGCCGGCGACGCGAACGGCATCGTTGGCGCGGTCGCCAGCCGCCTCGTCGCTTTCGTCCGCGGCGCGCACATAGGTACCGATGCCGCCGAAGAAGAGTAGATCGACCTGCGCTTTGAGGATGGCGCGGATCAGCGCCTGCGGCGTGAGCCGTTCGCCGACGCCGAGGAGCCTCTGTGCCTCGGGCGAAAGCCTGATCTCCTTGGCAGTACGCGGATAGACGCCGCCGCCCTTGGAGATGACCGCCTTGTCAAAGTCCTGCCAGCTCGATCGCGGCAAGGCGAAGAGCCGCATCCGCTCGGCGAACGCGCGCTCGGGATCCGGGTCGGGATCGATGAAGATGTCGCGGTGGTCGAAGGCGGCGACGAGCTTGATCGTCTTCTCGCGCAGCATGCCGTTGCCGAACACGTCGCCCGACATGTCGCCGACGCCGGTCACGGTGAATGGCGTCTTACCGATATCGACGTCGAACTCGCGGAAGTGGCGCTTGACCGATTCCCAGGCGCCACGCGCGGTGATGCCCATCTTCTTGTGGTCGTAGCCGGCCGAGCCGCCGGAAGCGAAGGCGTCGCCAAGCCAGAAATCGTGCGCCTTGGCGAGGTCATTGGCGATGTCGGAGAATGTCGCCGTGCCCTTGTCGGCAGCGACAACGAGGTAAGGATCGTCGCCGTCATGGCGCACGACATCGGCCGGCGGCACGACCCCGATCGTTCCGGTACCGATATTGTCGGTGATATCGAGCAGCGTCGAGATGAACGACTTGTAGGCGGCAGTGCCTTCCGCCTGGACGGCTTCGCGGGCGCCGCCTGCCGGGAGACGCTTGGGGACGAAGCCGCCCTTGGCGCCGACCGGCACGATTACTGCGTTCTTGACGTTCTGCGCCTTCACCAGACCGAGGACTTCGGTGCGGAAGTCCTGGGGCCGGTCGGACCAGCGGATGCCGCCGCGCGCCACTTTGCCGAAGCGCAGGTGTACGCCTTCGAGCCGCGGCGAATAGACGAAAATCTCGTAGAGCGGCCGCGGCAGCGGGATGTCGTCGAGCCTGCGGCTTGCGAACTTGATCGCGATGAGCTCCTTTTCCCGGCCGTCGCGGTCGCGCTGATAGAAGTTGGTGCGCACCGCATTCTGTACCGCATTGACGAAGCGGCGCAGGATGCGATCCTCGTCGAGGCTCTCGACCGATTGCAGGTCGGTCTCGATCGACGCGGCGATGAATGCCTCGCGCGCCGCGCGCTCGTCCTCAGGCGTCCGCAGTTGCGGATCGAAGCGGGTGTGGAACAGAGTGACGATCTTCTCGGCGAGGCCGGCGTGCTTATGCAGCGTCGCCCACATATAGTCTTGCGAATAGGGGACGCGGACCTGCCGCAGAAAGCGTGAGAGCGTGCGCGCGAGCGCCACGTCACGCCAGACCAGCCCGGCGGAAAGCACTAGCGCGTTGTAGCCGTCGTTTTCCGCGCGTTCGCCAACCACCGCCAGGAAGCACGCTTCGAGCCGCTCCCTAACGGCAGCAATATCGAACGGCTGCCGTGCCGCGCTCTCGATCGTCATGTCGTGGAACCAGACCTCGTCTGCGCCCTGCGGGCGGATGTGGTAGGTGCGCTCGTCGACGACACTAAATCCCATGTTTTCCAGCACCGGCACGCGCTCAGAGAGCGGAATGGGCCGGCCGGTGCTAAAGACCTTGAGCCCGGCGCAGGAAGCAGACATGCCGGCTTCGCGGTAGAGTTCGACTCCGAGCGGGCGTTCCGCCGTCAGCGCCTCGACCACCGCGATGTCGGCAATGGCGGTCGCCGGTGGATAGACCTCGCGGTAGTCGATGGGAAATGCATCGCGATAGCGCGTGAATAGCGCGCGCGCCTCTTTTGCGTCGTGCGCGGAGGCAATCGCTTCCTCGACGTCGTCGATCCAGCTGCGCACGATCGCCTCGACGGCGCCGTCGAGCGTGGCGCGATCGACCTTGGGCGTTTCGCCTTCGTTGCGGCCGATGATGAAATGGACGCGCACCAGCGGGCCTTCCGGAAAGAACGGATAGAAGGCGCGCACGCGGCCGTTGAAAACGCTGGCGAGATAGGCGCCGATCCGCGCCCGTATCTCGCTGTCATAGCGTTCGCGCGGAACGAAGACGAGGACGGAAACGAAGCGGTCGAAACGATCGTAACGCGGCAGCACGCGCACCCGCGGCCGCTCGTCGAGCTGAAGGATGGCCAGCGCGAACTGATAGAGCGTGTCCTCGTCGATCTGGAACAGCTCGTCCCGCGGATAATTCTCGAGGACGTTGACCAGCGCCTTGCCGGAATGGCTGTTTGGATCGAAGCCTGAGCGCTCGATGACGCTGTCGACCTTGCGCCGCAGATAGGGAATGGCGCGCACCGCGCGCGCGTAGGCGGTCGAGGTGAGCAGCCCGCAGAACCGCCACTCGCCGACGAGCTTGCCGTCGCGGTCGAAGTGCTTGATCCCGATATCGTCGAGATAGACCCGGCGGTGCACGCGCGAGCGCTGCGCCGCCTTGGTCATGATGATGAGCTTCGGCTCGTTGAGGAAGTCGCGGATCTCGGGCGTGGCGGTGACGACCTGGTCGCCGCGCAGCAGGAGCCGCATGTCCGGCGAGCGCAGCAGGCCGAGGCCGGTGTCGAACTGCGGCTCGAGCGCCTGCTCGCTGTCGGTGTAGGCGTAGTCGCGCGCCCCGAGCAGGGTGAAATTGTCAGCCGCGATCCACTGCAGGAACTCGATCGCCTCGGCGATCTCGTCGGCGGGAAGCGGCGGCGGAGTGGCGCGAAGGTCCGCGGTGACTTCGCTGAGGCGCGCCAGCATCGGCCGCCAATCCTCTACGCACACGCGCACCTCGGCGAGGATGTCGGTGAGCGTGCGCACGAGATCGGCGCGTGCCGCGGAATCCTGATTGTCCTCGAAGTGGACGTGAATGAAGCTTTCGCGCCGGCCGTTGCCTCTGCGCGCGCCGTGGAAGGTGGTGAGTTTCCCTGTTTCGGTCCGCTCGACCGTGAATACCGGGTGGACCAGCAGGCGGATATCGAGACCACGTTCGAGGATTTCGCCGACGACCGAGTCGAGCAGGAACGGCATGTCGTCGTTGATGATTTCGAGCACCGCTATGCCCGGTTTCGCCGCTGCCGGCTCGAAGCCGATTTTGGGCGCGCCGGGCTTGTGCTCCTGGAGGAGAGCCCACGACTGCTCGGCGATGCCAGCCAGTTCGTCTGGCCGGTAGCGCACAAAGTCTTCCGGAGCCGCACGTCCGAACAAGTCGGCGATGAAGTGTTGGGGGATGTCGGGGTTGCGCTGGGCGAGCACCGCTGCGGCGGCCTCGATCACCGCCGACCGGGCGCGGTCGGCGCCTGGGGCCGCCGGACTATCGGGCCCGTTGGCGTTCGCCCCGTCCCCTTGCCGCCCCACGATTGCGATTTCGGTCCTATCATCCATGGAACGCGACGCTCCCGCTTGGCGACATTTATACTGTCGCTCTTGCTCCACCGTAACTAGTGCCGCCGACAGCCACATGACAGGTCGTCGGCAGGCGCGACTTGGAAGGACCCTCATGCGCAAGCGCAACAACAAAACGGGCGCCGCCGATCGCGCCAAAAGCTCTCCTCGGCCCAGCGCATCGGCCGGTGACGATACCGACATCACCGCGCTCAAGCTGCCACCGGCGCCGCTCACGCCGGAAATGGCCGCCTACTTCCACAAGTGTGAGGAAAAGCTCGGGTTCATTCCGAACGTGCTCAAGGCCTATTCATTCGACATGGCGAAGCTCGCCGGCTTCGTCGGCATGTACAACGATCTGATGCTCGCGCCGTCGGGCTTGAGCAAGCTCGAACGCGAGATGATCGCGGTCGCAGTCTCGGCCTATAATCAATGCTACTATTGCCTGGTCGCTCACGGCGCATCGGTTCGTCAGCTCTCCGGCGATCCGGTTCTCGGCGAGCTCATGGCGATGAACTACCGCGCCGCGCGCCTGTCGCGGCGCGAGCGCGACATGCTCGACTTCGCCGTGAAGCTTACGGCCGAGCCATGGCTGGTGGAGGAAGACGACCGCGAGCGCCTGCGCCGCGCCGGCTTCAACGACCGCGATATCTGGGACATCGGCGCCGTCGCGAGTTTCTTCAACATGACGAACCGCATGGCGTTTGCGACCGACATGCGTCCCAACAGCGTCTATCACGCGCAGGCGAGATGAACCGCTCGTGGGGTGCTGGCGCGGCGGCCGCTATTCGGTCTGGCGAAATTGTCGTCGGCGGTGCACGCAAGCTCGCGTATCATGGCGCGCGGACGAATCAGAGCCAGGGGAAGCATGATGCGTGCAGACATTGCCAACGCCGTATCGATCGGCGCCATAGGCCTCCTCCTCGCGACATCCGGTGTGGCCGCACCCGCGGCAAAGCTTTCACCGGACGAAATCAAGGCGACGTTCTTCAACGGTCAGCCGTTCACCGCGTCGACGCCGTCGAACGTGAAATTCAAGATGACGTTCACCGCCGACGGCAAGATGAAGCGCCACCCGGTCGGCGGCGGAAAGAATGGCAGCGACGGCACCTGGAAACTGTCCAGTGATGGCTTCTGTCGTACCTGGAAGGGCGCCAAGGAGGAATGCTTCACGATCGTCAGCGCCGGCACCAACAAATGGTCGGTGCTCAAGGGTTCGGGCATTGTAGCGACGTGGAGCAAGTAGCAAGCTGGCGCCGCCTTGCGGCGGGATACGCAGGCGGCCCCGGTGGCGCGCCTCTAGTTGCGCGCCGCGTGCGCGGGATCCTTCGTTGATGCGAGGTCGTCGGCAACTTTGCTACGCCCGGTTGTCTCGTCCGTAAGCGGAGAGGCGATTTGCGCGTGGCCGGAGAGGTCCCTGATCGACGGATGCTCGCCCGACAGCGGGTTTTCGGGGTCCCAGCCGTAGCGCAAGGTCTCGAAGCGCATGGCGCGCGCATCGAGCATGACCAGGCGGCCGACCAGGCCTTCGCCGAAACCGACGATCTCGCGGATCACTTCGAGCGCCACCATCGAACCGATCACGCCGGCGAGCGCACCGAGAATGCCGGCCTCGGCGCAGGCCGGTACTGTGCCGGGCGGCGGCGGCTCCGGAAACAGGCAGCGGTAGGTCGGGTTCGGCTTGCCGTCGCTGCCGCGCTCGTGGGCGCGGATCGTGGTGACGGTGCCGTCGAACGGGCCGAGCGCCGCGGTCACCAGCGGCTTGCGGGCGAAATAGCAGGCGTCGGCGACGAGATAGCGCGTGGTGAAATTGTCGGAGCCGTCGGCGACGATGTCGTAGCGGCCGATCAGATCGAGCGCATTCTCCACCGTGAGGCGGGCGCGATGCTGGTTCACGGCGACGTGCGGGTTGAGCCGGTGGATGAGCGCGGCGGCGCTTTCGACTTTCGGCATGCCCAGGTCCGGCGTCGCATGGATCACCTGGCGCTGCAGGTTTGAAAGCGAGACCGCGTCATCGTCTATGATGCCGAGCGTGCCCACTCCGGCGGCGGCGAGGTAAAGGAGCACCGGCGCGCCAAGGCCCCCGGCGCCGACCACCAGCACGCGCGCGCGGGCGAGCGCGGCCTGTCCGGGTCCGCCGACTTCCGGCAGCACGATGTGACGCGCATAACGTTCGAGTTCGTCGGCTGTGAGCATGACTGAAAGATAAGCGTGAACCGAACCTGGAGCCACCGTCCACCGCAATCAACAGCGCAGCTTGATCTGCGCCGCAACTGCGGTAGGCTGCACGTCAGCGGCGAGTGGGTGTGGGGATGGGCCTCAGGCTCGCGTTTGTCCTTCTCGGCGTGCTGGCGGCAGGCCTGCCGGCATGGGCGCAGGACTCGCGCCTTCCTCAGCCGAAGGCGGCGGCCGCCGCGCCCAGGGTCGTGTACCGGCTCGCGCCGGCAAGGCCCGCGACCCAGACTTACCCCTTGCTTTTCCCCATGGCGGTAGCGCCGGTGCCAGTGCAGCAGCCCGGCGCGGTACGCGTGCTCAGAAGCAGAGCCGCCGCGAAAGGTGCGAAGGGCGTAAAGGACACGGACACAAAAGAGAGCAAAGACACGCAAAGCGCCAAGGAAACCAAAGACGCCAAGGAAACCAAAGACGCCAAGGAAACCAAAGACGCCAAGGAAACCAAAGACGCCAAGGAAACTAGAGACACCAAAGACGCTAAGGAAACAAAAGACGCTAAAGAAGCCAAAGAGACCAAAGACGCCAGGGACATAAAAGGCACCAAGGACACCAAAGACACCACGAACAGTACGGACGCTAAGGACACTGAAGGCGTTAAGGGCACTAAAGGCGCCAAGGAGACGACAGACACGCAAAGGAGCCCCACGACGTCGACGAGCGCGGGGGTGTCGGAAACCGAGCAGCTCGCGATCCAGTCCAATCTTGCCCTGATCGGCGACTACGAAGGGGCACCCGGAAACTTCGACGAAGGCACGATCGCTGCGGTGAAGGCGTTTCAGCAGCGTCATCACAACAAGGCGACCGGTGTCCTCGCCGCGCCCGAGCGAGATGCACTTGCCGCGGCCGCGAAGGGGCCTGCAGCAGCAGTGGGATGGCGGCTGATCGAAGATACCAAGACCGGTGCGCGCCTCGGCTTGCCGGAAAAACTCGTGCCGAAGCCCGGGACATCGTCGCGTAGCGGCAGCCGCTGGACTTCGGCGCAGGGGCAAATCCAGATCGAGACCTTCCGCTACACCGAGGCAGCTCTGCCGGCGCTTTTCGAGGACGAGAAGAAGACCGCGAAGCGTCGCATCACGGCGAGCGCGCTCAAGACTGCTTCCTTCATCATCTCCGGCGTCCAGGGACTGAAGAATTTCATCGTGCGCGCGCAGGCGAGCGGCAGCGAAGTGCGCGGCATCACCATCCTCTACGATCAAGCGACCGAGGGCATCATGGGGACGGTCGCAACCGCGACCGCGGGAGCGTTTCAAGGCTTTCCCGACGCCAGGGCCGCGCCGCCCCGGGAACGCGGCGCTCAGTCGAATACGCCACGGCGATCGTGGCGAGCGCGGCGGGCGACCTTGTCGCGCCGGTGCGGGTTACCGAGGCATGCCGCTCTCTTGTTGTACCGGGCCTCGGCCATGCCGAGCGCATTGCCGCGGACGAGACCAATGACCTCGCGCTGCTACGTCTCTACGGCGCCCGCAATCTCGTCCCGGTCGCGCTTGGGGGCGACAGCGGCAAGGGTGATGTTTTGACGCTTTTCGGCGTCGCCGATCCGCTCGCGCAAGCCGGCGCCGCGGCGGTGACGAGTGTTGCTGCCCGCCGCAGCGGCCAGGGCATCGAGCCGGCGCCAAGGCTCGGTTTTGCCGGGGCCGCTGCCGTTGACGCCCAGGGCCGTTTCGCCGGCATGGTGGACTTGAGATCCCCGGCCACGGCGGGTGGCGGTTCGGTGCTGCCGCAGGCGACGATCGTTCCCGCCGACGCCATCCTCAGCTTCCTGACGGCGCAGGATGTCACGCCGGAAACCGCGGCCACGCCGGCTACCGATCATGCGGCGATCGAGAAATCGGTGGTGCGCGTAATCTGCGTGCGGAAGTGACTGTGGGCAAGTGAGAATGCGCTCGTCATGCCGGGGCCGAGCCAACGGGTCCGGCCCGAAGTGGCCGGCCCGATGACAGGCTCAGCGAGGCGCCCGGAATCCTAGCCACTGCCGTCGCGACAAAACTCGATTGTGGAAGCGCGGCCTCGCTTCTCGTGGTTATGGCTTCCGGGCTCGCGCCCTTGGCGCGACCCGGAATGACAGGACTACCTGTTCTCGAACTTCGGCGGCCGCTTGGCGATGAAGGCGGTCATGCCCTCCTTCTGGTCGGAAGTCGCGAACAGGGAATGGAAGATGCGCCGCTCGAAACGTATGCCTTCGGCAAGCGAAGTCTCGAACGCGCGATTGACCGCCTCCTTCGCCGCCAGCACCGAGGGCAGCGACATCGATGCGATCGTCTCGGCGACCTTCATGGCTTCCTCAAGCAGCTTCGCCGCCGGCACGATGCGGGCCACCAACCCCGCGCGCTCGGCCTCCTCAGCGTCCATCATGCGGCCGGTCAACATGATGTCCATCGCCTTGGCCTTGCCGACTGCGTGGGTGAAGCGCTGCGTGCCGCCGATGCCGGGAATGACGCCGAGCTTGATCTCCGGCTGCCCGAATTTGGCGTTGTCGGCGGCGATGATGATGTCGCACTGCATGGCAAGCTCGCAGCCGCCGCCGAGCGCGAAACCGGCGACGGCGGCGACGGTCGGCTTGCGGGCGTTGGCGACGCGGTCCCAGTCCGCCGCGAAGTTCCCCATGTAGGCTTCGATGAACGACTGATTGGCCATCTGCTTGATATCGGCGCCGGCAGCAAACGCCTTCTCCGAGCCGGTGATCACCATGCAGCCGATATTGCCGTCGGCTTCGAAGGCGTCGACGGCGCGACTCACATCGGCGACCAGCGCGCTGTTGAGCGCGTTGAGCGCCTGCGGCCGGTTGAGCCGGATCAATCCGACCTTGCCGCGGGTTTCGACGATGATGTTTTCGTAGCTCATTGGCGCTCTCTCGATGTTGAACAAATCATTTCTGGCACGCCGGACAATAGAACGTCGAGCGTCCGTTCTGCACGATGCGCTTGACCGTGCCGCCGCAGCCGCGCGTCGGACACTTTTGGCCCTCGCGGTCGTAGACGCGGAAGCGATGCTGGAACATGCCGAGTTCGCCGTCGGTGAGCCGGTGGTCGCGCAGCGACGAGCCGCCGTCCCTGATCGCGTCGTTGAGCACCGCCTTGATGCCTTCGACGAGACGCTCGGCGCGCTCGTTCGGCGCGCCCGTTTTGGTTGCGATCGTCGCCGCGATGCGTTTTGGCGAGAGCCGTGCGCGATAGAGAGCCTCGCAGACATAGATGTTGCCGAGCCCGGCGACGACGCGCTGGTCGGACAGCGCCGCCTTGAGGGTGGTCTTTTTTCCCTTGCAGGCGTGCGCCAGCGCCGCGGCGTCGAAGGCATTGCCGAGCGGCTCGGGGCCGAGCCTGCTCAGGAGCGGCTCGGCATCGAGCTCTTGCCGCGGCACGATCTTCATCGAGCCGAAGCGGCGCGGATCGTTGAACGTGACGACCGCGCCCGAAGACATATGAAATACGATGTGGTCGTGCGCGCTGTGCTGTGCCCGCTCGTGATAATAGTTGCCCGGCGCTTTGCCGCGGCCGCCGCTTTCCTGAAAGACATGGAATGACCCCGACATGCCAAGATGCATGATCAGGACGTCGCCGGACGAGAGGTCGGCGAGCAGATATTTGGCTCGCCGGCCGAGCCCGGTGACGGTCTTGCCTTCCAGTCGGCGCTTGAAATCCTTCGCCAGCGGCCAGCGCAGGTCGCCGCGGTGAACTTCCACTTTGGCGAAGCGCGCGCCCTCCATCGCCGGCTCGAGGCCGCGCCGCACCGTCTCGACTTCCGGGAGTTCTGGCATCTGATCAACCTGCAACGTCGCCGAAAACTTGGTTAATCTTCGACACATAGCGCCGCTGCCGGCGCCGCGCTATGGTTGCGGAAAAGGACCGGACCGGCCGTGGCAGATAGCGCCCATTTCGGCTCGCGGAAAGTGCCGCTCGCGGACAAGCAGGCGCTGATCGACGACGTATTCCACAGCGTCGCGCACCGCTACGACCTGATGAACGACTTGATGTCGTTCGGCCTGCATCGCGCCTGGAAAGACGCGCTGGTGACCGCGGTCAATCCACCGGGAGGCCGGCCATTCGCACTCCTCGACATCGCCGGCGGCACCGGCGACGTGGCATTTCGGGCGATCGCGGCCGGGGGCGAGCGCGTGCACGTCACCGTCTGCGATATCAATGCCGACATGCTGGCGGTGGGCCGCGAGCGCGCTGCCGCGCGCGGGCTTGGCGAGGCGGTCACTTTCATCGAAGCGAATGCGGAGGCACTGCCGTTTGCCGATCGCAGCTTCGACGCCGCCACGATCGCCTTTGGCATCCGCAACGTGCCGCGCATCGAGCGCGCCCTCGCCGAAGCGTTTCGCGTGCTCAAGACCGGCGGGCACTTTCTCTGCCTTGAATTCTCCGCGGTGGATGTCCCCGGGCTTGTCGGGCTTTACGATTTCTACTCGTTCAATGTCATCCCTGCGCTCGGCCGCGCGGTCGTCGGCGACGCCGACGCCTATCGTTACCTGGTGGAATCGATACGCCGGTTTCCTGCTCCGCAGACATTTGCCGCGATGTTGCGGGAGGCCGGCTTTGCCCGCGTCTCGCATCAGGTGATGACCGGCGGGATCGTGGCGCTGCATTCCGGCTGGCGTTTGTGATCTCCGCGCCCGCGCATCTTATTCGCCTCGGCCGAGCCGGCTTCGTGTTCGTGCGCGAGGGTGTGTTCGGCGTCATCGATCCTGCCCTGGTGCCGCCGTCGGCGCGGCCGCTGCTGCGCGTCGCCCGGCTGTTCGAGCGTCCCTCCAGCGGGGCGGCCGAAGCACGGCTGTCGGCGGCGCTCACGCGGCTCGGGCCGAGCTACGTTAAGCTCGGGCAGTTCCTGGCGACGCGCCCGGACGTTGTCGGTCCAGCGCTCGCCCGCGACCTCGAACGGCTGCAGGACCAGATGCCGCCGTTCCCGCAAGACGAGGCGGAAGCGGTGGTCGCGGCCTCGTTCGGCAGGCCGGTCACCGCCATGTTTGCGCATTTCGGCGCGCCCGTCGCCGCTGCCTCGATCGCTCAGGTGCACCGCGCCGAGGTCGCCACGGCGAGCGGCTCGCGCGCCGTCGCCGTCAAGGTGCTGCGGCCGGGCATCGAACGGCGCTTCCACGCCGACCTGCGCGCCTTCACCTTCGTCGCGCACCACGCCGAGGATCTTTCCGCAGAGGCCCGGCGGCTGCGGCTTGTCGAGGTGGTCGACACCTTGCGCCGCTCGGTCATGGTCGAGATGGACTTCCGTTTGGAGGCGGCGGCGCTCTCGGAGATGGCCGAGAACACCAAGGACGATCCGGATTTCCGCGTGCCGGCGGTCGATTGGGATCGCACCACCAAGGAAGTGCTCACGCTCGAATGGGTCGACGCTACGCCGCTGTCCGACCGCGCCCGGCTGCAGGCCAAGGGTTTTGACCTGCGCCAACTCGCCCGCGGTCTGATCCAGAGCTTTCTCCGCCACGCGCTGCGCGACGGCTTTTTTCACGCCGACATGCATCCGGGCAATCTGTTCGTCGACGATGACGGCCGCCTGATCGCCGTCGATTTCGGCATCATGGGCCGGCTTGGCGCCAAGGAGCGCCTGTTCCTCGCCGAAATCCTTCACGGCTTCATCACCCGCGACTATCGCCGGACCGCGGAAGTTCACTTTGAAGCCGGCTATGTGCCGCCGTTTCATTCGGTGGAAAACTTCGCCCAGGCGATCCGCGCGATCGGCGAGCCGATCCACAACCGCACCGCCGAAGACATTTCGATGGCGCGGCTGCTGACGCTTTTGTTCGAGGTGACCGGCCTGTTCGACATGCGCACCCGGCCGGAGCTGCTGCTGTTGCAGAAGACGATGGTCGTGGTCGAGGGCGTCGCGCGCTCGCTCGATCCCAAGCTCGATATGTGGTCCACCGCCGAGCCGGTGGTGCGCGAGTGGATGACCCGGCATCTCGGCCCCGCCGGCAAGCTCGAAGCTGCGGCTGAAGGCGCCGGCGAGGTGCGTCGTTTCCTCGGCAACGCGCCGGGGCTGCTGACCCGCGGCGCGCGCGTGCTCGATCAGCTCGACGAGATCACCCGCGACGGCCTCGTCCTGTCGCCGCAGACTATCGCCGAAATCGACAAGGCCGAGGCGCGGCGCAACCGCGCGACCGTCGTCGCGCTCTGGGTCATCGCCGCGCTGCTGCTCTGGATCGTGTTCCTGATCTGGTGATTGCATTGATTGCAATGCTGTCAGTGCTTACTTGACGAGCGGATATTAAACGGAAGATGGATGGGGTAGCCATGGGAAACTTGACCATTCGCAACCTCGACGATCGGGTCAAAACTAAAATCCGCATGCGAGCGGCCAAGAGCGGTCGCTCGATGGAAGAAGAGGCGCGGCGTTTGCTCACCGCCGCGGTGCGCACGTCCGCAAGCGAACAAGCGGGATTGGGCACGGCCATCCGTCGGCGCTTTGCGTCCCTCGGCGGCCTCGCACTGGAGCCGTTGCCGCGCGAAGGCGTGCGCAAGCCACCTAGATTCAAATGAAATGTTTATTCTCGACACCAACGTGCTTTCCGAGCTCATGAACACCGAAGGTGCGAGCGTTGTCCTTGAGTGGGCGGACTCCATTCCCGGGAACGACCTGTTCACCACGGCGCTTAGCTGTGGCGAAATTTGGTATGGAATTGCACTCAGGGACGAGGGGCGGAAGAAAAATCTGCTCATCAGGCAAGCAGAAAAGATGTTCAACGAGGATTTTCGTGGGCGAATACTGCCGTTTGATGAGCGTGCGGCCTTGCACTTCGCTGACATCACCGCGCGACGCAAACGCCTCGGACGGCGTGTAGGGATTTTCGACTCCCAGATAGCCGCCATCGCCAGGTCGAACGAAATGACAGTCGCCACCCGCAACGTTTCGCATTTTCGCGATTGCGACGTTCTGCTCGTCGATCCGTGGGCGACGTGAGGGTCGGCATGCTCAGCAACCGACGCATCCTCCTGATCATCGGCGGTGGCATCGCAGCCTACAAGTCGCTCGACCTGATCCGGCGGCTGCAGGACCGCGGCGCGCGGGTGCGCTGCATTCTCACCGACGCTGCCCAACAGTTCATGACGGCGCTCGCGGCCGGCACGCTCTGCGGCGAGCGAGCCTACACCGACCTGTTCGACGCGCAGAGCGAGTTCGACGTCGGCCACATTCGGCTTGCCCGCGACACCGATCTCGTCGTCGTCGCGCCGGCAACGGCCGA
>Ga0207644_10002048_pt1 | contig 13051 bp, 14 predicted proteins | sample KBSS73metaG_FD_184326 | JGI IMG/M metagenome (GOLD analysis project Ga0207644, IMG submission 184326) | Switchgrass rhizosphere microbial communities from Kellogg Biological Station, Michigan, USA - KBS S7-3 metaG (SPAdes) (version 2) | ecosystem: Host-associated > Plants > Roots > Rhizosphere... | reverse complement strand
CAGCTCACCGTCGAGCTGGGCAGGACGCGGATCCCGATCAAGAACATCCTGCAGCTCGCGCAGGGCTCGGTCGTCGAGCTCGAGGCGATGGCCGGCGAGCCGATGGACGTTCTCGTCAACGGCTACCTGATCGCGCAGGGCGAGGTCGTCGTCGTCAACGAGAAGTTCGGCATCCGCCTCACGGACATCGTGACGCCGAGCGAGCGCATGCGTCGACTGAGCCGCGGCTGAGGAACATGGCCGCTTCGAAGAGGCCGGCCGGCCGCCGGGCCGCCCCCAGGCCGGCCGCGCCCCCGCGGGGGGCAGCGACCGCAGGGAGCGTGGGGGCACCATGACAGGCTTCAGCTCGTTGCTGTGGTTCTGCGCAATCGTCGCCGCGATCCCGGCGACCTTGTGGTTCCTCAAGCGCACGCCGCTCGGCGGCGCCGGCGGGGCGGGCGTGATGAGAAGCGTCGCAATGCTGCCGCTCTCGACCTCGCAGCGAATCGTCACGGTCGAGATCGGCAGCGGCGACGACCGGTGCTGGCTCGTTCTCGGCGTGACGCCGGGATCGATCACAACCTTGCACACGATGGCGCCGCAGGAAGCCCAGGTACCGACGACGCCCGGCCAGGTGCACCCCGCCTTCGCCCAGATCCTCGGCCGCTTCCGGCGCGGCCACGACGGAGACGCCGGTGCCCGCTGAGCGAATCGCCGAGGCCGAGCAGCGGCGCAGCGCCGCCGAGCTCGACGAGCGGCTGCGCGGCGCCTCGCGCGGCCGCGTCGCGTGGCTCGCCTTCGTCGTCCTCGCCGTCGTCGCGCTGATCGTCGTCGCGTTGCCGGCGCAGGCGCAAGGCACGCCGGCCGCAGGCGGCGCGAGCCTGCCCTTGATCGTCGGCCAGAGCGCCGGCAGCACGAGCTACTCGGTGCCGGTGCAGACGCTCCTCTTCTTCACCGCGCTTAGCTTCCTTCCCGCGGTGCTGCTGCTGATGACGAGCTTCACCCGCATCGTCATCGTCCTGAGCCTCTTGCGCCAGGCGCTCGGCACGCAGGCGGCGCCGCCGAACCAGGTCGTGATCGGGCTCAGCCTCTTCCTCACCTTCTTCGTCATGGGCCCGACGATCGACAAGGTCTATGCCGATGCGTACCAGCCTTACGCCGACAGCAGGATCGACTTCGCCGAGGCGCTCAAGCGCGGCGAGAGCCCGGTGCGCAACTTCATGATGAAGCAGACGCGCCAGGCCGACGTGATGCTGTTCGCCAAGCTCGCCCGCATCGACCCGGCGGTGAAGACCGCCGACGTGCCGTTCAAGGTGCTCGTCCCGGCGTTCGTGACGAGCGAGCTGAAGAGCGCGTTCCAGATCGGCTTCCTCGTCTTCCTGCCGTTCCTGATCATCGACATGATCGTCGCCAGCGTGCTGATGTCGCTCGGCATGATGATGCTTTCGCCGGTGCTGATCGCGCTGCCGTTCAAGCTGATGCTGTTCGTCCTCGCCGACGGCTGGAACCTCCTCCTGGGCTCGCTCGCCGCCTCGTTCGTCACCTAAATCCCGCCACCATGGACTCGCAACAGGTCTTCACCTTCGGCCAGCAGAGCCTCTACATGCTGCTGATGATCTCGGCGCCGATCCTCCTCACGGTGCTCGCGGTCGGCCTCGTGGTCAGCATCTTCCAGGCGGCGACGCAGATCCACGAGGCGACGCTGTCGTTCGTCCCGAAGATCGTCGCCGCGGTCGCCGTGCTGGCGATCGCCGGGCCGTGGATGCTGACCTCTCTGGTCGAGTTTCTTCAGCGCACCCTGCAGTCGATTCCGACCGTCGTCGGCTAGGGCGCGATGCTCACCTTCACCGAGGCCGACGTGCTCGGCTGGGTGACGCCGATCCTCTGGCCGTTCCTGCGCGTCCTCGCCCTCTTCAGCGCCCTGCCCGTCATCGCCCAGCGCGGCGTGCCGATGCGGCTTCGCATCGGCCTGGCCTTCCTGATCGCGTTCTGCGCCCAGGCGTCGATCCCGCCGATGGCGCCGCTCGCGCTCGACTCCGCCGCCGGAGCCGCCGCGGTGCTGCAGCAGGTGCTGCTCGGCCTCGCGCTCGGCTTCTCGGTGCGGATCGTCTTCGCCGCGATCGAGCTCGCCGGCGAGGTCGTCGGCCTGCAGATGGGACTGAACTTCGCCTCCTTCTTCAACCCCATGAGCGGCGGCGAGGAGACCGCCGTGAGCCGCTTCTTCGGCATCTCGGTGTCTTGGCTCTTCATCGTCAGCGGCGGCCACCTGCTCGTCATCGCCGCGGTGGTGCAGAGCTTCACTGCGTTTCCGGTCGGCAGCGAGCCGTTCGCGTTCCTGCGCGCCACCCAGCCGCAGCGCTGGGGCGCCGAGATCTTCAGCCTGGGCCTGTGGATCGCGCTGCCGCTGGTGGCGATGCTGCTCTTCACCAACCTCGTCCTCGGCGTCATCTCGCGCGTCGCCCAGCAGATGAACATCTTCGCGATCGGCTTTCCGATCACGCTCGGCGTCGGCCTGGTCGGCATCCTGCTGACGCTGCCGATGCTCGAGATGCCGTTCACGATGGCGCTGGAGAGGATGCTCGCGCAGTTCCAGTAGACGCGCCGCATCGGCGCGCGATCCGCTTCAGCGCGGCGCGAGGATCGCCGTCAGCCAGTCCTTCGTTCCCTCGATCCGCTCGAGCTTCGGGTAGCGCAGGCCGCCGCGGTAGTCGATGCGGATCTGGCGATACTGCGACCCGTCCTTGACGAGAAGATCGATCGGCTCCGAGCCGGCCTTGGCCGCGCCGATCGCGGCGCGCAAGACGTCGGGCTTGTACTCGCGCAGGTTGACGGCGACCAGCGTCGGCCCGCGCGCGAGGCCGGCGCGAAACGCCGGGCTGTCCCACATCACCGGCGGATCCCGAGCGAGTAGCGCAGGTCGGTCGACTCGAAGTAGGCGTCGACCGACTTCGCATACTCGCTCTGCCGGTCGGTCCAGGCGAGGCGCCAGCCGGCGCGGGTCAGGCCGTCGAGCGGCGCCGCCGCGTTGATGTCGTCGACCTGCGCCTTGAGCAGCCTCGCCCAATCGAACGGCTGCACCCGGGCGAGCGTGCCGACGACGTCCTGGAAGTCGTAGAGAAGCGGCGCGACCCGGCCCTCCTCGACGCCGAAGAACGCGAGCGCGAAGTCGTCGAGCGAGCGGGTACCGCCCGAGAGCTCGCGGATGCGCGTGTCGGCGTCGAGCCAGATCAGCGCGCCTTCCTCGTAGTAATCCTCGAAGCGCTGCCAGCTGTTCCAGTCGAGCGCCAGCTGTCGCCCCATCGACATCGCGTCGTGCGCCGTGTCCTGGAGGCTGCGCCACGAACGCCCCGCATGGCCCGCGACCCAGGCGGCGCGGTAGGCGAGACGCTCGCGCGCTTCGTCGGGCGTGTACATGCCCGAGCGGGCCGCGAGCACCTCGCCGAGGTACTGGGTCTGGCCTTCGTAGACCCAGAGGAGGCTGTTGCGGGTCGGCGTGTTGAAGTCCGGCGCCCAGAGGTCGCGCGGCCGGCGGAACTTTCCGTTCCACGAATGGGCGAACTCGTGCGGGACGATGTAGCGGTCGACGACGTGGCGCTTCCACTCGGTGAAGTAGCCCGCCTTGCCGCTGTTCTCGCTCGACTGATGATGCTCGAGGCCGAGCGACCTCACCTCGTCGCCGAGCGCGAGGAGGATGTCGTAGTGCGCGAAGTGACGCGCCCCGAACAGGCGATCGGCCTGGCGAACGATGCTGCGATGGATCTCGATCTGCTCGTCGCTGGCGGCGAGCGACGCCGGATCTTCGGCGAACACGGTGAGCGTCACCGGCCGGCTCGCGCCGGCGTCGAGATCGATGCGGCGCGAATGGCGGCCGGCGAAGACCGGCGAATCGACGAGCGTCTCGAGCGAGACGCGGCCGTACTTCACCCAGCCGTCCGCTTCCGAGACCGGCCGCAGCGCCGTGGCGTTGCGCCAGCGGGCGGGAAGGCGGACGCTGGCGTCGACGTCGATTCGCGAAACGTGGTGCCCCGCCGGATAGAGCACCGCGCCGCGAAAGTCGACGGCGGCAATCGTCGACGTGAGCACCGACGAATAGCTGTCGTCCTGCAGGGAGAGAAGGTGCTGGAAGCTGATCGCGAGCGAGGAGACGCCGGCCGGGACGTCGACGCGAAAGGCGTTCAGGTTGGCGCTGTCGCGCTGCCACGCCAGGCTCTTGCCGGCGGCGCTGATTCGCAGGCCGGCGAGCCGCTTGACCTGGTAGATCGGCGAGTGGGCGCCCGGAATCCATTCGGGGTAGAGCAGGACCAGCCGGCCCGGCCGCACCGGGATCGTCTCGACGACCTGGAGGATCTTGTGGTCGACGTCGGTCGCGTCGACCTCGATCGCGATCGCGCCGAGGTACGGTGCATCGCGCGCGGGAGGAACGGGCTGCGCGAAGGCCAGGCCGCCGAGCAGCGATGCAGCCAGCGCAAGGACGCGGAGCCAAGCCATCTCTTTATCCCGAAGAAAAGCGCGGCGCGGATGCCCGGCGGCGCGTCGCGACGAGCACGGCGAATGGGCTCGTCCGTCGCGATTGTCGTCGCGCATCGCCCGGATCGGGATCGATGCGACGCCGATAATCGCCGCCGGCGAAGTGACGCATCGAAGGCCGCTCACCGGGATCGCGCATGCAGTCGTACTGGATGATGATGACCGACACGGGCACCGCGCTCGATCTGCGCGACGTCCCCGTGCCGACCGCGGGCCCGCAGCAGCTGCTCGTTCGAATGCGGGCCGCGGCGCTCAACCGCGGCGAGTTCCTGCTCGCGCATGGCCTGCACGGCGAGCCGGGCCGCTGGAAGGCGATCGGCATGGAAGGCGCGGGCGAGGTCGTCGCGGTCGGGCCGGGAGTCACCGACTTTCGACTGGGCGACCGCGTCATGGGCCGCTGCCCCGGTGCGTTCGCCGAGCTCGCCGTCATGGAAGCGGCCGAGGCGATGAACGTCCCGCCGGCGCTCTCGTGGGAAGAGGCCGCGAGCATTCCGCTGACCTTCCTGGTCGCCTTCGACATGCTCGTCCTGCAAGGCCACTTGCGCGCGGGTGAGTGGCTCCTCGTCAACGGCGTGTCGTCGGGAGTCGGCGTCGCCTCGCTGCAGCTCGGCAAGGCGCTCGGCGCGCACGTGATCGGCACCTCGGGCTCGGCCGAGAAGCTCGGCGCGCTCGCCGAGCTCGGCCTCGACGTCGCGCTCTGCACGCGCGCGCCCGACTTCGCTCCCGCCGTCATGGCCGCCACCGGCCGGCACGGCGCCGACCTCGTCGTCAACACCGTCGGCGGCTCGGTCTTCGCCGAGAGCCTGCGCTCGCTCGCCTTCGAGGGGAGGCTCGCGACCGTCGGCTACGTCGACGGCGTGGTGCGTGCCGAGATCGACCTCGAGGCGCTGCACGCGAAGCGGCTGGCGGTCTTCGGCGTGTCGAACAAGATGCGGACGAAGGAGCAGCGCGCCGCCGCGCTCCCGCGCTTCGTCGCCGAGGTTGTGCCGCTGTTCGCCACTCGGCGCATCCGGCCGCGGATTGACCAGGTGTTCGACTTCGCGCAACTCGCCGACGCCAGGGCGCGAATGGAAAGCGGCGCGCACGTCGGCAAGATCGTTCTTCGCACGGCCGACGCGTCGTGACGAAGCAAGCTCGCGGATCCGAAGGAGAGACAAGCCGATGAGAAGCACGCATCTGCTCGTGGCGATGGCGCTTGGCGCGGTCGGTGCCGGCGCCTTCGCGCAGGCCGCGCCCTATCCGAGCCGACCGATCCGCCTCGTCATCGGCTTCGCTCCGGCCGGCGCCGCCGACACCGTCGCGCGCGCGATGAGCGACGCTTTCGGCAAGGCGCTCGGCCAGCCGGTCGTCGTCGACAACAAGCCGGGCAACGGCTCGAGCATCGCCGCCGACATCGTCGCCAAGTCGGCGCCGGATGGCTACACGCTGCTGATCGCGAGCCCGAGCAGCATCTCGGTCAACCCGGCGCTGAACCCGAAGCTCTCGTACACGCCGGCCGATCTCCTGCCGGTGACGAAGATCACGACGTCGCCGCTCGTGCTCGCGGTCAATCCGGCGACCGGGATCCGCTCGGTGCCCGAGCTGATCGCCGCCGCGAAGAAGGATCCGGGCAAGCTCAACTACTCATCGTCGGGCAACGGATCGGCGCCCCATCTCGGCGCTGCCCTCTTCAACCTCCTGACCGACACGCAGATGACGCACGTTCCCTATCGCGGCGGCGCGCCGGCGATCCAGGCGGTGATGGCCGGCGACACGCAGCTCACGTTCGGCACCGCACCGTCGGTGCTGCCGCAGGCCGGTGGAGGCCGGCTGCGCGCGATTGCGGTCAGCACGCGCGAGCGCTCGGCGCTGGTGCCGGACCTGCCGGGGATGCGCGAAGCGGGCCTGCCCGAGTACCACCTGGAGTTCTGGTACGGCATGTTCGTTCCGGCGGGAACTCCGCCGGCGATCGTCCAGAAGATCTACGACGCGACCGTGGCGGCGATGCAGCAGCCGTCAGTGAAGACCGTGCTCGCGCACGAAGGCACCGAGGTCGCGCTCTCGGCGTCGCCGGCGCAGTTCGCCGCCTTTCTCGCCGAGGACGGCAAGTTCTGGGTCAACCTGGTGAAGAGCGCGAAGGTGAAGATCGAATAGGACGTGGCCGAGGCGCGCCCTCGATTCAGGCGAAGGTGCGAGGGCGGAACAGGCCGGGCGACGTCGGCATGGGTCGGCGCGTGCGGGCGAGGAGCCGCAAGATCGACGTCGCCGCGAGCGACAGCGTGCCGGCGACGATCCAGAATCCGAGGTGCGGCCGGGCGAACGTCGAGACGCAGAGGAAGATCGTCAGCCCCCACCACATCGCCGCCTCGGCGCGCGACTCGCGAGTGGTCGCGACGCGCCACTGGCCGATCGCCAGCGCCAGCGCGAGGAGCGCGAGGCCGACGCAGCCGGCGCGCTCGGCGACGCTGACGGCATCGATCGGATGCGCCCCCATGACCAGCAAGGCCGAGGCCGAGGCCGGTGCGGCGACGGCGACTGACAGCGACAGATAGCGATGGACCATGACACGCTCCCGAAGATCGATGCGTTCGAAGCCGGGGCCGGTGTCGATCGCAAGGTCTGCAGAGTAGCGGCGCGGCGGCGCGAGAAGACCCCCGCGCGTGCGGGGATCGCGACGACCGGTTTCACCCCCGGATCCGGGGGCGGCAGCCGCGATTCGGGCTCGATCCGTGAGGTCGGTCACTCGTCCGCGACCGTCTGTCGGTGTATGCCGGGAAGGCGGCGACTGTACGCTCGCGATTGGAGCGGCGCTGCATGCGCTGCTGGAAGCCCGAGCGGGTCGGGTCGATCCGTTGTGTCAGCGTCGTTTCTCGGGGATGCCGCGATGAAGGCGAAGAAGGTTGCTCTGGGGGTCGCGCTGGCTCTCGTCCTGGCAGCGGCTGCGGGCTGGTCCGGCGCCGACAAGGATATGCGGGCGCTGCTGCTGGCGCTGCCGACGAACTCCGACGTCCTGTTCTGGAGCGAGCCGCAGCGCGACGCCGCATTCCGCGTCCTCGATCGCATGTCGCTCTTCGCCAAGTCGCGCGTCGTTCCGGCCGGCGCCACGCCGACGCCGCTGCCGCCGGGGCCGCCGCTCAAGCTGCCGCTCGACGTCGACGCCTACATGGCCGGCCAGCGCAGCGCTGCCCTGCTGGTCGTCCACGACGGCAAGCTGCGCCTCGAGCGCTACGGCCTCGGCTTCGACGCCGGCGGGCGCTGGACGAGCTTCTCGGTCGCCAAGTCGATCACGTCGATCCTGGTCGGCGCGGCGATCCGCGACGGCTTCATCCGCAGCATGGACGACAAGGTCAGCGACTACCTGCCGGAGATGAAGGGCTCGGCGTACGACGACGTCAATATCCGCCAGCTGTTGACGATGACCTCGGGCGTGAAGTGGAACGAGGACTACGGCGACCCCCGATCCGACGTCGCGCTGTTCAACAAGCACCGGCCCGAGGAAGGCGTCGATGCGCTGGTGAGCTACATGCGGCGCCTGCCGCGCGAGGCGCCGCCCGGGACGCGCTGGAACTACAGCACCGGCCAGACCAACCTGGTCGGCGTCCTGCTCGCACGGGCGACGAAGAAGCCGCTGTCGACCTACCTGTCGGAAAAGATCTGGGTGCCGGCCGGAATGGAGCAACAGGCGACCTGGATCCTGAACCGCAGCGGCGACGAGATCAGCGGCTGCTGCATTCAGGCGGCGGCGCGCGACTACGCGCGCTTCGGGCTCTTCGTTCTCGGGGGCGCCCGCGTCAACGGCGAAAGCATCGTCCCCGAAGGCTGGCTTGCCGAGGCGACGAGCGAGCGCACCGGCATCGGCCGGCCCGGGCGAGGCTACGGCTATCAGTGGTGGACGTACGACGACGGCACCTTCGCGGCGCGCGGCATCTTCGGCCAGGGGATCTTCATCGACCCGAAGCGAAGGATCGTCATCGCCTCGAACGCCAACTGGGGCGGCGGCGCGAGCGACCGCGTCGCCGGTGCGGCGCGGGAGGAGTTCTACCGGGCCGTGCAGAAGGCCGTCGACGACGAGACCGCGGCAGGCGCAACGAGCGCCGCGCCGCCCCGCGTCAGCCCACCCCGTCGGGATTGACGATCATCGTCCGGTTCTCGTCGTCGTCGACCGCGGCGTGCACCGGACCGGCGAGGCGCAGGGTCAACGTCTTGGCGACTCCGATCCGGGTGCCGCTGCGCACCGGGACGTCGACGCCCTTGGCGACCGGCTGGCCGTCGATCGTCGTCACGCCGTCCGACAGCGTGCGCAGGCGCAGGCCCTCGGGGGTGCGCCGCAGCTCGAAATGCCATCGGCTGATCTGGCGCGACCTGACCGGGTCGGGATGGAACAGGACGATGTCGTTGGCACGCGCGCCGTCCGGCTCGTGCAGGCGCCCGAAGCTGACGATGTCCTGCTGCGGCAGCGCGATGTGCTCCTCGGTCTCCTCGATCAGGACGCGGCGCGGGAACGCGGCCGGGTCGCGCCAGTCGAGCTCGAGCAGCTCGACCGGCTGCGCCACGCCCTTCAGCTCACGCGTTCCGATCGGGTGACAGAGGAGGCGCAGCGCCGGCCCGAACTCGAGGAACACCTGGCGCGTCAGGCAGACGCCGCCAGGCTCGGCGGCACGCGCCACGCGAGCGGCGACGTGGACCGAATCGCCGGTGACGAGCGTGCCGTCGGTCAGCACCGAGCCCCAGTGCAGGCCGATCCGGACCGTCAGCTGGTGCTCGCGCGCGCGCGCCACGTTCTCGCGCGCCATCGCCTGCTGGAACGCGACGATGCCGCGAACTCCCGCCTCAGCCCCGGGGAAGACGCAGAACACGCCGTCGCCGACGGCGTCGACGATGCGGCCCTGCGCGTCGGCGGCCGCCTGGCCGAGCAGGTCGAAGTGGAGCTGGTGCAGCTGGCGCCCGACGGCATCGCCGAAGCGCGCGAAGTACGGCGTCGAGCCGACGATGTCCGAGAACGCCATCAGCAGCGAGCGCTCGAAGCGGTGCCGCAGCTCGTGCTGGAGCTGGTTCTGGAGACGGACGATCTCCGTCATGCTGAGGGTGCTGAGGTCGATCATCGAAATTTCGCGCCCGGAGGGGACTGATTGTGATGGTTGCGGCGCGGCGCGGTGCCGCTCGTCCGGACGCCGCTGACGACCCCGGTCCGCCCGTCATAATCGGTTAACTAATGCGTTAATGAGCTAATGGCTACATCACTGGACAAGGTCTTCGAGGCGCTCGCGTCGTCGCCGCGACGCCGGATCCTCGCCTATCTCTCCGAAGCCGAGCTCAGCACGAGCGAGCTCGCCGAGCGGTTCGCGATGAGCGCGCCGGCGATCTCGCGCCATCTGTCGGTGCTCGAGAACGCCGGGCTGGTCAGCAGCGAGCGGCGCGGCCAGTTCGTCCTCTACAAGCTCGTTCGCGACAACCTGGTCAACAGCCTCACCGGCTACGCGCTCGAGCTCTGCCCGGTCGGCCGGCCGCTGAAACGCGAGTCGCGCGCGATCGCCAGGAAGCGCGGCACGGCCTGATCGCAAGCGATGAGCCCGCGCCTGCCGCCGTCGCTTCCGCAGAGCATGCCCGCGCATCGCGTCGCCGCCGAGCGGATCGATTGCGTCTGCGAAGGCGTGGTCCGCTTCGACGCCGTCAAGTCGGCGTGGTTCCTGTCGATGGCCGCCGGCGCCGCGATCGGCGGGCTCGCGACCTTCACGTGGGCGGCGTTCGCCGTCTTCCTCGCCGCGACCGGAGTCGTGCTCCTGTTCGGCCACTCGCTCGGCAGCCATCGCAAGTTGGTCCACGACAGCTATGGCTGCCCGAAGTGGCTCGAGCACGTGCTCGTCTGGCTCGGCGTCCAGGTCGGGCTCGCGGGGCCGATCGGCCTGCTGCGCCAGCACGAGCTGCGCGACTACGCCCAGCGCCTTCCGGTCTGCCACGACTATCTTCGCCACGGCAGCTCGTTCTGGCGCGACGCGTGGTGGCAGCTGAACTGCTCTCTGCACCTGCGCCATCCGCCGCGCCTCACCCTCGAGCCGCGGATCGCCGACGACCGTTTCTATCGATTTCTCGAGCGCACCTGGATGGCCCAGCAGCTGGTGCCGGCGCTGCTGCTGTTCGCGCTCGGCGGCTGGGGCTTCGTGTTCTGGGGCGTCTGCGCGCGCGTCACCGCGGGCGTGTTCGGTCACTGGGTCATCGGCTACCTGGCGCACAACCATGGCGGGGTGAGCCATGTCGTTCGCGGCGCCGCCGTCCAGGGCCGCAATGTCCGCTTCGTGTCGCTGCTGACGATGGGCGAGTGCTGGCACAACAACCATCACGCCTTTCCCGGGTCGGCGCGACTTGGCCTCTTTCCCGGCGAATGGGATCCGGGCTGGTGGGCGCTGCTGGTCCTGCGCTGGCTCGGCCTGGTCTGGGGCCTGCGGCTGAACGAAGACCTCGACGCGCGACCGGAAGTCGTTCGGATGTCCGACGCGGCGGCCGCCAGCGCCGCCTTCGCGCCGTACCCACCGGGACGACTCCATGCCCGATAAGACGGACCCGGGGTCGGCGCCGCCTGCAGCGTCGCGCGCCGCATCCAGCGCCGAATACGAACTGCCCTTTTCGATCGCGTGGCCACTGCTCGTCGGCGTTGCCCTCGGCATCGCCTTGCGATTCGTCTTCTCCGGCACGCCCGGCGGTCCGTACGCGACGATGATGAGCAGCTTCGTCATCCTCGCTCCGCTGCTGGTCGGCGCGACGACGGTCTACGTCGCGGAATTGCACCACCGCCGATCGTGGACGTACTACCTGTGGGTGCCGGCGCTCGCCAACATCGTGTTCGTCCTCGGCACGTTGGTCATCCTCATCGAGGGGCTGATCTGCGCGGTGGTGATCCTGCCGCTGTTCGGCGCGCTCGGCGCCGTCGGCGGCCTCATCATGGGCGCCGTCTGCCGCGCCTACGGATGGCCGCGGCGCACCTTCTACGCCATCGCCGCATTGCCGTTGGTCCTCGGAGCCTTCGAGCAGGAGCTGCCGGTTCCGGTTCGCGAGCGAACGATCGAGCACGCGCGAATCGTCGCTGCCGAGCCGGCGCGGATCTGGCGCGAGATTGAGAACCCGCTCGACATCGCCGCCGGCGAGGTCGAAAGCGCGTGGGTGTACCGGATCGGCGTCCCGCTGCCGAAGGCCGGACGGACCGAGCAGACCGGCGAGGGGATCGTTCGCCACATCACGATGGGAAGCGGAATCCATTTCGACGAGGTCGCGGTCGACTGGCAGCCCGAGCGCCACGTTCGCTGGTCGAACCGGTTCACGGCCGATTCGTTTCCGCCCGAGACGATGGACGAGCACGTGAAGATCGGCGGTCGCTATCTCTCGATCGGCGACACCGACTACACGCTGACGCCGGTCGGCGCCGGCACCGAATTGCGGATGACCGTCCGCTATCGGCTGAGCACGTCGTTCAACTGGTACGCCGGCCCGGTGCTCGACCTTCTCGTCGGCAACTTCGAGGACGCCATCCTCGCCTTCTACGCGCGGCGCGCGGAGGCCGACGGGGCGCTTCCGGCAGCGAGCGCCGGCGTCCCGGCTCGCTGATGCCGACGCGGATTCGCTCCGGATCCGCCTCGCGACGAGCTCAGTACGAGCCGGCGGCCACCGGGCCCGGCCCGGCGCGCATCTTGGCGATGACCGCCTGTGCGCCCGCAGCCATCAGCCGCGCATCTGAGCTCACGGTGACGAACTGGAAGCCCTTGGCGATCCGCTTCAGCGCCGACTCTGCGCTCGCGTTGTGGACTCCGGCGACGACGCCGTGCGCCTTGGCGCGCTCGAGGATGTGGTCGATCGCCTGCGCCACCTTCGGCTCGACGTCGTCCATCGCCGGCGCGCAGCCGAGCGAGAGCGACAGGTCCGACGGGCCGATGTAGACCGCGTCGAGCCCTTCGACCGAGAGGATGTCGTCGAGGTTGTCGAGCGCCTTCGCGGTCTCGATCATCGCCAGCGTGACGATCGTCTGGTTGGCGTGCTGCGGGTAGTCGGCGCCGCCGTAGAGAAGCGCGCGAACGGGGCCGAAGCTCCGCGTCCCTTGCGGTGCGTAGTGCGTCCACGCGACCAGGTTCTGGGCATCGACCCGGCTGTTGACCATCGGGCAGATGACGCCGTAGGCGCCGGCGTCGAGCGCCTTCATGAGGACGCCGGGCTCGAGCCACGGCACGCGAACCATCGGCACGGCCTCGGTCGTCGACACCGCCTGCAGCATCGTCACCATCGCCTGGTAGTCGACGACGCCGTGCTGCATGTCGACGGTCAGCGAATCCCAGCCCTGATGGGCCATCGTCTCGGCCGAGAAGCCGTTGGGGATGGCGAGCCAGCCGTTGACGGCGGCGCCGCCCGAAGTCCAGAGCCGACGAAGCTTGTTTTCTCGCATGGTGCTCTCGCTGATGAGGGATGAAGGCAGTCGCTGCGGCGGGGTCACCGGTCGAGCGCAGGCCGCTTGGGATCGAAGGTCCAGCCGGGGATCAGGTACTGCATCGCCGCGGCGTCGTCGCGGGCGCCGAGGCCGTGCTCG
>Ga0207644_10002046_pt1 | contig 13059 bp, 15 predicted proteins | sample KBSS73metaG_FD_184326 | JGI IMG/M metagenome (GOLD analysis project Ga0207644, IMG submission 184326) | Switchgrass rhizosphere microbial communities from Kellogg Biological Station, Michigan, USA - KBS S7-3 metaG (SPAdes) (version 2) | ecosystem: Host-associated > Plants > Roots > Rhizosphere... | reverse complement strand
GGCGCGGCCAACGTCGAAGGCGAAGACAAGGCGGGGGCGCGTGGTGCGCTTGATGCGCTCCAGCTCGACGCGCAGATCGGCCAGGAAGTGTTCGGGCCAGTTGTTGGTGGACATGGCCGAAACCGCCACCTTGCGCACCTGGCACAGGGCGGTGGCGTCGAAGATGCCCTCGGTGATCAGGATCTCTTCCGCCTTGGCGATCTCTTCCATCGAGAGGCGTGGCGGAATCCAGCAGTGGCCCTTGTAAGTGCCGCCCTTGCGGAAGTGGGCCTTCTTCTCGAATCGGCCGGGCCGGTCGATCAGCCGTTCCCAATAGGTATCGCCCACAGCGAAACGGACGGTGGCCGAGGTGTGGCCCGTCTTGTGATCGCGGTAGAGTTCCTGGGTATAGCTGCCGCGCAGGAGGCGCAGATCGAGGCACCGCTCGTGCTGCAGATAAGCATCGGCGGTGGCGGTGGGGTTTTCCTCGGTTTCGGGGAAGCGCTTGGACCAATCCTCGAACAGATCGGGCAGGGCATCGCGCACGGTGATTTCCCACCCGCAGCGGTCCTGTCGGCCGCACCGCACGATTTTGGGATCCTTGGCAGCGGCAAAGGCTTCGCGCTTGCCGCAGGCGGGGCAGGTGCCCTCCTGCAACCAGGCACCCTTGGTCTTGCGGAACTGGTATTGGGCCTGGAGGCCCTTCAAGATTTCGGCTTCGAGGTTCACGCGGCGCGACCCTCGATCAGCTGGCAGGTGCGCAGCACGAGGTCACGGCCAGCGGGAGTGAGGGCAAATCTCGCGCTGCTTTGGCGCATTGGCTCGCGGGTCAGCTTTTGCAGCGCGCGCTTCCAGGCGGCATCGGTGTATGTCACCAGCCCCTCGCCCTCGCCGAAGGGTGCGCCCTCGATGTCGACATAGGCGGCAGGCGCCCAAAACTGCAGTTCGGCAAAGCCGGCGACGGATGCGAGAAAGCCCCGCTCGGCCGCATTGAGGGCTGGGGCGGTGAGGCGCAGGGCGTGGTCAAAGGAAATCCTGCCCGGTGTGGGCAGGGCGCGTTGGCTGGCGGCGCGGTGTGCGCTGGGCATAGGTCCCCCTCCGGCGGAATCGCCGTTGAAAAAATTCTCGGTCGTTTGGGTGCTGGCGGGCGGGTGCCCGGCCGGATCAGCCGGTGAACATGCTCATCTGGCTGTCATCCTCGCCCTTTTCCGGCGGCATGACGTGGGGCACCTGGTCGCGCGGGCAGACTTTCAGATCGAGGTCCGGCCGGTCGATCAGGCCAGGATTGAAGCTGTGCACGAACGTCAGCTCGTTGAGCCAGGTGTGGCCGCACCCGGTATTGGTGCAGTGGCAGTGCAGGTGTTTCACCGTGGCGGTGATCCGCTCGCTGCGGCGAACGAAGCCGGGCGCCTCGCACTTGGGACACAGCACGAAGGCGCGGTTCGCCTGTGTTCCGCCCGATCGCATGCGGAATTCCAGCGGCGCATGGATCAGTGGCCGCGATTGTAGATGGCCTTCGCCGCTCATTGGGTCCCTCCCGTGGTGGCTGCGCGCGGATGAATCGTCACGTTTCTGAAGTCGTCGAGGCCGCCGTCGCTGCTGCGATCAATGGCAGCGAGGCCATCGGTCAGGGTGTCGATTGCTTCTTGCACTTCCTTCTTGGCCTCGCGCCGCGCCGCCGGGCTATCAGGCTGGCTGCTCACCTTGATCATCGCGGCAACAGCCTCGCCGGCTTCCTTGGCGGCGCCCATGGCGATTTCCGACAACGATTGCCCCGCAACATCCTGCGCGGCGATATCGAGGCGCAAGGCCATGAGGCGGTGGAACGGCGCATAACCGCCGCCCCGTTCGATAAAGGCACGATCAAGGCGCTCGGCATCGATCATGCGGATCTCGGTTTCGCAATCATGGTCCGACCACAGGCGCACGGCCCGGCCGGAAACACCGCAGATCGCACCGCAGGTGTCCCAACCGATCACGGCGGCAACCCCGGTAAGCGTGGCCTCATAGGTGAGGGGTTCGCGCCGTTTCGTCACTGCTTGATCCCTTCATAGGCAAAGATCAGGCGGTCACCGCGAATCTCAATGGAATGGGCTGGGATGGCAGTTCGCTTGCAGAAGTCGAAGTTCTCGACAGAGACGTTGCTGGGAAGATGAACCTTGTAGCCCAGCGGGTGACGCTGCACCCGGTAATCCCAATCCCTGCCCGTCACGAACTGCAGGGCACATTTCCCAGCATCAGGGCCGACGCCGATGAACATAATCGCGCGATCGGTGCTGCCGCCGATTCCCAGCTCTCGGCCAAGGAGTTCGCCGACATAGATCGTGAGGCATGGCAACGGCGGGCTGTCCTTCCATTGCACGACAATGCCATCCGGTGCGACTGGAATACGCTTGGTTTGGTATGTGGGAGTGCGACGGACGCGGAGGAAACTCATGCGCGAGCGCCCTTCGTTTCGCCGAAGTTATTGAAAGAGACGCGATTGCTTCGGCCAACTACGCGGTTCGGGAAGATTTCGGCGCACTGATCGACGCCGGTCCAACGAGGCGAGGAGGGTTGAAGGGCGACCGGATAAATATCGGGGCGCAGAGCATGACGAGAAACACCATAGAGGTCTTCGGCCAGCAGAACATATTCAGCGGGCAGTTGCTTCGATTGATGGATGATCCGCCACATCGTCGATTGTGGGATACCGAGATCGCGCCCGAGTTGGCTGACAGATCCAGCCTGATCGCGGCAGGCGAGCAGTGCTTCGTAGCGTGTCATATTTCTATTCATAAATGGCTAGATAGCCAAATTTGGATATGCAGGCAACCTGAAAAAGAATGGGGCGGCGTTATTCAGTTTTGGGTAGGTGTTGCCACGTGGTAGAATTGATCCCTGAACGTCTGACGGAAAGGCGGAACGCCGCCGGCATTAGCCAATCCGAGTTGGCGCGCCGCGTGGGTATTGGCCAGTCGTCCGCGAGCCGATTGGAGGCTGGTGGTACTCGCAACCCGAGGCAAATCGTTCAAATTGCCAGAATTTTGGGGACAACTCCGGAATATCTGACGGGTGAAACCGACGATCCACAGCCCACAACTGAAATCAAGCTGGTGGCTCCTGCCAGCCCCGCGAATCCAGACCTGGTGGAGATCGCCGAATTCAACCTCGCCTATGGACTGGGCGGAGCCTACATCCACGATGCGCCGGTCGAGCAGGCCATGCGCCCGTTTTCGAAAGCATGGGTGCGGCAGTTCACGCAATCGCCGATCGAGCAGCTATTCTGGGCGACCGGCAGCGGCACGTCGATGATGCCGGCGATTCTCGACAGCGACATTCTGCTGATCGACACAGGCCAGCGCACACCGCGCATGTGGGACCACGTTTGGGCAGTCGAAATGCACGGCCTGGGCATGATCAAGGCTCTGCGGCCCGGCAAGGAAGGCGCCATGCGCATCCTGTCCCTCAATCCCGATTATCCGGAAGAGGTCGCCTACGACGGCGAAATGAACGTGATTGGTCGGGTGGTGGCGATCGTGCGGAAGATATAGTGCTCTAGTATATCGGATTGTTAGATTTCGCTGCTCATGAAAAGATGGGGGGGTTATGGCAAACGATGACATAGTGATACGTTTTTTTAATGATGACAAATCTGAGGTTATGCTGGATCCAAATTCATTTGGATATATAGCTGGTTCTATTGTTGAGTGCTTGCAGGAAGCCTCAAAATATGCAGCTTTGTCTGATAAGCTACGAGAATTTCTCAACGAACCTATTGTAATTAAGGTTGTCGCCGTAGATCGAGGTTCGATCAAGGTGGCGTTTCGCGCGATATTTAATTTCCCTAATAAATATAAAGAAGAAATCAACAATTATAAAAATCTGGCCGAATTAATGACGATAATATGTAGTGCAGTGGGGGCAGTTGCTTTGCACTATGGATTTTTCAAAGTTGATCTTGACATTAGTGAAAATATAAAGAGCCAGATTGTTCAAATCGCGAATAATCCTGATTTTAATAAAGACAAAAGGCTTCCGATTGCATTGGAAAATTTTTCGAGCGCAGTACTGGATGCTGGAGCTCAGCGTGCTGTAATCATGTTGCCGGATCAGCCTGATTATGAATTTAGCCGGGAGGCGGTGCATCCACAGTTTCTGGGTATATCCGGTTCCTCGATTGACCCAAGATATTTGCATTCAGCGTTAAATGCTGAAGTGAAGATTGGTGAGGAAGCGGGAGAATTTGAGGTATCTGGCAAAAAGGTAAAGTTGTACTTTGCTCAATTGAAAATGAATGATTACCTTAATAGTCCTAGTAGAGAAATGAATTTTTCGGTTTTGGTTAAATGGGAATCGAAATTCGAGGTCCCGAAGGAGAAAGACGGCTTTGTAACGATCTCAGGATACATGAATGAAATTCGCCCTCCAGATAATATACATTTTAGCGGGAAAATTACTCGTGAGCTTCGTAACGTGTCGGCGCTACTAACCGTGACAAGCCGGAGGATGGATGGCTGATTTGCGGCCATTCTGGAACTTAATCCCGTGAAGTGAAGGGCGGAGGGAGCATGTCTGGATTTTCATGGGGGAGCCCGCGGCCTAGATAATACTACCCATGAACAGCGGTAGCCAAGAGATGCACTAGCCGCGCTAATCGCGCGCGGTCAAACGTCGATCGCGCCGGTCGGCCGTGATCGCTATGGCCGGTTGCGGGCGCAGGTGCTGGTCAATGGCCGCGATGCAGGCGCCTATCTGATCGGTAAGGGGCTAGGCCGCACCCGGCGTTAGGCGCTCCGCAATTCGAGCCGCTGTTTCAGGCCGCGAGCGATAAATATTTGTGATTGGTATCGTGTCTTCAGGGGGTGGTATGTCAAGTGAGGTGTTAAAAACGAGAGAGGAATTAGAAAGAGAATTGCAGGATCAAATATATTTTTTAAGAAAATCGTCGAACGAATACGATAAAGGTGAAAAAAGAGAGGCTAAGAGAATTGCGACCACATTGTATATTTTGTTGCACGAAGGTGCGCAAAATAGGTCGTTGCTCAAAAAACTTGGCCTCCGCACCAAGCTTCCATTGCATAGTACGGCGCTGAACGGGCCTCCCGATGGTTCGGTCTTGCCTAAAGGATTGACCGGGAACTGGATGGGAGTCGCTCCGCCTTTAACGGTGCTCGTAGCTCGCGGAGGAGAGCAATTTGCATTCGAACCCCACTGCTCACTTTCGAACGATATGGAGCCATGGTTTAAGCGGTTGCGCTTCAACGAGTGGTGGGAAGAATCTGTTTCTTCGATTGGACGGCGTCCTCTCTCGCGTAAAGGTTTGGTGCACTTCGTGCGCTCCCAAGATGGAGGTGCGCACGCGGACATCAAAAGAAAGGGCGAGTCCTATATCGAATTCGTCGAAAATGCGGCGCCAGATGGAATAACGTTCGGTAGCGGTGGTAAAAATTACACACCGCTTGGAGCGAATTTAGCCACCATTAGACAAATTGCGTGGGAAGTGGATAAAGCTCTTACCGATATTGGTTACTAGAGGCGGCTCGAATTAATGCCCGGAGAAGCCTCTTTATGGCGTCTGGATTTTCAGTATCGACATCTATGGGTGAGGGCCAATTCCGCCAAATCGCGGCTAACACATGGCGGTCAGGGTTTCTAATCCGCTCGACGATCGCGGCGCCATCATCCTGCATCTCCTGTGATCCTCCTCGTTATATTAGCATAAAGAACCGATATGATCACACCGGCCCGCACTCTCCTGGCGCTAGACGCTCTGCAACTCGAGCCGCTGTTTCAGGCCGCCTGCACCTGTAATGGTCTCAAGGCTTTCCACCAGCCAGGATGTGCCGTCGATCGCGCTGGTCCAACCTGACAGGGTGGCCTTGGCGTTGGGCTGGATCTGCATGTTCGCCGTGGCCAGCTCATAGGTGAACGTGCGCTTGCCGCGCGCCCGTTTCTTCGCCTCGGCGGTGGTGGCCTGCTGGGCCTCAGCCTCGCTGGCATATACGCGCTTCAGGCGTTTGCGGTTGGCGCCGGCGGTCTTGTGGGTGCGGCGCTGGCCGGTCTTGGAATCGTGCCATTGCGCCTCTGCCCCATCATACTGCCCGCGATCGGCCTGGCGGCAGGACCAGGTCCAACCGCTCTGGCGGGTGAGCGTGATGGTGGGGATTGCCTTGCCGGTGGCTGTGGTGGCGCTGCCCACGGGCATGAAGATGAGCTGTTTGTTCTTCCACGTCGCCACCGCGTCATAGCGCTGGCCGAGATCCTTTACCAAGGCGTGGTCGCTCTTGTTGTGCTGCTCGAGCAGGACAATGGCCAGACTGGCAAGATCGGGGTGGACCTGGGCGGAGAGGCCATTGCGCGCGGCGATGGCGGAGAGGAGGGCGCCCAGCGTGGTATCCTTCCACACCTTCACCCGGCGCTGGCGCGCGGTGCCGGTGAAATCGGCCGAGCGGGCGCGGATGATGATCTTGTCGGGCGGGCCGCTCTCTTCCACCTCGTCCACCCGAAACGCGCCCTTGTCGACCAGGCCGATGATGACGTCGTCGCCGCTTTCCCAGCCCAGCGCCAAGCGGATGTATCGGCCCGTGCTGGGGGCTTTGAGCTGGCCATCGTGGTTGTGGAGGGTGAGCGATAGCGCGTCTGCCTCCCCCCCGCGCTTTTCGGTGAGGGTCAGCTCGAGATAGCGCGGGTCGATCTTGTCGGCCAGATCGGTGCCATCGTCGAGAGTGAGGCGGATACCGGCCTTGTTCGCGGCCATGGGTCAGGCCTTGCGCTTGAGCGTGACGGTGAAATCGATGCTGCGCGGGATGCCGCCGGCCATGATGGTCTGGTGGGTGAGATCGAGGCCGACGATCACATAATAGCCCCAGACTTCGCCCAGGCCGTTCATGAGTGCCCAGGCGCTGCCGGTGTCGCCCATGCTTACCAGCGTATCGAGCGCGCTATACTTGCCCGCGATTTCCGGGATGCAGCTGCCGCCGATCGTCACGTCATCGTCGCCAGGGCCGATGAACTGCACGGCCGGGCGGGCGCCAAAGCGCTCGCTCGCCTCGTGGCGCCACGTGATGCGGCGCTGCAGCTCGGAATAGGCGAGCGTGTCCATGCCGAAGATGAACATGCCCAGCGTCAGGAGCTGACCGGGAGTGGCGGCCGATGCCATCAGCGGCCATCCGTGTCATAGCGCGAGCGGGTGGAAACGCCCTGCGCGGCTTCCAACTCGCGCCGCACCTGGCGTGCGAGGTCCTTCACGTCCATGCCGGGGGCGGCGTGGACGTGGATGACGATGGAAGCGGCGGCAGCGGGCACCGAGTTGGCGGCGCGTGCGGCCGGGCGGATCGCGGCGGCGGGGGCCAGACGGGGCACGGCCGACGCGATCGACGGCGAGAGCGAAAGCGCGCCGGCTGACGCCACGCCGATGGCCATGCGCCGCGCAGCCTGGGCTGCGCCGCCGCGCCCGCCGTCGATGCCCAGGCGCAATCCATCGGTGATGTGGCCACCCATCGCCATGAACACGCGGGACGGGGACTTGATTCCCAACGCCGCGGCGAATCGCGCACCCACCGCCCCGGCGAGATCGAGAAAGGCGCGGATCACGCTGCCGGTCATCGAGGCGATGCCCCGGATCAGCCCGCCGATGATGTTCACGCCAAAGCCGAAGAATTTGCCGGCAAGTCCTGCCAGGAAAGTGCCGATCGTTATCCAAGGCTGGATGAACGGCGCGGCGATGCCGGCGACGGTGCGCACCATGCTCATCGTTGCGGCTTTGATCTGGTCCCAATGGCGATAGACCAGTGAGGCGGCGTAAACGATCGCGGCCAGAAAGGGCGTGAAGATGACCATGGCGCCCAGGAACAGATTGCGGATCGTGGTCCAGTTGCGCTGGAAAAAGCCGGAGATCGGCCCCCAATAGCGATAGACTGCGTAGGCGACGCCAGCCACGGCCAGCACCGTCAGGCCGATTGGGCCGGTCAGCAGCGTGAAGCCAGCGGCGAGGCGGGGCAGGAGGCTGGCCACCGTGCCCAGCGCCTGGGCGCGGCCGAACAGGCCCCACAGCGTGGAGACCGGTCCCAGGACGCTGCCGAACGCGAATTGTAGCGCGCCGATACCCAAGCGTGCCGCTACGGCGCCGGCCGCGATCGAGGCGATCGAACTGGCCAATTGCGGATTGGCCGCTGCCCATTGGCCGACGCGGTCCATCGCGTTGGTGATGGCACCGAGAAACGGCATGAATTGCGGCAAGAGCTGGGTGCCCACCACGATCGCCAAGCGCTGGAGCTGGCCGGTGAAGTCCCGCCACTGGACGCTGGCGTCACGTGCTTCGCGATGGCCGAATGACTGATCAATCGTGCCCTTGCTCTCACTTTGAAGGCGGGCGCGCATTTTCCGATAGCCGTCCATGTCCTTCATCAACGCAAGCAAGCCCATCTGCGCCTGCATGTCCTCGACCACCCAGCCCAGCTTCGCTTTGTCACTACCGATTGCTTTTTGTGTGACGGTGGCGAAAGCCTCCATCGAGGACATGCCTTGAGCTTTGAATTTCTTCATTGCTGCGGGAAGGTCTACGCCGAACTTCTTCTGGAAGGCGTTTATCACGGTGGGCGAGTTGATCTTGGACAGCAGGTTGGTGATGTTGTTGGCCGCTTCGTCCGCATTGCCTGCCGTGTTCATGGCCATTTGCAGAGCGGCCGTCAGATCTGCGACTGCCGGCGTGCCCACATCTCCCAAAGCTTGAAGGCGCGCGGTCAACGCCGGAAAGTTCCGTGCCATATCGGCAACCTCGAAGCTGCCAATTTTGCTGCCGAGCGCCATGATATCGAGCCCTTTTGTAGTGTCCGCCAACGACACTTGCAGGTTGTTGAGGTTGGCAAAGGCCGCTGCGCTACCGTCGGCCAAATCCACTTTCATGGCAGTTGCCAATCGACCGATCGGACCAATCATCTGGATGGCCTGGCGCGGATCCATGCCCTTGCCCGCCAAGACATCGATGCCGGCGCGCATATCCTCGGGCAACTGGTGGGAAGCGCGGGCCAGTTGCATGATGCTGGCGGCCATGCGATCGGTCTCGGCGTTGGTCAGCTCGGCCTTTTGCTGGATATCGACCATGCCGGACGAGAAATCCATGGCGGCCTTGCCGGCCAGGATGAACGGCGCGGCCATGGCCACGCCGCCCAACATATTGTCCTGCCCCCGGTTTTTCAGTTCCTGGCCGCGCCGGGCCATGGCGGCCACATCCGCATTGACGGCGGCGAGGCGGCGCTGGCGCTGCAACTGGTTATTCACACCCTCAATCGAGCGTTCGAGTTCGCGCTCGCGATTGATCGCCTCGGTCAAGTTGCCGTTGCCCTGCTCGATCTGCCGGCGCGTGGCCTTGAGCTGGTTTTCCAGCTTGCGGTTCTCGCCGGTGAGCGCCTTGATTGAGGTGCTGCCCTGGCGGCTCAAGCCCACGATGTTGCGTAGCGCGCCGGACATCTTGTCGACGCCGACGAAGTTGATCAGCAGGGATAGCTTGTTGCTCATGATGGCTTGTCCTTACTGCCCCACATTCGGTTCCAGCGCTCGATCGCCTTTCCGCGCCAGAGCATGAGATCGGCCAGGTCGAGCGCCTCGATCTCGGCCAGGGGCCAGTGAAAGATCGCGGCGATATCGGCGATCATGTCTTCGGCGCGAATTCCCCGATCATCGCGGTCATCATCTTCCGCTCCGTCGCCGACATGAAAAAACCGCGCACCACTCCCGAGATCTCGGCCAAATCATCGGCGCCCAGGTTGTTTGCTTCGGCAGCGGTAAGCGGCGGGTTGGAGATGCGCGGGATCAGGGTGAGCATGGCCACCACATCGGTGCGCAGCAAATCCTGCAGCGTGAGGCCCCGGAGCGCACCGCCGCGCGGCTTGGTCAGGGTGAAAGACGCGATGGTCTGTTCGCCGCGCGTGATCGGTTCGGACAGGTCGATCGTGACGGTGCTGGGATTGGCTTCGGCGGCTTCTCGCGGGGTATCGGCCATGTGCGGGGCTCCTGGTGGCGGGGGCAGGAACGACCGGGGGCGGTAAAGAGAGAAACCCGCCCCCGATCACCATGACCGGCGCCCCGCAACAGGACCGGCATGGATTTGCGACATCGAATTTCTGGAGTGCGGCAAGCGCGTGCGCCAGTAGGGTGGCGGGTAGGGACGGCCATTACCGCCGCGTAAATTGGTAAGGCGCAGGGGCATTATTGCGTCGCGAGCATTATGGTTTGTGACGATCCTAATTCTTATTCGATAATTTGTCTTTCAAACGAATTAGTGAAATGTCCACGAAATTATATTAATAATACGTTTACGTTAATATTGACTTTGACTTGTAAATTATTTAGATCATATGTAAAACTCATCCGAAAAGGGCTATGATTATGACCTATGTCGATTCCGCTGATGCTGTTCCGGCGACGAGCCGCTCTGATTTGTCAGCACGGCTCAACAAATCTTTGATGGTCTATCTGTTGGAAGCTGGTCGGCAGGGTTATTTCTATTTTTCCACCGCGAACCTGGCAAGCGCGGTCGCTGCCGATACGGCCCAGGCCTTTTACGTGCCGCCTAGCACTGACCTCAGCGGCGCGAGCGGCTCCTGGGTGCGTGCGGGCGGTTCCGATACGATTGCCGACGTGCGCTGGTTTGGCGCGGTAGGAGATTCCTACGCCGACGATAACACTGCGATGCAGGCGGCAATTTCGTGGCTCAATGTCAAGCGCGGGCGCACATTGCAGATTCCCGCCACGGATGGAGCCTTCACGTTTTCCCAAGACCTGGTAATTTTGCAAGACAATGTGCGGATTGAGGGCGTGGGCGGCTACGGTAGGTTGCGGGGCAACGGTGGTATGAGGATCGTGCTGGGCCAATCAATCCCGGGCGATCCCGATACAGCGGGCAGAGTCACCAAGCTGGGCACCAAGGTGTCCTATTGCACGCTCTCTTCGCTGGCGATCCAGCCACAAGGCAATCACCCACGCGAATGCGTGCTACTCGACTATGCAGATAGCACCGTCATCGAATTTTGCGACATCGGTCCTTCGACACAGGACGGCAGCACTTTTACCGTTGGGATTAAGACCAACTGGGTTCAGTGGGTCTATATTGATCGCAACCAGATCAACGTGAACGGCGCCTGCCTTTGGCTGCGTCGCCCGACCACGCACACCCAGAACGAAGATCACTTTCACATCACCCGCAACCAGCTTTACATCGGAAAAGTCGCACCGACTGATGGTTCGACCCCGGCCAACATCGTGATCGAAGGCGATCCGAATTGCAGCTATGCCATGTTCGAATTCGAACTAAGCGGCAACCACATCGGCAAATTTCTGGGGGGCAGCACCGCTGCTTCCACAATGACAGGGGGGGTGCGCCTGGTCGGGAGCGACCCCAGCGGGGAATTCCGCAGCCTGCACAACGCCTGCATCCGAGACAACTTCTTTGAATACGTTAACTATCCGATCGATTTCTTGCGTGGGCTTTCGGGTGCCAACGATTCCAGCGTGATCGATTTTTCGGGAAATACGGTGCTTTCGGCCAAATTGGTGTTCAATGGTAGTGGGATCAATAAGCCAGCCGCCACGCTCGGTGCCAATTATTTCCTGCAGTGCGATACTTTGGTCGACGGAATGAGGTGCTTGTTCAACGGTTACAATCGCAGTTCGTCCGTCGCAACGCTTTCGGTTCAGCCGCTGAACAATCATCGATTCAACCACAAGCAGACGGGCGCCGGATCTTTATCTGGCGTACGGCTTGAAGCGCGTGGCACCACGGCGGCGGCGGCCGGCCAGACTTTTTTGGATATCACCCACGGACTTTCAATGATCCCTACCGATTTCAACGTTATCGCAACCACGTCGGGATGGACGCCAAATTTTTGGGTTAGCGCGGCTACTGCCACTACATTCCGCATCAATTTTGTTGATCCAGGAGCAACCAAATATTTGCGTTGGACGGCCAGCGTGGCTGACGTTTGAAGAGACGCCTGCTTGCGAGCCGACGCAACGATCGGTTCGCAAGCATGTCGTGGCAAATATTCAAAAGGTTCTGCGTGCTGGCTCATTGGTAGAGACGCCAGCCGGATCAGCTGGTGAGGATGGCCATGATCTCGGCATAGCGATCGACGCCATCGACGCGGAACACGCCCGCGATCATGTCGATCTCGACCTCTTCGACGCCGTCGACCACGCGGCGGTAATAGGCCACCGCGCACTTGTATTTGTGCTCGGTGTCGTCGCCGGCTTTGGACTTGCCCAAGTCGATTTCGGTGTATCGGCCGCCAAGGTAAATCTCCACGGCCTGGGCTGCGCTGCCGTCATCGGCCTGGTATGCGCCGACGAGGCGCAAGGGCGCGCCGGCAACGTCCGTGGTGCCGAATGTGCGGATCAGCTCGGCAGTGTGGCCGCCCATGGTGACTGTCGCCTCCATGGGCTCGAGGCCCTTATCGATCTTTATCGGGCCGATCATGCCGCCGCCGCGCCAATCATTGGTGGAGAGCGCCAGCTTAGGTTCTTCGAATTCGCCGATCACGCCCAGCCAGCTCATACCGGCGCCATAGGCGTTGATGTTCTTCAGTTTGCGGGGGAGGCCCATGGCCGGATCCTTTCAGCGTGACGCGAGTGGAGAGGGGGATCAGCCGGTCACGCTTGCCGCGAAGCCGGTGTAGTAGATGTCCGTGATCACCAGGTTGACCTGCGGGTTTTCCATCGGGGCACAGGGGGTGAACTGGATGCGGAAATTGGGCCGGCCGGCGGCCAGCTCGGCCGAGGTGTTGGCATCGGCATCGAAGAATGCCTGGGCGCCGATCACCTTGCCGTTGCGCACCAGCTTGCGGTACTGTGCGTTGACGGTTTCGAGCTGGTCCTTGATCAGCGCCACGGTCATGGGCTGGTCGAAGAACGGGCTGAACGCGGCGGCGATCACATCCTGCAGCGCGTAGAGCGTGCGCACCGCGCTTTCGAAGACATACTGGCTCTGATCGTCGCCCGCACAGGTGCGGTTGCCCCAGAAGCGGTAGCCGGCCGGGGTGCGAATGATCGTGGTGATATCGGCATCGTTGAGCAGGCCGGCATCGGTGTCGTTGTCGAGCAGAT
>Ga0207644_10002045_pt1 | contig 13061 bp, 9 predicted proteins | sample KBSS73metaG_FD_184326 | JGI IMG/M metagenome (GOLD analysis project Ga0207644, IMG submission 184326) | Switchgrass rhizosphere microbial communities from Kellogg Biological Station, Michigan, USA - KBS S7-3 metaG (SPAdes) (version 2) | ecosystem: Host-associated > Plants > Roots > Rhizosphere >... | reverse complement strand
GATCGCGCCCACGTCGCCACCGGTTTCACCGACGCGTGGCCAGGTGCGCTGCAGCGCGACCGCCGGCCCCACCGCGGCACCCGGGTCCAGGACCAGGTACAGGCCGCTGTCGCCGGCGGTCCACAGCCGCCCGCTGCGATCGAGGAGCATGCTGCGGAGCGGTACCTGGGCGACCTGGCGCGGCTGCCCCGTGCGGGGATCGATGCGATACAGGCCGGCCGCGCTCGCATACCAGACGGTGCCGCGCGGATCGCGCAGCAGACCCTGGCGGCCCACGCTCGCCCCCGACAGCCCGATGACCCGCGTCCGGCGGCCCGTGGCCGGATCCAGTCGCTCGAGGCCGGCCGCGCTGGCGACCCACACCACCTGCGGCGTCGCCAGCAGCGCGGCCACCTGCCGTCGCATGGCGTCGCCCGTGTCGCTCGCCACGCGCTGGATGCGGCCGCTCGCGAGGTCGAGCCGGGCGACATCGCCGGCATAGGTGCCCACCCACAGGTGGCCGGCATGGTCCGGCGCGAGGGCGGTGACGAAGCTGTCGGGCAGGCTGTGCGGATCGCGCGGATCTTCGCGGAAGACGGTGTAGTGCTGGCCGTCGTACTTGTGCAGCCCGCCCTGCGTGCCGACCCAGAGGAAGCCGTCGTCATCCTGCGCGAGCGCGGTGACCGTGCGCTGCGTCAGTCCGTTGTCCCCGGTCGCGCGCTCGAAGTAGTAATCGCGGACCGCCGCGTGCGCCGACGGCATCAGGCACGACATCGCCAGGGCGAGCCCGACGAGGCGCCGGACGGGGGCGGTGGCGAAGGCGGGAAAACGCAAGGGAGCGCACCGGGCGGGTGGTCGGGCCAGTGTAGGCGATGCATCCGGCGCAGCAAGGTGCCGGCGCTACACTGTGGTCCCATTTCCGTGCGGTGATGCCGGTGTCCCTGCCCCTTCCCCTGCCCGAGGACGTGGCCCGCGCGGCGCGCGATCTCGGCGTCGCCCTTCCCGCCGCCGAACTGCACGGGGCGCTGGCCGGCTGGCTGGCCGGTGGCGGCACCGCGGGACCGGAGTGGCTGTCGAAAGTGCTCGCCGACGACGCCATGCCGGCGGTGCCGGCGGGCAGCGGCCTCGACCGCCTGCGCGAGGCCAGCGAGGCGCAGTTCGAGGATCGCGACTTCGGTTTCGAACTGCTGTTGCCCGGCGCCGATGCCTCGCTCGCGGAGCGCTCTGGCGCGCTGTTCGACTGGTGCCGCGGTTTCCTCGGCGGCTTCGGCCTCGCGTCGGGCGCCAATCCGCCGCTGTCGGACGAGAGCCGCGAGGCGCTCGAGGACATCGCCCGCCTCGCCGGCGCCAGCGCGCAGGACGAAGGCGACGACGAGGACGAGGACGCGCTCGCCGAGATCGAGGAGTTCGTGCGCGTCGCCGCGCTGCTGCTGCACGGCGACTGCGTGCTCGCGCCGCGCCATCGCCAGCAGTTCAACTGACGCGCAAAGGTGCCCCGATGCTGCTCGATCCCGCCCGCAACCGTGCCGCCACGCTGAAGGTGCGCACCGGCATCGATGCGAAGGAATTCGCGCGTCGCCGTCGCCAGCTGATGCGCATGGCCGGCGACGACGCCATCCTGGTGCTGCCGTCGGCGCCCGAGCTCATCCGCAGCCGCGATACCCATTACCCGTACCGGCAGGATTCGGATTTCTGGTACCTCACCGGCTTTGCCGAACCCGAAGCGGTGCTGGTGCTGGTGCCCGGCCGCGCGCACGGCGAGGCGCTGCTGTTCTGCCGCGAGCGCGATCCCGAGCGCGAAGGCTGGGACGGGCCGCGCGCAGGGCCGGAAGGCGCGGTCGAGGCGTTCGGCATGGACGACGCGTATCCGATCGCCGACCTCGACGAGATCCTGCCGGGCCTGCTGGAAGGACGCTCGCGCGTCTACTACCACTTCGGCCGCGATACGGAGTTCGACCTGCAGCTGATCGGCTGGCTCAACCGCGTGCGCGCGCAGGTGCGCCTCGGCGCGCAGCCGCCGCACGAATTCCTCGAACTCGGCCACCTGCTCGACGAACTGCGGCTGTTCAAGTCGAAGGACGAGCTGAAGCTGATGCAGCGCGCCGCCGACATCAGCGTCGCCGCGCACGAGGCGGTGATGCGCGCGACGCGCGCCGGCGTGCCGGAATACGTGCTGCAGGCCGAGCTCGAATACGTGTTCCGCAAGAGCGAGGCGGTGCCGGCGTACGGCAGCATCGTCGGCGCGGGCGCGAATGCGTGCGTGCTGCACTACATCGCGAACAACGCGGTGGCGCAGGAAGGCGAGCTCGTGCTGGTCGATGCCGGCGCCGAATACCGCAGCTACGCCGCCGACATCACCCGCACGTTCCCGGTGAGCGGCCGCTTCAGCAGGGAACAACGCGCACTGCACGACCTCGTCGGCGCCGCGCAGGCCGCCGCGCTTGAACAGGCACGTCCGGGCGTGCCGTACGAGGCCGGCCACCAGGCCGCGGTGGAGACGCTGACCGAAGGCCTGCTGCGCCTCGGCCTGCTCAAGGGCACGCTCGAGCAGAACATCCGCGACGGCCACTACAAGCGTTTCTATCGCCACAAGACCGGGCACTGGCTCGGCCTGGACGTGCATGACGTCGGCGACTACCGCATCGACGGCCAGTCGCGGCTGCTCGAGCCGGGCATGGTGTTCACGATCGAGCCGGGCCTGTACGTCTCGCCCGACGACAAATCGGTGGCGGCGAAGTGGCGCGGCATCGGCATCCGCATCGAGGACGACGTGGCGATCACTGCCGACGGCCACCGCGTGCTGACCGGCAAGCTCGCGCGCAGCGCCGACGAGATCGAAGCGCTGATGTCCGCGCGCTGAAAAAGCGAAGCCCGGTGACCTGCGTCACCGGGCTCTTGTGCAAAATCGATCAGGCGGCCGCGAACGCGTCGCGCGTGAGGTTTTCCGGTTCGCCGTCGGTGCAGACGACATCGTCCTCGATGCGGATGCCGCCGAACGGCCGGAACGCATCGACGCGCGCCCAGTCGACCGCGTCGCCGTGGCCATCCTCGCGCAGCTTCGCGAGCAGCATGTCGATGAAGTACAGGCCGGGCTCGATCGTCACCACCATGCCCGGCTCGAGCACGCGCGTCAGGCGCAGGTACGGATGGCCGGCAGGCTTGTCGATGGTGCCGCCGCCGTCGGTCGCGGCGAAGCCCGCGACTTCGTGCACCTGCAGGCCGATGCCATGGCCGATGCCGTGCGGGAAGAACGCACTGCTCACGCCTGAGGCGACCGCCGCTTCCGCGCTCGTGCGCAGGATGCCGAAGTCGCGCAGCACGCCGGCGAGCGCGAGGTGCGCATCGAGGTGCAGCTGGCGATAGTCGAAACCGGCGCGCACCTGCGCGCACATGCGCTGCTGCGCCGCGTCGACCGCATCGACCAGCGCCTGGAATTCGCTCGCATCGTCGGCCGCATGGGTGCGGGTGATGTCACAGGCGTAACCCGCATGTGCCGCGCCGGCATCGATCAGCAGGCTGCGGCGGTCGGCGGGCGGCCGACGATCGCGATCGGTGTAGTGCAGCACGGCGCCGTGCTCGTTGAGCGCGATGATGTTGCTGTAGGGCAGGTCGTTGGCGTCCTGCATGGCCGCCTGGCAATACACGAGGTGGATGCCGAACTCGCTGGCGCCCGCGCGGAACGCGCGTTCGGCCGCGCGATGCGCGCGCACGCCGATGCGCGTGGCCTCGCGCATCATCGCGATCTCGTACGGCGTCTTGAACGCGCGGTGGTATTCGAGGTAGGCGACCACGGCCGGCGGGTTGTTCGGAACATAGGCAGCGAGCGCGCTCTGCGGCTCGCCGATGATCGCGCTGCGCGCCGGATCGGGCAGGTGCGCGAGCGCTTCGTCCGGCGTGCGGATGACGACGATGTCGAAATGCGATGTCCACGCGCCCGACGGTGTTTCCGGCACGCTGTGCCAGTAGTCGAACGGCTGCAGGTACACGACCTTCGGTCGTCGCCCCGGCGTGTACACCAGCCAGCTGCCGGGATTGCGCGTGAGCGGCAGCCACGCCTTGAACTGGGGATTCACCGCGTACGGATAGTCGCGGTCATCGAAAGCCTGGTAGTGCAGGGTGCCACTGGGAATCACCAGGTGATCAAGACCGCCCCGCGCCAGCGCCGCGTCTGCACGGCTTTGCAACACATTGAGGTGGTCGGCGTATAGCATGGCGGACGTTTGCATCGCTGGGGCCGTGCGTGGGAGAGACGCCGCATTCTGCCGGAAACACCGTGACCCCGGCGGGCACTCCGGAGCCCGAGGAAGGCCTGCCGCTGCTACGCGGGATGCCGGCCTGGGGCTGGGCGCTGGGCGGCCTGCTGCTGGGCCTGCTGGCCACGGCGACGCTGGTATTGCTCGAGCACCATGACGCGTCGACCCAGGCGCGCACGCGCCACGTGCTGATCGCGCGACGAACCGTCAACCAGATCGAGCGCCAGCTCGCGTCGGCCGGCATCGAGCTGCGGGCGATGCAGTCGGCGTATCTCGTCGCGCCGAACATCGACCAGGAGCGATTCCAGGCCATCGTGACCAACCTGCAGGCGCAACGCATGGTGCCCAGCCTGCTCGCGGTCGCGTACGCACCGCGAACCGCCGATGCGGCCGGCAACGCCCACTACGCCTATACCCTGGTGGCGCCGCTCGCGCCCAACCGCAGCCTGCTCGGGCTGGACATCGTCTCGCAACCCGCCAATCACACTGCCCTGGCGCGCGCTCGCGACCTCGGCGCGCCGGTGCTGTCGGCTGCGTTCGGTCTGCGACAGGCCGCGCAAGATCCCCGGGATACGGAGGGCGTGGTTCTGCGCCTGCCGGTGTTCAGCCCCGGCCCGCTCCCGGCGACGCTCGCCGAACGCCGGCAGCGCGAAGTGGGCGCGCTCGCGATGAGCATGCGGTTGCGCCCGCTGCTCATCGATGTCCTGCAACCACCGCTGTTGAGCCAATACCGCGTGCGGGTGGTGGACGTCGACGACGGCGGCCGGGTGCTGTTCGACGAGGGCGCAGCTCCTGGCGGCGCCGAGACGTACGATGGCATCGCCCAATATGGGGGCCGCCACTGGCAGGTGATCCTGCATCCCACCCAGCCGGCCATCGCGCCGATGATCTGGGTGTTCGGCATCGGCGGCGCCCTGGCGAGCGTGCTGTTCGCTTCGCTGCTCTGGTCGATCGCAAGCACGCGCCGGCGCGCAGTCGCGATCGGCTGGCAGATGAGCACGCGTTTCCGCGAAAGCGAGGAGCGGTTCCGCACCCTCAACGAGCTGCTGCCCGCCCTGGTGCTGATGGCGCGCGCGAGCGATGGCGAGATCATCTACGCCAACGAGGCCGCCTGCGCGCGCCTCGGCGCCGACATCACCAAGGGCACGACGCTCGCCGTGTTGTTCGAGGACGAGACGCTGCGCCAGCGCCTCGCCGAGCACGACGGCGAGAATCCCTGGAGCCATGTCGAGGCCGTGCTGGTCTCGCTCAATGGCGACCGCTTCTGGGCCGGCACGTCGGTCTCGCGCGTGCGCGTCGGAACGGGCGACAAATTGCTGATGGTGGCCACCGACATCTCCGAGCAGCGCCAGCTCAGCGAGCTGCTCAGCTACCAGGCCAGCCACGACACGCTGACCGAGCTGTACAACCGGCGCGAGTTCGAGCGGCACCTGCAGCGCGCGCTGTACGCGCTGGGCAAGGACGGCCCGCCCGCGGCGTTGCTCTACCTCGACCTCGACCAGTTCAAGCTGATCAACGACATCTCCGGCCATCTCGCCGGCGACCAGCTGCTGAGCCAGCTTGCGCTGGCGATGGCCGAACAGCTGCGCGGCGGCGACGTCCTCGCGCGCCTGGGCGGCGACGAGTTCGGCATCCTCGCCCACGACACGCGGATCGAGGGCGCGCAGGCGCTCGCCGAACGCCTGCGCGCGCGCGTGGACGGCTTCGTCTACGTATGGCAGCAACGCTCCTATTCGGTCAGCGTGAGCATCGGCGTGGTGCTGCTCGACCGTCCGGGCCTGACCCTGGCCGAGGCGCTGTCGCAGGCGGACGCGGCCTGCTACATCGCCAAGGACCACGGCCGCAACCGCGTGCATTTCTATTCCGAACAGGACGACGAGGCCGCACGCCGGCGCGGCGAGATGGAATGGGCCAACCGGTTGCGCTGGGCGGTCGACGAGGGACGCCTGCTGCTGCATTACCAGGAAGTGGCCCCGCTGCACGGCGGCAGCGGCAAGCCCTACATCGAACTGCTGCTGCGCCTGCGCGACGAGGACGGGCGCGTCGTGTTCCCCGGCGCCTTCATTCCGGCCGCGGAGCGCTACGGCATGATGCCGCAGCTCGACCGCTGGGTGATCGCGCAGGCGCTCTCGCATTTCGATCAATTGCACGCGAGCGGCAGTGCGCCGGGTTGCTGCGCGATCAACCTCGCCGCCTCGACCCTCGAGGACGATGGCCTCGCCGACTACGTGCTCGACCTCATCGCGCGCAACGGCGTCTCGGCCGAACACGTGTGCTTCGAGATCACCGAGACCGAGGCGATGCGCAACGTCGCGCGGGCGATGCGCTTCATCGAGCGCGTGCGGGCCATCGGCTGCAAGGTCGCACTCGACGACTTCGGTGCAGGCATGTCCTCGTTCGGCTACCTCAAGAACCTGCCGGTCGACACCATCAAGATCGACGGCAGCTTCGTGCGCGACATCGAGAGCGATCCGATGAGCCGCTCGATCGTCGAGGCGATCTGCAAGATCGGCCACCAGCGCGGGCTCGACGTCGTCGCCGAATGGGTGGCCGATCCCGGCATCGTGCCGTTGCTGCGCGATCTCGGCGTCGACTACGGCCAGGGCTTCGCGCTGCACCGGCCGGAGCCGGCGTTGTTCCAGCGCGGCGCGTCGGGCGCCTGACGTGCCGCGTCAGACGTACTGGCCGCCGGGCGCGTCGATCCAGTAGCGCAGTTGCTCCACCTGGTCCGGCGGCACGGCGATGAAGCGGAACCCCGTCCATGCCTGCCCCGGGGCGCTCGCGCGGTCGAGCCAGAGCAGGTGCGCGCCGACTTCGAACGCCTGGTCGCGGCCCTTGCCGTCCTGCAGGCGGAAGCGGAACTGGTAGAGCGCATCGTCGACCAGCGGGGCGCTGGCGATCAGCATCATCCCGGTTTCCGAGAGGTTGCCGATGCGGCCGACCACGCTGTCGGTCATGGCGTCGGTGACGAGCACCGTGTCGGATACCTTGCGCCGGCGCGCGCGGCGGAACTCGTCGATCACGCTTTCGCCTCCGGTTCGGCCGGGCGTTCGCCGCGGCCGGCGAAACTGCGCAGGGCGTTGAGGGTGGCCTGCCAGGCGCGGTCGACCAGGCGCCCGCGCTCGGCGGTCACGATGCGTGCCTGGCCGCGGGCCAGCATGCGCGCCACGCCGTCGAGCGACTGCTCGCCGACGCGCTGGCCGCGCTGGTTGACGAACAACGCGTTGTCGGTGACCGGGCTGTACCAGGACAGGCGCCGGCGCACGAGGTCGCCCTGCTGGTTGGTCACGAATTCGATCCACGTGCCGTAGGGCAGCACGCGCAGCTGGTCGTACCGCGCCTGTTCGTCAGGGGTGCGCGGCGGCAGTTCGACCTTGCGCTTGTCGGCGTCCTCGCCGAGGCGCGTGCGCGCCTTGAGGCGGAGCGTCAGTTCGGTGCGGGAGGCCGGATCGTCCTCGTCGTCGTCGAGTGCGCTGGTCAGGCGCCTGGCAATCGCCGTCGCTTCCTCGTGGTGGTACCCGACCTGGGCGAGCGCGGCCTCGATGCGCGGCGCGAGGCCCGGATCGGCGGTGCCGCTGGCGCGGCCGCACATCGCGACGATCTGCTTCGTCATCTCGAGCTGCTGGCGCCATTCGTTCGACTCGGCGCCCTGGCGCAGCAGGGTGAGCGTGAGCACGTCGGCCCAGGCCTGCTGCAGCAGCGCGCGCACGAACTTCGGCAGGCGCTGCTCGCCGACGATGCCGGTGATGGCTTCGGACGCCTGTTGCTTGGCGATCTCCAGTTTTTCCTTGCCGCGCGCCGCCTCGACGTGGCGCCGCTCGGTCATCTCGGCCTTGCGGGCGAGCGACTGCAGCTGCGACTGCAGTTCGCGGTTGCTCGCCTCGAACACCGCCGCGTCGCCGTCGTAGTTCTGCACGACCTGCTGCACCGCACGCTGCAGCGGCTGCAGCAGTTGCGGGTCGACGTCGTCCTGGTCGAGCCAGCGCGCGCCGGACTCGGCGACCGCGTTGAGCAGCTCGCGCGCGGGATGCTCGTTGCGCACGAAGAACGCGCGGTCCTGCAGCGCGACACGCAGCAGCGGCAGCTGCAGGTCGCGCAGCAGCGTCGAGGCCTGCGACTCGGGTCGTACCTCGCGCTCGATCTGGCCGTACAGCATGCCGAGCAGTTCGAAGGTATCGCTGTCCTCGCGCGACAGGCTGGCGCCACGGCCGCGCTGCTGGCGCACCTGCGCGAGCAGGGCCTGCTTGATGTCGAGCAGGCTGCGCGTCGTCGCGGGACTCGCGCCTTCGCGCAGCCGTCCGAGCGCGCCGACGACATCGGGCGTGTGCAACTGCTCTCGCGTGCCGGCCGCGGGCTCGGGGCGCAGCTTGCCGATCAGTTCGCGGCGTCCGGACAGCAACTGGCGCAACAGGTCGAACGCCGCCGCCTCGTCGACGCGGCTGGTGGCGCCGCTGCTTTCGCCCAGCCAGCCGGTGTGCGGGCGCTGTGCATCGCCGCTCTCGCGGGTCGGTGGACGCCGCCGGCTCGACTTCGTGCCCGGCGCGGCGGCTTCCGCCGCGGCCGCCGCCCCCGGCGCCGGGCGGATGCGCAGCGGGACGTAGGTCAGGCTGGGCAGGATCCCGTCGGCGGCGAGCGAGAGGTTGAGCATCTCCACCAGCGGCGCGTACTGCGTCATCACCCGGCGATCGAAGATGCGGTAGAGCAGCAGTCGCGCGTCCAATGACAGCTGTAGCGCATGCGCGGCGTCGCGCATGATCGCGCACAGCGCCTTCGGCCCGAGCGGCAAGCGGTCGGCATCGAAGGCCGGTGCGCCGGCCAGCACGCCGAAGCGCTGGCCGAGGAGGTGGATCGTCAGGCTCGCGCGCGATTCCTGGCGCACGGCCATGTCCTGCAGCACGGTCTCCTCGTCGAGCTCGCGGTCGTCGAGCAGGCTCAGGTGCTGCGCCTGCAGCTGCAGCGGTGCGCTGGGCGCGGCCACGGAGGGGGCGCTGGGCACGATGCCCTGCGTGCGACCCATGCGCGCGAGGTTCGCCTCGAGTCCCGCCATGAAGCGCGGCACCAGGTCGGCGCGGGTCAGGCGCAGGGTGCGCAGGGTCTGCAGGTGGACCGACTCGGCGCCCGGATTGCGGGCATGGTCGGCCAGGCGGAAGAGCTGCTGCTCGAACTCCGCCAGCATGGTGGTGAGATGGCGCTCCAGCTCATCGGAGACCGTGCTGAGCAGATGCTCCAGCACCTTGCGGACCCGGCGCGGCAGGACCGCGGTGGCCAGGGTCTGCGTTGTCGTCGATTCGGGAGCGGTGGGTGGCAAGGACATCCGGTCGCCCGATGTGACCCAATTCGCTAATTAGCACGTCGGAGCCGTGCTAGGCCAGCGTTTGCAGTTCCGCGGGCCACGCGACCGACGCGCCGGGTTCGCTGAGCGACTCAGTCGGTCAGGAACAGACCGATCGCGTCATTGGCGAAGCGCCGCCCGAGTTCGGTCGGCACCACCCGTTCGCCGTCGCGCGCCAGCCAGCCACGCGCCTGCGCCGTCTCCAACTGCGGGGCGATGGTCGCACGCGGCCTTCCGGTGCGCGCCTCGAACGCGGGCAGCGCAAAGCCGGCGTTCAGGCGCAGTGCGTTGAGCATGTATTCGAACGCACGCCGCTCCTCGGCGATGGCATCGTCGCCCCCGATCGCGGCCGGAGTACCCGCGTGCGCGAGGAAATCGGTCGGATGCTTGTGCTTCCAGCGGCGCAGCACCGTCGGCGTGGCGTCGCCGCGCCAGCCTGCCGGCAGGGTGAGCTTGCCGTGGGCGCCGGCGCCGATGCCGAGGTAATCGCCGAATTCCCAGTAGTTGAGGTTGTGCTGGCACTGGCGGCCGGGCTGCGCGTAGGCGGACACCTCGTATTGCGCGTAGCCGGCGTCGGCGAGCAGCGCCTGGCAGTGCTCCTGCATGTCCCACGCGCCGTCCTCGTCCGGAATGCCGGCGGGCGGACGCGCGGCGAACAGCGTGTTCGGTTCGAGCGTCAGCTGGTAATGCGAGAGGTGGGTCGGCTGCAGCGCGAGCGCGCGCTCGATGTCGCGTTCGGCCATCGCCGGCGTCTGTTCGGGCAGCGCGTACATCAGGTCGAGGTTGATGTTGTCGAAGCCTGCGTCCTGCGCGAGCTTCACCGCAGCCTCGGCCTCGCCGCTGTCGTGGATGCGGCCGAGCCGCTGCAGGCAGCCGTCGTCGAAGCTCTGGATGCCGAAGCTGAGGCGGTTCACGCCGGCGGCGCGGTAGCCTTCGAAACGCCCATGCTCGGCGGTGCCTGGATTGGTCTCCAGCGTGATCTCGACGCCGGGCGCGAAGCGCAGCCGCGCGGCTGCGCGTTGCAGGAAGGCGTCGACCGCGTCCGGCGGAAACAGCGACGGCGTGCCGCCGCCGAAGAACACCGTGTGCACCGTGCGCCCCCAGACGAGCGGCAGGTCGTGCTCGAGGTCGGCGACGAGCGCCTCCACGTACGCATCGAACGGCAGTGCGCCGCGCTGCGCGTGCGAGTTGAAGTCGCAGTACGGGCATTTGCGCACGCACCAGGGCATGTGCACGTACAGCGACAGGGGCGGCAGGCTGAGCATCCGCGAATTTTACGGGGCACGGGGGCGTGAACCCTGAACCGCGCGGCGGCGTGCGGCGCGCTAGAGCTCGGAAAGGCGCTGCCGCAGCATGGCCAGCGCACGGCCGCGGTGGGAGATGCGGTTCTTCAGCGCGGGATCGAGCTCGGCGGCGCTGGCGCCGTGTTCCGGATCGAAAAACACCGGGTCGTAGCCGAAGCCGCGCCCGCCCTGCGGCGCCCACAGGATGCGGCCGGACCAGCGGCCTTCCGCGATGATCGGCTGCGGATCTTCCGCATGCCGCAGCAGCACGACCACGGCGTGGAAGTGCGCCGTGCGCTCCGCATCCGCGACGTCCGCGAGCGCGTCGAGCAGCTTGGCGATGTTGGCCTGCGCATCGCCGTGCGCGCCGGCGTAGCGCGCCGAATACAGGCCCGGCGCGCCGCCGAGCGCGTCCACGCACAGGCCGGAATCGTCGGCGAGCGCCGGCAGGCCGGTGGCGCGCGCGGCGTGGCGTGCCTTCAGCAGCGCGTTCTCGACGAAGGTGAGGCCGATCTCGGCGATGTCCTCGACGCCGAATTCCGATTGCGCATGCAGGTCGAACCCATCCCCGCCCAGCAGTGCGCGCAGCTCCGCCAGCTTGCCGGCGTTGCCGCTGGCGAGCACGAGGCGGCGTGGCGCGCTCATGCCGACAGCGCCTGCTCCTGCAGGTCGAACAGCGTGCGGCAGCCGCCTTCGGCGAGCAGCAGCAGCGCATCGAGTTCCTCGCGGCGGAACGCGTGGCCTTCGGCGGTGCCCTGCACCTCGATGAAGCCACCGCCATCGTTCATCACGACGTTCATGTCGGTGTCGCACCCGCTGTCCTCGGCGTAATCGAGGTCGAGCACCGGCACGCCGCGGACGATGCCGACCGACACCGCGGCGACCGCGCCGACGATCGGGCTGCGCCCGCCCTTCAACGGCGCGATCTCGCGCCGCGCCTGCAGCCAGCGCACGGCATCGACGAGGGCGACGTAGGCGCCGGTGATCGCGGCGGTGCGCGTGCCGCCATCGGCCTGCAGCACGTCGCAGTCGAGCGTGATCGTGCGTTCGCCGAGCGCGGCGCGGTCGACGCAGGCGCGCAGCGCGCGGCCGATCAGGCGCTGGATCTCCAGCGTGCGACCGCCCTGCTTGCCACGTGCGGCCTCGCGGTCGCTGCGCGTGTGGGTGGCGCGCGGCAACATCCCGTATTCCGCCGTGACCCAGCCTTCGCCCTTGCCGCGCAGGAACGGTGGCACCTTGTTCTCGATGCTGGCGGTGCACAGCACGCGGGTATCGCCGAAGGCGACCAGCACCGAGCCCTCGGCGTGGCGGGTGTAGCCGCGCGTGAGCGTGACCGGGCGCAGTTCCGTGGGCAGGCGGCCGCTGGGGCGGAGCGGAGTGGTCATGGCGTGCGTCCGGCAAGCGGCGTGGGGCGGGCAGTGTAGGGGATGGGCGCGAGTCGCGAGCCTGGCCGTTGCGGGCTCGTGCGCCGGGCGGCCGGGGGCGGATGGCATACTGCCGCCCCCTTCGAGGAGGCCCCGCATGATTCGCAGCATGACCGCCTTTGCCTCCGGCGAGCGCGCCACCGCGTGGGGCACGCTCGGCTGCGAGCTGCGTGCGGTCAACCACCGCTTCCTCGAGGTCGGCGTGCGCCTGCCGGAAGAGTTGCGCGCGCTGGAACCGGCGTTGCGCGAACGCATCGCCACGCGCGTCGCACGCGGCAAGCTCGACCTCACGCTGCGCCTGCGCGCGCCCGAAAGCGGCGACGCGCTGCAGCTCGATCCCGTCCGCGTCGATGCGCTCGCCGCGCTCGCGCAGGCGCTGCACGCGCGCTTTCCGAACCTGCAGGTTGGCCTGACCGACCTGCTGGCGTTCCCCGGCGTGGTGCAGGGCGAGGGCGTCGACACGGCCGCCCTGCAGTCCGAAGCACTGGCGCTGCTCGACACGGTGCTGGCCGCGTTCGTCGCCGCGCGCGAGCGCGAGGGCGCCGCGCTCGCCGCCGGCATCCGCGAACGCGTCGATGCAATCGCCGCGATCGCCGCCGACGTGCGCGTGCTCGTGCCGGTGATCCGCGCGGGCCAGCGGCAGAAGCTCGAGGCGCGCCTCGCCGACCTCGCCCAGCCGGCCGATCCGGGCCGGACGGAGCAGGAGCTCGTGCTGTGGCTGCAGAAGCTCGACGTCGACGAGGAACTCGACCGGCTCGACAGCCACGTCGCCGAACTGCGGCGCGTGCTC
>Ga0207644_10002042_pt1 | contig 13071 bp, 7 predicted proteins | sample KBSS73metaG_FD_184326 | JGI IMG/M metagenome (GOLD analysis project Ga0207644, IMG submission 184326) | Switchgrass rhizosphere microbial communities from Kellogg Biological Station, Michigan, USA - KBS S7-3 metaG (SPAdes) (version 2) | ecosystem: Host-associated > Plants > Roots > Rhizosphere >... | reverse complement strand
CCACGCGATCAGCGAAATCGCCGGAAAGAGCCCCCAGTAGCCGTGCGGGGCGAACGGCGTGAGGTTCGCGGGCGATCCGGCGAAGAAGAACGCGACCGACAGGACGATCAGCGGAAGCACCTTCACGATCGTCGTGAAGACCTGGACGGCTCCCGACGCCCGCACCCCGATGATGTTGACGAGGGTCAGCAGCCAGAGGAACACCAGGCCGAGTCCGAACGCGTTGAGGGGGTTCGCGAACGCGGGAAAGAAGACCTGGAAATAGGCCACGAACGCCGTCACGAAGGCCGCGTTGCCGATGACCGCCGAGATCCAGTAGAGGAATGCGGTGATGAAGCCGGCCAGGTCGCCGAAGGCGCGCTGCGCGTACACCTGAAGTCCGCCCGTGACAGGCAGGGCCACCGCGAGATCGGCGTAGACGGACGTCAACGACAGGAAGCAGAAGGCGACCACGACCCAGGCGATGAGCGAAGCGGGACCAGCGACCTCGGCGAGCGAGGCGGGCATGACGTAGATCCCCGACCCGATGACGTTCCCCGCGACCAGCGCGGTCGTCGCGATCGGCCCCAGGCCCCGGACGAGGCCCGAGCGGCTTCCGCTCTCGGCGGCAGCGCTCATTTCTTGCCGGTCTTGCCGGCGCTCCGGCCGCGGGACGCCTTGCGGGTCGGGGTGCGGGAGTCACGGGAGAATGTACGGAGCTCCTGGGAGTGGGGCGGGGTGAACGCCGTGCGGGCGGTCCCCTTCCTGCCGTAGCGCAGGAGCACTTCGATGGCCTTCTCCGCGTCCTCCTCGGAAAGAGCATCCGCCTCGGCCTGGACATCGGCCGGCACCCACTGGGGGAACTCGCTGCGCCGCATGCGATGGGAGCCGGACGGCTGGTGCTCGTTCCACACCCGGGCGAGCGGCCCCTTCAAGAACCGGTCCGCGAGCTTCACGAGGGCGGGCCACAGGCGCCTGTGGACGTAGGTGACCTTGCCGTCGATCAGCTTGCACACGAGCACGTCTTCGCACGAGCCGATGGCCTCCGTGGCCGCGAAGATCTCGTTTCCCTTGGGATGTCCCCACCAGCTCCCCCGGATGGGGCCTCCGCCGATGGCCTCGGCGAGGCTCGGCACCGGACCGCGCGCCGCCTCGAGAACGACCCCGTGCTGCTCGACGAACGCCAGGGCCTCCTTCGGGGTCACGTCATCTCCTCCCAGCGGATGACGAGCCGGAACGCGCCGGGACGCGCGCCTCCGTCTCCATTCCATCGCTAGTGTAGCAATGCTCATGGCCGGGAGCGTTCCTGTCCCCTCATGCAGCGGTGGCCACGCGAGAGGGACCTTGCGCAAGCGGCACCCGCCGCTTTCTCGTATGATCTCGACGAGATGAGCCTCCGGCGCTTCATCGATCGCGCCTGCGCGGCGCGCGGCACGTCCCCGTTCGTCTGGTTCCGCGGGCGCACGTGGACCTACGACGATCTCGCCGCGATCACCGACGGCGCGGCCGCCGAGATGCGCGCGCTCGGGATCGTCCCGGGCGACCGCGTCGCCATGCTCATGCCGAACGGGCCGGAGCACCTCTTCGCGTGGCTCGCCGCCGCGAAGCTGGGCGCGATCGCCTGCCCGATCCATCCGGAGCTCTCGCCTCCCGAGGTCGCCGCCGCGCTCCAGCTCCTCGAGCCCGCTGCGCTCCTCTTCGATTGGTCTCTGTCGGCCACCCTGACCGCGTCGCCGCGCGCGTTCGGCTCGACCCGCATCCTGATCGATTCAGGAGAGCGTCCGGCCGCTCTCGCGAACGATGCACCGCCCGGGACGGGCACGCCACGCGCCCCCGGGCGCGCGCACCTGGGGGACCTCCTGGCCTCGCGCCGCGCCCTGGCGGACGTTCCCGAGCCCGCGCCGGACGCCGTCGTCGAGATCCTCACGACGTCGGGGACGACGGGGAAGCCCAAGGCGGTGATGATCCCGCACCGGATGGCCGTCCTCACGGGCGAAGCGTTCGCGAGCTGGCTCGGCCTCGGCGCGGACGACCGCCTCTTCACCTGCCTTCCCCTCTCCCACATCAACGCGCGCGCCTACTCGGCCCTCGGGGCCATCGCCGCGGGCGCCTCGCTCGCCCTCGAGGAGCGGTTCTCCGCGTCGCGCTTCTGGGGATGGCTCGCCTGGAGCGGCGCCACCCAGTTCAACGCGATCGGCGCCATGCTCAAGATCCTGCTTGCGCGACCGGAGGCGCCCGAGGACCGCGCGCACGGCGCGCGCCTCGCCTACGGCGCCCTCGCCCTAGGGGAAGAAGCGCACCGCCGCTTCGAGGAGCGCTTCGGCCTGCACCTCGTCATCGGCTACGGCCTCACCGAGAGCACGTTCGGCTTCATCCACCCGCTCTCGGGGCCGCGCAATTTCGACAGCATGGGCCTGCCCCGGCGCCATCCGGATCCCACGATCCCGGCCGACGTGCGGCTCGTTGTGGAGGAGGACGACCGCACAGGCACGCCCCGGGCGCCGAGCGACGCGGCCTCCGGGGATTCTCGCGAGGCGGCCCCGGGGGAGGCCGGCGAGATCCAACTGCGCAACCCCGCGACCTTCTCCGGATACTGGCGCGACGAAGAAGCCACGCGCGCCGCCTTCGCGGACGGCTGGCTGCGCACGGGAGACCTCGCGCGGCGCGATACCGACGGCAGCTACGTCTTCGCCGGACGCCTCAAGCAGATGATCCGCCGCCGCGGCGAGAACCTCACGCCCGCCGAGGTCGAAGCCGCGATCGAATCGCATCCCGCCGTCCTCGAGGTGGCCGTCATCGGCGTCCCCTCCCCGCTCGGCGAGGACGACGTCCGCGCGTACGTCGTGCTTCACCGCGGCGCGTCGGCGTCCCCCGAGGATCTCGCCGCCCACTGCGCTTCCCGCCTCGCCCCCTTCAAGGTCCCGAGCCAGTGGCGCTTCCTCGACCGCCTCCCCCGCACCCCCACGGCGCGGATCGCGTACCACCTCCTGGACGCGTCTCTGAAACGCGCCTAAGCCTTCTTCGGACCCCTTTCGAACAACAGGTTATTGATGATGTAGGGGACGATGCTGAAGGCGAACAAACACAACCAGAGGGGGCGAGAGATACGATTCAACATCAGCAACCCTAGGGCCGTCAGATTGATACCGAGCCCAAGACAGATCGCTACCACTCTCGATAGCGGCGGTCTTCTCGTCACCCGCGTCTCCTCCTCCGCTCTCGTCCCATCGTTCACCATGGGCGGTCGGACATCCTATGCACTCGCCAGCACGTCCTCGACGACGTCGAGGCCCGCGGCGAGGTCGCTGTCCGCAATGCACAGCGGCGGGGCGATGAAGAGGTAGTTCCACCTCGTCGTGATCCGCACGCCGCGGTCCATCGCGGCCTTCGCGATCTTCTTCATCGGCGCCTGCGTGTCCGCCGCCCCGTTCCACGGGACGTACGGCTCGCGCGTCGCGCGGTCCTTGACCAGGTCCAGGACGCCGTAGAGGCCGATCGAGCGGATGTCGCCGACGATCGCATGCTTCGCCGCGATCTCCTCGATGCGCTTCTGGAGGTACGGTCCGAGCGTCGCGGCGCGCGCGACGAGGCCGTCCTCGGTGATCGCCGCGAGCGTGCCGAGCCCGGCGGCGAGCGAGATCGGATGCGCGGCGTGGGTGAGCCCCGTCGCGAGGACGTGTTCGTCGAACCAGCGGGCGATCTTCTCCGAGACGGCGACGGCGCCGAGGGGTGCGTGGCCGGAGGTGATCGCCTTGCCCATCGTGAGGATGTCGGGCGCTGTGCCCCAGTGCTCGAAGGCGAACCAGCGCCCCGTGCGGCCGAATCCCGTGAGGACCTCGTCGAAGATCAGCAGGATCCCGTACTTGTCGCAGATCGCGCGCAGACCGGGCAGGTACTCGGGGGGCGGCACGAACGCGCCGTTGGTCCCGGGGACGACCTCGACGAGGACGGCCGCGATGGATTCCGGCCCTTCGTAGCGGATGACCTCCTCGACGTGGTCGATGCAGGGGCGGCGGCAGACGTCCGGCGTCCATCCGAAGGGGCAGCGGTAGCAGAAGGGATCGAGGACGCGCACGACGCCGGGCATCCCCGGCTCGAAGGGATGGCGCCGGGGATCGCCCGTGGCGGCGAGGGCGCCGAGCGTCGCGCCGTGATAGCTGCGGTAGCGCGTGACGATCTTCGGGCGTCCGGTCGCGAGCCGCGCGATCTTGATCGCGTGCTCGTTCGCGTCGGCGCCGCCGAGCGTAAACAGGAACTTGTCGAGCCCCGCGGGGACGACCGCGGCGAGCGCCTCCGCGTAGCGCGCGCGGATCTCCGTCGCCATCCCCGGTGAGGCCGCCGCGAGCACGGACGCCTGCCGGCGGATCGCCTCGACGATGCGCGGATGCCCGAGCCCGGCGGAGGCGCTGAAATCGAGCGAGGCGAGGTCGAGGATCCGCCGGCCCGAGGCGTCGATGAGGTGCGCGCCTTCGCCGCGCGCGATCGGGAGCGGATCGAGCCCGCCCTGCTGCGACCAAGTGAAGAGCGTGTGCTCGAGGCTCAGGCGGACGATGTCAGACGGATCCAGGCCGGGCTCCCTTCGCGCGCATGCGCCGCGATCGCGCCGTCATCGAGCGCCGCTACCGGACGATCGTCCGGCTCTGCTCCCTGAGGAACTGCGCGACGTAGTAGGGGCCGCAGCCGCCCTTGCCCGTCGAGCCCGACGCCTTCCATCCGCAGAAGGATTGAACGCCCGGCCAGGCGCCCGTGGTGGCGCCGGTGCGGCGGTTCGCGTACGTCACCCCCGCTTCGATGCCGTCGAAGAAGCGCGTCAGCTCGTCCTCGTCCTCGCTGAAGATCCCGGCCGTGAGGCCGTACTCCGTGTCATTGGCGCGCGCGATCGCCTCGTCGAGCGAGCCGACCGGCGCCGCGCACAGCAGGGGCGTGAAGAGCTCCTCGCGCCAGAGCCGGTGATCGTCCGGGAGCCGGTCGACGATGACCGGCGCGACGAAGTGGCCGCGCGCGAAGCGCTCGTCCGCAGGGATCTTCCCTTCGAAGACGATCCTCCCGTCGCGGCGGGCCTCGTCCACGGCGCGGGCGTGGGTCGCCGCGGCCTTCCCCGAGATGAGCGGGCCCATGTAGGTCCCCCGCTCGAGAGGATCGCCGATCGCAAGGGCCGACGCCGCGGCGCGCAGCGCGTCGAGGAAATCCGAGTAGATCGGCTGCTCGACGAAGACGCGCGAGCAGGCGCTGCACTTCTGCCCGCCGTACCCGAACGCCGATCGCGCGACGCCCTGCGCGGCCTTCTCGATGCCGGCGCGGCGCGTGACGATCGCGGGGTTCTTGCCGCCCATCTCGACGATCACGGGCTTCGGGTAGGACGCCCCGAACCGCTTGTGGAGGTCCAGGCCGACCGCCTTGGACCCCGTGAAGACGATGCCGTCGAAGCGCGGGTCGAGGAACGCTCCCGCCAGCTCGCCTCCGCTCCCCGTGACGAACTGCAGCGCTCCCGCGGGGACGCCCGCTTCCGTAAGGATCTCGTAGAGCCGCAGGCCCGTCAGCGGCGCCTCGGACGAGGGCTTGAGGACGACCGTGTTGCCCGCGACGAGCGCCCCTCCCGCCATGCCGGCGGCGAGGGCCATCGGGAAGTTGAACGGGCTCACGACCGCGAAGACGCCGTACGGGCGCAGCACCGAGCGGGTCTCCTCGCCGGGCAGGATCCGCCCCATGCGCCGGTCGTAGCCGTCGGCCTCCTCGATCTGGGCGCAGTAGTAGCGCAGCAGGTCCGCGGACTCCTCCGCGTCGCCCATCGCCTCGAGCCGGTTCTTGCCGACCTCGATCGTCATGAGCGCGGCGAGCTCGGCGCGCCGCGCGGAGATCGTCTCGGCCGCCGCGCGCAGGATCGCCACGCGCTCGCGCCACGGGCGGCGGCTCCACGCCGGGAAGGCCGCCTTCGCGCCGTCGATCGCGCGCGCGACGTCCCCCGCACCGGCGCGCGGGAACCGTCCCACGACGAGCGCGGTGTCGGTCGGCGAGACGTCGTCGAAGGGGGAGCGTCCGTAGCCCACGGGAATCCCGTCGATGAAGTTGGGATGCGTCTCGCCGAGCTCCGTGCGGACGACCCGCGCCGCTTCCTCGAACGCGGCGTTCGCCTCCTCGTTCGAGGCCAGCGTGACGTACGTGACCTTGGCGGGAGGGTCACCCATGAGAAGAGCGTAGCACGGAGACCAGGCGCGATTCCGCCGGTATTTCGGTGGGCGACGTCATCGGCGAGATGTCGGCGTCTTCGCCCCCTCGACCCACGCGCGCGACAGCGCGGCGCCCCCGCGGGACCCGTGCGATCATGCGCCGATGAAGTCACCGACGAACTCCCGGGCCGTTTCCGCCGCCGTTTCCGCACCCGTTTCCGCAGCCGTTTCCGCAGCCGGTTCTGTTCCTGCCTGCATTCCCGCCGCCGCGCTTCTGGCTCTCGCTCTCGCCCTTACCACGGTCTCCGCCCCCGCCGCCGGCGCCTCGGCCTCCTCGCCCGTCGCACCGCGCGGCATGGTCCCCGAGGACGTCATGCGCCTCAAGGTCATCAGCGCCCTCGAGGTGGCCCCCGACGCGAGCCGCCTCGTGTACGCGATCGAGGTCTCCGATCGCGCGCGCAAAGGGTATGCGCACACGCTCTACGAGATGGACCCGGCCGGCGGCGAGCCTCGCCCGCTCACCGACCCGGAGGACGACTGTCATACACCGCGATTCTCGCCGGACGGGCGCAGCCTGGCGTACGTCTGCGCCGTCGCGAAGAGCAAGAAGAAGGAGGACGCGGAGGCCCAGGTCTACGTAGCCAAGGTGGGGAGCCGGGGCGGGCGGCGCGTGACGCGTCTCGCGGAAGGTGTCGAGGATTTCGCGTGGTCGCCGGACGGACGCAGCCTGGTGGTCGTTCGGGAGGACCCGCCTCAGAAGCGAGCCTCGACAGCCGGCAAGCGGGCGCCGTCGGAAGCCTCCGGCAAGGAGGCCGGCGCCGACGACGACACGCCCGATCCGATCGTGGTCACGCGCTCGCAGATCCAGTCGGACGGCGAGGGATTCCTCGGGCCCCGGCACAACCATCTCTGGATCGTCCCTCTCGACGGGAAAGAGCCGCGACGGATCACCGGCGGAGCCTACGACGACTCCGCGCCCGCCTGGTCCCCCGACGGGACGTGGATCGCGTTCGTCTCGAACCGCGAGAGCGATCCCGACAAGAGCGACAACACGGACATCTTTGCGGTCCATCCCGACGGCGCGGGACTTCGGACGCTCGCCGCGAACCCCGGCCCGGACAACACGCCGGTCTGGTCCCACAAGGGGGACCGGCTCGCGTTCCTCGGCCAGCTCCGTCCGAACGACTACTACCAGATCACGCGGCTGATGGTCGTGGACGCCGCGGGCGGAACCCCGCGGGACCTCACCGGCGCGCGCGATGCCTGGATCTCCGCCGACGCGCTGCTCGAGAGCTCCAGCTCGTTCCAGCCGGCGCAGTGGTCCCCCGACGACAGGACGCTCTACACCACCCTCGACCGGCGCGGCGCGAACGTCCTCGTCTCCGTGCCGAGCGCGGGGGGCGATGTCGAGGATCTCATGAGCGGGGAGTACCTGATCGGCCAGGTGCGCTTCGCGACCGTGTGCCGCGACTATCCCGCGTGCCGGCTCTGGTCGGGCGAGAGCCGCCTCTACCTCACCGTGACCGACCCGACCCACCTTCCGGAGATCCACACGGCGCGGCTCGACGGCACGGTCCTGAAGCGCCTCAGCCACATCAACGACGCCTTCCTGTCCGGGCTCAAGCTGTCGTCACCCCGGAAGATCCTCGCGCGCAGCTCGGGGGACACCGAAGTGGAGTCCTGGCTCTACCCCCCCCTCGACATGAACCCCTCCCGCCGCTACCCGTTGATCGTCTACCTGCACGGCGGCCCCCAGGGCTTCGACGGGGACTGGTTCGACACCGGCCTCGAGAACCAGATCTTCCCCGCCGCCGGCTACGCCGTCCTGCGCGTGAACTACCGCGGCAGCACCTCCTACGGCCAGGCTTTCTGCCGCTCGCTCTGGGGGGACTGGCACTGGCGCGAGCACGACGACATCATGGCCTCCGTCGACGAAGCGCTGAAGCAGCCGTGGATCGACAAGACCCGGCTCGGGATCGGCGGCTGGTCGTATGGCGGCATCATGACGGTCTGGGTCGCCGGCCACACGGACCGCTTCAAGGTCGGCGTCCCCGAGCGCTTCGTGATCGACTACACGTCCTGCTTCGGCGAGGACCAGTGGTTCGCGCAGTATCTGGAGGAGTACGGCAGCCCGCTCGAGCACGCCGACGCCTACCGGCGCTCCTCGCCCGGCACCTACGTCCCGCGCATCAAGACGCCGCTCTATTTGATCTCGGACGAAAAGGACGGCAACTGCCCGCTCCCGCAGGCCATGCAGCTCTACCAGCGCCTGAAGCTCCTGGGCGTGCCGACCGAGCTGGTGGTCTATCCGCGAGAGCCCCACGTCATGGCGGAGCCGGACCATCTCGTGGACCGGCTCCGGAGGCTCCTCGGCTGGTTCGGCGCCGCCCTCAAGTAGCGTTCGGCTCGCCTTCGGCTCGCTCACACGAGCGCGTTCGACTCGCCTTCCTCGCTCACGTGACCGTGTTCGACCCGCCTCGGCTCGCTCACGCGAGCGGGTCGGGCCCCGCTCGAGCGTTAGAACGACAGGCGCGCCCCGAAGCGGATGTTGCGCGGCGTGTTGGCCTCGCTGATCTCCCCGAAGTTCTCGCCGTCCCGGGCCTGCGCCTCGGTCGCACGCCCCTGGTTGTTGAGGTTGAACACGTCCACGATCACGCCGAGCTTGAGCGCGTCGCTGAACCCATGGCTCCATTCGGCCCGCACGTCCACCTCGTTGCGCGAGGGGAGGCGGTGGCTCCCGCGCGGCTCGGCGAAGTAGCGCACCAGCCCCTGCGGGAACTCGTGGCATTCGGGCGCCGTGCCGGGGTTGGCGTCCTCGTTGGTGAGAAGGCACGTGGTCCGGCGCGTGTAGGTATCCCCCGAGTGAATGGTCCAGTTTCCGGAGAACGTGAGACCCAGACTCGGGACGATGTAGGTTCCCTGGATCTTGAGCTGGTGCTTCTGGTCGTGCGTGAGCTTGCCCTGCGAGTTGACGAGGGAGTTGGGGGTGTCGAGGAAGGGACTTGGCCCGCCGTTGGCGCCGCCGCTGTCGCTCGCCGTGTCGAAGTCCACGTTGTCGATGTTCCCGCGGGCCTTGGAGAATACGTAGGAAGCGAGAAGCTGCCAGTTTTTCGTGAGGCGCTTGGTGCCCGTGATGATGATTCCCTTGTAGGTCCTCTCGAGCCCCGAGGGATTGGTGATGATGAGCGTGTCCGTGTCCGAGTTCAGATAGTCGTAGAGCGTCACCCTCTGTCCGGTCGACACGAAGTTCCCGGTCACGGGGTCCGTGATCCCGACGTGTCCCGAGATCGGCACGAACTGTCCGTCGCGGCTGACGCTTTCGAGGAAGTCCTCGTTCTTGCGGTAGACGAGCGTCGTGGACAGCGTGAACCCTGGGAAGAGCTCGCTGTCCACCCCCAGGATGTACTCGTCGAGATAGGGCTGCTTGAGGTGGGAGTCGAGCACGTACTGCCGCGGACGGGTCGGGAAGCTGTCGACGAACCCGCTCTCCCATAACCGCCGGACTGTGAGCGGCTTGTACGCATCGGGGTCGACGAAGTAGTAGTAATCCCCTTTCAGACCCTCGAAATAGCGGCCGTAGTGGCCCTTCAGGAGGGCCTTGCCGTCGTTCATCATGTCCCATGCGAAGCCGATCCGGGGCGCCACGGGGTTCGTGTTGAAGACCAGGTCGTCGGGCTTCACGTAGCCCCGGTTCATGTCGAGCCGCACGCCCGGGTTGATCGTGAACGAGGGCGTGATCTGCCACGAGTCCTGCGCGTACAGCGAGAGGCGCTCGTTCTTGGCGTGGACGTCGTAGCCGCCGCCATAGTACGCGGCCGTGTAGATATCCGGGTCATTCTCGGGAGGTGAGCCCGGAATGGACGGGTCGTCGCCGCCGTAGTTGTCGTAGAACTTGACGCCGGTCGGATAGCCGTACCGGTTGCGCACCGTGGAACGCTCGATCTCCATCCCGAACTTGAAGTCGTGGTCCCCCTTGATGAAGTCCGACGCGTGCTGCGAGACCGACGCAACGAGCTGATTGCGGGTCCTGTCCGCCAGGAAGAAATAGGTCGAGTTCTGCGAGTAGATCCCGGTGTTCCCGTCGTAGTGGCCGGCGAGGTCGTACCCCGATGTCGGGTCGAGGTAGTAGTAACCGTCATAGCCGCCGAAGCCGATTTTCAGGATCGTGTTCGCCGAAAGGACCGACTTCCAGGAGAAGTTCCAGACCCATTCCGGCGCGGTCTCCTTGACCGTCGCCTCGAGCGGCGTGAACGCGTCGCCGCCGCGGCCGGTGATGTCGTAGCGGTCCCACTCCAGCCATCCCTCGAACTGGCTGTTCGGCGTGACCTGCCAGGTCATCTTGCCGAAGCCGCGTGGGGACTTCTCGCTGCGGTCGGGTCCGCCGTTGTTGGTCGTCGTCTCGAAGTACTGGCCGGAGAGGAAGAACCAGAGCTTGTCCTTGACGATGGGGCCGCCGAACTGCGCGGTCGTGTCGACGAATTTCCTGACCGTCGGGTTGACGCCCTCGGTCGCGCTGTTGCTCGACGTGAGGCTGTCGTTGCTGAAGTAGCCGTCCACGAGCCCGCTGAAGACGTTGCTCCCCGACTTCGTCTCGCTGTTGAAGACGACGCCCGTGAACCCGCCGTATTCGGCGGGCGCGCCGAGCCCGACGAGCTGCACTTCGTCGATGATGTTGTAGTTGACGAACGACCATGCCGAGCCGCCCTCGGGGTCCGACGTATCGACACCGTCGATCTGCCAGGCGTTCGCGGAGGAGCCCCCGCCCCCGTAGGCCGAGTCGAGGTTGATCCCGGGGGCTAGGTTGAGCGTGTCCGGCTGGAAGCGACCAGTCGGGATGTTCTCCAGGTATTCCTTCGGTAGGGTCGTCGGGGCCGCAGAGCTCGTCTTGTCGATCGCGGAGGCCTCACCCACGACCGTGACGGTCTCGTCGCCGGTCGAGGGGTAGAGATTGATCGGAACGTCGATCGTCTGCCCGAGCGGCAGGCGGACCTCCTCGCGCCGCACCTTCTTGAATCCCCCCAGCGAGACCGTGATCGTGTACGTGCCCGACGCGATCTCGGGGAAACGGAAGCGGCCGTTGGCGTCCGTCTTGGTGGCGCGCACGCCGCCGATGAGGGACGGGCTCTCGATCTCGACCGTGGCCCCCGGAAGCGCGGCTCCCTTGTCGTCGAGGACCTTGCCTGTCAGAGCGGCGCTCGTCTTGCTCTGGGCGAGAACACCGCCGATCGCGGCCGAAAGCGTGAACAGGATGACGAGGAGCGATGTCGTCGCGCGTCGCGGACGTGGGCTCATGCAGCCTCCCAAACGGTGTCGCGCCGGATCGACCGACCTACGGTCCGCGCGGCGGACCCATTCGTTCTGTAACGGACGCTAGCACGCACTCCCGGGAATTTCCAAGGGTGCCTCACCGATTTCTCGCAGGGGTCGCGATGAAGCGGACGCGCGTGCAGCGTCGCGCGTGCGATTCATTGGATCCGATCCAAACATCCGTACGCCGAGGCACTCGATGGACGATGAGCGGTCGCGGACGGACAGCTCCCCGTCGCCAGTCCGATCGCTTCGGTCGCATCGGCCGTACCGGCCGCACCGCGGGGGCGGCGTACAATCGCGCCTCGATGACGGACCGGAAGCCTCGAAAGAAGGGCGCGGCGACGCCGCGGCCATCCGAATCTTTGGAGAAGCCGGCCGTCCCACGAGCAGGCGGGCGTCACCTCCCGCGCCGGGGACGGGGACGCGCGTTCGGCCTGGCCGCCATCGCTCTCGTCGTCGTCGCGGCCGCCGCAGGGCTCTGGTCCTTCCGGTCCGGGCGCGCGCGCGGCGATCTGGGCGGCCTCCCGTCCGGGATCTCTCCTTCCGACCTCGACCTCGTCGTCGTCACGCTCGATACGACGCGCGCCGACCGGATCGGATGCTACGGCGCGAAGGACCCGCCGACCCCAAACCTCGACGCGCTCGCCGCGCGCGGGGTCCTCTTCGAGAACGCCGTGTCGCCGATGCCGCTGACGCTTCCCGCTCACTGCACCCTCTTCACCTCGCGGCTGCCCGGCGCGCACACGGTGCGCGACAACGGCGGCTACAAGCTCCCCGCGGAGGCGGTCACCCTCGCCGAGGTCCTGAAGGAGCGGGGCTACCGCACGGGCGGGTTCGTCGCCGCGTACGTGCTCGATCACAAATGGGGGATCGCGCAGGGATTCGACCGCTACTTCGACGATTTCGATCTCAAGGCGCAGAAGTCGGTCAGCATGGGCGACATCCAGAGGCGGGGGGACGAGGTCGTCGCCAAGGCCTTCGAGTGGCTCGACGGCGTCAAGAACGATCGCTTCTTCGCCTGGATCCATCTCTACGACCCGCACGCGCCCTATGCGCCTCCGGAGCCCTACGCCTCGCGCTTTGCGGCGCATCCCTACAACGGCGAGATCGCGTGGACCGACGAGCTGGTGGGCCGCATCGTCGCGGGACTCGACCGCATGGGCGTGACGAAGCGCACGCTCGTGGCGGTCCTCGCCGACCACGGCGAGAGCCTCGGCGAGCATGGCGAAAACGGCCACGGCTTCTTCGTCTACGAGCCCGTCACGCACATCCCCCTCATCCTCGCGGGCCCCTACGCGTCGATGGGCGGGCGGCGCGTAGCGGAGGTCGTGAAGACCGTGGACGTGGCTCCGACCCTCCTCGACCTCATGGGCGCGCGAGGAGCGCTGGCCTCGGCCCAGGGGCGCAGCCTCGTTTCCACGATCCTCGCGGCGGGGGGGACGCCCGGACCGGGTCCGGGGACGGCGTCCGCCGCGAGCGCCGCTGCAAGCGCCGCCGCGCCGCCCGATGCGATCGCGGACACCCCCGTCCCCGTTCCGCCCGGCTGGCAGGTGGGGCGCGATCGCGATTCGGGCTACAGCGAGACCTACTACGCGCGGTTCCATTTTGGATGGAG
>Ga0207644_10002035_pt1 | contig 13083 bp, 12 predicted proteins | sample KBSS73metaG_FD_184326 | JGI IMG/M metagenome (GOLD analysis project Ga0207644, IMG submission 184326) | Switchgrass rhizosphere microbial communities from Kellogg Biological Station, Michigan, USA - KBS S7-3 metaG (SPAdes) (version 2) | ecosystem: Host-associated > Plants > Roots > Rhizosphere... | reverse complement strand
TACGGCTCGTTGGGGTGCAGGCAGAGGAAGACGAGCCGGTCGCGACGGCGCAGGGCGCGGAAGAAGTCGAGCATGAAGCCGATGTAGCCGTCCTGGGAGTTGAACTGCGGCTCGTCGAAGAGGTGGACGAGCGGCGCGCCGCTCGCCGCTCGCGCCATCGTCACTTCCGGCCGGGTGCGCCGGAAGCGACGCACCTGGTACGACTGGTGGTAGTGGATCGCCACCCGGTCGCGCTCGCCGTAGCGGACGGCGTGGATGTCCTGCCCGGCGACGACGACGCGGCCGCTCGACGGCACGTTGCTTCCCGTGATGAGCTCGAAGAGCGTCGTCTTGCCCGAGCCGTTCGGGCCCAGGACGCCGACGACGCACGGCGAGTCGATCGTGAAGTCGGCTTCGAGCGAGAACGTGACTTCGCGCCGCAGCACGCCGCGCTTGTACTGCTTGGCGAGACGGTCGACGTGGAGCAGCGGCGGAGCCATGATGGTCAGACGCCGAGAAGCGCGACGCGCCGCGCCGCATCGTCGCGGAGCGCCGCCGCCGGGCCGTGGTGAACGACGCGGCCGCGGTCGAGCACGTAGACGCTGTCGGCGACGGCGAGCGCGCTCGCCACGTTCTGCTCGACCAGGAGGACGGCGATTCCTTCGTCCTTCAGGCGCGCGATGGTCTTCATCACGTCCTGGACGATCTTCGGCGCCAGGCCCTGGCTCGGCTCGTCGAAGAGGACGAGCCCGGGCGCGCCGACGAGAGCGCGCGCGATCGCCACCATCTGCATCTCGCCGCCGGACAGGTTCTCGCACTCGCGCTGCATCAGGTACTCGAGCGCGCTGAAGATCTCGAAGCACTCGCTCTCGCGCCAGGCGCGGAACTTCGTCTTCTTGCGCGCGATGGAAAGGTTGCGAGCCACCGTTAGCGTCGGGAAGATGCGCCGGTCGTCGGGCACCCAGCCGATGCCGCGGCGCGCGATCTCGTGCGTCGCGGCGCGCGTGATGTCGGCGCCGTCGAAGCGGACGCTGCCGCGCCGCGCCGGCGTCAGGCCGAGCGCGGAGCGCAGCAGCGTCGTCTTGCCGGCACCGTTCGGGCCGAGCAGCGCGACCACCTCGCCGCGGCCGACCGCAAGCGAGACGTCGAACAGCACCTGCGTGTCGCCGTAGAAGGTGTCGACGTTGGCGAGCGAGAGCATCACGCGTTACCGAGATCGGCGAGCGAGCTCATCACGGGCTGCCGAGGCTCGAGCGCCGGACCCATTCGTTCTCGCGCAGCTCGGCCGGCGTGCCGGCGGCGATGACCTGGCCCCAGTGCAGGACCGACACGGTGTCGGCGAGGCCGAACAGGAAGCGCATGTCGTGCTCGATGACGACGATCGTCAGCTGGCGCTTCAGCTCGCCGACGAGCTCCGCGAGTCGCCCGGTCGCCTGAGCGCCGAGTCCGGCCGTGGGCTCGTCGAGAAAGAGCAGGCGTGGCTCGGCGGCGAGCGCGACGGCGATCTCGAGCGCGCGCCGCTCGCCGTACGACAGGTCGCGCGCGGCGGCGCGCTCATGGCCCGACAGGCCGACTCGCGCGAGCACGCTCGCCGCCTGCTGCTCGGCGGCCGAGTCGGCGCGCAGGTCGCGCCAGGCGTCGAAGCCGCGCCGACGCACGCGCGGCAAGGCGATCAGCACGTTGTCGAGCGCCGAGTCGTCGTCGAACAGGTTCATGACCTGGAACGAGCGCGAGATGCCTTTCTGCGCGACCCGGCGCGGCGGCAGGCCGGTGATGTCCTCGCCGGCGAACGTGACGCGACCGCGGTCGGGCGCGTGGCGGCCGGTGAGGACGTTGAAGCAGGTCGTCTTGCCGGCGCCGTTCGGGCCCATGATTCCCGACAGCCGCCCTTCCTCGAACGAGAGCGAGAGGTCCTGCAGCACGACCTGGTCGCCGAAGCGCTTGTGCAGCCCGGTCGCTTCAAAGAGGGCCATGGAGCGCCTCCTTGGCGATCGCGGCGACGCCCGCACCCGGGGCGGCGCCTGCTGCCGTCACGGCGCCGCCTCGCGCGGCCGCGTCGCGCGCCGCGGCGGCACGATGTCGCTGCGCCGCCTGCCAGAGGCCGGCGATTCCCTCGGGCTGCCAGAGCACCATCACGACAAACAGCAGCCCGTACCAGAGCAGCCACGTCTCGGTCGCCGCGCCGAGAACGTCGCGCGCGAGGATGAAGAAGAGCGCGCCGATCGCCGGCCCCCAGAAGCTGACGAGGCCGCCGCCGATCAGGACCATCATGACGACGAAGCCTGACGAGTGCAGGCTCATGACGTTGGGATAGGCGGACTGCTGCGCGAGCGCGAACATCGCGCCCGCCAGGCCGGCGAAGGCCGAGGAGATCGTGATCGCCAGCCACTTGTAGCGCCAGACGTCGTAGCCGACGAAGGCGGCGCGAACCTCGTTCTGGCGGATCGCCGCGAGGACGCGCCCGAACGGCGAATGGACGATTCGCCAGAGGACGATCACGGCGAGGGCGAACAGCGCGAAGCAGAAATAGAAGAGCGCCTCGTTGCCGCGCAGGTTCACGGTCGTCACGCCGAGCGGCAGCAGCGGCCGGGCGATGTTCTGCAGCCCGTCCTCGCCGCCGGTGACGCTGTGCCACTTCACCGCGACGAACCAGACCACCTGGCCGAAAGCGATCGTCAGCAGCGCGAAGTAGATGCCGCGCTTGTGGGCGATGCAGGCGCCGACGATCGCGCCGAGCGCGGTGGCGACGACGATCGCGCCGAACAAATCGAACCAGAGGTTGGCCAGCACGCGCTGCTGGAGCAGGCCGAACGCGTACGCGCCGGCACCGAAGAAGGCGCCGTGGCCGAACGACGGCAGCCCGGTCGTGCCGAGCATCAGGTTGTAGCCGAGCGCGAACAGCATCCAGACCATCACCTCGAGCGCGAGGTACTGGTACAGGCCCAGGCGCGCGAGCCAGAACGGCGTCGTCGCCAGCAGCAGGAGCAGCACGAGCATCGGCGCCGGCAGGAAGCCGGCACGCGGCGAGGCGATGGGCATTCGGAACGTTCGGGAAAGCAGGCTGGACAGAAAGAAATGTACGTTCTAGGATTTGCCACAACAAGAACTTTTGTTCTCGGTACTGGTTTGTTCTAGGTCCCGCTGCTCGCCGATGCCCGCTCCCGCCACCACTTACGAAGAGCTCAAGGAAACGATCGCCGAGGCGTACCCGCGCCTGTCGCCGCAGCTGCAGCGCCTGTCGCGCTTCGCGCTCGAGAAGCCGCACGACCTCGCCCTCGGCACCGTCGCCGCGGTCGCGCAGGCCAACGAGGTGCAGCCGTCGTCGATGATCCGTTTCGCCAACGCGCTCGGCTTCGACGGCTTCTCGCAAATGCAGCAGGTGTTCCAGAGCCACCTGGTCGAGCGCTCGGCGCCGTACCGCGAGCGCATTCGCCAGATGCGGCGCGGCGGCGAGGGTGGCGAGGCCGGCGTGCTGCCGCGCTTCGTCGGCGAGGCGATCGGCGAGCTGCAGCAGCTCGAGGAGCACGTCGATTCCGCGCGCCTCGCCGCGGCGGCGAAAATCCTCGCCGGCGCGCCGCAGATCCACGTCCTGGCGATGCGGCGCGCCTTCCCGGTCGCCTGCTACCTCGCCTACGCGCTCAACCAGCTCGAGCTGCAGGCGCACCTGCTCGACGGCCTCGGCGGCATGCTCGGCGAGTTCGCGCACACCATCCGCGCCGGCGACGCGCTGCTCGTCGCCAGCTTTCGCAACTACACGCCGGCGGTCGTCGAGACCGCGCTCGCCAGCCGCGCGCGCGGCGTCTCGGTGATCGCGATCACCGACAGCGCCTTGTCGCCGCTCAAGCCCGCCGCCGACGTCTGCTTCGAGCTCGGCGACGATTCGAGCCGGCCGTTCCGCTCGCTGGTCGCCCCGCTCTGCCTCGCGCAGGCGCTCGTTGTCAGCACTGGCCATCACCTCGCCGCCGGCACGGGCGGCGGGCGGCCGCGAAAGGCGGCGAAGAAGAAGAACGGCGGCCGGCGATGAGCAGCGGCGAGCGAGTCGGAACCGTCGTAGGCGACGCCGCGACCGTTCGGCCGTTCGACATCGTCTGCATGGGCCGCGCCGCGGTCGACCTGTACGGCGAGCAGGTCGGCGGCCGCCTTGAGGACATGCGCTCGTTCGCGAAATACCTCGGCGGCTCGCCCGCGAACACCGCCGTCGGCCTGGCGCGCCTCGGCCTCAAGCCGGCCATGCTGACGCGAGTCGGCGACGAGCACCTCGGCCGGTTCGTTCGCGAGCGGCTCGCTGCCGAGGGCGTCGACGTCGGCCACGTCAGCACCGATCCCGAGCGGCTGACCGCGCTCGTCCTTCTCGGCATTCGCGACCGCGACACGTTCCCGCTCGTCTTCTACCGCGACCGTTGCGCCGACATGGCGATCGGCGTCGAGGACGTCGACCCGGCGCTGATCGGTTCGGCGCGCGCGCTGCTCCTGTCCGGAACGCACCTCTCGCAGCCCGGGACGCGCGCCGCTTGCGAGCGCGCGGCGACGCTCGCGCGGGCGGCCGGCGCGCGCGTCGTCCTCGACATCGACTACCGGCCGGTCCTCTGGGGCCTCACCGCGCCGGGCCTCGGCGAGCAGCGCTACGTCGAATCGGCGCGTGTCAGCGAGGAGCTGCAGCGCATCGTGCCGGCGTGCGACCTCGTCGTCGGCACCGAGGAAGAGATCCGCATCGCCGGCGGCTCCCCCGACACGCGAACCTCGCTGCGCCAGCTTCGCGCTGCGACGCCGGCGACGATCGTCATGAAGCAGGGACCGATGGGCTGCATCGTCTTCACCGGCTTGATCGGCGAAACGAACGATTTCGAGCACGGCGTCGTCGGCCCTGGATTTCCGGTCGAGGTCTTCAACGTCCTCGGTGCCGGCGACGCCTTCATGGCCGGCTTCCTCCGCGGCTGGCTGCGCGACGAGCCGATCGCGCGCTGCGCCGCGTACGCCAACGCCTGCGGCGCGCTCGTGGTCTCGCGCCACGGCTGCGCGCCGGCGATGCCGAGCGGGGTCGAGCTGGAGCACTTCCTCGCCCACGGCTCGCGCGAGCGCGCGCTGCGATTCGACGCCGACCTCGAGCACCTGCACCGCGCGACGACGCGGCTGCGCGACTGGCCCGAGCTCGCCGTCCTCGCCTTCGACCATCGCCTCCAGTTCGAGGAGCTCGCCGGCGCCGCCGGCGGAGCGGCCGACGCGCCGGCGCGCGAGCGCATCGCGCGCTTCAAGCATCTCGTCGCCGCCGCCGGCCGGCGCGGCGCAAGCGCCGGCATCGGCTTCGGCGTCATCGTCGACGACCGCTACGGCGAGGACGTGCTGCCGACGCTGACCGGCATCGGCGCCTGGATCGCCCGGCCGATCGAGCGGCCCGGCTCGCGGCCGCTCGCGTTCGAAGGCGGCGCCGACGTCGCGCTGGCCCTGCGCGAGTGGCCGAGCGAGCACGTCGCGAAGTGCCTCGTGCTGTTTCATCCCGACGACGATCGGGCCCTGCAGGCGGCGCAGCTCGAGCGCCTCGGCGCGCTGCAGGCGGCGTGCATCGCCACCGACCGCGAGCTGCTGATCGAGGTGATCCCGCCGCGCGAGATGGCCGGCGGCGACGACATCCTGGCACGCGCGCTCGACGCGATCTACGCAGCGCGCATTCGCCCCGACTGGTGGAAGCTGCCGCCACCCGGCAGCGACGCCGGCTGGCGGGCCGTCGCCGGATCGATCGAGCGCCACGACCCGCACTGCCGCGGCGTCCTCCTGCTCGGCCTGGAAGCGAGCGAGTCCGATCTCGCACGCAGCTTCGCGATGGCGGCACCGCATCCGATCTGCCGCGGCTTCGCGGTCGGCCGCTCGATCTTCGCGCCGTCGGCGGCGGCGTGGTTCGCGGGGACGGCCGGCGACGACCAGGTCGTCGCCGACATCGCCGCGCGCTACAGCCGCCTCGTCGCCCTGTGGCGCAAGGCACGCGATGCAAGCACGACCGGCGCGCAGCGCGACGCCTCTTCATCGATCGCTCTCGAGGACACGAAATGACGACGCTCCCACGCATCGGCTTCATCGGCATCGGCATGATGGGCCACGGCATGGCGAAGAACCTGCTCGCCAAGGGCTACGCGCTGACCTTCAAGGCCAATCGCAACCGCGATCGGCTGCCCGACCTGCTCGCGGCCGGTGCGATCGAGGCGAAGACGCCCGCCGAGGTCGCGCGCGGCGCCGACGTCGTCATCATCTGCGTCTCGAGCTCGCCACAGATCGAGGCGATCGTGCTCGGCGCCGACGGCATCGCCCAGGCCGCCCGCGACGGCCTCGTCGTGGTGGACACATCGACCGCCGAGCCGTCGTCGACCGCGCGAATCCGCGCCGAGCTGGCGACCCAGGGAACGCGCTACATCGACGCGCCGCTGGCGCGCACGCCCAAGGAAGCCGAAGAGGGCCGCCTCAACACGATGGTCGGCGCCGAGCCGGCCGACTTCGAGCGCATCAAGCCGGTGCTGCAGGCGTTCTGCGAGAACGTCTTCCACGTCGGCAAGCCCGGCGACGGCCATGTCCTCAAGCTCGTCAACAACATGCTGGCGATGACGGCCGCGGCGTCGATCGCCGAGGCAGCGGCGGTCGCCGCCAAGAGCGGCCTGTCGCTGAAGAAGCTGCACGAGGTCGTCTCGGCCGGCGGCGTCAACTCCGGCATCTTCCAGATGATGTTCGGCAGGATGCTCGAGGGCGATCTCGGCGGACTCAAGTTCGCGATCGCCAACGCGCAGAAGGACCTGCGCTACTACACCCATCTCGCCGAGTCGCTGCCGGTGCCGAGCTTCGTCGCCGAGGCGGCGCACCAGAGCTTCGTCCAGGCCGCCAACCTCGGCTTCGGCGACAAGTTCATCGCCTCGCTCTTCGAGGCCCAGGAGCGGACCGCGAACGTCCGCATCGTCGACAACGCAGGGAGACAACCATGAACGATCGCCGCAAGCTTCTCAAGAGCGCCGTCCTCGGCGCCGGCCTCTACGGCGTCGCGCCGTTCTACGGGCCGTGGAAGACGAACCGCGCCTGGGCGCAGGGCGCGCAGAAGAAGCCGCTCGTGCTCGGGCTGACGATGGACGCGAGCGGCCAGTACGGCGCCTCCGGCCAGATGGAGAAGCTCGGCGCGATGATGGCGATCAAGGAGTTCAACGCCAAGGGCGGCGTCCTCGGCCGCACGATCGAGGCGATCCATATGGACACCGAGACGACGCCGGCGACCGGCACCCGGATCGCCGAGCGGATGATCACCCGCAACGAGGCGGCGTTCCTGGTCGGTGCCCTTCACTCGGGCGTCGCCAACGCGATCTCACAGGTGGCGCAGAAGTACGGATGCGTCTACCTCAACACCAACTCGAGCTCGCCGACCGAGGCCGGCAAGAACTGCCACCGCGTCAAGTTCGTCTGGGACGGCAACGGCACCAACTTCTCGCACGCGATCGTCAAGAACGCGATGAAGGTCAACGGCAAGAACTGGCTGCTCCTGACCAACGACTACGTCTGGGGCCACGAGACCTCGAAGGCGACGCGCGCGATCATCGAGGCGAACGGCGGCAAGGTCGTCGACGAGCTGCTGGTGCCGGAGAACACGCGCGACTTCGCGTCGTACCTGCTGAAAATCCAGCAGATCAAGCCCGACGTGGTCGCCGCGGCGGTCGGCGGCGACGACGTCAAGGCGCTGCGCCAGCAGGTCGTCCAGTCGAAGATGAACATGAAGCCGGCTTGGATCAACAACCAGCAGGACTGGCCCGACGTCTACGGCCTCGGCCCGGAGGCGATCTTCGGCGTGTTCGGCACCAATTGGTACTGGCGCCTCGACCTGCCCGGCGTCAAGGAGTTCGTCGCGGCCTACCAGAAGCAGTTCCCGGGGATGGTGATCCGGGTGCCGGGCAACGTCTACTACAACGGCTACATGGCGACGCGCGAGCTGCTCAAGGCGGTCGAGCGCGCCGGAACCACCAACAACCTCAAGGTCATCCAGGAGCTCGAAAACCTCAAGGTCAGCGCCAAGGACCGCATGCAGCACTTCGATGCCTACATGAACCCGGCGACGCACCAGATGCAGCAGACGATCTACATGGCGAGCTACAACGACAAGCCGGCCGAGAAGGATGACATCTTCAAGATCCTGACCCAGGTGCCACCGCAGGAAGTCGAGGACAAGGACGCGCCCGCCCAGTGCAAGCTCGAGACGATGGCCGCGACGCCGAGCTACGAGCAGTGAGAAGCTGTGAATAAACCTGCTGCGCGGCCCGATCTTGCGCCTGTGATGTTCGGCGTACTGCCCGTACGGCTGCGCTTCTCGCCGCAACCTCGGGTCGCTCGCTACGGTTTCTTTCACAGCTTCCACGCCGTCTGATATGCAATCGCTCGTCGACCTGCTGCCGCATCTCGTCAACGGCGTTTCGCTCGGCCTCCTGTTCGCGCTGATGGCGCTCGGCTTCATGCTGATCGTCGGCGTCATGGAGACGATCAACCTGGCGCACGGGTCGCTGTTCGCGCTCGGCATGTACTTCGCGATCTTCCTCGTCACGCCGACGCTCGGCTGGTTTCCGGAGACGCAGGCGGCGTATCTCGCGCTGCCGCTCGGCACGCGCTACGCGATCGCGCTGCTGTTCGCGCCGGTGCTCGTCGGCATCTTCGGCATGCTGCTCGAGCTCTGCATGCGGCGCACGTACGGCAAGGATCCGCTGTACGGCTTGCTGCTGACCTTCGGCGCCGCGCTCGTCATCGAGGAGCTGATCCGCGTTGTCTGGGGCTCGGCCGAGCGGCAGCTGCCGGTGCCGGCGCCGCTCTCGGGCGCCATCCTCGTCGGCGACCTGCTCTACGCGCGCTACCGCTTCTTCGCCGCCGGCTTCGCCTGCCTGATGATCGGCCTGCTCTGGTTCTTCCTCGAGAAGACGCCGTACGGATCGATCGTCAAGGCCGGCGCGCACGACAGCGAGATGGTGCGCGCGCTCGGCATCAACCTGTCGCGCCTGCGCCTGTTCGTGTTCGCGCTCGGCGTCGGCCTGGCGGCGATCGCCGGCGTGATCATGGCGCCGATCTGGGGCGTGCGGCCGCAGGTCGGCGTCGACGCGGTCGTGCCGGCGTTCCTGATCATCGTCCTCGGCGGCGTCGGCAGCCTGTGGGGCGCGGTGGCGGCGGGCCTCCTCGTCGGCCTCGCCGTCGGCCTCACCGGCGCGTACGCGTCGGAGTGGTCGCTGATGTCGATGTACCTGCTGTTCATCGCCGTCGTCACGTTCCGCTCGCGCGGCCTGTTCGGCAAGAAGAGCATCCTCGACACATGAGCTGGCGGGCCGTTCCCATGGCGAATGCTGCGACGCGCAGCGCGGAGGCTTGCGAATGAATTCACGGCCGCTCGACGGCAAGGTGGCGCTGGTGACCGGCGCCGGGGGAACGATGGGCCGCGCGGTCGTTCGCGCGCTCGTCGACGACGGCTGCCGCGTCGCCCTGGTCGACATCGCCGAGGCGGCGATGCAGTCGCAGGTGCGCGATCTGGGCCATCGCGTCGTCGCGATCGCGTGCGATATCGCCGACGCGAGCGCCGTCGGCGCCGCGCACGAGCGCGTCGTGCAGGCGCTGGGCCCGGTCGACGTCCTCGTCAACAACGCCGGCATCCTCTCCAACAACAAGCTGGAGGCGACGACGGTCGACGAATGGCGGCGCGTCCTCGCCGCCAACCTCGACGGCGCCTTCTTCTGGTCGCAGGCGGTCGTGCCGGCGATGAAGGCGCGCCGCTGGGGCCGCATCGTCAACACCGGCTCGCTCGCGGCGAAGACCGGCGGCCTGACCGCCGGCACGGCGTACGCGGTCTCGAAGGGCGCGCTCGGCGCGCTCACGTTCTCGCTCGCGCGCGAGCTCGCTTCGCACGGCGTCACCGCGAACGCGATCGCGCCGGCCTACGTGCGGACGCCGATGGTGACCGAGCAGCTCGACGAGGAACAGCGCCAGGCGCTGCTGCGCCAGATCCCGGTCGGCCGCTTCTGCGAGCCGGAGGAATTCGCGCACGCCGTTCGCTTCCTCGCCTCGCCGCTCGCGGGCTTCATCACCGGCGAGATCCTCGATCTCAACGGCGGCCTGCTGATGGACTGACCGGCGATGCGCAGACCTTCCACCGCGCCCGACTATGCGCGCCTGCTCGCCGGCCAAGCCAGCCTCGCCGACCGCACTGCGTTCGTTCCCGGCGGCTACGGTGGCATCGGCACCGCCATTGCCTGGGGCCTGGCGCTCGCCGGCGCGCGCGTCGCGATCGCCGGCCGCAGCGAGGCCAAGGCCGAAGCGCTCGCCGACTCGCTGCGTGCGGCGGGCCAAGACGCCATCGGCGTCGCGATGGACGCGCACGCCACCGACGGCATCCGCACGGCAATCGACCTCGTCGCCGGGCGCTTCGGCAGCCTCGACCTGCTCGTCAACTGCGTCGGCATCCAGCGCGAGGAGCGCCACGCCGACGTCAGCGAAGCGGCATTCGACGAAGTCGTTCAGGTCAATCTCAAGGCCGCGATGTTCATGAGCCAGACAGCCGCGCGCCACCAGGTCGCCGCCATCGCCGCAGGTCGCCCCGCGGGCCGACAGGTTCACCTCCTCTCCGTGCGCGCGCAGCTCGGCGTGCGCGACCGCGGCTACTCGGCCTACTGCGCGACCAAGGGCGCGCTCGTCATGCTGATCAAGCAGCACGCGGTCGAGCTGTCGGCGCACGGCATCACCGTCAACGGCGTCGCGCCGACGGTCGTTCGCGGCGACATGGGCGCGCACTGGCTCGCCGATCCGGCGACGCGCGGGCCGCTGCTCGCACGCATCCCGCTCGGCCGCGTCGCGGAGCCGGAGGACGTCGTCGGCGCGGTGCTCTTCTTCTGCAGCCCGGCGGCAGCGTTCGTGACCGGGCAGGTGCTCTACGTCGATGGTGGCGTCACCGCCGCCCAATGACGACAGGCGGTTGGGGCAACCTTGTCAATCCCCGATTGAGCGCATCGACCGCATCCGATATGTTCCACGCTCGGCACCTGATGCCGCCCTTCTATCGCCACGGGAGACAACCCATGAAAAGACGCTTTTTCGCATCGCTCGGAGCCCTCCTGGTCGGCCTCGCCGCTGTGGCGAGCGGGCCCGTGACGGCCCAGACGAAGGTCGTCTGGAAAGCGTCCGACGTCCACCCGCTTGGCTATCCAACCGTCGAGGCGATCGTCCGCATGGGCAAGAAGCTCGAGGCGGCGACCAACGGCCGCATCTCGATCCAGATGTACCCGTCGATGCAGCTCGGCGGCGAGAAGGAAATGATCGAGCAGGCGCAGGTCGGCGCGCTGCAGATCGCGCGCATCTCGGTCGGCGCGATGGGGCCGGTCGTCGACGACCTGAACGTCTTCAACCTGCCGTTCATCTTCCGCGACGAGGCGCACATGCGCAAGGTGATCGACGGCCCGATCGGCGCGGAGCTGCTCGAGAAGATCAACTCGAACCCGGCGTCGCGAATCGTTGCGCTGGGCTGGATGGACGCCGGCGTTCGCAACGTCTATGGCAAGAAGCCGGTGCCGACGCCGGCCGACCTCAAGGGCCAGAAGATCCGGATGATGGGCAACCCGATCTTCGTCGAGACGATGAACGCGATGGGCGGCAGCGGCGTCGCGATGGGCTTCAACGAGCTCTATGCCGCACTCGAGACCGGCGTCGTCGACGGCGCCGAGAACAACCCGCCGACGCTGCTGGCGCAGAACCACTACCTCGTCAGCAAGGTCTACACGCTCACAGGCCACCTCATCATCCCCGAGATCTTCATCTTCTCGAAGCGGACCTGGGACGGCCTCTCGCCCGACGACCAGGCGCTGCTCAAGAAGCTCTCGCGCGAGGCGCAGTTCGAGCAGAGAAAGCTCTGGGACGAGAAGACGGTCACCGCGGAGTCCGACCTCAAGGCCAAGGGCGTCGCCTTCGTCCCCGCCGACAAGGCGGCGTACTACAAGGCGACGCAGCCGATCCGCGACAAGTACGGTGTCAAGTACGCCGCGTTGCTGAAGCGAATCGAAGAGACGAAGTAAGCCGCCGGTGAAGGCCGCCTACGCGGCCGCGATGGAGCGGCTTTACCTCGCCTGCATCGTCGTCTCGGCGACGGCGCTGGTCGCGATCACGCTGGTCATCCCGTACGGCGTGTTCATGCGCTACGTGATGAGCTCGGCGTCGAGCTGGCCCGAGCCGTTCTCGGTGCTGGCGATGGTGCTGTTCTCGTTCGTCGGCGGCGCCGCCGCGTACCGCGCCAACGTGCACATCGCCGTGCAGATGCTGACCGACGCCGTGCCTGCGCCGGCGCGCCGCGCCCTGCTCCTGCTCGCCGACCTGGCGATGGTCGCGACGGCGCTCTTCATGATGATCTACGGCACCCAGCTCGTTCGCGCGACCTGGAACCAGACGATCGCCGAGTTCCCGACGCTCTCGGTCGGCATCACGTACCTGCCGATTCCGGTGGGCGGGCTGTTCACGTTCCTCTTCATCGTCGAGCGGCTGTGGCTCGGCATGCCGCCGCCGACGTCGGTGATGTACCGCGACCAGCCGCTCGCCGAATGATCGACATCGTCATCCTTCTCGGCGCGTTCGTCGTGCTGTGCATGATCGGCATGCCGGTCGCGTACACGCTCGGTCTCGCCGCGATCCTCGGCGCACTCTGGATCGACGTGCCGCTCGAGGCGGTGATGATCCAGGTCTCGAGCGGCGTCAACAGCTTCTCGCTGCTCGCGATCCCGTTCTTCGTGCTCGCCGGCGCGATCATGGCCGAGGGCGGCATGGCGGTGAGGCTCGTCAACCTCGCGCGCATCTTCGTCGGCGCGGTACGCGGCGGACTGGCGCTCGTCAACGTCATCGCCTCGACCTTCTTCAGCGGCGTCTCGGGGTCGTCGGTCGCCGACACCGCGTCGATCGGCTCGGTGCTGATCCCGCAGATGGTCAAGCAGGGCTACCCGAAGGTCTTCTCGACCAACGTGACGATCTGCGGCTCTGTCCAGGCGGTGCTGATCCCGCCGTCGCACAACGCGGTGCTCTATTCGCTCGCCGCCGGCGGCACGATCTCGGTCGCGTCGCTTTTCCTCGCCGGCGTCC
>Ga0207644_10002032_pt1 | contig 13087 bp, 24 predicted proteins | sample KBSS73metaG_FD_184326 | JGI IMG/M metagenome (GOLD analysis project Ga0207644, IMG submission 184326) | Switchgrass rhizosphere microbial communities from Kellogg Biological Station, Michigan, USA - KBS S7-3 metaG (SPAdes) (version 2) | ecosystem: Host-associated > Plants > Roots > Rhizosphere... | reverse complement strand
TTGCGCTCGTTGAGCGCCGTCGTGCGTTCAAACAGCGTGTACTGGTTCGCCTGGACTTTGAAGCTGTCGAGCGTGCTGGTGCTCGGCTTCATGAACACCTTATCGATGAACTGCGAGGTGACGCCGCCTCGAGGCAGATCCGCGATGTCGTACTGCTGGGCGGCCGCGAAATCGCGAGTCGACTTCAGGATGACCGGCACAGTGCCGGCGCCGCCTGGGGTCTGCTCGGACGAGGTGGCGTACAGATCCAGCGCCGGAGTGCCCGTGATGCCCGAACCAGCCAGATCGACCTCGAGGGACAGCGACTGAATGGACTTGCCCGTCTGGGGATCGATGGACCCGGTGTTCAGCGCGGTCTCCTCCTCACCTGCCTTGGTGAGCAACCCGTAGCGATCGAACGGGATTTCGAGCTTGAAGGCGGCCGCGCTGTCGGCCGCATCTTCGCGACCGTCAAACAGGTTCATTACGTTCCGGTCCGCACCGGAGAAGCGCTGTATGACCTTGTTGTTCACGAGAACGCGCAGCTCGGACAGTTCGACCACCGAGATGGCGGTCGCAGTGCCAATCAGGCTCAGTGAGTGATATCGGCGGCCGATGGGCAGCCGGAACGTCGTGGTCGATCCCGCAGCCACGCTAGGCGCTGCTGGCATTTTCTGGTCAACGCGAGGCATGGATGTGCTCCGGTGAGGTGAGAGGGGTGTCGCTCGCTCAGGCGCCGAGGACCGCGCTCTTCAGCTGCGGAACGCGGTAGACAACCGCGATGGCCACGATGGCGACGACGGCTGTGATCAGATAGCCCTTCATGACTTTTGCTCCTGGGAGGGTGGACTGTGTTGAGTTGAGGAAAGAAATTTGGGGTGTCAGCGCGTGCCGCGAGGGAGCACGAATACGCGGAGGGTGCCGCTCGCGAGATCGAGCGTGCCGCCCGATTCGTTCTGGAAGCGCACGCTGGCGGTCTTGGCCGCCGAGATGTAGCAAGTGAGCGTGATGCCCTGCAGGTCCAGACTGAATGAAGCCACGCAGGCATCACCGAGGATGGCCGACGGAACGGTGATCGTGGTTGTAGCGCCGGCGGCGTCAGCGAGCGAGGCCGGATCGTAGGTGGCGCTATAGATGTCCGCGCGCGCATCGCTTGCGTGAGCGAGCGGGACCAAACACACGGCAGTGATCAGCAACATCGCGGTCGCGCCGATGACAGAGACCGATTGAGCGAGCTTGCGCAGCATGGCGAGGGGACTCCCGGTTGGTGCGTGACAAACGCGGAGCACGCTAGCCCACGATCCGGAGAGCTTTGCAACAGGGGGTTCCGGAACGATCCGGAACCGACCAACTCAACCTGGGAGGAGCGTCACGCTTTGCGGCGGGATTTGAAGGTCAGGACGCCCGTAGCGAGCGCGCGCGTGCGCATGTCGCGTTCGATGTAGTGCAGGCTGGGAAGCGCGGTGATCCGCTGCACAGGCACGTCGAGATACTCGGCCATGGTCTTGCGGTCGCGCGGAAAGGACAGTCGGCCAGTGTGGATGATGTCCGCGTTGCCGGCGATCGTCTTGTCCGACTCGGCTGGCCGTTGGGTCAGCGCATAGATGCTGCCACCGTAGTGCCGGCCCTTGCGGACGAGCTCTCCCCACGCCGGCGGCGCCTTTCCCGGAGAGGTGACGTCGGCGAGCTCCTCGATGACGACGGCGCCAGGCGCGGCCTTCATCCAGACCATGCTGAGGCGACAGAAGGCCTCGAAGTGCACGTCGGAGATCCGACCGGTATAGCCGGCGCGCATCGGAGTCGGTTGCGCCAGGTCGGCGACGATCAGTGCGTGCAGCTGCTCAAGGGTGGGTGCGGGACGCACGAGGCCTGCCCTGCTCCACTCCCCGACCGAATCCCAGACCAACAGACGCGGCTCGACCTCGGTCTCCTGGATTGTCCAGCCGGATTTGCCGGAACCCCTCGAGCCTGCGACGAGGATCGCAATGCCGTCAGGCCGCCTGCGGGACCGGGCCATTGTCCGGATCCTGCTGGGGACCGAAGCCCGGAAGTGTGCCGCCGTTGGTCGCGATCGCATTGACGACAATCACGCCCGAGCAGGCCAGCAGCCGGAACCAACACGCATATTTGCCGTTGATGCCGTCCGGAAAGAGCTGGGTCAGGCACTGAGCGAGTGCAGCGTTCCACTCATCGCGATATTCGTCCGCAATGCCCCACTGAGGCAGCAGCGCCTTTTGGACGAACATGACCGGCATCCGCAGCACCTCGCGGAATTCGGTCTCGGGATCGATCGGGGGCGGCGGCTGGGCGCCGATCGCCGTGGGGTCCTGGGTCACACCGGCCAGAGCCGCATCGGCCTCGAGCTGCAGGTTGATCGCTTCCGGTGATAGCTCCGGGGTGTTGTCGTCCATTGCGGAATTCTCCGGAGTCAGTCGATCAGAGTGCGCCACCAGGCACTCGGCTGTGGGGCCGGATGCGCCGGAGCGCTGGCGGGTTTGAGATGGGCCGGCGGGGTCCGGGCCGGAGGCTTCGGCGCCGGCGCCGTCGCTCCGGATTTTTCCGGACCCGCGCCGGCTGGCTTGTAGCTTTGCTCGATGTACTTGCTCGTCGCCGGATTGCCATCCGAGCCGATCCGGCCGTGATCCGGACACTCAGCATAGTACTTGCCGGAAAAAACCGAGGTCCGCCCCTCCGTGCGGGGCCGGAACCGGTACACCTGACACGTCCGACTGCAGCCCTTGTGAGGGCACTCGACCGTGCCAATGGAGACGTTCTTTGCGCGTTTGGTCACGTGGTTTGTTCCGGAATGGAGGCCAGCCGACGCCGGAGAGCCGCAACATCGTTGGCCAGCTCAGCGAGTTGGGTTAGGAGTGCCTGTGTCCGTTGCACGGCGATCTTGCCGCGCCGGTTCATGAGCAACACGGGAGAGTATTTCTCGAACTCGGCCAGGTCGGCGCGTAGCTCGGCGCAGGTAGTTTGCAGGAGGTCGGACACAGGGGGCGGAGGCTACAGGGCATGGCCGGGCCTCAGACGGTGCCCGATTTCACATTTTCTGCAGCGCTTCGATGGAAGTGTGGACTGCGTCACGCGGAATTTGGTCTCCCAGCGTGCCCGCACCGCGCAAACCGGGCAGCGCGAGGCCTCGAAGCATCGCCACATAGGCCGCAACGCCGGTGAGTCCTGACGACTTATCCTCCGGTATGGACTCAAGAAGAGCGGAGCGCACGCGGTAGCGCCCGCCTTCGTAGTCCAGCCGGCCCAGCCACACAATCTGGCCCAGGTCCTCGGCCTTCGGCTTTTTCAGCCGGAACAAACACCCGTAGGTACGGGTGCGCCGAAACCCGCGCATCGCCAGCAACCACTCGAGCAGCTCGGCGCCGGTCCATTCCAACATCGGCGGCGGCGGCACGCGCTCGGTCCCGTCGCGCAGTGTGGCGGCTTGGGCGGCCTTCTGGGCCGACTTCGCCACGGTGGCCGCGCACGCGTACTTGATCAGCTCACACAGAGCGCCCTTGACGACACCAGGACCTTCCGCGAGTCGGTCCGCCTCGACGTTCCAATGCCAGCGCTCGCGTAGCTTGCCGTAGTCGAGATAGCCCTTCACGACCAGGATGACGTTAAGGTGCACATTCCAGTCGCGCGCGCTGCCGAGCGGGGCTTCCAACACACACAGCGCTCCCTTGATCTCGGGGAACACGGGGCTGCCGTCGGGATACTTGGCTTTCAGGATCCGATTGCGGAAGGCCTTGCAAATCCTGACCATTTCAGCCCGCAGACGACCGGGGGCGGCGTTCGGGGATGTGAAAACACAATAGTGCAGCGCATGACCATCAGCCTGCAGAGCTTCGAGCGGATCCAACACTTTGCGTTGGAGGCGCATGGACTCCTCGCGGGCATCATCCGGACATAGACGAGAAAGACCCGCCTTCGAGTCCCAGAACACCACGTTTTTTGCTTTCGACAGACTGTATCCAACGGCCCCACTCCATCGCGCTTGTTTGAGTTGTTCTGCGCAGCGCATGACGTACTTGACACCGCAGGTCCGCCGGAGCGCCTCCGGCAGTGCGCGCTCCTCGAGTACTTTCACCAGCTCTTTGCGGACGTGATGGTTGAGTGAGTAGCCCGGTAGAGCCAACTCCAACTGCTGCTGTGCTTCGACCGCCGTCGGCGCCCAATGCGCGTACGAGTGCGCCTCGCCGGTCGCCTGATTGGTGAAGGTCGAGCCGAATTCAACACTCTTCTCCGTCTCCCACCACCGATAGTAGTCGCGACGTTCGCGTTGGACGTCGAGAGGCTCCCGAGCACTGCGGAGCGCGACACTCAAGGCCTGCGCACCTCCCAGATCGGAGTGCTCATGCGCCCTGCCCCTCGCCGAACACCCAAGCGCACGCGCGCCCGAGATCGACCGCTTTACGCGCCGCGATCAGCACTCGCCGGCGCTGGTCTGCGGTGAGCTGTGACCAGTGCCGATCGGCCAGGTCGAGCGGCAGATAGGCGAGCGCCAGGAGCGCACGATGCTCACTGCCGCCGGCCTCAAATGGATGGCGCCCGGCACAGTCCCAGGCCTCGGCCAGCCGCGCGACGAAATCGACGGAGCGGTAGGCCTCGCCGATCACCCCTCCTCCCCCCTGTCGCGCCGATCGACCGCCGCGCGCAGAGCGGCGAGGGACCAATGCTCGGCCTCATCCAACTTGGTGTTGATGAGGCCGGCGCAGCGGCGGTCGATCGACGGCGGGAGGGATTCGGCCTTCTCTTTGGCGAAGGCCAGGGCGAGGGCCAGGTCGTTGAGGGCCCGCGACTCGTGCATCGGCAACGAGCGCAGCCACACGTCCAGCAGGTCTTGAACAGCACGCGGACTGCTCATGCAGTCTCCTTTTTCCGGTTGTCAGTGACACCCGTCTTTTCGTACTGCTCGAGCAGCCAAAACAACAGCCTACGGCGCCACTCCGCGCCGGAATCCGGGTGTGCTTTGGGGTCGAGCTGGAGAGAGGCCGGATCCAAACCGTCCCGCTCCCAGCGAAAGATGGTCCGGACCGAGACCCGGAACATGTCGGCCATCGCCTCGCGCTCGAGGGCGAAGAAGCGCCGGAGGCGACGGATGGTGGAGGCCGGCACTCGGTCCGGTTTGTGAGGGGTCGCCGAGGCGGCCTCCACCATCAGCTGGAGACCTCCTCTGCCGTTGCCTTGACACGAACTGCCGGTTCGCCCCTCTCGGTCATCGCGTGCCCTTCGCCCCAGGGATCGATGCTCTCATCGCCCAGCGCGTGCAGCGCGAATCTGATGCGTGCGATCGCCGCGCCGATCGCGAACGAATCCCCACAAGGACGCTCCTCCAGGGCCTTGAGCGCCTTGGACAGATGCTCTCGCGCCTTCGCGGGTTTTGGCCGGCTCACAGGCCCAGCTCCTGGGCCAGCAATCCGCGGCGACCGCGGTACCACGCAAGCAGCCGCTCGTTGCGCGAGCCGCAAGCCTCGAATTCCGTGAGTGTGGCGTCGACGCGCAGCAGCTCGAGACGCTTCTGAAGGACGTCGATCGCGTCCGCTATGGACAGGGGTGCGGCATGGGATGCCGCTACGGGGGTCGTTTCCATGGACCGGTAACTCCAGTTACGCGATTGCACTCGCGTGGCCGCAAAGGGGGCGGCTCCCCTGAATGTGCAATTCCCCGACTACGCCTGAAACTGGAGCCCTGCGGCCTTTGTGACGAAGCGGGTTCGGGGAACCGCCACCAGAGACCATCATGCACAAGGGGGTTCGCATACACAAGGGCAATGGCCTTGTAGGCCCTAGGGAGGCGGTATAGCGTGGATCTGGTCACAGCCGCCCCGGAAGATGTAATGAAGCTCGAGACCTCCCAGGACCTCCTAAATCGAATCAGAGCCCGCCACGAGGCGAGCTGGTACGGCCTGGCCGAGCTGCTTGGTACTCACAAGAACACCGTCTACAACTGGAAGGGCGGGCACACCGTGGTGGACCGCAAATTTGCGCCGCGCATCGCAGAACTGTTGGACGAATCTGCGGAGTACGTCCTGGCCTGCCTCGAAGCGGACCGGGAGCAGGATCCCGAGGTGCTCAAGGTGTGGCGGCGGATCGCGGAGCGCTTCCGGAGCACCGCAACTATTTTGCTCATGGCACTGGGATTAATGACAGCCCACGGGAGAGCTGGCGCCCCCGAGTTGGATGTTGTGTTGGCGCAGGAATTGTCAAACCAACAGCTTATACATTATGCGCAATTCGCAGCCTGGGCCCGGCGGCGGCTGAGTAAGCTGTGCCGATGCTTAGGCCTAAAGTCTCGGTCGCCCGGGCCGCTACCGCCCCTATGGGCACGGATCCGCTCTATGGGGTTGCCGCTGAGCAGGTCGCCAGCCTGACCGGGGTGCACCTCAGCACCGCCCGCCGCTGGAAACGCACGGGCAAGCACCCGCGCTGGCTCGCGCCGTTCCTGGCCATGGCCCTCGAGGGCCAGCTCGGGCCGATCGCCGCCGCGTGGCGCGGCTGGATCGTGCGCGGCCAGCACCTGGTGAGCCCCGAAGGCTGGCAGTTCACCTTTGGGGAGATCCGATCGATCCCCTTTCTGCACGCCCAGGTACGCACTTACCAGCGGCGCGAGCGCACGCACCTGCAGGCCGACTGGATCGATGAGCGCTACGTCGAGGCGGTGGAGTCCGTCGAGGCCGGGTGATCCGGATCTCTGACGGAGCGCTCAGCCGCATCGCGCCGGCGCTCTATTTCAGTTGCAGTGTCCCACACGATTTGCTCGCGCTCGTAGCGCCACCACTTGCAGGCATACCAACCTAACACCGCTGCGTACACGACCAGCACGACGCTGTTGAATCTATCGTTCATGGCTTTACCTTCTTCGTTGACTGGGCACACGGATCGCGGCTGCCTGGTGCACGCTGCGCCATTCCGCCTCTTGCGCGGCAATCCGCCCGCCGAAATCGGACAGCTGCTGCTTCATAGCCGCCTGCGTCTCGAGCACCTCGGACAGCTTGGCATCGATCTTCTCGAGGGCCGGGGCCGGGTCGTGTTTCTTCAGGTCCTGCAGATCGGTGTGTTGGCTCCAGATCCAGATACCGGCAGCGCCGGCACAGCCGAGGATAGTCAGTAGGGCCGGCAGCTTGAAATTCTCGCGGACCCAGGCCCAACCCGGCGACAGGCGCTTGAGGACCACCGTCGCGCTCTCAGTCATCGCGTGCCCTTTTGCACCTCGAGATGCCGCAGGGTGCTCATCCCTAGCAGCGATGCGGTCAGCCCGAGCAGATCCATGATGCCCAGATCCGGATACGTGACGAGCTGTCCGGCGTGCACGCACTGGATAACCCACATGACGACGCCCGCGAGCGCGCGCGGCCAATAGTTCAGTGCCAGAGCTCCGGCGCACACCCAGCCGATCGCCGGCCTCCAGCCGCCCTTGTAGAGCGAGCCGGAGGCCGCCTCGATCGCGTTGACGTTCGATTGCGCGGCATCGATCGCGCCCACGGCCGCCAGAATCTCCGCCTGACGCTTGAGGTGGATCTCGAGCAGATGCTGCTCGGCCTCGGCACGTTGCTGCGCCTGCTTGTCCTTATCAGGCCAAATGCGATCGATCAGCTCCTGCCCGATTGACAGCACCGTATTAGCCAGCTTCGCCGGGGCATCGGTGACACCGGCGGTCGCACCCTGGACCAAGTCGGACAGCACTGACATATCAGCTCCAGGGGAAAGGCTCCGGGAGCCTCACGACTCCGCGCGCCAAAAAGCGGTTATAAGCACTCGCACCGATGTAGTAGAGGCCGAAGCACATCAAAATCGTCGAGGCGAACGAGGCGGCTGTTTTCACACTGGGGGGGTGTCCTGTGGTTGGTCAGTTGGCCGTGCTGCTGTCGCTGTTGAGCAGGTTGTACCACCAACCGCCGACCGCTTCGCCGACGCTCGCGAGCGCCCCGCCGCTCGCGCTGTTGGCGGCGGCGCCGACCGTACCCAAGACGCCCTTGCCTTCGTAGGCTGTTTCCTTCTGGCCGTCCCAGGTCGTTTGATTCTGGGTGACGAGGTTGTTGCCGCTTACGGCGCCGCCGGCGACGTCGGCGACCGCTTTGATCGTTTTGCCACCGAAGTAGTACACGGCGGCGATGATCGCCACGACGCCCAGAGCGAGCGCGAGCGGGTTGTTCTTCGACCATGCGACGAGCTGATTCACGCGACACCTGCGAGTTGAATGCCTGCCCAGACGTCCGCATCGCTCACGAGGAGCGCGGCGGCGCCGCCCACTTCTTCGGGCATCATCCCGCGCAGCAAGGCGAACATCGTGTTGGGGTCGCGCACGTCGATCGGATCGTCTGGGCGCACCCCCATATAGGCCGAGACGTTCGGGATGTACTTGGGGGGCTGGCGGTCCACCTTCGGATTCCAGCGATCGATGATCTCGTGGACGGTGTTGAGGCCATAGCCCCGGTACGTGAGCATGGTTCGCGCAGCGGCGCGAATGCCGTGCGGCATGTCCACAAACACGGCGAAGCGCGGGTCGGTCTGTTGATCCGCCGGCGCGAGGCCCTCCCAGGGCTGGCCCTTCTCGACGTTCAGAGGATTGTTATTGCGGATGCCCCGGATCGCACTTCCGACCGCGTCACTGATACCGGCTACCACGTTCTGCCCCTGATTGGTTCGGGAATAAACGAACGCCACGACCGCAACGCCGAGCGCTGCGAGCAACCAAGCTGTGCGCCCGCTGGTCATGGCGAGTGATACACCTTCACACTGATCGGCCCTGAGTCGGTCAACGCGCCGGCGTTGTTGCGCGTGAAGACATCGAACTGGGTCGCGGAGTTTTTGACCACCTGAATCTGCCCCTGATCACTAGTCGCAATCACGTCGTAGAGCGCGACACCGTCCATGCTGACGTTCAGGTTGAATCGGTACTGACCGGCGGCCACGTGGGTTTGCGCGGTCGCGCCGCCAGACACGAAGGTGCCGGTCTGATAGGAGAGCGCCGCATTGGCCGCGCCGCCCGGAGCGAGGAAAGCGCATACCGGAATCGCGGGGTCCGGAGGCCAGAGAATGTGATCGTTATAGTTGCCCGCGCCCGTGCCGCCGTTGTTGGTCGTACCGGGAAAATTCGCAAGCGCATACGGACCGCGGCTGTTGTCGGTGATGAAGTTAATCGCGCCGCCGCGCATCACACAGTGTGCATCTACGGTGCCGGTCCAGCCGCCCGAGCACTGAATCAGGCTGTTGACGGTGCTGTTGCCATCGGCCTTGATGCTCATACCCGTCAAGCGACACACACCCTGCAGCACGAACCCCCCACCCTGGATTTGTTCGAAATGCACATCCAGCGCGTTCAGGATCACGCGCCCATTGCCGCTGATTCCGTTCGCGTTGGGAGTGAGCGCACTGATAGCGGCAGTCGCGGTGACGGCGCCAGTCCAGTTGCAGGTTGTCCCTGTGGTCACAGTCACCTGGCGGAAGGAGCCGTCGGAGAAATTGAAGTTGTAGACGCCGTTGGGAATCGCCGCAGGCAGTGTGCACGTGGTTGCCGCCGTGATAGCGCCGGTCGCGGTCAGCGCACCGTAGGTGCTCGCGACCTGGATCTCTTCCAACATCACACTCATCCAGCCCGATACATAGGTTGTGAGGTTGATGTAGATGCCGTAGCTGCCAGCTGCGCACCCGAAATCGAGGAACACCTCGGTGCGTCGGATTTTCAGCCGCGTGGCGCCACCGTAGCCGGTATCGAGGTAGATGCCGTGCGTAGCGCACTGATCGATGTAGACGTTATCGGTACCGCATTTTTCCTGCCACGCAGGCGCGTAGATCGCGCGCAGGTTCGCAAGTTTGGCCGGTCGCAGACGCATGTACTCGACACGGCTGTTGAACATCGCCAGCGTGCTGAATCCGACCGCGTTGGCGTTGCAGGCTGCGGCGAGGCCTCCGGCCCACGTGGCGGTCGTGGCGCCGTTGGTGAGCGTGATGCTGCGGGTCTCGATCTTCCCGCCGACGCTTTCGTACAACGCCACGGTGTATGCCCCAGTCGCAAATGTCCAGTTGGATGTCAGCGTCGCCGAGGTGGCAGCGGCGGCGACTTGGGCCGTGAACTGCACCGCGGTCGCGTTTTGGGCCAGGATCATCTGTGTGGTCGTGGCATTGAAGGTCGAGTGAGCCAACAGCAGCGAGTAGAAAAAACCGTCGCCGCGCAAGGAGACGTTGTCCGGCAGGTAGATGAAATCGGTCGCATAGAAATCGCCGCGGGCTAGGCGGACCGTGCCCCCATAGGTCCCGCCGACCGTGCCGTAGGGCTGCGAGATCGCGAGCACCGCCTGATTGATCGGGACTTCGTTGTTGGTTTTGACGAGGTCTCCGACTGCCCCCCACCACTCGGCCCAGACTTCGCCGCCGCGGATGCCGAGTGCGACGAAGCCTCCCAATGTTGTGGTGTCAAAGATCTGCACCGGCGGGGCCTGGATGGCCTGGGTGATGGTCAGCGTTTTGCCCTGTGCCACCTTCACCAATCCGCCGGAGAAGATCAGCGCCGCCGAGCATGTCGCGTTATTGCTCACCAAGTAGGTGCCGTGCGGCACGAAGAGCGTGTTGAAGGCCGCCGATCCGTTGGTGAACGCGGTCGAGCTGTCGGTCGCTCCGGTCGGGTCGGCCTTGTAGCGTCGGATGTCGCCGGGCTCGAAGCCAAAGAAGAGATTCGCATCGACCAGGCCGCCGGCGGTTTCGAGCGGGTGGATGTTGTAGCGGTAGCCGCCGTCCTGCAGCGCCGTGACCAGGTTCCCGCGCAGAGTGGCGCTGGCTCCGGCAGCGAGCCGCACGCCGAGCTTTGCGGCGGTGAGATTCTGAGTGTCGTAGGCCTTGGGACTCTGGACACTGGGGGACAGCGGGACGCCCACGACTTATACCTGCTGCACGGAGGATGCGTTGATAGTGACGTCGACCGCGGGGTCCGGATTCCAAGCATAGAGTGCGGCCGTCGTTGCCAGGGGAAGCGTTTCGCCGGGTTCAAGCGGGTTGCCGGAGCCGGCCGCCACTGTGGCGTTACCGATGCGCACCGTGATTGTGTTGCTGGAGCTATTCTTCACGAGCGCGTAGGTGCGCAGCAGATCCTGCGCCAGCAGCTGCGTACGCGCGGCGTGCACGCACACGACGTCGCCGCCGTCGTTGAACGTGTTGCCTGCCGCAACCGTCGCGGTGACGTTGACATTGGCCGTCGCTCGCCCATCGAACACATGACCGAAGCCCGCCAGGACGGTGACTGTTTGCCCTGTGGCTGACTCCAGCGTGAACTTTGAGCCGTAGATCCTGAGACCTACTCCTTCGTACAGGTTGACCTGAGCGCCGTCATCGAAACGGACCATCAAATCCGTGATCGGCGCCGTGAGCACGTGGAAGTAGTCGAACTCAACTTCAAAGGAGCGCTCGACGCCCGCTAACAGGGCGAACTTATACGGGGTCATGCCCCGCTGGCGGCTTGGAGTACCTTGCTCAGACACAGATCACCTCGCACGTTGTTCGTGCCTCGTGAGTAGGTCAGCGTTTGCGGGAGCTGACGACACCCCAGACGATGAGCGCGGCGAGCGCGACCCAGGTCCCGTACTTCAAAAAATTGTTGATCGCGCCGGATGTCTCGGACTGGCGCGCCTCGTTCGCCAGGCCGTAGGCCTGCGCGATGGAATCACTCGCAATGCTCTGAGTGGCATTGGTCTGGCGCTGCAGGCCTGAGAGGCTTTCGAGCGCGATATCGAGACCGGCCTGGATAGCGCCCTGGTCGGTCGTACTGATGCTGAGCGAACCGATCGGTGCATCACCGGGGTTCACCGTGACGTTGCCACCGATGCGCGCGTTGTCCCCCTGCACTGCCCGATTGTCGACGGTATTCACCGTCGTCTGGCTCGTGTTAGTAGTCGTGGACGAGGATGTCTGGGCTTTGCTGTTGCCCTTGCCGCCGCTACTCATGCCGCGGTCCTCAAGATCACCTCACTCCGGAAGAGCTTCAGTTTTCTCAGGAGCCGCTCGACCACGGGACTTGTGACGTGGGCCCGGCACGGCATGCCGCGCGTGCGCGCCCACTCCAAGAAGTACGGCCCGAAGTGCATCATGCCGGACCCTTCGTAGGCGACCACGACGAGTTCCAGGGGATTGACATCGATCCGGGTCACGACAAAGGCGGAGTGATGATCGTCCGTGCACTCCCAGAGCTGGGCCACGTTGGTGAGCACCTCGCGCGCGACGATATCGCGCACCGCGCCTGGCAATGCGCGCGTCAGCCGTTCGGAGGCCTCAGCCGACCAGGGCACCTGCCGGATCACTTCTTCACCACGAGTTTGTACACGACGAAGAGCACCACGCCGACCACGGCATACAGGACCCATGCCGGGGTGCCTTTCTGGATGCCGGCGCTGGAGAGGTTGAGATTGAGCGCCCCGTTGCCGCCGCCGGCCGTCGTGGTTACCGGGGTGCTGACGGCGCTCTGATTGCTCATCGAGTAGCCGCCACCGCCGCCGGCGGCCGTACTCGCAACGCCTGTCAGAGCTCCCATGGCATCACCTGCGACGCGAGAGGAACCACGCCGCAGCGATCACCACGACACCGCCAACGATCCAGGGTAGATAGGAGCCACCCGGGACCGCGGTCTGAATCGGACTGGTAGCCGTAACGCGCGTCTGATCGAGGGCCGCCGCCGCCGCGGTTGAACTATTGGCGACGCTCGCGGCCGCATCCACCGCCTTGCCGGCGACCGCGCCGGCCTGCTGAGTCAACGTGTCGAGCCAGTCGAATACGCCTGACATGTTAGATCCGCCTTGTGTCGGGCCGCTGGGCTCAATCGCCCAGTTGGCCCATGTAGTGCGTGTACAGCGTCAGCGACAGAGCCGCGCCGGTCGTGAGCTGGATGCGCCAGTCATCGAGGTTGCGCACGTCGAACGGATCACCGCCGTAGCCGTGCTCTGTGCGGTCGATCACATACCAGCCCGCTTGCGGCACACGGATGCCGTCGCGCTGCTTGCGCTCGTTGAGCGCCGTCGTGCGTTCAAACAGCGTGTACTGGTTCGCCTGGACTTTGAAGCTGTCGAGCGTGCTGGTGCTCGGCTTCATGAACACCTTATCGATGAACTGCGAGGTGACGCCGAGCA
>Ga0207644_10002025_pt1 | contig 13102 bp, 8 predicted proteins | sample KBSS73metaG_FD_184326 | JGI IMG/M metagenome (GOLD analysis project Ga0207644, IMG submission 184326) | Switchgrass rhizosphere microbial communities from Kellogg Biological Station, Michigan, USA - KBS S7-3 metaG (SPAdes) (version 2) | ecosystem: Host-associated > Plants > Roots > Rhizosphere >... | reverse complement strand
CCGGGCCGTGGCGCGGCCGGGGCAACAAATCGCGCGCGGCGACGCGATCGTGGCGCTCGACAGCCCGGCCCTGATCGCCGACTTCGAGGTCGCGCAGAGCGCCGTCGAGCAGGCCGAGGCGCAGCTCCGCAAGGCCGAGACCGACGACCGCGTCCGCGCCCAGTCGATGCGCGACGAGCTCGTCTCGCGCCACGCGCGCCTCGCCTACGCCGGTCGTCGCGTCGAGGCGCTCGGTGTCGTCGCCGCGGTCGACGGCCGCTGGGCGCCCGCCGCGCCGACCGAGCTCGCCGGCCGTTACGTGAAGCGCGGCGAGGTGCTCGGCTTCATCGTCGGCGGCCCGGCGACGCTCGTCCGCGCGGCGGTCACGCAGGAGGACATGGACCTGATCCGCTCGCGCTTGCGCGATGTCGAGGTGCGCCTCGCCAACGATCCGCGAACGACGATCGACGCGCACCTGCGCCGCGAGGTGGCGGGCGGCGAGTTCGATCTGGTGTCGCCCGCGCTCGGCACCAGCGGCGGCGGCGAGATCGCCGTCGACCCTTCGCAGCAGAGCGGCAAGCGCAGCCTGAAGCGCGTCTTCGACATCGAGCTGCAGCTCGATCGGTCCGGGCCGAGCAGCGTCTTCGGCGACCGTGCGTATGTGCGCTTCGATCTCGGCACCGCGCCGCTCGCGTGGCAATGGTTCCTGCGCCTGCGCCAGCTGTTCCTGGCCCGTCTCAATGTCTGATCCGACCCTCGCCCGTGCCGTCGCCGGCCAATCGTTCCGGCGCGCCGACAGCGAGCGTGACGAGCGCGCCGCCGAGCGGCCCCGTCTGGTCGAGGACTTCCTCCGCGGCCTGCGCGGCTGGCTGCCGCCGGGGCGCGAGCGCAGGCGCTCGATCCACCGCTTCGACGCGGCCGTGCAGGCCGTCGCCGCGACCCTGCGCGATGTCGACGACGCTGGGGTCGCCGATCGCCTTCGCAGCGAGATGCGCGGACTGAAGGCGGCGCCGACCCGGCTGCATCGCGATCCTCGCCTGGCGGCGATCTTCGCGTGCATCGGTGAGGCGAGCCGGCGTCGCCTCGGCCTCTGGCCCCATCCGGTCCAGTTCACTGGCGCGCGCGTCCTGCTCGGCGGCTGCCTTGCCGAGATGCAGACCGGCGAGGGCAAGACGCTGGTCGCCGCACTCGCCGCGACCGCGATGGCGGCCTCCGGCGCATCGGTGCACGTCGTCAGCGCCAACGACTACCTCGCCGCGCGCGACTGCGAGGAGATGCGGCCGCTGTTCGCGTTCTTCGGCCTCAGCGGCGCGGTCGTCGAGGGCGGCATGGAAGCGGCCGATCGCCAGGCCGCGTATCGCCACGACATCTGCTACGTCGCCGGCAAGGAGCTGGTGTTCGACTACCTGAAGGATCGCCTCGCTGGCCACGGCCTGCTGCCCGCGCGAGTGACGCGCCTGCGCCGCCTCTGGGTCGGCGCGTCGGCGTCCGCAGCGAACGAGCCGATCGTTCCGGCGCTGCACTTCGCAATCGTCGACGAGGCCGACAGCGTCCTCATCGACGAGGCGCGGACGCCGATGATCCTGTCGCGCGAGACGCCGGGAATCCATGCGCCCGAGCTGCTGCAGTGGGCGATGGAATCGGCGCGCGGACTGGTCGAGCGCGCCGATTTCCGCATCGGCGCGCAGCGCGACATCGAGCTGCTTCCCGGCGCGCTCGGCCGTTGCGCGGCGCTGCCCGAAAGCGTTCGCGGCGCCTGGCGCTCGGCGCCATGGCGGGAGCTCATGCTGCGCCAGGCGCTCTGCGCGATCCAACTTTTCCTGCGCGACCAGCACTACATCATCGTCGACGACAAGGTGCAGATCGTCGACGAGTCGACCGGCCGCGTCATGGCCGATCGCTCGTGGGAGCAGGGCCTGCAGCAGATGATCGAGACCAAGGAAGGCCTGCCGGCGACGATGGGCCGCGAGACGATGGCGCGAATGACATTCCAGCGCTTCTTCCGGCGCTATTTCCTGCTCGCCGGTCTCACCGGCACGGCGGCCGAGGCGTCGCGCGAGCTGTGGTCGGTGTATCGGCTGCGTGTTCGCAAGGTGCCGCCGAACCGGCCGAGCCGGCGCGAGCGACGTCGCCCGCGCTGCGAGGCGACCTTGTCCGCCAAGTGGCAGGCCGTCGCCGACGACGCCTGCGCCGCCCGCGCGCGCGGCCAGCCGGTGCTGGTCGGAACGCGCAGCGTCGAGGCGTCGGAGCAGGTCGCCGCAGAGTTCGTTCGCCGCGGCGTCGCGCACGTCGTGCTGAACGCGCGCCAGGACGCCGAGGAGGCGCAGATCGTCGGCGCCGCCGGCGCGCCCGGGCGGATCACGGTCGCGACCAACATGGCCGGGCGCGGCACCGACATCAAGCTCGCGCCCGAGGCGCGCGAGGCGGGCGGGCTGCACGTCGTGCTGACCGAGTTCCACGAGTCGCCGCGTGTCGACCGCCAGCTCTTCGGCCGCAGCGGCCGCCAGGGCGAGGCCGGGTCCGTGCGCGCCATCGTCAGCGCCGAGGACGCGCTCTTCGCACGCCAACCGGCGTTCGTGAAACGCGCGCTCGCGTCGGCACCTGGCCTACTGCGGCGAGCCGCGCTGCGCTGGGCCGTGCGTCGCGCCCAGGCGCAAGCCGAGCGAATGGCTTACAAGGCACGCATGCAGACACTTCGCCAGGATCGCGAGCTGAACCGGATGATCGGCTTCGCCGGTCGGCAGACATGATGCAGTCGGCAGACATGACGTATCGAGCGGCTATGGCCGCATCGACGGCGGCACTCCTGATCCTTACCGGCGCCCCGGGCAGAGCGAACGCGGCCGAGTTCGACTGCCTGATCGAGCCGGCGCAGGTCGTCGAGGTGCGCAGCCCGGTGGTCGGAATCCTCCAGCAGGTGCACGCGCGTCGCGGCGAGTTCATCGCCAAGGGCGCGGTGCTGGTGACGATCGAGTCGAGCGTCGAGAAGAGCGCCGCCGATGCGGCGCGCTTCCGCTCGGAAGCGCAGGGCGCGCTCCTGCTCGCGCGCAGCAAGGTGTCGGCCGGGCGCGAGAAGGCACGGCGGATGAACGAGCTGCTCGCCGAGGAGTTCGTCTCGCAGCAAGCGCGCGACGACGCCGTCGCCGAGCTCAAGCTCGCCGAGGCCGAGCAGCGCAGCGCCGAGGAGAACGTCGAGCTGGCGCGCCTCGAGCACCGCCAGTCGATCGACCAGCTGAACCGCCGCGTCCTGCGCAGTCCGTTCAACGGTGTCGTCGTCGATCAGTACCTCTTTCCCGGCGCGCTCGTCGACGCCGGCGAAGGCAAGAAGCCGATCCTGAAGATCGCGCAGACGCAGCCGCTGGTCGTGCAGGCGATCCTGCCGTTCCGCTTCTTCCCCGAGATCAAGGTCGGCGACGTCGCTACGGTCGTCCCCGAGAAGCCGTTCACTCGCGAGATCGCGGCGCCGATCCGCACCGTCGATCGCGTCATCGACGCGGCCGCCGGAACCTTCGGCGTGATGGCCGAAATCCCGAACGCGGGTCGCGACCTTCCGGGCGGAATTCGCTGCAAGCTGAAGTTGCCGCATCTCGACGCGAAGGCGCGATGAGCCGCCGAGTGATCCGCCGAATCATCGGCGAGGATGTCGACGCCGGCTTGGCGAACCTGGAGGCCGCCGCCGAGAAGTGATCGCTCAGGCGGCGGCCAGCGTCTCGCGCACCCGCGCGGCATCCGGGATCGGCGCGACGGCGCCGAAGCCTTCGGTCGAGAGCGCCGCCGCAGCGGCGGCGTAGCGGCCCGCGCTCTCGAGGTCGTCGCCGGCGACGATGCGCGCGACGAACGCGCCGCCGAAGGTGTCGCCTGCACCCGTGGCATCGACCGGGCGGCACGGATGCGGCGGCACGTGGACGCGCCGGTTCGCGTCGGCGATCCAGGCGCCGCGGGCGCCGTGCTTGAGCGCGACGACCTTCGCGCCGAGGCCGAGGCAATGGTCGACCATCGCCTCCGGGTCGTCGAGGCCCGTGAGCGTCGCCAGATCGTCGTGGCTAGGCAGGCAGATGTCGGCCAGCGCGATGACCCGGCCGATCGCCTCGCGCGCGCGCTCCACCGGCCAGAGCTTCAAGCGAAGGTTGGTGTCGAACGAGACCTTGACCCCGGCCGCGCGCGCGAGGTCGATCGCCGCGGTGCAGGTATCGAGCGCGCTCGCCGAGATCGCGAGCGAGATGCCGGAAAGATGCAGCACCTGCGCCGCTTCGATCGCGTCGCGAGGCAGATCGGCCGGGCGCATCCGGCTCGCGGCCGAGCCGCGGCGAACGAAGTCGAAGTGATGGCCGCCGGCGTCGTGGCTGACGAAGTAGACGGCGGTGAACGCATCGACGTCGGTGCGCACGCCGCTCTGGTCGACACCCTCGTCGCGCCAGAGCGCGCGCAGCATCTCGCCGTGGCGATCGGCGCCGAGCGCTGACACGTACCCGACGCGCGCCCCCTGGCGTGCCGCGGCGATGGCGAAGTTCGACGTGTCGCCGCCGAAGCCCTGCAGGTAGAGGCGGCCGTCGCCGGCGCCGGTCTGGTTGAATTCGACCATCGCCTCGCCGAGGGCGAGGACGTCGACGTTGCCGCCGCCGCTCGCCACGACGCTACCTCAGGAGGGTCTCGCGCATGAACATCACCGTCGCGAAGAACTGGAAGTCGGCGTTGTCCTTGCGGGCAAAGCCGTGTCCTTCGTTCTCGGCGCGCAGGTACCAGACGCGGGCGCCGCTCTCGCGTGCCCGCGCGACGATCTGCTCGGCCTCGGTGTAGGGGACGCGCGGGTCGTTGCGACCCTGGACGACGAACAACGGCTTGGTGATCTTGGCGGCGTTGCTGAGCGGCGAGATGCGGAGCAGGGACTCGCGCATCGCCGGATCGCGCTCGTCGCCGTATTCGACGCGGCGCAGGTCGCGTCGATAGCTCTCGGTGTTCTGCAGGAAGCTGGCAAAGCTCGAGATGCCGACGACATCGACGGCACCGGCGATGCGGTCGGCGTAGTTCGTCGCCACCGCCAGGCTCATGTAGCCGCCGTAGCTGCCGCCCGAGACCAGCACGCGCGACGCGTCGAGGCCGGGCTGGCGCGCGATCCAGTCGAACAGCGCGCCGATGTCCTTCACCGAGTCTTCCCGCCTGACGCCGTTGTCGAGCGCCAGGAACGTCTTGCCGAAGCCCGCCGAGCCGCGAACGTTCGGGCGAATGACGGCAATGCCGAGCTCCTCGATCAGGTAGTTGTTGCGGCCGAGAAAGCCGAGCTCCGCCTGCGCCTCGGGACCGCCGTGGATGTCGACGAGGACCGGCCGCTTGCCGGTGAAGCGCGCCGGCGGCGTGCTGAGCAGGCCCGAGATCTGGCGCCCGTCGAAGCTCTGCCAGCGGATGATCTTCTGCTCGGCGAACGCGGCCGTCGAGACGCCGGGCGGCGCGTACGGCGTGCTCCAGCGCTGCACGCTCGCGCTCGCCGGGTCGACGACGGCGACCGTCGCCGGGCTCCTGCTGTCGTTCACGGTCGCCGCGAGGAGCGGCAGGCGCCGGTGGAAATCGGCGGTCGCGAGGCTGCCTTCGGCGACCTTCGGCGTCGGCAGCTCGCCGAAGGTGTCGGCGTCGTAGAGGCGCAGCTCACGTCGTCCCTCGATGTTGGCGACGACGGCGACGAGGCGCCCGCTGGCGTCGAGCTTGACCGCTTCGATGTCCCACGGCAGCGCGCGCGTGATGCGCGACAGCCGGCCGTCGGCGAGGCGATAGAACATCAGCTCGCGGAATTCGCCGGCACGATCGCTGATGACGAAGAAGCCCGAGTCGTCGCGCTTCCAGACCGCCGCGAAATGGCTCGCCGCGGGCTGGCCCGGCGCGGGCAGGACCTGCTTCCTCTCGCCGCCCGCGAGATCGATCAGCCAGATTTCGGATTCGGCCGCCGAGATGTAGCGCGTCAGCGTGGCGTGGCCGTCGGCCCAGGCGACGCCGCCGACGTTCCAGCCGCCGCCCGGCAGCTCGGCGAGGCGCCGCGCCGACTGCGGCGCGAGCGGATCCATCAGCGACAGCGTCTGGCTGATCTCGGCGCGGCTGCCGCCGCCCGCGGTGCGATCGAGCGGCACCGAGAGGTAGAGCAGCCGGCTCGATCGATTCAGCCAGCCTTGCATGTCGTGGCGCTGGTCGGGCTCGGTGAGCAGCGTCGTCTGCCGCGTCGCGAGATCGAGGCGGTAAAGCTGCGCCGCCTCGTCGCCGCCGTTGCCGCGCTCGAAGACGATGTAGTCGCCGCGGATCGGCTCGTAGCTGGCATTGCGGACCGGGTCCTTGTCGCCGGAGCTCAGCGGCTCGGGCTCGGCGAGCGCGGCGCCGATGCGAAAGATCTGCGTCGTGTCGGCGCCGGCCTTGCGATGGGAGACGAGCATTTCCGCCTTGAGCGGGTGCCAGTCGACGAAGCGGTGGCCGCGAAAGTCGGTGTAGCGCGCGACCTCGTCGGCGAGCGCCGCCGGGATCGGCGGAATCCCCTGGACGACGAGATTGGCGTTGGGTGCGACGATGTCGGCGCCGGCGCTCGCTGGCGCCGGCGCGGCGCGACCTGCGCCGGACGGCGGCGGCGCACCCGGCAGCGGCGCGCAGGCCGCGACCAAGGCGGCGAGCGCGAGCGCCGCAGCGCTCGCGACCGACCGCCGGTCGCGCGGGGCCCTCGATCGCTCCGGGACGGGGCGTGCCTTCAAGCCGCGGCGCGCGCGGACGCCACCGGCTGGATTCCGGCGATCGCCCATTCGCGGCTGCCGTCGACCGGCTTGACGAGGTGCCAGACCTCGTCGAACGGCTCCGCGGGCGCGTCGGCGTCTTCGCGGATCAGGCCGTGGAAGCGGACGCTGACGATCTGCCGATCGGCCTCGCTCGCGACATCGAGCACCTCGGCGTCGACACGGACGACGTCGGTGCGCTGCGCCGCCGAGCCGCGCTCCTGCAGGTCGAGCTTGATCGCCGCGAACATCTCGGGCGTCGTGAACGCGCGCAGGTCGTTCAGGTCGGCGACATCGTTGGCCGCTTGCAGGCGGATGAAGATCATCTTGGCGATCCGCTCGAAGCCGGCCGCGTCGAAGTCGGCGGGAAGGCGGGTCGCGAACGAGGCCGCGCCGGCAGCGACCGGGACCGACGCCGCGGCAACGCCGGCGCGGGGATCGACACCGATCTGCTCGCCGCGGAACTGCGCCGGGCGCTCGTCGGGAAACGTCATCGGCGCCTTCGCCGCCGGCGCGCCGGCGCCGGCGAGCTGCATTCCGCCCGGGGCCGCCGCCGGGCTGAACCGGCGCATGACGAAGCGGATCGCGATCACGGCGACGATGCCGAGGAGCAGCAGCATGACGATGTTGCCGAACTCGGCGCCGAAGCCGAGGTGGCTCATCAGGGCGGCGATGCCGAGGCCGGCGGCAAGGCCGGCGATCGGACCCATCCACGAGCGCCGCGGCGCTGCGGCTGCAGCGGCACCCGCGGTCGCGGGAGCAGCGGGCTGCGCCACCGGCGCGGCCGGTCGCGCGGGAACGGCGGCGGGCGCGGTGGGCGGAAGGCTGCGCTGCATGCCGACGGCGCCGCCGCCACCGATCCGGCGCGCTTCGGCGACGCCGGGGACGGTCGCTGCCGCGGCGAAGACGACGGCGAGTGCCAGGGCGAGTGATCTCATTGCAGTCTCCTTCAAGAACCGGCCGCGCGGGCCGGGTGCGCGGCCATCATACGGTGGGCGATGACCTTGATCCCGATGTGCGGCGCATCGACGCGGATGCAAGGGCCTCGGGCGCGCAGCCATCCACGGCCGTGCGCGGCGCCGGCCGATGCCGCCGAGCGACGAGATCGAAAGGCACCCGTCACGATTCGTGGCGTTCGGCCGCACGCTCTCAGCCGCCGCCGAGCCGCTGCAGCTCGGCCGACGACAGCACGCTCGTCCCCTTCGGGGCCGTTTCGACGGCGGCGATCAGCGCCCTTGCGACCTTTTCCGCCGCGATCGGCCGAACCCGCGCCGGCACGAGCGGCAACAGCGGACCGAGCACGCGCGCCGCGAAGACCTCGGCGCGGCGCGTCGGCTGGCCGAGCGCCGCGCGGTCGCCGAGCAGGAGCGACGGCCTGGCGATGACGACGCTGGCGTAGCCAAGCCCGCCGACGGCATCTTCCATTTCGCCCTTGACGCGGTTGTAGAAGACGCGCGAGCGGCGATCGGCGCCGAGCGCCGAGACGACGCCGAGGCGGGTCGCTCCGGCGGCGCGCGCGGCGCGCGCGATCGCCACGACGAGGTCGAAATCGACGGCGCGGAACGCCGCCTCCGAGCCCGCCACCTTGATCGTCGTGCCGAGGGCGATGTAGACGTCGCCGATCGCGCTCGACTCGGCGGCGAGCGCCGCCATGTCGCCGACCAGGATGCGCAGGCGCGGGTCGCGCGCCAGCGTCGGCGCCAAGGGCTTGCGCGCGACGACGACGACGCGCTGCGTCCGATCGGCGCCGAGCAGACGCGACAGGAGGGCGCGTCCGACCAGGCCGGTCGCGCCGGCGAGAAGCGCGACTGGAGCGTCGGCGACGCGGCCGCTGCTGTCCATGCCGCCAGTGTCGCCGTGAGGGAGCTGCGGTGCCCGCACGGCACCGCGCATCGGCCCTTAGCGCTTCGGCAACGGTGATCGCGGCCCGGCATTGCCGCTTCGCGACGCCGAGCCGGCGCGGCCGCTGCCGCCGCCGCGATGGCTGCCACCACCGCCGCCGCTTGGGGCGTCGCTGCGATGGCCGCCACTGCCGCTGCTGCCTGAGCCGCTGCGGTGACCGGCGCCGCCGCCACCGTGGCCGTTGGCGCTGCCGTGGCTGTTGTTGTTGCCGCGGCCGCCGCCGTTCGCTGACCTCCCGGCATCGCCTCGACCCGAGCCGCCGCCGTCGCGACGCGGCCGCGCGCCGCCGCGCCCGGCGCCTTCGCCGATCACCATCCGGCCGAGGACGATCGGCTCGGGCCGCTCGTGCGCGGGCGGCGCGAAGCCGGGGATGATTTCCTTCGGGATCTCGTGCTTGATGAGCCGCTCGATGTCGCGCAGGAAGATGTTCTCGTCGACCGACACGAGCGAGATCGCCTCGCCCGGCGAGCCGGCGCGGCCGGTGCGGCCGATTCGGTGGACGTAGTCCTCGGGGACGTTCGGCATCTCGAAGTTGACGACGTGCGGCAACTGGTCGATGTCGATTCCGCGCGCCGCGATGTCGGTCGCGACGAGCACCTGCAGCGCGCCCTTCTTGAAGTCGGCGAGCGCCTTGGTGCGCGCCGTCTGGCTCTTGTTGCCGTGGATCGCCATCGCGGTGATTCCCTGCTTCTCCAGGTGCTCGACGAGGCGGTTGGCGCCGTGCTTCATTCGCGTGAAGACGAGCACCTGGTGCCAGTCGTTCTCCTTGACGAGATGGGTCAGGAGGTCCTTCTTCATCTCGCGGCCGACCGGGTGCACCTTCTGCGCGACCAGCTCGGCGGTCTGGTTGCGCCGCGCGACCTCGATCAGCACGGGAGCGTTGAGCAGGCGGTCGGCGATCGCCTTGACCTCGTCGCTGAACGTCGCCGAGAAGAGCAGGCTCTGCTTCTTCTGCGGCAGCACCGCGAGCACCTTCTTGATGTCGTGGATGAAGCCCATGTCGAGCATGCGATCGGCTTCGTCGAGGACGAAGATCTCGACGTGCGAGAGGTCGAGCGTGCGCTGGCCGTGGTGGTCGAGAAGGCGCCCCGGCGTGGCGACGAGGATGTCGACGCCGCGGCGCAGCTTGTCGATCTGCGGCTGCATGCCGACTCCGCCGAACATGACCATGCTGGTCAGCTGGGAGTGCTTGCCGTAGGTGCGGACGCTGTCCTCGACCTGCGCGGCGAGCTCGCGCGTCGGCGTCAGAATCAGGGCGCGGATCGGCAGCTTGCCGCGCGAATCGCGCACGGCCGGCCTGGCCATGAGGCGATGAAGGAGCGGCAAGACGAAGCCGGCGGTCTTGCCGGTGCCGGTCTGGGCGCCGCCCATGACGTCGCCGCCCGAGAGGACGGCGGGAATCGCCTGGGCCTGGATGGGCGTCGGGGTGGTGTAGCCCGCTTCGTGCACGGCACGCAGCAGCGGCTCGGCGAGGCCGAGAGTATCGAAAGACATGGGGATTTCTGCTTGTTCATCGGCCTGCTGCTCGCCGCGGGGCGAGCGCCAGTCGAAGGCAGACGGGGGAGGGAAGTCGGAAGCGACTGCGTCGACGCTGACTGGAAAACTTGGCGACGCGAGCCCGCATTGTAAGCGAGCCGGCGCTTCGACCTCGCGGCAGCGACCCGGCGCGAGGATTGCGTCACGCCGCTCGGCGGAAGGACGAGCCTGGACGGTCCAGCGAAGGCGCCGACGCCCGGCGTGAGTCGCATCGACGGCGACGACGCTCTACCATTGGCTCCCGAGCACTCCCGGCGAATCTTGTGAGCGAGAGCGAGACCCGACAGCGCCTGGCCGCGATCCTGATGGCCGACGTGGCGGGCTACTCGCGCTTGATGAACTGCGACGAGTCCGGTACCGTCGCCGCGCTCGACACCGCCCGCAGCGTCTTTCGCACGACGATCGAGGCGCATCGCGGCCGCGTCATCGACATGGCCGGCGATTCGGTGCTCGCGGTGTTCGAGACGGCGGGCGGCGCGGTCGTCTCGGCCCTGGCGATCCAGGCCGAGCTCGCGCGTCGCTCGGCCGACGTCGCCCCCGACTGCCGCATGCAGTTTCGCATCGGCATCCATCTCGGCGATGTCATGGAAAAGGCCGACGGCACGGTCTACGGCGACGGCGTCAACATCGCCGCGCGCCTCGAAGGGATCGCCGAGCCCGGCGGCGTGACGGTGTCCGACGCTGTCCAGTGCGCGGTGCGCCAGCGCCTCGAGGCGACCTTCGACGATCTCGGCGAGCAGCGCGTCAAGAACATCGCCGCGCCGGTGCGCGCCTATCGCGTCCTCGCTCGAGCATCGGCAGCGAGCGCGACCGGCGGGACGACGGCGCCTTCGCCGGCCAAGCCGTCGGCGCGTCCGGCAGCGAAGCGCGACCGCGTCGACAAGCCGTCGATCGCGGTCCTTCCGTTCGACAACATGAGCGGCGATCCGGAGCAGGAGTTCTTCGCCGACGGCATCACCGAGGACATCATTACCGAGCTGTCGCGCTTCCGCGAGCTGTTCGTGATCTCGCGCAACTCGTCGTTCAAGTTCAAGGGCAAGCCGGTCGAGGTGCAGAAGTTCGCGAAGGAGCTCGGCGTCCAGTACGTCGTCGAGGGCAGCGTCAGGAAGGCCGGCCGGCGCGTCCGCATCACGGTCCAGCTGATCGATGCCGAGACCGACCGCCACCTCTGGGCCGAGCGCTACGACCGCGACCTCGAGGACATCTTCGCGATCCAGGACGAGGTGACGACGACGATCGTCGCGACCTTGCCGGGCCGCGTCGAGGCGGCAGCACGCGATCGCGCCGCCCGCCTGACGACCGACAACATGGCGGCGTACGAGTGCGTGCTGACCGGCAAGGTCCTGCACCACCGCAGCACTCGCGACGACAACGCGAAGGCGCTGCGCTTGCTCGAGCGGGCGATCGAGCTCGATCCGGGCTACGCCCACGCGCACGCCTGGAAGGCCTGCGCGCTCGGCCAGACCTGGGTCTACAACTGGTGCGAGAGTCGGCTCGAAACGCAGGAGCGGGTCATGGAGGCCCTGCAGACGGCGCTCGCGCTCGACGACAACGACAGCGACGTGCACCGCATCCTCGCCGCGATCAACGTCATCCAGGACAAGCACGACCAGGCCGTGTACCACCAGCGGCGCGCGCTGACGCTGAATCCGAACGACGACCTGGTCGTCGTTCAGCAGGGCGAGATCCTGACCTGGCTCGGGCAGCCGGAGGAGGGAATCGAGTGGATCAGGAAGGCGATGCGCCTCAATCCCTACCACCCCGAGCGCTTCTGGAGCCACCTCGCCCGGGCCTGCTTCGCGGCGCGCCGCTATGCCGAGGCGGTCGATGCGCTCAGGTGCATCAGCAGCCCCGACGCGCTGGTGCGCGCCGGCCTGGCTGCATGTCACGCGCAGCTCGGCGCCGCCGAAGCCGCCGAGACGGAGCGTCTCGCGGCACTTGCGTTGGCGCCGTCGTTCACGATCGCCGAATGCCTGGCGACGCTGCACTACCGCGATCCGGCTTATCGCGAGCACCACCGCGTGAGCCTCGAACTCGCGGGCTTTCCGGCCTAGCCGGGCCCGCCGGCGCGACGGCGGCGACAATAGGCGATCGGCCTGCGCGAGCGTTGCGCGGGCCCTTCCTTTTTTCGGACCTCCGGTCCAGGACATTCCATGGCTCAGTACGTCTTCACGATGAACCGCGTGGGCAAGATCGTTCCGCCCAAGCGCCAGATCCTCAAGAACATCTCGCTCTCGTTCTTCCCCGGCGCCAAGATCGGCGTGCTGGGCCTGAACGGCTCGGGCAAGTCGACCCTGCTCAAGATCATGGCCGGCATCGACCACGACATCGAGGGCGAGGCGACGCCGATGCCGGGCCTGAAGATCGGCTACCTGCCACAGGAGCCGGTGATGAATCCCGACCAGACCGTGCGCCAGGCGGTCGAGGAAGGCATCGGCGGCTCGCTCGCGGCGAAAAAGCGCCTCGACGAGGTCTACGCCGCGTACGGCGAGCCCGACGCCGACTTCGACGCGCTCGCCGCCGAGCAGGCCGAGCTCGAGGCGCAGATCGCCGCCGCCGGCGGCGAGAACACCGACCTGCAGCTCGAGATCGCCGCCGACGCGCTGCGCTTGGCACCGTGGGACGCGGTCGTCGGCAAGCTCTCGGGCGGCGAGAAGCGCCGCGTCGCCCTCTGCCGGATGCTGCTCTCCAAGCCCGACATGCTGCTCCTCGATGAGCCGACCAACCACCTCGACGCCGAGTCGGTCGACTGGCTCGAGCAGTTCCTGCTGCGCTTCCCGGGCACCGTCGTCGCGATCACCCACGACCGCTACTTCCTCGACAACGCCGCCGAGTGGATCCTCGAGCTCGACCGCGGCGCGGGGATTCCGTACAAGGGCAACTACTCGACCTGGCTCGAGCAGAAGGAAGCCCGCCTCGAGCAAGAGCAGAAGACCGAGGACGCG
>Ga0207644_10002024_pt1 | contig 13104 bp, 8 predicted proteins | sample KBSS73metaG_FD_184326 | JGI IMG/M metagenome (GOLD analysis project Ga0207644, IMG submission 184326) | Switchgrass rhizosphere microbial communities from Kellogg Biological Station, Michigan, USA - KBS S7-3 metaG (SPAdes) (version 2) | ecosystem: Host-associated > Plants > Roots > Rhizosphere >... | reverse complement strand
CCGCATGACAAGCTCCCAACGAATCGCGGATCGTCACGATCATCCGCCCGCCGCGCCGGCACGGAATCAGGCAAGCCGGAGTCCTCGTGTAGGAGGCCAAGCCGGCGCCGTGACTGGATACGCAAAAGGCGGGCCGTCCGATGCACATAACTGTAAAGCGGGCGCCGAACGGTCATTGGGCAGCGACTCGCACCGGTTTGAAGGAGAGAGGCCGGATCCGTCCGGCCAGGAGCCCACTGATGAGACACCTCAAGCTGATCGTCGCCGCGTTGTCGGTGTGTGCGCTGTCCGCGTGCGTGATCGCACCGTATCCGCGCCAGGCCGGCTACTACCCCGAGCCGGGCGGAGTGGTGAGCGACGTCGCACCGCCGGCGCCGTACGCCGAGGTCATGCCGGTCGTCCCGTTTCCGGCGCGGTCTGGATCGGCGGGACTGGGGCTGGTCGGGTGGGCGCCACAACTGGATACCGGGCCGCTGGGACCATGGTCGCCAGGGGCTACGCCTGGAACCCGCACCGCTGGGAAAGCCGCGGCGGACGCTGGTATCTGCAGGGCGGCGGCTGGCGCCGGCATTGATCTTGGTCGCTAGCGCATCCGCCACCGGAATGCCGGAGCGCGATGCGCGATCGGCCGACCGCCTGAACGGCGCACTGCCCGGCTGATCAGGCACAAGCCCGACTTGGGGCTCTGCCACGTCGGCCTGCAGCACAAGGCCGCAGTCCGAAGCCGTACACTCCGCAATTGACGTATACGTCAAGTACCGGGCGGAGGGCATTTGGCCAAACAGAAGCGCGCAAGTCTCGAATCCTTCCAGTACGCCGGAGCGACGAAGGCCGGCGGCGCCAAGTCGAGCGCCAGTGCCTTCAAGCTGTCGCAATTCGACCCGGCCGATAAGCCGTTCTCGAGAGGGGACAAGGAGCGCGACAAGCAGGCCACGGCCGCCCTCGCGACCGAACTCGACGGCCTGCAGGAGCTGTTCTATGCCGACCGACGCTACAAGCTGCTGGTCGTTCTGCAGGGCACCGACACGAGCGGCAAGGACGGCACGATCCGTGGCGTGTTCGGCGAGATGAGCGCGCTCGGCGTGCACACCGCGAGCTGGAAAGCGCCCTCGGAGGAGGAGCGCGCGCACGACTTCCTTTGGCGCATCCACCAGAAGATGCCCGCGGCCGGCGAGATCGTGATCTTCAACCGGAGTCACTACGAGGACGTGCTGGTGCCGGTCGTCTCCGGTGCGCTGACGGCCGCGCAGACCCGCCAGCGCTACGACCACATCAACAACTTCGAACGGATGCTGACCGAGACCGGCACCGTGATCTTGAAGTTCCTACTCCACATCTCGAAGGACGAGCAGCGCCAGCGCCTGCAGGACCGCATCGACGACCCGACCAAGCGCTGGAAGTTCGCGGCCGGCGACATCGAGGTGCGCAAGCGCTGGGACGACTACCAGAACGCCTACTCGGCAGCGGTCGCGGCGACCGGCACGCCGTGGGCGCCGTGGACCATCGTGCCCGCCGATTCGAAGACGCACCGCAACCTGATGGTCGCGACGCTGGTCAAGCAGACCCTGCTTGGCCTGAAACTGCGCTACCCGCCGGGCGATCCGGCGCTGGCGACGCTGCGCATCGTGTAGCGCGCCGAACGACAACGACACGCCCGCATCGCGGAGACAACCGACATGACCGACCTGTCCGCCGAGTACAAGGCCCTGGCCGAATACCGTCCGACCCACAAGGTGCGCTTCGTCACCGCGGCCTCGCTGTTCGACGGCCACGACGCCGCGATCAACATCATGCGGCGGATCCTGATCGGGATGGGCGCCGAAGTGATCCACCTCGGCCACAACCGCTCGGTCGACGAAGTCGTCACCGCGGCGCTGCAGGAGGATGCGCACGGCATCGCGATCAGCTCGTACCAGGGCGGTCATGTCGAGTACTTCAAGTACATGGTCGACATGCTGAAGAGCCGCGGCGGCGCACGTGCAGGTGTTCGGCGGCGGCGGCGGCGTGATCGTGCGCGGCGAGATCGCCGAGCTGCAGGAGTACGGCGTCAGCCGCATCTACAGCCCCGAGGACGGCCAGCGCATGGGCCTCGCCGGGATGATCGGCGAGATGGTGATGCGCTGCGACCACGACCTATCGCCGTACGCGCCGAAGGCGCTGGCGGCGATCGAAGGCCGCACCGAAGCGAGCTGGCGCGCGCTGGCCCAGCTCATAACCGCGCTCGAGAACGGCCACGTCGCGGAGCGGCTGAAGGTCGAGCTGCACGAGCGCGCGAAGGCCGCGAAGACGCCGGTGCTCGGCATCACCGGCACCGGCGGCGCCGGCAAATCGAGCCTGACCGACGAGCTGATCCGGCGTCTGCGCCTCGACCAGGGCGACCGCCTGCGCATCGCCGTGATCTCGATCGACCCGAGCCGGCGCAAGACCGGCGGCGCGCTGCTCGGCGACCGAATCCGCATGAACGCGATCGGCCCATGGGCGACCGGCGGCGACGATACCGATGCGAGACCGCGCGTCTACATGCGGTCGCTGGCGACACGCGACACCGGCAGCGAGATCAGCCAGGCGCTACCCGACGTGCTCGCCGCCGCGAAGTGCGCCGGCTTCGACCTCGTGATCGTCGAGACCTCCGGCATCGGCCAGGGCGACGCGGCGATCGTGCCGCTGGTCGATGTGCCCATGTATGTGATGACGCCGGAGTTCGGCGCGGCGAGCCAGCTCGAGAAGATCGACATGCTCGACTTCGCCGAGTTCGTCGCGATCAACAAGTTTGACCGCAAGGGCGCCGCCGATGCACTTCGCGACGTCGCGAAGCAGGTGCAGCGCAACCGCCAGTCGTTCGGCAAGCGCCCCGACGAGATGCCGGTGTTCGGCACGATGGCGAGCCGCTTCAACGACGACGGCGTGACCGCGCTGTACCAGGCGCTGTTGCCGCGCCTGGCGGAGCTCGGCCTGAAGGTCGAGGCGGGCAAGCTGCCCGCCGCGGCGACCCGCCACAGCACGCACCAGGTGCCGATCGTGCCGGCCGCGAGGTCGCGCTATCTCGCCGACATCGCCGACACGGTGCGCGCCTACAAGGCCCGGGCGCGCGAGCAGGCTCGCCTCGCCCGCGAGATTCAGCAGCTGCAGGAAGCCGCGCGCATGCTGAAGGTCGACAAGCCCGACCGTGCGCCGGCGGCCGAAGCGGCGCTCGACCTCGCCGGCCAGCGCAAGGCGCGCATGGGCAAGGACGCCCGCCGCCTGCTGCAGCAGTGGCCCGACATGGTGCGCGCGTATGCCGGCGACGAGTACGTCGTGAAGATCCGCGACAGGGAGATCCGGACCACGCTGACCCACACGACCTTGTCAGGCAGCAAGATCCGCAAGGTCGCGTTGCCGGCGTACGAGGACCACGGCGAGATTCTGAAGTGGCTGATGCTCGACAACGTGCCCGGCTCCTTTCCCTACACCGCCGGCACGTTCGCGTTCAAGCGCGAGGGCGAGGACCCGACCCGCATGTTCGCCGGCGAAGGCGACGCGTTCAAGACCAACGCGCGCTTCAAGCTGCTGTCGGCCGGGATGCCGGCCAAGCGCCTGTCGACCGCGTTCGACTCGGTCACCCTGTACGGCAACGACCCGGCGATCCGGCCCGACATCTACGGCAAGGTCGGCAACTCGGGCGTCTCGATTGCAACGCTCGACGACATGAAGGTGCTCTACTCCGGGTTCGACCTGTGCAACCCGGCGACTTCGGTCTCGATGACGATCAACGGTCCGGCACCGACGATCCTCGCGATGTTCATGAACACCGCGATCGACCAGCAGCTCGACAAGTTCGTTGCCGACAACGGCCGTGAGCCGACCGACGACGAGGCGCAGAAGATCCGCGCCTGGGTCATGGAGAACGTGCGCGGCACGGTGCAGGCTGACATCCTGAAAGAGGACCAGGGCCAGAACACCTGCATCTTCTCGACCGAGTTCTCGCTCAAGGTGATGGGCGACATCGCCGAGTACTTCGTGCACCACAAGGTGCGCAACTTCTACTCGGTCTCGATCTCCGGCTATCACATCGCCGAGGCGGGCGCGAACCCGCTCTCGCAACTTGCGTTCACGTTGTCGAACGGCTTCACGTTCGTCGAGGCGTATCTCGCGCGCGGCATGCACATCGATGACTTCGCGCCGAACCTGAGCTTCTTCTTCAGCAACGGCATGGACCCGGAATACGCCGTGCTCGGCCGGGTCGCACGCCGCATCTGGGCGGTCGCGATGCGCGACCGCTATGGCGCCAACGAGCGCAGCCAGAAGTTGAAGTACCACGTGCAGACGAGCGGCCGGAGCCTGCACGCGCAGGAGATCCAGTTCAACGACATCCGCACGACCCTGCAGGCGCTGATCGCGATCTACGACAACTGCAATTCGCTGCACACCAATGCGTTCGACGAGGCGATCACGACGCCGACGGAGGAAAGCGTGCGCCGCGCGATGGCGATCCAGCTGATCATCAACCGCGAGTGGGGCTTGGCGAAGAACGAGAACCCGAACCAGGGCGCGTTCATCATCGACGAGCTGACCGAGCTGGTCGAGGAAGCCGTGCTGCAGGAGTTCGAGCGCATCGCCGAGCGAGGCGGCGTGCTCGGCGCGATGGAGACCGGCTACCAGCGCGGCCAGATCCAGGAAGAGTCGATGCACTACGAGATGCAGAAGCACACCGGCGAGTACCCGATCATCGGCGTCAACACCTTCCGCAATCCGCACGGCGATCCGGTCCCGCAAGCGTTGGAGCTGGCGCGCTCGACCGATGCCGAGAAGCAGTCGCAACTCAAGCGTCTGGGCGATTTCCAGCAGCGCCATGCCGCCGAAGCACCGGTCGTGCTCAGCCGCCTGCAGGCCGCGGTGATCGACAACCGCAATGTGTTCGAGGTGCTGATGGACGCGGTACGCGTCTGCTCGCTCGGCCAGATCACGAATGCCCTGTTCGAAGTGGGCGGGCAATATCGGCGCAGCATGTGATGCGCAATCAATTCTTCGAGGAGATGGTTCGATGAACACCCGTGAGATCTACGTCGTCGCCGCCGTGCGCACCGCGATCGGCACCTTCGGCGGCGCGCTGAAGGAGGTCCCGCTGAGCCAGCTCGCGACGACCGCGGTGCGGGAAGCGCTGAAGCGCAGCGGCGCCGAGGCTGCGACGATCGGCCACGTCGTGATGGGCAACGTGATCCCGACCGACACCCGCGACGCCTACCTCGCGCGGGTCGCCGCCGTCGAGGCCGGCATCCCGCACGAGACGCCGGCGATGAACGTGAACCGCCTGTGCGGCTCCGGCCTGCAGGCGATCGTCTCGGCGGCGCAGACGATCCTGCTCGGCGATGCCGACCTCGCGATCGGGGGCGGTGCCGAGTCGATGAGCCGCGGTCCGTACTTCATGAACGGAGCGCGCTGGGGAGGCCGGATGGGCGATCTGCAGGCGACCGACTACATGCTCGGCATCCTGCACGACCCGTTTCACGCGATCCACATGGGCCTCACCGCCGAGAACGTCGCGGCGCGCGACGGCATCACACGCGAGATGCAGGACGCGCTCGCGGTGACGAGCCAGCAGCGCGCCGCGAAGGCGATCGCCGAGGGGCGCTTCAAGTCGCAGATCGTCCCGGTCGAGATCAAGACCCGCAAGGGCACGGTCATCTTCGACACCGACGAGCACGTGCGCGGCGACACGACGATCGAGCAGCTTGCGAAGATGAAGCCGGCGTTCAAGCCCGACGGCAGCGTGACCGCCGGCAATGCGTCCGGCCTCAACGACGGCGCCGCGGCGCTCGTGCTGGCCAGCGGCGATGCGCTGAAGTCGTCGAGCCTGAAGCCGATCGCACGGCTGGTCGCTTATGCGCACGCCGGCGTCGACCCGAAGCTGATGGGCCTCGGCCCGGTCCCGGCCTCGCGCGCGGTGCTGAAGCGCGCGGGGCTGTCGGCGAAGGATCTCGATGTGATCGAGTCGAACGAGGCGTTCGCGGCGCAGGCCTGTGCGGTGACGCGCGCGCTCGAGCTCGATCCGGCGAAGGTGAATCCGAACGGTTCGGGCATCTCGCTCGGCCACCCGGTCGGCGCGACCGGCGCGATCATCACGACCAAGGCGCTCTACGAGCTGCAGCGCGTCAACGGCCGCTACGCGCTGGTGACCATGTGCATCGGCGGCGGTCAGGGCATCGCGGCGATCTTCGAACGCACCTAGTTAGCGAAGAGGCAATCGGTCGGACTGGCCTTCTCGGCGTCGTACGTGCCTGCCGCCTACCCGCAACGCATCGTCTGCCTGACCGAAGAGCCGACCGAGGTGCTCTACGCCCTCGGCGAGGAGGACCGGATCGTCGGCATCTCCGGCTTCACAGTGCGGCCGGCGCGCGCCCGCCACGAGAAGCCGCGCGTCTCGGCTTTCACCAGTGCGAAGGTCGATCGCATCCTCGACCTGCAGCCTGACCTGGCGATCGGCTTCTCCGACATGCAGGCCGACATCGCGCAGGCGCTGATCAAGGCTGGTGTCGAAGTCTGGATCAGCAACCATCGCTCGATCGACGGCATCCTCGGCTACGTGCGCCGGCTCGGCGCGATGGTCGGCGCCGAAGCGAAGGCGCAGGCCTACGCGGCCTCGCTCGAAGCGCATGTGGACAAAGTCCGGGCTGCCGCCGCGGCGCTGCCGCGCCGGCCGCGCGTCTACTTCGAGGAGTGGGACGAGCCGATGATCAGCGCGATCCGCTGGGTCAGCGAGCTGGTCGGCGTCGCCGGCGGCGACGACATCTTTCCACAGCGGGCGATCGCGAGCCTCGGCCGTGACCGCATCGTCGAGGGGGGCGACGAGGTCATTGCCATGGCGCCCGATCTCGTGATCGGCTCGTGGTGCGGCAAGAAGTTTCGACCCGAGAAGGTGCGCGGGCGCCCCGGCTGGGAGGCGATTCCGGCGGTGCGCGACGGCGAGCTGCACGAGGTGAAGTCGCCGCTGATCTTGCAGCCCGGGCCGGCCGCGCTGACCGACGGTCTCGATGCATTGCATGCGCTGATCGCTCGCTGGGCCGGCAAGCGCTGAGTCAATTCGCTCCCGCAGACGCGGGCCGTCGGACCTGCAATGCAGGGGGTGTAGGCCTCGCCTTGCTTGAACTAGACTGACCTTCGTCACTAATGGGCCGGTGGGCTTGGCGTGGGTGTCGACAGCAGGTCCCGATCCTGCTTAGAACCCCACTTACTTCGCTTATTCGGACAACTTACAAACGATGAGGTCAAAGATGGTGCAAAGACGAACCAGGAACGCGTTGCTGAGCGCTGCGTTCTGCGCGGCCGCGGCTCTCTCCAGCGGTGCTGCGCAGGCCGCCATCTACTCCGGCAACTGGGACCCCGCCTATGGCGCCTCGTTCGCGGGCCTCGGCTGGAAGGGCACCGCGACGTTCTTCATCCCGGATACCTGCCTCGCCTCGTCGGGCTGGATCGCGAACACCGACGGCTGCGCCGGCGGCGGCATGCAGGTGCTGGGCGCGAATGTCAGCTTCTACAACATCGCCGACCCGATGGCGACGCCGGTCGAGACGCTCACGTTCGACCCGGCCGTGCTGGTCTACAAGATGCACGTCACCGCCAACCAGCTGGACGGCGTGAGTACCGACTTTCTCGGTCCGGTGCAGGCGTTCTCGTCGCTCGCCGGCGGCGGCGTCAACTACTTCGACCTCAAGTTTCTCGAAGCGACGAGCAACAACGTGCAGCTGTTCCACACCGTCGGCCACACCGATCCGATCTGCGCCTACACCGGCGTACCGGCCGGCTGTGGCATCTCGGAGACGAGCCCGACGATGACGCTGACGCTGGTGACGGCGCCGGTCCCGGAGCCGGAAACGTACGCGCTCTACATCGCGGGCCTCGGTGCCGCATGGTTCGCAAAGCGGCGCCGCAACAGGGCCGCCTCGAAGACGGCTTGACCAGCCAGGGCGGCTCGCAGCGCCCGGTGCTGAATCAGACGACGCCGGCCGGCACAGCCTCGCCGCGAACCGCCGTCGCCTGACGGATCGCGGCGTCGAGCTCCTCGTCGCGGCCCTCGTTCCACGCTGCCGAAAAGGCGTCGTCAGGCAACGCACGCTGCAGCGCATCCTTCAAGTCCTGATGCCGACGCTCTGCGCGCGGTGCCTGGGCCAAGCCAAGTCGAGCGCGTGAACCGGTCGCCGTCGCGAGCAGGCGGACCGCGCGGACGGCATCGCCCTCCTGCCCGATCAGGGCCGCCAGGTCCTCGAGGCAGCCGAGCAGTTCTTCCTGCATCTTGAAGGCGCGAAACGCCTGCAACGCCGTGTCGAGCCGGGCGCGCGCCGAATCGATGTGGGCCGCGCCGAGGTCGACCCGGCCGAGCCACCACTGCGCCATCGCATCACCGCGCTTGTCACCGGCCTCGCGGCACACGGTGAGCGAGCGCGTCAGCCACTGGCGCGCATGCGGGAGGTCACCGACTTGGAAGGCGATCGCGCCGAGCAGGCGCTCGCACTCGCCTTCGACTTCCTGATTCTTGATCTCGCGCGCGAGCGAGAGGCAACCTTCGAGGTGGGACTTTGCGCGCGCATCGTCGTCGACGTACATCTCGATCTGGCCAAGGTGGAGCAAGCCGATCGCCTCGCCGAAGCGGTCGGTCAGCGAACGGAAGATCTCGAGCGCTTCTGACTCGCTCTCGCGCGCGCTGGCCCAGTCGCCGATCGACAACCGCGCCAACGCCAATGTCGACAGCGTCGCCGCGATGTCGACCGCGTTACCCAGGCGGCGCCGCAGCGCGAGGCAGGTCTCCAGCATCTGTTGCGCTTCGCCGTAGTCGCTCTGGGTTTCCGCGAGCGCCGCGCCGACGTAGAGGGCGTGCGCCTGCGCCAGTTCGGATGCCTGAATCTCAGGCATCGCCAGCGCCGCCCGCACCATCGCACGTCCCTCGGTCGAGTAGCCGCGAAGAATCCAGAAGCCCTGCATCGCGACGCAGAACTTGACCGCGATAAACGGATCGACCCCGCCCGACAGCGAGAACGTCATCGCGCCGCGCAGGTTGTCGAGCTCGGTCTCGATGCGCTGTACCCATTCGGCCTGCTGCGAGCCCTTGAGCCCGCGATTCGCCTCCTTGGCCATCGCGAAGTAATGGTTGCAATGGCGCGTCTGGGTGTCGGCCGCGTTGCCGCCCTTCTCTTCCTTCTCGCGCGCGTAGTCGCGAATCGTCTCGAGCATGCGGTAGCGGGTGCCTTCGTCGCGCTCGTCGAGCATCACCAGCGACTTCTCGACCAGCGACCCGAGCACATCGAGGATGTCCTCGGGCTCCAGCGGCTCGCCGCCGCAGACCTGCTCGGCCGCGGGCAGATCGAAGCCGCCGGCGAAGACGCCGAGGCGGCCGAGCACCGTCTGCTCGCCCGGATTTAGCAGGTCGTACGACCAGTCGACCAGCGCCCGCAACGTCTGCTGGCGCACCTGCAGAACCCGGCCGCCGCCGGTCAACAGCTTGTAGCGGTCTTTCAGGCGCGCGTTGATGTCGGTCACGGTCAGCGAGCGGATGCGCGCTGCCGCGAGCTCGAGCGCGAGCGGGATGCCTTCGAGCCGCGCGACCAGCTCGGCCACCGCCGGGGCTTCACGCTCGGTCAGCGCGAACGCCGGCTTGTGCAGTTGCGCGCGCTCGACGAACAGCCGCACCGCGGTCGAGCGGCCGAGCGCCTCGAGCCCGTCGCCCTGGCGCGGCACCGGCAGCGGCAGGATCGGATAGGCCTGCTCACCCGGAACCCGCAGCGCCTCGCGACTCGACGTCACGATGCTGACGTTCGGCGCAGCGCGCAGCATCGCCGCGGCGAGGTCGGCCGCCGCCTTCACGACGTGTTCGCAGTTGTCGAAGATCAACAGCGTCTTGCGCGTCTTCAGGTGGTTGCACAGGCTCTGGATCAGCGGACGGCCGGGCTCCTCGTGCACATCGAGCACGCGCGCCGCCTCGGCTGCGATCAGCACCGGATCCTGGATCGGCGCGAGGTCGAGGAACCAGACGCCGTCCGGGTAGTCGACCATGACCTCTTCGGCGATCTGCAGCGAGAGCCGGGTCTTGCCGAGTCCGCCCATGCCGAGCAAGGTCAGCAATCGCGTCTTGGCCAGCATCGCCTTGGCATCGGCGAGTTCGCGCTCGCGGCCGAGGAACGACGTGACCTGCTGCGGCAGGTTGTTCGGGATCTTCTTGACCGGCAACCAGCGCTCGCCGACCCGCACGACGAGGTAGCCCTTGTCGCCATCGAGCGGGGGCGAGAACGACGCGTCGGGTTCGGCGACCTCGAAGATCTCGATCGGTTCGCTCAGCCCCTTCATCGCCCAGTGACCGTGCGACTGCACCGCCAGCGCGGTGGCGCCGAGCGCGCGCTGCGCTTCGGCGGTGAGCAGGATCTGGCCGCCGTGCGCAAGTGCCATCACGCGCGCCGCGGTCGGCTTCGAGATGCCGTCGACCTCGAGCGGCTTGGCGCCGCGCCGGATGTCGTCGGCGCTGTTCTCGCGCAGGATCACCGCACCGACGTGCAGCCCGGCGCGCGCCTTCAGCGGGATTGGCAGGCCGGCGAGCGCGCGGTGGTATTCGCCGGCATAGGCGACCGCATCGGCCGCCTCATCGAACAGCAGCAGCATGCCGTCGGTCTTGTCGATTTCGCGACCGCGATGGCGCGGCAGCAGGTCTCGCGCAACGCGGTCGTGCGCCGCCCACAGCGCAGCGATGGCCGCGTCGCCGAGCGACTCGGACAGCTTCGTGCTGTCGACCACATCGGTGAGGAGCAGGGCCCGGACGTCACTCATCGAACGCAGGCCGCTGGCTCCGGGCGGCGTCGCGCACCCCGGCCGGACCGAGAGCTACGCCATTTCCACGATCGCATCATTCAAGGCGGCGACGGTCACATCCGTCGGTGAACACCGGCCCGCGGCGGGTCGGCAAGCCGCTACTTTAAAGGGCGGACCCTCGTTCTCGACCAGTCCCCCCAGCGCACGGCGGATTTGTCGGTGAACGCCGACGGACCCCGCCCCACCTCGCTCGCGAGCGCGAGTCAACGCGGCAGGCCGAGCCCGCGCTGCGCGATCAGGCTGCGCTGGATCTCGTTGGTGCCGATGCTGATCACCCACATCAACGAGTGGCGCAGGCCCTGCTCGTAGCGGCCGTGGCGCATTGCCCCCGACGCGCCTTGCGACAGCGCGGCGCGCGGGCCGAGAACGTCGAGCGCGGCCTCGCCGAAGCGTTCCATCAGCTCGCCGGAGAAGACCTTGCTGATCGCCCCCATCTCGGGGGGAGTCGTTCCGCCGGTGGCCAGCTCAGCGCAGTGGATCATCAGGCGCCGGCCGACCTCGATGTCGGCGGCGAGCGTGGCGATGCGGTCGCGGATGAGAGCGTCGGCGCGCAACGCGCCCTCGCGCGTCGCCGTCTCCCGCACGTCGCGGCAGAGCAGGTCGAACGCATGGGCGACCTTCAGCACGATGCCGCCGCCGACCAGGCCGCGCTCGTTGGCGAGCGCATCGGTCAGCACCTTCCAGCCGCCGTTCACCGGCCCGACGATCGCATCGGCCGGGACTCGCACGTCGTCGTAGAAGATGTTCGCGAAGCTGCCGTCGTACATCGTCGTCGCCGGCTTCACGCTGATGCCGGGCGCATCCATCGGCACGATGAACATGCTGATGCCGGCGTGCGGAGGCTTCGCCTCGCGATCGGTGCGGGCCGCCAAGAACATGTACCGGCCCCACCAGGTCGTGGTCCAGATCTTCTGGCCGTTGATGACCCAGTGGCCGCCGTCCGGGTCGGACACGAATGTCGCGCTGGTGCGCAGCGAGGCCAGGTCGGAGCCGGCCTCGGGCTCGCTGTAGCCCATCCCGTGCATCGCCTCGCCGCGCAGGATCTCGGGCAGGTAGCGCTGCTGCTGCGCCGGTGTGCCGTGCATCATCAGCGCGTTCGACTGCACCGCGGCGCCGATCCGCGGCGCCTCGGCGCGCTCCATCACCTCGATGAAGGCAAGCTGTTCGAGCGGCGTGCGGCCCTGCCCGCCGAAATCGCGTGGCCAGCCGAGGCCGAGCCAGCCGGTCGCGCCGAGGTCGCGCGCAAAGGTGGGATCGAACTCGCGGTCGTGAAACGGCCTGGTATCGAATGCCGCCTTGCGCGCGCCGCTCCAATGTTCCTGCAGCCAGGCGCGCACCTCGCCGCGGAACGCGTTGCTAGCGGGACCGAGGTCGTATTCGGGCAGCACCGCCTGCGGATCGTCGAGCAGGTGGGCGGCCAGCTCGCGGCGCGCCGCTGCAGCCCCGCCGAACGCCACCGCGTCGAGATGGGCGCGCTTGAAGTGGCGCGGCGCCTCGTGCTCTTCGGCGTAGCCGATCGCGCCGAACGCATGATGGGTTTCGAGCGAGACGCGCCGCAAGGCCGGGCCGCCGAACGCGACCGCGGCGGCAGCGAAGTAGCGCCAAGCCGCGGCGCCCAGATCGAAGCTCTGCGCCGCATGCTCGAGCGTCAGCCGCACGCCCTCGAGTCTGATCAGCGCATCGGCGAGCTTGTGCTGGATCGCCTGGAAGCGTCCGATCGCTTGGCCGAACTGTCGACGTTCCTTCGCGTACTCGACGACCATCTCGAACGCGCGTCGCGTCGCGCCGTGCGCGCGCGCCAGCACGGCGACACGGGCGATACGCAGCAAGTCGTCGACCACCGGCGCGTCGAGCGGCACGAAGGTCGCCGGCGCGCCATCGAGCACGACCTCGGCCAGCGCGTCGGCGCCGAGCGCGCGCGTGACAGTGACGCGGGCTGCCGACGTGCCGAGCTCGACGATCGCCAGGCCCGGCGAGTCGTTCCGGGCGGCCGGTTGTCCATGCACGTCCGACGGCGCGCGGCGCGTCGCTACGACGAGATGCGTCGCGCCGACCGCAGCGTCGACAAAGCGCAAGGTTCCACTCGACAGGGCACCGTCACGCCACGTCAGCGCGCCCGCGTCGGCATTCGGATCGAACGCGCCGAAGCTCCAGCAGATGCGACAGGCGCCGCGATGCAGGCCGTCGAGCAGCCCGCGCGCCGCGGCGGCTGGCCCCTCGTGGCTCGACGTCGCACCATCGCTGTGGCGCACAGTCGACCCGCCGGCCATGGGGTCG
>Ga0207644_10002020_pt1 | contig 13112 bp, 13 predicted proteins | sample KBSS73metaG_FD_184326 | JGI IMG/M metagenome (GOLD analysis project Ga0207644, IMG submission 184326) | Switchgrass rhizosphere microbial communities from Kellogg Biological Station, Michigan, USA - KBS S7-3 metaG (SPAdes) (version 2) | ecosystem: Host-associated > Plants > Roots > Rhizosphere... | reverse complement strand
AGCGGTCGAGCTCGTCTCCCAGCCGTGTCGCGATCGCGTGCAGGACCCGCCCCCGCTCGATCGGCTTGCGGTCGCGCCAGCCCGAGAACGCCGCGGCCGCGGCGGCAACGGCAGCCTCGACGTCGACGTGGTTGCCCCGCCCGATCTCGCACACGACCTCATCCGTGCCGGGCGCGGTCGATGCGATCCATTCGCCGGATGCCGGTGCGACATCCGCGCCGTCGATCCAGTGGCCGTACCGCGTGCTCACAGAAGACCGCAGGCCGCGGCGCGGTCGAGCGTGACCTGGAACAGCCGTGTCGTCGCGGCGTCGATCATCATGCCGTTGAAGTTGGCGGCGCCTTCGCCGCGAGCTTCGGCTTCGGCGACGGCGGCGACTGCCTTCTGCGCCTCGTCGACCTCTTCGGCGGTGGGGGCGAACACCCGGTTGGCGATCGCCACCTGACTCGGGTGGATGCACCACTTGCCGACGCCGCCGAGCATCGAGAACCATGCCGCGCTCCGCTCGTAGCCGTCGGGGTTCGTGAAGTTCGCGTACGGCCCGTCGATGGCGTCGATCCCCGCAGCGCGGGCGGCGACGATCATGCGGTTGCGGGCGAAGTGCCAGACGTCGCCCGGGTACCGCAGGGCGCGGTCGCCGTCGGTGACGCCGATGTGGCCGAGGCGCATGCCCTGGCTGGCCGAGAGGTCGCCCACACCCAGGATCACGGCCTCGAGGCGATCGCTGGACCGGCACACGTCTTCGACGCACGCCAGCGCCTCGACCTCCTCGACGAGGACCTCGATGCCGATGCGTCCCTCCTCGAGACCGAGCTTGCGCTCGAGCTGGGTGAGGAGATCGTCGACGAACCAGACGTCGCGCGGACCTTTGATCTTCGGGACGATGATCACGTCGATGTTCGGGCCGGCGCCGGTCACGACCTCGATGACGTCGTCGTGGCACCACGGCGTGTGCACACCGTTGATGCGGTACGAGCGAATGGTGTTGCCCCAGTCGAGGTCGTTGAGACCGTCGACGATGTTCTTTCGTGCGCCGGCCTTCTGCGCCGGCGCGACGGCGTCCTCGAGGTCGAGGAACACAAGGTCGGCGTCGCTGGCCGCGGCCTTGGCGATCATCTTCGGGCTCGTTGCGGGCGTGGAGAGCTCCGAGCGTCGGAGCCGTTGCGGTCGTGTCATCGCTTCCCTCGTCGTTGCTTGCCGGCCAGTCGGGCGCGGGTGGTGGTCGTCAGGTGGTCGAGGTGGGCAACCAGGTCGAACGTCGTCGGGTCGAGGAGCCACTGGTAGCCAATGCCGCGCAGCGCGGCGACGAGCAAGCCCGCCTCGAGCTCGGGGTCGGCGTCGGCCTGGATCGTGCCGTCCTCGATGCCACGGGCGATGAGCGCGGCGAGGTCGTCGCGCATGGTCGCATGGAAGGTGGCGAAGCGGGCGCGCAACGGATCCTGGGGCGCGACGGCTTCGAACACGAGCGAGTAGAGGACCCGCAGCGCTCGTGGATCGCGCTCGGCCTGCGCGCGGATGGCGTCGAGGATGACGACCACGCCGTCGAGGCCCGGCTTGCCCTCGGTCCGGGGCAGGACGTTCCGATGGCTCCAGCGCCCGACGATGCGCCGGATGAGCGCATCGATCAACGCGTCCTTGGAGCCGAAGTGGAAGTTGACGTGGCCCCGCGAGTACCCGGCGCGCTCGCCGATCGCGGCGAGCGTCAGCGCGGGGAACCCGCACTCCACGATCAGGTCGGCGGCTGCTTCGAGGAGGGCCGTCTTCGACCGCTCCGATCGTTCGGCCTGCGTGCTCCTGGCCGGCTCGCTCATCGTCCGCGCGTCCGGATCGACTCAAGCACGGGCAGCACGAAGCCGAGGAACCGCTCCGGATCCTCGGACATGGGGAAGTGCCCCATCCCCGGCATCTCGGCGAACGTCGAGCCCGCGATCGCTTCGTGGGCGGCGCGTCCATGCGAGGGCGGCGCGCTGTGGTCGTACTCGCCCGAGAGGATGTGCACGCCGACGAGCGCGGTGTCGATCGCGCCCGCGTCTGCGGTGAGATCGTGGTCGTCGAAGTAGTAGTGCAGGTCGCCGGCGAACAGCGGGGGCCAACCGGCGCCGTAGACCTGCGCCGTCTCCTTGCGGTACTCGATGGGTGACGTAGGCGACATCAGACCTTCCATCAGCCGCGCCTTCGTCTCGTTGCTCACCTGGGGGTGCCACAACCAGGCCATGGCCTGGACGTCGGCGTCGATGCGGAGCGAGCCCTCGAGCGATACGACGGCGCGGAACACGTCAGGGTGGTGGCGAGCGAGGTCCAGGGCGAGCAGCCCGCCGACCGAGCAGCCCATGAACACCGGCTGGTCGAGCTCGAGCGCGGCGGCCAAGGTCACGGGTACGGCCCGGGCCCGTTCGGACGTCAACTGGTACCTCTGCTCCCACCAGCGCACGCCGACCGGTGGAACCGACTTGCCGTGGAAGGGCAGGTCGTAGGCGATGACGCGGAAGTGGTCGGTGATCTCGGCGCACTCGAACAGGTGTCGCCACTGGATGCCGTGCGCGCCGGCGGTGTGCTGGAGCAGGAGCGGGATGCCCGCGCCGGCTTCCTCGAAGTAGATGCGGTGGTCGACGCCGTCGAGGTCGAGGTGCACGTACCGACCGACGGGGCTGTCGAACTTCCGTGTCGGGCCGGTCGCCGCCGTGGGCGCCGGCGCGGCTGCGGGTGCCGGCCGAAGGAGCTCAACTGCCCGTTGGATCGCCGGGTAGTACTGCCACAAGAGGAGTCCGTCGCCGCTCGGCCGAAGACCCGCACCGAACGCGGCAACGACGTCCGTCGCGCCCGGCGGCGGCACCTCGGCCAGCAGCTGGTCCCACACGTCATCCGCACCGGCCAGCGTCACGACCCCTGGCCCGTCTCCGGGGTCGGTCGCGGTCGGGACACCGTCTTCCATGCGCAAGGCGACGGTGCGTTCGCCGATCTCGAGGCGGAGGCCGCCGGTCCAGTGGCGAGCGGCGAGGCGGAACTCGCCGTCGGCCGCGCACCGGGCGGCGAGGAGCTCGCTACTCGGCACGGGCGTCGAGCTCACCGAGGACCTCGTCGGTGTGCTCACCGAGCAGGGGCGCCCGCCGGTAGACGCCACCCGGCGTCTCGGTGAAGCGCAGCGGCGTGTTCGGGGTGATCACCGGCCGAGCCGATCCGGGATGCTCGATCGCCACCAACATCTCGCGGGCTTTGACGTGGGGGCTCTCCACGAGATCGGCGGCGGCCTGCACCGGCCCGACGGGCACCTGGCCGGCCAGCACCTCGACGACCTCCTTGGTGGTCCGGGCGGTGGTCCAGGCCTCGATCGCCTCGCGCACGAGCTCGCGGTGGATCACGCGGCGGCGGGCGCTCCGCGTGCGCTCGTCGTCCTTGAGCTCGGGACGGCCGACGATCTCGCAGAGCGCCCACCAGTGCCGGTCGTTGGGCGCGGCGATGGCGACTGAGCCGTCGCCGGTGGCGTAGATCTCGAACGGGCACAGTGACGGATGCTGCGTTCCGCGGGGCGCCTGGACCTCGCCGGTGTAGGTCCATCTCCACGTCATGGACTCGCACAGCGCGATGACCGAGTCGAGCATGCCCACGTCGACGAACTGACCTTCGCCGGTGCGGCGAGCGTGGTGCAGCGCGCCGAGCACACCGACGACGGCCATCGTGGCGGGGTACAGATCACCGATGCTCGGTCCGCACGCGACCTGCTCGCCTTCGATGGTGCCCGTGTAGCTGACGATGCCGCCCATCGCCTGGGCGACGATGTCGTACGCCGGCCAGTCGGCGTACGGGCTCTCGCCGGTCCTCGGGTCGCCGAAGCCGCGGATGGCGGCGTAGACGAGCTTCGGGTTCCGCGACCGCAGCTCCTCGTACGAGAGACCGAGACCTTCCATCACACCGGGGCGGAAGTTCTCGACGACCACGTCGGCCCCGTCGATCAGCCGGCGGATGCGCTCGAGCGCGTCGGGGTCGTTCAGGTCGACGGCGATGCTGCGCTTGTTGCGGTTGACGCTGGCGAAGTAGCCGCCGAAGTGGTGCTCGCTGTCGACCTCGGTGTGCGGACCGAGCAGCCGGACCGTGTCGCCGGCGGCGCCGGTCTCGACCTTGATGACGTCGGCCCCCATGTCGGCGAGGATCATCGTGCAGAAGGGCCCGGCCAGCGCACGGGTGAAGTCGATGACCCGCACGTCGGTGAGCGGTCCGCCGCGTTCGGCTCGCATCGGCGCGGCCAGCTCATGCGCGGTGGTGTGGTCGACCGTCAACGGTCGCCCCAATGACTGCGGCGCTTGAGCAGCACTCGACGCTCGAGCTCGCACACCACGGCACCGTCTTGATTCACACCCCAGTGCTTGAAGCGCACGACGCCGGCGTCGTCACGGTCGGCGTCGTCGACCGAGAGCACCTCGGTGTAGGCGTAGATGGTGTCGCCGTGGTGCACCGGCTTGGTGAACCGCACACCGTCGAGCCCGAGCTCGGCGATCGCCTGCTCAGCGGTGTCCTGGCTGGCGAGCCCGACGACCATCGAGCCAGTGAGGAGTCCGAACACGAGGCGACCCTCACCGAGCGGGGAGCCGGCCGTGGCGTGCTCGTTCCAGTGGACCTGCGCCGTGTTCATCACCTGCTTCGACAGGTAGTTGTTCTCGACCTCGTCGATGGTCGCCCCGCGGAAGTGGCGGATCCGCTGTCCCGGCGTGAAGTCCTCGACGTAGCCGGTGGGCCCGGTGAGCTCGGAGACCTTCATCGCAGACCGGAGGAGGGGAGGAGGGCGTCGGACACGATGCGCTGCATGATCTCCGAGGTCCCCTCGAAGATCTTGGTGAGCCGCGCGTCGCGCCAGTAGCGCTCGACGGGGAAGTCCGTGGTGTACCCGGCGCCGCCGTGGATCTGGATGCCCTCGGACGTCACCCGCTCGGCCATCTCGGACGCGAGGTACTTCACCATCGCCGCTTGCATGTCGACGTCGTCGCCGTGATCGGCGTTGTCGGCCACCTGGTACATGAGGGCGCGACACGCCTCGATCTCCGAGGCCATCCACGCGATCTTGAAGCGGATCGCCTGGAAGTCGCCGATCGGCCGGTCGAACTGGTGCCGCTGCTGCACGTAGGTGATCGAGTCCTCGAGCGCGCCGCGGGCGAGGCCGATGGCGCGCGCGGCAGTGTGGATACGGGGCACCGTCATGCCGCCCGCGGTGCGGCGGAACCCTTCGGTTTCGTCGTCGCTCGACGCCGCCCCCTCGCTGCCGAGAAGCGCGTCGTCGGGCACGAAGCAGTCGACGAACGACAGGTCCCAGGTGTGCCAGCCGTGGTAGCCGATCTTGCGGATCGGGTTGCCCGACACGCCCGCCGGGAACGAGCCCGGCTCCTTCTCCACCGCGATGTGCCGGATGCCGGAGTGCCGGCGCTGCGGGTCGTACGGCTTGGTACGGGCGACGACGACGATGCAGTCGGCCTGGTCGGCGAACGTGCACCACATCTTCTGGCCGTTGAGGAGGTAGCCGCCGTCGACCTTGTCAGCGCGCATCCGCACCGATGCCACGTCCGAGCCGGCGTCGGGTTCGGACATCGCGAACGCGCCGAGCCACTCGCCCCGTGCGGCTCGCGGCAGCAGCCGAGCCCGCACGTCGGGCTTGAACCGGGCAGCGAGCGCGGCGCGGGCGATGATGCTGGCCACACTCATCCACGCTCGGGACAGCTCTTCGGTGACGAGCGCGTACTCGAACACGCCCAGCCCGAGGCCCTCGTACTTCTCCGGGATCATGATGCCGAAGAAGCCGAGCTCGCCCATCTCCTTGCGGAGCGAGTCCGGGATCATGCCGTGCTCGGGGTCGAGCTCGTTGGCGATCGGCAGCACCCGGTTCATCGCGAAGTCGCGGGCGAGTTGCTGGATGGCGACGCGATCTTCGCTCCGGTACGACGCGGGGATCGGCGAGCGGGGATCGATGAGCTTCCTAGGCATGCTGCGCCTGCTTCCGCTGCTTGGCGACGAGGTTCGTGCGGCGGTAGTCGACGACGAGCTCGCCGCGTTGGTTGTGACCTTCGGTGTGCCACGTGACGATGCCGACGTTCGGCCGGCTCTCCGATTCGCGTACTTCGACGACGGTGGAGCGAGCGGTGAGCGTGTCGCCGGGGTGGACGGGCCGGTGGAACGTGCAGTCCTCCATGCCGAGGAAGGGCCCGCCGATCTCGCTGAGATCCTCGACGGACAGTCCGACCACCGTGCACAGCACGAGCATCGGGTTCACGACGACGTCCTGATGTCCGTGGGCGCGCGCGAACTCGGCGTTCAGGTGCATCGGATTCCAGTTGCAGGTGGCCGTCGAGAAGAGCGCGTTGTCGGCCTCGGTCAGCGTCCGGCCCCAGTGATGCGTGAGCACCGCGCCGACCTCGAATGCCTCGAACGACCGGCCCTTCCGCGCGACGGGGAAGTCGGCGAAGTCAGGGATGGGCACGACCCGAGTCTAGGTACTTGCTTGATCACCGACAAGTTTTCTGGACCCAGGATCCGAGACTCGCCTAGCGGATCCCGGCGATGTCGTGCGGCTCGTAGGGCGCCTCGAGGCGGGCGATCTCCTCGTCGGTGAGCGAGAGCGTGACCGCGGCGACGGCGTCGTCGAGGTGGTGCGGCTTGGTGGCGCCGACGATCGGCGCGGTCACCGTGGCCTTCGACAGCACCCACGCCAAGGCCACCTGGGCTCGCGGCACGCCTCGGGCGTCGGCGATGGCGGCGACCTGCTCGGCCACCTTGGGATCCGACGGCGCGCCGTAGAGCGTGCGGCCGAACCCGTCCGTCTCGGTGCGGGCGGTCGTCTCGTCCCAGTCGCGCGTGAGCCGACCGCGGGCCAGGGGGCTCCACGGGATGACGCCGATCCCTTGATCGGCGCACAGCGGGAGCATCTCGCGCTCCTCCTCCCGATAGATCAGGTTGTAGTGGTTCTGCATGCTCACGAACCGCGTCCAGCCGTGCAGGTCGGCGGTGAACAGCGCCTTGGCGAACTGCCACGCGTACATCGACGACGCGCCGATGTAGCGCGCCTTCCCTGCCTTCACGACGTCGTGGAGGGCTTCCATCGTCTCGGCGATCGGCGTGGCGTAGTCCCAGCGGTGGATCTGGTACAGGTCGACGTAGTCGGTGCCGAGGCGTCGCAGGCTGGCGTCGATCTCGGTCATGATCGCCTTGCGGGAGAGGCCGCTCCCGTTCGGGTCCGGACGCATCGTTCCGAACACCTTCGTGGCGATCACGACCTCGTCGCGGGGCACCATGTCGGCGATCGCCCGGCCGAGGATCTCCTCGCTCGTGCCGTCGGAGTAGGCGTTGGCGGTGTCGAAGAAGTTGATGCCGGACTCGAGCGCCTTGGCGATGAACGGCCGGCTGGCGTCCTCGTCGAGCGTCCAGGTGTGCTGGCCGCGCGTCGACACGCCGTAGCTCATGCAGCCGAGGCACACACGTGAGACACGTAGTCCCGTCGCGCCGAGGTTCACGTACTCCATGGCGTTCAGCCGTCCTTTCGATGGAGGGAGCCGACGTGCTCGACGGCGGCGAGGTCGGCGATTGCCGCGGCCAACCGCGCCGAGGCGTCGCTGCCGACGATGGGTTCGGTGAGGTGGAGGAACTTCGCGTGCAGGCGCTCGCCCTGCACGGCCAGGTCCGTCGCGGGCACGCCGGTGTCGAACGACGCCTCGTCGTCACCGTCGCGCGTCGCGACCCGTACACGGGCCTGTGTCGTCATAAGCGACGAATCGGTCTCGACGCGGGTGGCGGCCACGAGTCGCTGCACGTCCGGATCGGCGACGCGGTGGTCATCGAACGTGGCCGTGTCGGTGGTGTCGATGCCGACGAGCGCGAACGCGGTGGTGGCGGCGAGGCTGAACTTCGCCTCGAGACCAGTGGTGGGACGTGGGATCGCGCACACGTCGAGCACGGCCGGATGCACGGTCACGATCACCTCGTCGACGTTGCGATGATCGTGGCGCCACCGGAGCTCGCTCGACGCTTCGATGGCGGCGTGGGTGAGGTAGCAGGCGGCGTGGTACTTGAAGAGCGTCTGGAGGATGAGCCAGTCGTCCTCGTGGCGGCCGACCCGCTCGAGTCGCAGCGTGCCATCGCCGGCCGCGTGCGCGAGACCTTGACGATCGCCGAGCGCGTCGGTGTCGGCCGTGAACCCTCGCGCCGCGAGCCGCGCGGCCAGCAGTCCGCGTTCGGCGGCATGGCCGGCGTGGAACGGCTTCGTCATCGTCCCGAAGTTTGCCTTCAACCCGCTCGACTGCGAGGCGGCGAGGCCGAGGGCGTGGGCGGCATCGTCGGCGTCGAGGCCGAGCAGCCGGCTGGCGGCGGCGGCGGCGCCGAGCACGCCGATCGTCGACGTGACGTGCCAACCCTTGGCGTAGTGCGACGGCCCGATGGCGACGCCGAGACGCGTCTCGACCTCGACCCCCGCCACGAACGCGGCGAGGAGCTCGGCACCTGGCGCACCCCGTTCCTCGGCCAGCGCGAGCACCGCGGGCAGCACGGGCACGGTGGCGTGCCCACCCATCACCGTGCTGGCGTCGTCGAAGTCGAGCGCATGGCCCGCAGTGCCGTTGACGAGCGCGGCCTGGAGGACGCCGAGCCGACGGTCGGTGCCGACCACCGTCGCCGGCCCGGCGACGTCGCCGACCTCCTCCAGCACGAGACGGGCGGCGGGCTCGCGGCTACCGGCGAGTGCGCAGCCCCACCAGTCGAGGACGCACTGGCAGGCAACCGTGCGCACGGGAGAAGGGAGGTCGTCGACGGTCAGCGCGCCGTACCGCTTCCACAGCCGATCGATCAGGTCGCGCACGACATCGCCTCGGCCAGCGCCGCCAGTCGATCCTCGCTCGGGCGGATCACGAGCACGACGCCGTCGTCGAAGCCGAGGTCGCGGAGCCGGTGCAGCCGTTCGACGGCCGGTGCGATGTCGCGCTCGACGCGCACGTTCGTGACGACGGCGCGGGAGCCGCCGGCGTCGCGGTAGCGGGCCAGCGCATCGGCGAGCGTGGCGTCGTCGTTGTGGGCGGCTGACGCGACCCAGCCGTCCGCCTCTTTGGCGGCGCGCTCGACCCACGAACCCCGCCAGCCGGCGAGCAGCACCGGTGGCCCACCCAGCGCGGTCGGCCACGGCGTGAGATCGATGTCGCCCGAGACGTCGCGACCGGTGCGGAGCAGTTCGCGCAGTCGCGGGAGCTCGGCGTCGAATCGAGCGAAGCGTTCCTCGTACGGGACGCCGAAGGCATCGAAGTCGGCGCGGGTCGATCCGGGACCGACGCCGAGCAGGAGGCGACCGGCCGACAAGTGGTGGAGCGTGAGCACGCGGTACGCGGTGTCGACCGTGCCGCGGAGCGGTAGCTGCAGCACGCCGGTGCCGAGCTCGACTCGTGACGTGACCGTCGCCGCCACGGTCAGGGCCAGCAGGGGATCGGGGATCACGAAGCCCCGACCTACACCGTCGAATACCCACACCGACGCGTACCCGAGGCGCTCCATCGACTCGGCACCCGCCGCGATGTCGTGCGGCGAGAGATGTCCGCCGGTGGGTGAGTTGACGGGGAGGATGGCACCGAGCCGCATGCTCAGGGTGTCCCGGCGATGCCGTCGAGGATCGGCAGCACGTACTCGGCGAAGCGCTCGGGATCCTCGGACATGGGAAAGTGGCCGAGCCCGGGCATCACTGCGAACGTCGCACCGGCGATCCGCTCCGCCGCCTCGTGCGATGCCGGGAGCGTCACGAAGTCGTACTCGCCCGTGAGGAGATGGACGGGGCACGTCGCGGTGTCGATCAGGTCGGCTTCGCCCCGCAGGTCGTGATCCATGGCGAAGTAGTGGATGTCGCCCGGAAAGACGCCAGGTGCGCCCTGGGCGTAGTGCAGACGGGTCTCGTGCTTGCGCGCGTCGGGTGCCGTCGCGGCCATCCACGACATCATCGACGCCGCGTGCGACGCCGGGTCCGTCTCGATGTCCATCTCGAGCCCGGCGCCGTCCGGAACCTGTTGCTCGTCGGGGCCGAGCTTGAGCGCCGCCTCGCACGCGATCACCGCTCGGAATCGGTTGGGGTGGTATCGGGCGAGATCGAGGGCCAACATGCCACCGACCGAGGCACCTATGAACACCGGCCGGTCGAGCGACAGCGCGTCGGCCAACGCCAACGGCACGGACATGGCGAAGGCGGTGGTGAGGACGTACGGATCGGTCCACCAAGCACGACTCTCCGGTGGAAGGGACCGACCGTGGTACGGCAGGTCGTAGGCGATCACGCGGAACCGGTTGGTGACGCGCTCGTCCTCGAGGAAGTGGCGCCACTGGCGGGAGTCGGCGCCAGCCGTGTGCTGGCACAGCAGCGGGATACCGGCCCCCGCCTCTTCGAAGTAGACGCGGTGGACGACACCTTCGAGGTCGAGGTGCGCGTACCGGCCGACGGCCGCGTCAAGCTGGCCGTGGCGACTCGTCGTCGCCACGACGGCGGGAGCCGGATCGGTGCCGTTGGCGGCGTGGCGCAGCAGTTCGTTCAACCGTCGGACCGCCAGGTGGCGTGTCGCAGACAGCGGTCCAGCCTCGACGCGTACGCCGACGAACTGCGCCCCGAACACGTCGGTGAACGGCGGCGGGGGCACGGCGCTGAGCAGGTGCTTCCACTGCTCGGTCGTGCCCGTGATCCGGACGTGGTCGACATCGGGTTCCGCCGCAGACGGACCCGGCTGTACGCCGCTGACGGCGCCGCCGGCCAGCTCGATCGTGACCGATCCGCCGTCGCCGACGAGCTCGACGGAACCCGTCCACCCACCGGCGTTCATCCGGAACTCGCCATCGTCCGCCGCGAACGCGGCGGCTCGTTGCACCAGCTCGACGTCCAGCGCCTCGTCAGTCACGCTCGCTCCTCACTTCGGCGGCAGACGGACGCCGCCGTCGACCCGGATCGTCTCGCCGTTCATGTAGTCGTTCTCCACCAACTCGACCACCATCCGCGCCAGCTCGTCGGCCGTGCCGAGCCGGTGGGGGAACAGGACACTCTCGCCCAGCCGCGCCTTGAACGCCTTGGCGCCCTCGCCGCGCCCGTAGATCGGCGTGTCGATCAGACCTGGCGCGATCGTGTTGACGCGGATGCCGACCGCCGACAGGTCGCGGGCGATCGGAAGCGTCATGCCGACCACGCCGCCCTTCGACGCGGAATACGCAGCCTGGCCGATCTGCCCGTCGAACGCCGCGACCGACGCCATGTTCACAATCGCGCCGCGGACCTGGTCCTCGCCGAGCGGGTCGGTCCTCGCCATCGCGGCTGCCGCGAGGCGAAGGCAGTTGAACGTGCCGATCAAGTTGACCCGGATGACGAGCTCGAACGCCGCCAACGGGAACGGCTGTCCGTCGCGACCAACCGTGCGGTTGGCGTTGCCGATGCCGGCGGCATTGACGAGCACCCGCAGCGGCCCGAGCTCGCCGGCGGCGTCCACCGCGGCCTGCACCTGAGACTCGTCGGCGACGTCGGCGCGGACGAACACGCCGCCGAGCTCCTGGGCGACGGCATCGCCCTGGTCCTCGTTGAGGTCGACGAGCACGCATCGGGCGCCGCGTTTGTGGAGCGCGCGGGCGGACGCTTCACCGATGCCCGAGGCACCGCCGGTGACGATCGCGGCTGCGCCGTCGATGTTCATGCTTCGCGCCCCCAATCCTGGACCCAGGATCCTAAATCTACACCGCCGGCGGGGGCGATGTCAGCGGCAGGATTGGTCAGGCGTGTCGCCGCACGAGCTCGGGCACGTCGCCGAGGAAGCGAACCATGTCGTTCAGGTGCGTGCACGACTTCTCACCGCGATGGCGGCCATGGATGTCGATGGCCAACTCGGTGACGGGCACGCCGATCAGGTCGCTGACATGGCCAGCGGCGAATGGACAATCGTCGAACGGAAGAACGTGCGGTTCGGCGACGACCCCGTCCAACTGGCCCGTATCAGGGTCGATCAGGGCGCTGAGGCTGTACTCATGAACAATCACCTCGCGCCCGTCAGGTTCCTTGTTCACGTCGCGGAAGAACGCGTCGACTCGGATCCCTTCGCCGTCTCGCCACAGATCGATCCGCCGAGTACGCCGGCCGTGCTCCAGCGCGAGCGGTGGCATCGCATGCCACGCGAGAGGATCGTCGTCTGTCGCAAGAGACGGCGCGTCGGGTGGGTCGAGGAGTGGCGGCCGCGTCATTCCTGCCGCTCGGGCGCGAGCCGCTGTGCCTCCGGCTCGCCACGCCGAGCACGCGGGCGGCATGACATCCGCGGGCCGCGTCGCGATGCCGCGACGAACCAGGCCGTAGCGCATTCCTGCCGGCGCGCCTGTCAGGTCGCTGAGGAGCACGCTCAGCGGCGTCGCCGACGCTTCGAGCAGAGCCGGCTCGATGCGCGCGCGGAAGCCCGGGCCGAGCCGACCTCCGAGCAACGTGACGGCGTTCTCGAGGTGCGGTTCGACCTCGGCGCCGACGATCGTTCCACCGTCACCGTCACCGCCACGGCGCCAGTGGCGACGACCTGTGCGGATCCGTCGCCGCGTGTGACGAGATCCCGTCCCGCCCCCCTGATGGCGCCCACGAAGCGCGCCTCTGCGTTGGAGGAGGGTGTGATGTCGAGGTGGGTGGTCCGACGCAGCGAACCCGGTCGGCGAGTGGGAACGCGAACTGCAACGCCGTGCACAGCGACAAACCTAGCGCCGAAGTATCATCCTGGATCCAGGACGCGCGTCGGCGGATGTTGAAAGGGAGTACATCGGTGGCTGGCGCCTCGGCGGCTCGGTTAGGCCGGCGCGGCGGCGTCCCTGGCCGCCTCGGCCTCGCGCGCGGCGGTGATCGCCTCCCGCCACTCATCGAGCCGTTCCACCCACCGCAGCGTCCGGGCGATGTGTCGCCGCGCCGCCGCTTCGGCCTTTCGGGCGTTTCCGGCGACGATGGCGTCGACCACTTCCTCGTGGGCCGTCTGGGCGCTGTCCATCGCCTCGCTGTGGGTGAGCAGGTGACCCTCATCGACGAGCGCGACGGCGGACGTGTCGTTGATGAACGGCAGATAGAGCGCCGCCGAGCTGACACGGATCAGCGGGAGGAACCCCTCGATCGCCGT
>Ga0207644_10002017_pt1 | contig 13124 bp, 17 predicted proteins | sample KBSS73metaG_FD_184326 | JGI IMG/M metagenome (GOLD analysis project Ga0207644, IMG submission 184326) | Switchgrass rhizosphere microbial communities from Kellogg Biological Station, Michigan, USA - KBS S7-3 metaG (SPAdes) (version 2) | ecosystem: Host-associated > Plants > Roots > Rhizosphere... | reverse complement strand
GCGTCATAAATCGGATATGTAATGCAATGTCCCCGGGTGCACGAAAGGCACCCGCGCCGAACCGCGTGGCGGATGTCGCCGTCCCGACGTTCAGTGTCCCTGGAAATAGACCGTCGGTCGTCCCATTATTTCGCTCCAGTCACGGGGCACCTTGCCATCCAGATCGGATATTCCGTATCTTCGGCCCAATGCAGCACCGATCAGGGTTTGCCCGGAGAGCGCCTTGCGTTCAGGATCATCAAGCAGTTTCAAGATGACGAGCCCGGAGAATTCCGGCGTCTCCATTTCAGGCACGATCGAACGCATTTCTGGAGGGAAGTCCTCCTCCGTCATAGCCTTGAGCTGGTCGGTCCGTATGAAACCTGGCCAGAGCGATACGATCGAGAGATCGGTGTCCCGTGCGTCGACGGCCATGTCATGCACCATCTTGTCCGTACCGGCTTTGGCAGCACCATAAGCTGGACCGAAGTGGTAACTCACCGCGCCATAAAAGGAGATGTTGACGATCAGCGTGGGTCCGGTCTCTATCATGAGGGGCGCCGCAAAATAGCTGGCCGTGTAGTTGGACCGGAGGCCGATATCGATCATGTCGACGAGCTTCAGATCCTTCTCCCAGAACGGGCCGGGGCGGATCAGTTCTGCCGCGTCCACTGCCGCCGCATTGTTGACCAGCAGATCCAGTCGGCCCTGCTCTCGCCGGACGCGATCAAACAACGCCTGCACCTCGCTATCATTCCCGTGGTCGCAGCGCACCCCGATCCCCCGTCCACCGGCGGCGTCGATTTCGCGCACCGCCGCTTCGAGATCGCCAGCATTACGACCGGTGACATAGACTGTCATGCCGCCGCTGGCGAGCGCGCGGGCGATACCTCGACCCAGCCCACGACTTGCTCCGGTGACGAGCGCAACACGATCCGTCATCTCTTTTCTCGTCTTCTCTGTCATCATATAACTACAGCTGATCTACGCCCGATAGTCTCACGCCTCAAGAACCAACCGATCGATCGACATGAGCCGTACCTTCTCCCTGCTTCGCAACATGTTGTCCGTAGTTCCCCGGCAGGATAGTGTTTCGACAGGAGAAACCGGTTTTCCGGGGGAGGATTACGCATGACACTATCACTCGAAGAACGCGTCCGCATCATCGAGGACCGCGAGGAAATCTCCCGTTTGCGGGTGAAATACACGCTGTTCAACGACGGAGGTTTCAACGGACTATCGACGCACCATGACATCAATGCCCTGATGGACCTCTTCGCGCCAGACGCCATATGGGAGGGTCCTGCCAGCACGCGGACTGCGAGAGGCATCGACGAAATCAGACAGCTGATGATTGACTTTCAAGCGACACCCTTTGTCATTCACAATGTCATGAACCCGATCATCGATGTGAATGGGGACGCCGCCACTGGCAATTGGCACGCGATCATCGTGATCAGCCATGCAAGCGAGGCCGCTTGGATGTTCGGCAACTACGAAGAGGAATATGTGCGCCTCGACGGCAAGTGGAAGTTCAAGAGCGTGCGCTATGTGTCCGCCGTGCAAGCGCCGTACGCGGAGGGTTGGGGCAAGCTCGTCGCGCAATGATAGCTTGCCGAGGCTGGCGGAGGGGCGAGCCACGCTGCAGGGCAGATGTCGGCACGGCGTCCGGGCGTCACGATATTACCGGTCGTGTCTTGGGGGGGCTCGTGCAAGCCACCCGGGGTAACGGTGTTTTCAGGCCACGGCGATCCAAGGCATGAGTTCGCCGACGCTGTTGGCGGGATGACCGTTGGCGAGTGTCGTGAGTGTACTGGTCATCCAAGCGTGCGGATTGATGCCGGTGATCTTGCAGTTTTCGATGAGCGTGGCGATCACTGGCCAGTTGTCGCCGCCCTCGTCAGAGCCAGCGAACAGCGCATTTTTGCGATTCAACGCAAGCGGCCGGATCGATCGCTCGACCGTGTTGGAGTCCAGTTCGATGCGGCCGTCATCGAGGAACACGGTTAGGCCAGCGGTCTTTGCGACCAACGCGCTTGGCAGAGAATGGCAAAAAGCTCCTTTTTCGCGCTCCATGCCTCGAGTGCTCCCTTCCTGCTCGGTGCAGCAACAGGCGTCGTGGAACCCGGTCGCCGTGCCAAACACCTTGAGCTTGCGCGTAGTCGTCAGGCGACCTTCCCGTTCCACGTCGACCGAGGTAACCCCGGCTCCCACCTGCGGTTCCGGCCAGTTGCGATCGCTGGCCTGAGAACTATTTCAAGGGCAAGGCGTTGTCTCGAGCAAAGCCAGGAGACCGAAATGGTGAAATTCGGATAACAGCTCATGAGCGAGGAGCACGGTCCAAAGGCGCTGCTGGAGAACGCATTGTTGGCCGAGAAGGCCGGCTTCGATTTCGTGTCTATTTCCGACCACTTCCACCCATGGCTCAAGTCGCAGGGCCATTCGCCTTTCGCCTGGACCGTCCTTGGCGCGATCGCCCAAGCGACATCCAGCGTTGGCATTACCACCGGGCTTACTGCCCGATCATTCGCTATCATCCCGCCATTGTCGCCCAGGCGGCGGCGACAGTCGCACTGCTGAGTGACAACCGCTTCTCGTTGGCGATCGGCGCGGGAGAGCGCCTTAACGAGCATGTCACCGGCGCGCGCCGGCCTTCGATATCCGAACGGCACGCCATGCTGGCCGAGGCGATCGACATCTTCCGGCTGCTCTGGAGTGAGGGGCCCCGAAATTATCGTGGCGAGCATTTCGTCATCGACCACGCGGAACTTTTCGACCTCCCGGAGAAGGCGATAACGGTCATCCTCGGCGTGAGCGGGCCGGAGTCGATGGAACTTGCCCGCAAGAAGGCCGACGGCATCATGACCACGACGCCCGATCCGAAGCTGGCGAAAGGGTTCGAGAAAGGGCCGCGATACCTCGAGGTCGCGCTGGCCTATGCGGCTTCGGAGCGGGCGGGCCGCGAGTTGGCCCATGAGCGTTTTCGCTTCTCGGTTTTCGATTGGTCAGTGAACAGCGAGTTGCCGACCGTCGAAGGGTTCGAAGCCGCGACCCACTCCGTACGCCCCGAGGACCTGGCGGAGACCATCCCCGCTGGTCCCGATTCGGAACTCCATCTCAAGACGATCAAAAAGGCAATCGGTGCCGGCTTCGACCATATCGTGCTGACTGGGATCGGCCCCGATCAGGCCGGGTTCACTCAGTTTTTCGCTGAGGAACTGAAACCGGAACTGAAATGACTCCGGCTTACAAAATCTTGGATCGGTCAACGACAGGCTGGGAACCAAGTGAATATTGTTCGAGTTTAGCAAACGCCGGATTTTTTCGGCAGCAAAAGGCAAAACGGAAGGCGTGAAGCAGCTCCTCCAGCTAGGGAGTTGTATCCACTGACGCGAGGATAACTTACCATGCTGTGGACAATCGCGGTCATCTTGTTCGTTCTCTGGCTACTGGGCTTTGTAGCCCTTCATGTAGGCGGCGGGCTTATTCATCTGTTGCTCGTGATAGCTGTCATCGTGATCGTTTATCAGTTGGTGACGGGCCGACGGGTTTAGCGCTGAACGGGGATGCGGCGGCCAACCTTCAGCGGTATTCGCAATCGCATCCACGAAAGCACATTGGCCGAACGGCTTGGGCCAGGACTGATTACTGGCGCAGCCGATGACGATCCCAGCGGGATCGCAACATATTCGCAAGCGGGGGCGGCGTTCGGCTACGGTCTCGCCTGGTCCATGCTGCTGACCTATCCACTGATGTGCGCGATCCAGCTTGTGAGTGCCCGGGTGGGCCGTGTGACAGGCAAAGGGCTCGCCGCCAATTTGGGCGCGCGGCTTCCAGTCTGGCTGATGACGATCCTCCTTGTTGGACTGTTTGGCGCGAACACGATCAATATTGGCGCCGATTTCGCTGCGATGGGCGCCGCCGCAAGGCTGGCGATCGGGGCCAATGAGAGGATAATGGCAGTCATCTTCGCCGTTGTTTCCTTGCTTCTCCAGCTGTTCATTCCCTACCAGCGATATGCCAACGTTCTCAAATGGCTCACGCTGACGCTCCTCGCCTATGTGGCCTTGGTGTTCGTGGTGAAGGTCGATTGGCCGGCGTTCGCAAAAGGGCTTTTCCTCCCTACTCTCGACGGCAAGCGCGCAATTAGCACGGTGGTCGCGGTGTTCGGCACGACGATCAGCCCGTACCTCTTCTTCTGGCAAAGCTCGCAAGAGGTCGAAGAAACCGAGCAGGATGACGAGGTTGAGCCCTTGTTGGATCGGCCCGAGCAGTCACAGGAAGTCTTGCGTGGCATTCGGATTGATACTTTCATAGGCATGGCGGCCTCCAACATCGTCGGGCTCGCAATCATCGTCGCGACCGCCGCGACGCTGCACGCAAACGGGAAAACATCGATAAGCACCGCCTCCGACGCCGCCAGTGCCTTACGTCCCGTCGCTGGCGATTTTGCCTTCGTGCTGTTCAGTCTCGGCATCGTTGGAACAGGGCTGCTGGCCGTGCCTGTACTGGCGGGTTCGGCAGCGTACGCTATCGGCGAGGCTCGGGGATGGAAAACCGGGCTTGATGAAAAGCCCTGGCAAGCCGTCGGCTTTTATGGCGCCATCGGTGCGGCCACCCTGTTCGGTTTCGCCATGAGCTTTACCTCGATCGATCCGATGAAGCAGCTCTTCTTCAGCGCCATCATTAACGGCGTGATTGCCGCCCCAATCATGGCTGCGATGATGTGGATCGCGACCAGCCGCGACACCATGGGAGAATTCGTTGCACCGACCGCTTTACGAATCTTCGGTTTGGCGGCGACCCTCGTCATGGCGGTCGCCTCGATCGCACTGCTTGCTACCTGAACCAGCCTCCGGTCGGCGAGGGCCAAGTGCTCAACATGCAGGGAACTTCGGCGACCGCCTCTGGTTTTGGGATCAATTCCTGTGCGCTAGGAGACCGCAAATGGCCGACCAATTTTCCGACGCCATCGCCGTGCTCAAGGCCGATCACCGCAAGGTCGAGGACCTGTTCCAGCAGGTCGAGACGACCGGCGACGGCGCGCGCAAACAGAAGTTCGCCGAGCAGATTTGCAACGAGCTGAAAATCCACACCACGATCGAGGAAGAGATGCCGTTCGATGGCATGTTCACCCAGTGCCCCAAGGCAGGCATCGACCTCGTCGCGCCGCGCGACCGGATGCTGGCACGCAAGCAGGCGCTGCAGCAGCAGGCCAAAGGCAACGGTCTTCCCGCTGCCAAGCTGCGCCTACTGAAAACGGCCTGAGCCATGGTCGCGCGCGAAGCCGGCATGCGGCCGGTGGTGCGTGACGACGGCCACCTACCCGACGAAGCCGCTGCGCTCGCCGAGCATGCCCTGCGCGTACTCGGCGGGCTCAAGCGGTGCGAAATGACGCTCGCCACCGCGGAAAGCTGCACCGGCGGGCTGCTGGCCTCGCTGCTGACCGACCAGGATGGCTTCGGCCGCTGCTTCGACCGCGGGTTCGTCACCTATACCGAGGAAGCGAAATGCGACCTTCTCGGTATCGAGAAGGTCGATATAGAGCGGCACGGCGTGGTGAGCGCCGAGATTGCCAAGGCCATGGCCCAAGGAGCGCTCGACCGTTCCAAGGCCGACCTCGCCCTCGCCATCACTGGCTTCGCGGGACCTGCCGGTCCAGGAGACGAGGTGGGGCTTGTCCACCTCGCTTGCGCAACACGGCGAGGTCATTGCGCCTGGCGCGAATGCCACTTTGGCGACCTCGGCCGCCAGCGCATCCGCAATCTGGCCCTTCAGCGCGCGCTCGAGATGATTGGGGAAACGCTGGAGGCGGGCGCGCAATGAACCTCGTCTCCGACCTCAAAGGCATTGGCTATCTGACCTCGACGGGAAGCGTGCTGTTGCTTGGCGCCGTTTCGTGGAAATCCGCGTCGCAAAACCCATGGCTCACGGCGGCACTCATCATGGGCATACTCCTCTCGGTCATCGGCATGATGCTACGCTGGCGCTCACACAGGCTGGATCAGAAAAAGAAGGAACAGAAGGAACAGAAGGAACGTGGCAATGCGGGAGCATGAAGCTCGCGGCCGGCGGTATCGATATGCCTAAGTTGAACGAGATCGACCACCAACTCGACCGGAAAACCAGGTGTTGTCGTGCTATCATAGAGACGCCGCAAGGCAGCCGATCGAAATTCAATTTCGATCCCGAGACGGGCCTTTTCAAGCTTGCGGCAGTGCTGCCCGCAGGGATGGCGTTTCCCTTGTCGTTCGGCTTTATTCCCGGCACGGAGGCCGATGACGGCGACCCCGTCGACATCCTCGTCCTGAGCGACGAGCCGCTGCCGAGCGGTACGCTGGTTCTTGTACGGCTCCTTGGCGTTATCGAAGCCGAGCAGACCGAGAGGGACGAGACCGTTCGCAACGACCGCCTGCTGGGCAAGGTCGAAGCCTCGCATATTTGGGCTGATGTGGAGGAAGTCGATCAACTCGGCAATGCCTTCAGCGACGATCTCGAATGCTTCTTTGAAACCTACAACACCCTGCGAGGTAGGCGCTTCAAGCTCAGGAAAGTTGCTGGGCCTGATAAGGCATGCCGGCTCATTTCAAAGGCCGAAATAAAATCCAAATAGCTAATGAACTTAGCCAGCATCGCGCAATCGCGACCATATAATTGTCGGTCACACGGGGAGCCCATGGTCACGGCATTGGCAAATTCGATCCGGTGCACTTAGTATAATATAGACTAACATATATTGCGTTAATCAGCATTAAAGGTTAAGGTGCAGATATTGCCGGTCACGTATATGGGCACTGGCAACTGAGGGACACCGGGTGCTCCCGCCCCTTTGCGGGAGAGCATCGTGCAAAACTCCACCAACACGTTGTCAGCAAGCTGGCCCTGCGCTCGCCCATCGGTCCCGAGGACTGCGCCGCCTTCCTCGAGCTGCCACATGTCGTGCGGACGCTGGAGCGGGCCAGCCATATCATCCGCGAGGGCGATCCGCCCCGGATGTGCGCGGTGCTGCTGTCCGGCCTTGCCTACCGCGAGAAGGCCACCATCGAGGGCCCCGTCAGATCATCGCCCTGAACATCACCGGCGACATGCTCGACCTGCAGAACCTCTATCTCGAGGTGTCCGACCACAAGCGACAGACCGAAGCCAGTGAGCGTAGTGTCAAACACTGGCTTGCAGCCGAGCACGGGCCAGACAGTGTGTTTTTTACTTCAGCTGTTATCCGGGCATTTGTGCTGGGGGCGATGGAGCGACATGTCCCAGGGCGACAATCGACGCAGCCTGGACGGTCGGAGTACCTCGCGATTATGGCGGGCGATCATTCAGGCGCTGTGGAGCAGGGCCTTCAAGGCAGAAATGACCGAATAAATGACCCTCATCGTGATTAAATGACCCTATAACGGAGGTCAGCTCCTCCTCACCGAACCCGATGCGGCTGCTATCGAGCCCCGCCTCGAAGGCCGGGCTGAAGCTGTCGCTGGTCGTCACGTTTCGGCGGCGATCAGTTCGGCGATTTCGGCGAAGGCACGGATCGTGCGGGTCATCTTGGTCATTTCTGCCTCCTTGAATTGAGTTAAAAGAGGCATTTTCAAAGGCCGGTGCCTGACCCCGTGCCACACTTGGACTTGTTGTAGAGAGAATTATACACCACCCTCGCCCTACGCACCCAAGGGACAACGGGGGCTCGATGCCCCTGTTGTCCCTTTTTTACGCGACGGTAGGCGATCAATGTCCCAAAAAAATGGGCGGCCTTGCCAGTGCAAGCGCCACCCGGTTCAATTGTAATTCTGATCAGAGCGCGTGCTCTGAAATATCCCGCTCAAAGGACGGATACGACATCGGTCCGGGAAAAATCTTCCCCCACAAAGAGCAGCGGGCAGGCATGTTCCCGGGCTACCTCGTAAGAAAAGCAGTCGCCGAAATTGAGATCGGCGGGATGCGCGCCCTTGCCCCAACGGGCATAAGCCTCGGCAACCCGCTTTGCCGAAGCCGGGGTGACGGACACGATCTCCAGACCCAGTCCGTCGAGCAGCTTCGCCGCCTCCTCGCCAATATTGCGGCGCCCCGCGACGATCAGGGTTTCGGCAAGGATGGCCGCCGAAATGATAATCTCTTCTTCGGCCTCCATCGCCGTAATGCAGGAATCCGCCGTGGGTTCGTCGAGCAGGATCGCCATGATTGCCGACGTGTCGATGGCGATCATCCGGGCAGACCGTCCTCACCATAGAGGAAATCCTGGCTGCGCGCGGCGTCGGGTCCGGCTGCCACCTTGGCGATAGAGGACGCGCGAACGCTCTCGATCAAGGCTCTTCGAGATGCCCGGTCCCGCACCGGCTTGACTGGCACAAGGCGCACTGCCGCTTGGCCGTAGCGGGTCAGGATGACCTCGTCCCCGGCCTCGGCGCGGCGCACAAGATCAGTGAGTTGACCTTTGGCATCGGAAACCGAAATCTGCATAGGAGCCTCCCGGTGCTCATCAGAATTGACGACATCTGCAACATAGACCATTTAATAGTCCAAATCAAGAATACGCTCGCGCCCACCCGAATGGAGCCGCATAAGGGTTGCCATCATGGAGATGACCGAACGGGGTCATCTCGGAATCGCCATCCACGCGTCCGATCGCGACGATAACGAAGCGTGGCCCCGCTTGCAGCATCGCTGCATTCCATCAGCGCGAGATTGCCGTCGGCAGCGGCATCGAGCAGGGTCTGGAAATCGCGCCGATGGGATTCCGGAATCGCCATCACTGCCTCCTTTGAAATCGCATAGGGCGGGAGCAACACTCCCGCCCTACACCAGCCTGGATAATTCAGGCCCACATCCTCCGCACCGCGGTATCGGCCACCTGATCGACCTTGCGGAAGGCATGGATCGGATGTTGGCCTGCCGCAACGTCTGATAGAGATTGGCCTGCAATCCCATACCTATATATCGGTCAAGTCCCCCTGCGGGACGACACAGGCCAGGTATATGCCGTGTTCGGGATTTCGACCAACATCACCGAACGCCAGCGCGCCCAAGATGCGCTGGCGACCAGCGGAGAACGCACGCGTCTCGTCGTCGAGACGATACAGCAAGGCGGGCGCAGCTGGCCTTGGTCAGTTGATGCTAGGAACTGCGCCGGCTGTTGGGGTTTCGAATCGCTTCGACCCGATGGCGAACACCTTCGGCGCGGCGCGCTATCTCCGCCAAATGCTCGACAAGGTCGGGGTAATGCATCTTGCTCTTGCCGCTTACAACGCTGGCCCTGCGCCGTCGAGCGAACTGGCGGCATCCCGCGCAATGGTGAAACACCGGCCTATGTGCGCGATGTCCTGCGCAATTGGGACTTTTAAACCTGGGGAAGTCGTGAGTTCCGGTCGAGTGCGCGTGTCAGGACTGCTTAGTCGCGGACGGCGCGGGATGCTCTTGACCACCAAAGACTGCGAGGTGTGGGTCATCGAAAGCGACGATCCCTCTGATGAATTTGTTGGCGCAACGGTAGTGGTCGAAGGCACTGTCGTTGGCATCGACCGCCTTCGGCGAGAACGTCCGCCAGACCATGCCGAGATCCGCGAGGAGATGCGTGATATCGCCTCGCGGCGGCGTCGGTTCGGCTACCGGCGTGTGGGCATCATGCTCGAGCGCAAGGGGCACATCATGAACCACAAGAAGCTCAGCCTCGCCGACGCCCGGCGGAAGCCGGCGATGTGGCGCTACGACTACAATAACGTCAGTCCGCACTCGTCCTTGGCGAACCGAACACCGGCACAAGCGCGCCGGGCGTGCCTGCAAGATGGAAGCGTCCCACCCGGCGCGCTTGTGCCGGTGGCGCAGCACGAATATCAAACCGGTGGACTCTCGTTATGACCGCGGGACCAACGAGGGGCAGATCGATGGGTCCTGACCTAGGCCGGTTCGAGCAGATGGCTCCGGAGATTTGCGCGTTCCGCAGGCCCTATGCCCAGTTCCTCGTCGAAATAAGCCTCAATGCTCCCCCATTCGCGCTCAATGGCATCCATCGCGGTGTCCACTAACGGCCTCCCCTCTAAATCGACAAGCGGTCGGGGATTAAAAATAGTCGGTCCATGGCGCTCGATCAGCCTGATGTAATAGGCCGCGACGACATTGCGATCCGCGATCTCAGCGAGGCCTGCACGATCCAGCTCGAACTCCGGTCGCCGCAACTGTGTGGACAGAAGATAGTCCGCATGAATCATCGGGCGGGCCACCCCCAGGACGGCAAGCAGCAGCGCGACAGCAAGCCCGGTTCGGTCTTGCCCGGCCGTGCAATGTACGATTCCCGGCCCGTCGCCAGACTGGAGCGCATTAAATAAGCCGGCAAAGGATTTCCCCAACAGCCTAGCGAACTTCAAATATAGACCACCTTCCAGCGCACCGATCCCGGCGCTATTTTCTGCAGTGCGGCGGCTGAACAGAATCGCCGCGTCATAGCTTCTGTCCACTTGGAGTGGCGGCACCGTGCCGCGCCAGACCGTGGGGGCGATCTCCCGTTCCGCATCGGATCGAAGGTCGCACACGATACGGATGCCCCGCTCATCCATCCACCGCCAGTCGGTGCCATTCAGTGCCCAGAGCGAACCGGACCGGAACAGCTTTCCCCACTTCACGCGCATCCCGTCTGCGGCTGGATAGCCTCCGATGTCGCGTAAGTTTGAACTGCCGTTCAACTGAATATGTCGGCGGTCCAAATCCATGACCAGTCTCCCATGCTCTGGGTCCTGATCCATAGTCGGTTCACGTGGCGACCGCATCGTCAAATATCACAACTCGAATTCATGGAGTCTCTCTGCCAAAAAGTTCCGCAGTATCATTGCCCGAGTATGGGACGTCGCACATGATGAAGGCTCGCACCGTGGGTGCCGCAAATTGGGGACATGGTATCCGTGAAATTGTCTGCGTTGTGTAGCAAGCTGCTGGATATCGATCCCGCTGTCCCCGCAATCCAGTTCGAAGGTCACTGGTACACTTGGGGATGGGTGTAGCAAATCGCACGGCAAGTGCACGCCCAACTCGCAAACATCGGCGGAGCGCCCGTAAGCTTCGTCGCGCGCAATCATCCGGCCGCGCTTGCCGGTCTCGTTGGTTTGCTGACGCGACCGCGAACGGTCAGAATGATCTACGCATTCCAGTCGCCGTCCGCCATGGCCGCCTCCGTAGAAAAGCTCGGTTCTCCGGTCGTCATGATGATGGAGCAGGATTTGACACCCGAAGTGGTGGACGTGGTTCAACGGCATACAATGGGCGTGATTACGCTGGGCGACCATGGCGCGCAGACCGCCATGAATGCGGCCAGCCCGGAGCCAGCGCCGTCCGACCCGTTTCCCACCATCGACATTCTCACGAGCGGCACAACGGGTCCGCCCAAACAGTTCCCGATAAGCCACGATGTCTTTGCGCATATGATGCTCAACCAGGGCAGCCCGGTGTTGGAAGATCCCACCGCCCCGCCGTTCATGATGGCGTTTCCATTCGGAAACATCGCCGGCGTTTCCATGTTGGCGGGATCCTTTTTGCAAGGACAGTCGATCAGGCTTCTGGAGCGCTTCTCGCTTGAGGAGTGGCGACGCTATGTCGTCGAATACCGCCCAACCGCCAGCGGCCTGCCGTCTTCCGCGATCCCGATGGCTCTGGAGGCGCGGTTGCCGCCAGACGATCTTGCCTCGCTCAAATACATATCCACGGGGGCGGCGCCGCTCGATGTCGAGGTTCAAAAGCGCTTTCAGGACACCTACGGCATCCGGGTGCTGCTGATCTATGGTGCAACTGAGTTCGGAGGCCCGGTCGCAGCGATGACTCCTGCCCTCGACGCCGAATGGGGGGACGCAAAACTGGGCGGCTCCGGGCGCGCTCTGCCTGGTGCAAAATTGCGGGTTCGTGATCAGGAGACGGGCGAGATACTGGAAGCTGGCGGCACGGGCCTGCTGGACGTCGTGTCGCCCCGTATGGGCCCGGAGTGGATTTCGACCTCCGATCTCGTGACGATTGATGAGGACGGGTTCCTTTTCTGCATCGGGCGCGCGGACGGCGCGATCATGCGCGGCGGGTTCACATGCAATCAATGCTCAACAAGCCTCGTGCGTCGGTAAAGAAAAAAGACGCGCCGTCGAGCGTGCCTATGAAGAAAATCGATATAACAAGACAGCGCGTTCTTGAAGTTACGTCTGATCTGTTTCGCCGCAACGGATATCAGGCAACGTCTATGCGTGATATCGCGGCTGCCTTGGGCATGAAGTCCGGTAGTCTCTATTATTATTATGAGTCAAAGGAGGCGCTGCTTGCTGCTATATTAAATGACAATATCGATGCCACTCTCGCTGGTTTGAAGCAGGTGGTTGCTGACCTGCCGATGCAACAGCACGGCAAAAATTCGAAGCGGCCATTGCGGCGTCCGTCAAGACCATCTCACAGGCCGGCGACATGGCCGTCGTTTCCGCCCAGACTCTCTCCTTCCTTCAGGAACCGGAATATTCCGAGCAGAGCGAGCATCGCCGCGCGTACAACCAGTTCTGGCGAGACATCATTATAGAAGGCAAGGAGAAGGGAGAGATTCGCAAGGATCTGCCCGGACGCAGTCGCCTCAATGGCGATCGTCGGGGCCCTTACTTTCGTTGCCGAATGGTATGAAAGCGATCGCAGTTCCACCGATAAGATCGGTGCCATTTTTTCCCGCCTCTTCTGTGATGGCATGCATGCCTGACGGCACTTGCTACAAGCGGTAAAAGCTGATCGATAACTGCTTCCGGATATATCCGAAATTTTCGCGGATTAGTATTGCGCTCGACTATATGCCTCTGTTGTAGGACAGCCCCGCACGGAGCGGCGTCTCCCTGTCTTCTTATCTGGCTCAAAGCTGTCCATCGTTAGTGCGGGTGGGCAGAGGCACGAGCGCCTTGACATATTGATCTATCGACCGTTAGGTGGCGGACATAAGCCCAGCGGGTATCGGTAGGTATTTCCCCGCACCGTACATTTGCGGGAAGTGAGCAAAGCCCAGATCTGCTCGGTGATGAGAAGAGGAAACGATGTGAGCTGGAGTCATCAGGACAAGTGCGCGATAGTGGGTGTCGGAGCGACGGACTACTATTTGCGTGGCAAGAGCTGGCCGCGGACGCTCAACGACCTGGCTGGCGAGGCGATACTGA
>Ga0207644_10002016_pt1 | contig 13125 bp, 11 predicted proteins | sample KBSS73metaG_FD_184326 | JGI IMG/M metagenome (GOLD analysis project Ga0207644, IMG submission 184326) | Switchgrass rhizosphere microbial communities from Kellogg Biological Station, Michigan, USA - KBS S7-3 metaG (SPAdes) (version 2) | ecosystem: Host-associated > Plants > Roots > Rhizosphere... | reverse complement strand
TCACCAACGACCATGTCCAACTGTTCGAACGCGATGCAGGCCAATCGTTCGGCCGGATGCGCCTGGTTGACGCCGAACAGATCGTTCAGTCGCCACATGCGCTCGGCCAGCTCAGGCTCGGCCAGGATCCACCCGCAGCGCAGGCCGCTGAGGCCATACACTTTCGTCAGGCTGTTCGTGCAGACGAACTCCGCTCCCAGGTGAATTGCGCTTCTCTTCGGCGGAACGGCGGAATCGAGATAGACTTCGTCGACCAGGATGCGGGCGCCCGAGCGTCCCGCAATTTCCGCGAGAAGGCGCAGATCATCTTCCGCGGTCAAAGCGCTGCTCGGGTTGTGGAGATTGGTGACGACGAGCAGGCGGGTGCGATCCGAGGTCATGGTCGCAAGCTGATCCAAGTCGATCGTGAACCCGCGCTTCGGATCACGGTCGAAACGCCTGATGTTTGCGCCGAGAAAGCTCGCCGCCGCGAGGAGAGGCTCGTAAGTGGGGCGCTCGATCAGAACTTCGTCGCCCGGACCGATCAGCGCAGCCATGGCAACGAAATTCGCCATCGAGGTGCCGTCAGCGGCAACGACTCGTTCGGGACCGACACCTGCGTGAGCCGCGATCGAATCGCGCAGTGGCACGTAACGCGGGTGGCTTGCCCCATCCAGGTCGAGATCGGCGATCGAGATCGGAAGCAAGTCCATCCGGAAGTGCGGGACTTCGCTGCCGGTGAGGGCAAAGCGCACCGGCTTCTTGAACTTGGCCCAGTGCATATACTCGGACTGCATCGCCCTCATGCCGGCCCCGCCCGGTTCTTGCGCTGCCAGTAGAGGCAGGCGGGTACGCCTGCGGCCAGGATGGCGTAGCCGATCACGCTGTTGATCGGATTGTTCCAAACGGTGGCGACGACGGTGACCACGCATGCCGCCACGAACAAGCCCGTAGAAATCGGATGAAGCGGAGCACGAAACGCGACCGGCCGATCTCCGTCGCGGCGACGGAAGATGAACAGGGCGGCGCCGGTCAAGGCGAAGAAGATGAAATCCGCCGACACGACGTAGCTCAGGATCTGGCCGTACGTGCCGGACAGGGCGATCACCACGGCCGCGATCCCCTGCAGGGCGATTGCGACGACCGGCACGCGCGTCCTGGAGCTCACCCTGGCGACCGAGCGGAAGAACAACCCGTCCTCCGCCATCGCGAAATAGACGCGAGGAGCGGTCAGCATCCCTTGGCTGAGAAAGCCGAGGGTGGAGATCGCTATCCCAACCGCAATGAAGGTCCCTCCGCCCGAGCCCAGCACGAGCCGCATGACGTCGCTCGCGGGCGTGGCCGAGGCGGCCAACCGCTGTGGGCCGAGCACATAGACGCAAACAAAGGCGACGGCCGTATAGAGAAGGATCACGCCTGCAACGCCCAGCAGGAGTCCGCGAGCGAGATCCCGCGCCGGGTTGCGCATCTCGCCGGCGCAGAACCCCGACGTCTGCCACCCGCCGTACGAGAACATGACGGGAGTCAAAGCGGCGCCAATGGCAGCAAGGGCAGTCAGACCTTCCGGAGAGTGCGCCTCGGGCGCGACGGCTCCTGCGGGTGCAGCAAACCACCAGCCGAGGCACACGAGGGCCAGGATCGCTCCGATCTTGAGCAGCATCAGCAAGCTCTGGACGTTGCTCCCGGCCCTGACGCCGAGGCAATTCACCACAGTAAGGATCCCCAATGTGGCCACCGCGACGACTCCTTCGCCGAGCGGCAGATGAACGAGCTCCAGGAAATAACGCGCGAAGGTGATTGCCACCGCCGCCATTCCCCCCGACTGGATCACCAGCAACAAGGCCCAGCCGTAAAGGAATGCGGGCATCGGCCCATAGGCGTCGCGAAGATACGCATATTGACCCCCGACTTCGGGGCGCCTGGCCGCGAGCTCGGCGTAGACGAAGGACGCGGCCAGGGCGACGATCCCCCCGAGGATCCAGACGCCGACGATCAACGCCGGACTGGCGACATGCCTCGCGACCTCTGCCGGTGTGATGAATATGCCCGAGCCGATGATTCCGCCCATGACCAGCATGGTCGCGTCGAACATGCCTAGGCGCCGGACGAGTGCGGGGCGCCGCTCGTCGCTGATGTCGTTCAACTGCGGTCCGCCCGGCTCACGGTCGCGACCGTAAAGGCGCCGGATCAGTTCGCAATAGCCTGCCGCACCGAGGGGTTTCGCAACTCAGTCGGGCGCTCACAATTGGACCGGTCAGCGCGGCTCCATCGACGCAACTTCACTGTCCGCGTCCGAGGGAACGTCGTGACGTTCTTTCAGCCAGGCGCGGCGATGCTCGCGGATTAGCTCCAGCGCTTCATCGGTGGTGTCCACGCAGGCGGGAATGTCGAAGTCCTGAGGTCCGGCCAGCTCGAATCCCGGGCGCAGCATTTGCGAACGCGCCCAGTCGATGAGACCATCCCACATCGGACCGACGAGTATCAGGGGCGTGCTCAGCTGACGGACTTGCAGGAGCTGCCAGATCATGGTCGTTTCGAGCAGCGTGCCGATACCGCCGGGAACGACGACATAAGCGTCCGACATAAGCACGAACTGATGCAGCCGGGTGAAGAAGGTGCCGTGGCTGAAGACGTCGGCGACGAATGGATTGGCGGACTGCTCGAACGGCAGCTGGACGCGGATTCCGATATTCTCTGACCTGCCACCCGGATGGCCCAGGGCCACTCCCCGGTTCGCCGCCTCCATCAATCCCGGGCCGCCTCCGGTGACGATGTCGCAGCCCATTGCCGCCAGGCCGGCGCACATCCTTTCGACTTCTTCGTAGACCCAGTGACCCGCATGCGTCCGCGCCGAGCCGAAGACGGTGACGCGGTATCGATCCCTTTTGGTCGGGCGAATTCGGCTCAGGTTGTTGGCGGTGGACCACAGCGCGAAGAGTGCATCGATCAGGATCTCTCGAACCGGCTCTTCGTCGGACAACCTGACGATGCCATCTTCACGGTCGTTGCGCGCGCCCTCATCCACCGTCCTGCTCCGCCGATGCCCTGAACGTTGCGCATTCCTCGCGCGTCTTCCGGCGGGCAACCATCGGCGATTTCCCTATGTGGCCGGACGGCGCGCCCTCGGAGCGCGACGAGGCGAATGTTCTGTCGCAAAAATACCAAACAATACCGATCCTTGACGGAAGTCCTTGAGCATATTGGTTCCCGAGCTGCGGGAAGTTCCCCTCCACGCAGCAAGCAAGAGCGACGGCCCGGCCGGGGTGATGACGGTCGGGCCGTTTGCTTAGGGCCTCATTGACTGCTGCCGGGGCGCTGCGACGCGCTCTGCGCCCGGATCTTCGCGAACTCCGAACTCGGTCTCCACTGCGGCCACTCGCGACTGTTCGCCAGGCGAGCGCCGATCGAATAAAACAGTTCTGCCTCCTGCGCGGCCCCCGCCAAGTTCCAGCTTGCGCTCCAGGCGTCGCAGGTCTGGTGGTAGCAGCGCGTCGTGAAGTCACCGAGCCAGCGTTCGCCGGCAGGTCGGCCGCCGTCGGCCATGTCGTATGCGCCCGAGAGCGCCATATTGAGCAACACCGGGACGCCGCGCTTCGCGAATGAGAAATGGTCGGCACGGTAAAATAGCCCGCGCTCGGGATGGTTCTCCGGGGTCACGTATCGCCCCTGGGCCTTGGCTGCGGTTGCGAGATAATCCTCCATCTCGCTCTGCCCTCGACCGACGAGCACCACGTCGCGGACCGGCCCGACCGGCTGCAAGGTGTCGAACGTCAGGTTCGCGACCGTCGTTTCCATCGGAAAGAGCGGGTGCTGTGCATAATATTCGGAGCCGAGCAGGCCCCTTTCCTCACCCGTCCAGGCTGCAAAGACGAGCGTCCGCTGCGGGCGCGGACCGGATGCGAACAGCCGCGCCTCCTCCAACATAGCCGCCAGACCGAGCGCATCGTCCAGCGCGCCGGGCCGCATGGTTCGGCCCTGGGCATCAGCGGGGCCGATCCCGAAGGCGTCCCAGTGCCCTCCGAACGAAACGGTCTCATTCGGATATTTCGAGCCGGTGATCTTGCCGAGCACATTGCGGCTGGTGATACGCGAAAGGGCCACCGGGACGTCGGCGTTGAAAGCAGCTTTTAGGTCGATCGGTTTGAAGCCGGCCGTACGCGCCTGCCGCTTCACTGCGCCATAGTCGTAGCCTGCGCTCTTGAGCAGCGCGGCGGCAACGCTTTGCTGCATCCAGCCTTGCAGTAATACGGGCTGGGGCGCGTTCGGCAGTTGCGCAATGCTGTAGGTCTCGCCTGCCGGACTCTTCACCACATTCCAGGGATAGCCGGCGGCATCGGTTTCGTGCACGATCAGCGCGGCGATCGCACCGCGGCGCGCTGCCTCCTCATATTTGTAGACCCAGCGGCCGTAGAAGGTCATCGTCTTGCCGCCGAACTTGCCGGCAACGGGCTCACCGGCCGCGGCCTCGAAGTCCGGGTCGTTGACCAGCATCACGATGACCTTGCCCCGAACGTCTACGCCCTTGAAATCGTCCCAGCCTCGCTCGGGAGCAGTGACGCCGTAGCCGACGAAGACCATGGGTGCGTTGGCGATCCGCACGCGATCCACCGGGCGAACCGTCCCGAGGTAGAGATCGTCCGGAAATTTGAGCGAGTTGGTCTTACCGCTTTGGCTGACCGACAGGTTCGCAGGAGCCTGCAACTTCGTGTGGATCATCGGCACGATCTGCGTCCAGCCGCCCTTCTCACCTGCCGGCTCCAGGCCCGCCGCCTTGAACTGCTCGATGAGGTACGGGATGGTCTTATCCTCGCCCGCCGTCCCGGGGGCGCGCCCCTGGAATTCGTCGGAAGCGAGTACGCGCGTGATCTCGGACATCCGAGCGGCGTTGACGTGCGCGGTGGGCGGCGGCGGCGCGGCGCCAAGGGAGAGCAAGCCTGCCATCAGCAGAACGGATTTCATCGCGAATCTCCCCATCAATATTCCGTGCGGACGTGGTTCGGCCAGAACGTTCAGGCAAGCGGAAAGGTCGCGACGCAGCGTCGGGGTAAACCTTCACTTGCTTGAGCGTGACCCGCGTGCGACCTCGGGCTCCGCCGACCGCTGAGTCTCGCGGGGTGGCGCGTGCAGCTTGGGGGAAATGGCTGTGTGCATGAAAAGCGGGGCAACCGGGCGCCCTAGTAGCGCCCGATGATCTTCAATTCGCTGACCTTCCTGGTCTTCTTCGCGGTCGTGCTCGCGCTGCACTACGCGCCTTTCTTTTCGTGGCGGCAGAAGAAGATCAACCTGCTGCTGGCGTCATACATTTTCTACGCCGCGTGGAACCCGCCGTTCGTGGCGCTGCTGTGGATCTCGACGGTCGTGGACTGGTGGGCGGCGCAATGGATGGTCCGCGCCCGGCGCGAGCGTACGCGGAAGCTGTGGATGCTGACATCCGTGGTCGTGAACCTCGGGATGCTCGGCTACTTCAAATATGGCGGCTTCCTGCTCGACAATTTCGTCAAGATCGCCGCGTCCGTCGGGGTGATCTACCACCCACCGGGCTGGGACATCGTCCTTCCCGTCGGGATCAGTTTCTACACCTTTGCCACCTTGTCCTACACGCTCGACGTCTACCTCAGGCGATCGGCGCCGGCGGGCAGCTTCCTTAATTACGCCTTGTTCGTGACCTTCTTCCCCCACCTGGTGGCGGGTCCGATCATGCGGCCGACGGAACTGGTGCCGCAGTTCGAGCTGCCTCGCCGCGCAAGCCCCAACCAGATGTTCTTCGGCCTCGCACTGCTGACGCTCGGACTGTTCCAGAAAGTCGTGCTCGCCGACGGGTTCCTCGCTCCGGTGGTGGAGGCCGTCTACGACCAGCAGGAGAAGATGCCCGGCATGCTCGACAGCTGGGTCGCGACGCTGGCCTTTGCCGGGCAGATCTTCTGCGACTTCGCGGGCTATTCGACCTCGGCGATCGGCGTGGCCCTATGCCTAGGCTTCGCGATGCCGGACAATTTCCGCTTTCCTTACGGCGCGGTCGGATTCTCGGATTTCTGGCGCAGGTGGCACATCACCCTGTCGAGCTGGCTGCGGGACTATCTTTACATTCCGCTCGGTGGGAACCGGTACGGTCACGCACGGACCTACATGGCGCTGATGGGCACGATGCTGCTCGGCGGATTGTGGCACGGAGCGAATTGGACGTTCGTCGTGTGGGGCGGCCTCCACGGGCTCTACTTGTCGGTCGAGCGGTGGCTGAGGGAGCGTTTCCGCGGCTTCACGCCCGGACGCGTGTCCTTGTTCGGACTCGCCCTTCTCACATTCCTTTTGGTCAACATCACCTGGGTGTTCTTCCGCGCCAAGACCTTCGCAGGCGCAGGCGTCGTATTGAAGGGGATGGCCGGCATGCAGACCGGGCCCGAGCCCCTGATCGCCGCGGGGCCGATGATCATCGCCATGGTCATCGTCACCGCAATCTTCGGAACTCACCTGACGATGCGCAAGACGACTCTCGAAGCCGTGATCGAGCGGACTCCCGCCGTCGCGATCGCGGGCATCTGGACCATGCTGTTGCTGGCGGTGATCCTCGAGCAGGGACAAGGCAGTGCATTTATCTACTTCGCCTTCTGAGCAGGGCCTTACCGGCACGCGTGAGGGCGCCCTTCCGCCGGGCCTGAGGAAGACGGCGGCCGACCGCCCCGGGCAAGCGCAGCCTGTCCCCGTACGCGACATACCGGCGCAGCCGTGGGTCAGGATCGGCGCTTTCGTCTTCTTCGCTGTCGCGCTGCTGATGGTGGCCTGGGAGTGGCATACGCGCCAACTGGACCTTCGCGCGGGGGATCTCGATGACAGTCCACAGTCCTGGGCGGAACAGCGTCGCCTTGCCGACGTCTCCCCGGTCACGATCATCGGCGACAGCCGGATCCTGTTCGATACCGACCTCGACCGCTTCCAGCAGCTGACAGGCGTGCGTCCGGTTCAGGCCGCCATCGTCGGGACGAACGGCAGAGCGCTTCTCGAGAGCTTCGCCAACGATCCGAAGTACAATGGCCTGCTGATCGTCGGTATGGCGGACACGAGCTTTTTCCGTCCGCAGGGCGTGGGGATAGGCGCCCCCTATCTCAAGGGTCTCAACAAGAACGAGAAGCCCGCCCAGCTGAGCGGCCTGTGGATCGACCGCTGGTTGCAGCGCCACGTTTCGTTCCTCGATTCCGACTATCGTCTCAGCCGCTGGCTGCCGCGTTTCGACAAGGGCATTCGGAAGGGCGTCGACAGCCCTTATGAGGACGTCTGGAAGATCTCGGAGACGTTCGACGACCGGCAATATTTCATGTGGGACCGGATCGAGACGGACCCCTATCTTCGCGAGCACGCGCGCCATGCCTGGGACCGCTTCAAGGGCAAGCCTTTTCCCCCGTTCCTGATCGACCGGGTCATCGCTCGAAGCGCGGAGGCGGTGCACCGGATACGAGCACGTGGCGGCGACGTGATCTTCATCCGACCGCCGTCCGCTCCGGAGCTGCGGGTGTATGAGCAACAGCGGCTTCCCAAAGCGCGAGGCTGGGACCGGCTGCTGGTCGGCGCCAATGCGAAAGGCGTCCACATCGACGACCTCCCGCAGGTGCAGAATTTGGTACTTCCCGAATGGTCGCACCTGAGCCGCAAGTGCGCGACCGTTTTCACCGACGCTTACGTACGCCGCCTGACCGAACTAACGACCAGGCTAAAGCTGCGGGGCGACGCACCTCAACCGCTCACCCGTGCCCACTGCGTCCCCGCGAACATCGCTATGGCAGGGCAGTCGCATTGAGGCATATCTCGAGGCCGTGACGAGCGCCGACTTTGCGGCTACGCCGCCCCGATGACTGAACAAGCAGTACCGCCCAAGCGTATTTTCCCGACCTCCAAGGTGGACGCTCGCACCGCCGAGCATGTCCCTTCGATCCCGCAGACCGAGAGCGCGGCCTACAAGCTGGCGTTCCAGGACGAGGAGTTCCTGCTGCGCGAGGATCTTCGCCCCGTTCGCTTCCAGCTCGAGCTGTTGAAGCCCGAACTCCTGCTCAATGAAGCGAACATCGGATCGACCTTTGTGTTCTACGGCTCGGCGCGCATCCCGGCGCCCGAGATGGCCGACGCGTTGATCGCCGCCGCGACGAATCCGGAACAGGAAAGGATCGCCGAGCGGCTGAAGGCCAAGTCGAAATATTATGAGATCGCGCGTGAGCTCGCGAAGCTCGCCAGCCGCTGCTCACCGGATCGGGAAGGCAAGCGTCACTTCGTCGTCTGCTCGGGCGGCGGTCCCTCGATCATGGAGGCTGCCAACCGCGGGGCGGCCGAAGAAGGCCAAGAGTCGATCGGCCTAAACATCGTTCTTCCGCACGAGCAGCTTCCCAACCGCTACGTCACTCCGGACCTCAGTTTTCAGTTCCACTATTTCGCGCTTCGGAAGATGCACTTCCTGCTGCGCGCCCGCGCCGTGGCGGTGTTCCCTGGCGGGTACGGCACGTTCGACGAGATGTTCGAGCTGCTGACGCTGATTCAAACGGGCAAGGTCCGGCCGCTACCGATCCTGCTGTTCGGCCGCGACTATTGGAATCGCGTCGTCAATTTCGAAGCAATGGTCGAGGAAGGGGTGATCGCACCGCACGACCTCGATCTCATCCATTGGACCGAGGACGCTCAGGAAGCGTGGGACTTCGTCACCAACTTCTACGCCGAGCATCCGGCCCCGGCGCCGAGACAGTCCGCACCGCCGGAATGACGAAAGCCTAGCGCTTACTTGGCGCCGGGCTTGTCCCCGGCATCGCCGCCGCTCGTCTGCGGAGACTTGCCGGCGGCCTGCGCCGGGAGCGTCGGCTCCTTCTCCGCCTTTTGCGGGCCGTTGTTGGGACCCGTGCCCGGCTTGGCAGCGGACGCGTCAGTCGTTGCGGCAGGCGCCTTGGGGAGCGGCTGCGGGCTGCCGCTTTGCTGGTTGAGATAGGCCATGACGTCCGCGCGATCCTGCGGATTGCTGAGACCCGCGAACGTCATCTTGGTGCCCGGCGCGAAGTTGCGGGGGCTCGTAAGCCACTGGCTGAGGTTATCCCAATTCCAGGTGCCGCCCTTCTTCGCGAGGGCATCGGAAAATGGGAAGCCCTTGCCCTGGCCGATCGGCTCGCCGAGTACGCCCCAGAGGTTCGGACCGAGCTGGTTCGGTCCGCCGTTGGTCGCATTGTGGCAGGCGGCGCACTTGTTGAAGATCTGCGCTCCCTTGGCCGGATCGGCCTTGGCCAGATAGGTCTCGATCGGCTGCTCGGCTGCAGCGCCGCCCTCGCCTTCCTGCTCCACTCCGGCGATCGGGTAACCCATCTTCTCGGGACGCTCGCTGTGGAACATCTCGCCGGCCACGATCGAGGAACCGAGCGCGATAATACCCGCGAACAGCACCCAGCCGGCAATGGTGTTGAAGCGATCGTCCATGGATTTTCCCTGCTTGTCCCGCGGGCGCGGGCGAATGGATTTGCGGGCCTCTTAAGGGCGAGATTGCCCGGCTTCAAGGCCGAGCCAATGTTCGAGCAAGGTCCGCGCAATGGCGGTGTGCGGAGGTGGCTGGAATGTCGCATCTTCGCCGCCCCGAATGCCTCGGGCCAGCTCGTCGCGGGTGAACCAGCGGGCGTCCTCGAGTTCGGTCGTGTCGATGACGAGATCGCCGGATTGTGCCCATGCATGGCAGCCAAGCATCAGCGACGAGGGGAAGGGCCAGGGCTGGCTAGCGATGTAGCGGACGTCGCCGACCTCGACCCCAGCCTCCTCCTTAACTTCGCGGATCACTGCATCCTCGATCGACTCGCCAACCTCGACGAAGCCGGCGAGGGCCGAATAGCGGTTAGGGGGATAGTGAGGCTGACGACCGAGCAGGACCCGGCCCTCGTGCTCGACCAGCATGATCACGACGGGATCGACGCGAGGGAAGTGCTCGGCCGAGCAACGAGAGCAGGAGCGCGACCAGCCGCCTCGAACGATGTCCGTCGAGTGGCCGCAATTGGCGCAGAAGCGGTGGCGCGAGTGCCAGCGTGTGAGGCTGAGGGCGGCAGCGAACAGAGGAGCGGCGCCGCAGTCGAGCTGGGCGATGAGCGGAAGGACGCTGAACGCCGCTCCAGCCGGCTCGACCAGCGGCGAGAAGCGCGGTGAGTCGCCTTCCAGGCCGAGGAAGAGCGAGGGGTCGCCGACTTCCTGCCAGACGAGAGCGCCGGCGTCGTCCATTGCCGGCAAGCCGTCGCGCCAAACGAGTTCAAGCGCATCGGCCTGATTCGCGAGGTCTGCGATTCTGTCGGGCGTGGCGCGCAGAGCGTCCGCGCGATCCAGCCCGGGCCCGGAAAAGAACGCCTCAGGCCGCATGTTGCTGCCTCGTCAGCGCGAGGTCGGCGGCGCGTCGGTACAGGGTGGGAAGCCCGGCTCGGTCAAGTTCACTGATCAAATGCCACCAACCTTCTCCGGTCGGCTCCAATTTCAACACGACGTGAAGGTCGAGCGAAAAATGGGTGAAAACGTGCCGCACGGTTCCGATCGCATTCGCATCGCCTGGGAGCGCGACCGTCCATTCGGACCCTGGTAGCGCAGACATTCCGCCGAGCATTCCTTTGTTCGGCCGTCGTGTCAGCCAGACCTGGCCGTCACGCTCCACCCAATAAGCGACGCCATATCTATGCGGGCGCTCCCGTCGTTGCTTCGGGGCTGGGAAGGACTGCGGATCGCCGCTCCGAAACGCGAGGCAGTGCTGGCTGAGCGGGCAAACCCCGCACGCAGGCGCCCTGGGGCGGCAGACCGTCGCCCCCAGGTCCATCATCGCCTGCGTGAAGTCGCCGGCGCGTCCTTCCGGCAGCATGTCGAATACGGCAGTTTCGATTTGGCTTCTCGACGGCTCCCGCAGGCCGTGGAGGCGCGCGACAACGCGCTGCACGTTGGTGTCGACGGCAGCTGCCCGCTGGCCGAATGCGATCGCAGCGATGGCGGCCGAGGTGTAATCGCCGACTCCGGGAAGCTTGCGAAGCTCGGCCGCCGTATCCGGAAAGGCCCCGAGGCGCGCAACTTGCCGAGCGCATAGGATCAAGTTGCGCGCCCTCGCGTAATAACCGAGCCCGGCCCATTCAGAGAGGATGTCCTCGTCCCGGGCCCCGGCCAGCGCCTGGACGTTGGGCCAGCGAGCCACGAACCGATCGAATCTCGGAACCACCGCGGCCACCGTCGTCTGCTGGAGCATGACCTCGCTCAGCCATACGCGATAGGGATCGGGCGGCGATTCGCCGGGCGTCGATCGCCACGGCAAACGCCTGAAGTTATCCACATAATGTTGAAGCAGCAGCGCTGCGACATTGGCGGTCACCAATACGCTATGCCATGCTCGGGTCGCATGTCGAAGAAAAAGCCCGATGATTCCGAACGAAGCTGCCGGCCCCGAGCCGCCGGCGAGCTGGTCGGCGACATCGGCGGCCAGTCGTTCCGCCGCTTCGGCTTCATGCAGAGCGCGATCGTCAGCCAGTGGGCGGAGATCGTCGGTGAGCGCTACGCAAAAGCTTCCTCCCCCGAATCAATCAAGTTTCCGGCCGGCAGGAAGGCCGGCGGCTGCCTGACCCTTTTGGTCGACGGTGCCCACGCGCCTTTGATCCAGCACCTGACGCCGCTGATCATCGAGCGGGTCAACCGCTTCTTCGGTTACGCGGCGATCAACCGGATCGTCTTCAAGCAGGGACGCCCGCCCATGCCGCCGCGCGCTCCACAGCGGCCGCAGCTGCGTCCGGTGCCAAAGGAACTGGGCGAAGGCCTGCGCGAAATCGCCGACGCTGAGCTCCGTGCCTGCCTGGAGTCGCTTGGCGCGCGAATTGCCGCTACCAGCGGGCCGCCGTCGCTTCCGAGCGATGGCGACGATCCCATCCCCGTGATCAATCGGAGCAAGTGAATCGATGAAGGCCGGCAATATCCTCGTGAGCGCAATGGCAGTCCTGGCGATCGCTGGATGCAAGAAGAACAACACGGAAAGCGGCGGGACTCCGGTCGCCAACGAGACGGTCAAGATCACCCAGGCCAATCCACCGCCGGGCGGCACCTGGGCGGATGTCGTCAACGCGACGTCCGGCGGCTTCATGATGGGCAACCCGAACGCCAAGGTGAAGCTGGTCGAGATCGGCTCCCTCTCTTGCCCGCACTGCAAGAAGTTCGAGGAGGAAGGCGCGCCGGCACTCATCGAAAAATATGTGAAGCCGGGCAACGTCAGCTGGGAATTCCGGCCCTACGTCATCCACGGCGCGATCGACATGGCGGCCAACCTGGTCGTGCGGTGCACCGAAGCGAAGACCTTCTTCCCTTTGACCGAGGCGATGTACGCAAATCAGGATGCGATGCTGGCCAAGGTCCAGGCGGCCCCTCAGGACAAGGTCAACGAAATCCAGAATCTGCCGCCCAACCAAGTGTTCGTGGCCATGGCGAACCTTCTCGGCCTGCAGGATTGGGCCGCGGCGCGAGGAATTCCGCAGGCCAAGAGCAATCAATGCCTGAGCGATCAGAAGAAGATCGACCAGGAAGTCCAGTTTACCAGCGACGTCACGAACCAGTATCCGGATTTCCAGGGCACCCCGGGGTTCATCATCAATGGGAAACTGCTCAAGGACACCGCTTCCTGGGAAACGCTGGAGCCTCAGCTGAAGGACGCGCTCAAATAATGCTCCGTGCCTCGGCACTGATCGCTGCGCTCGCGCTGGCGGCGCTCCCGGCAAACGCGGCTGCTGCCCCGACGGCGAAACCCGGAACCAAAGCGGATTGGACGCGCACCTTCGGCGTGACGCCGGAGGGCGGATTTCGCATGGGCAATCCCAGGGCGAAGGTCGCGATCGTCGAATATGCGTCGCTCACCTGCCCGCACTGCAGGCACTTTGCCGAGACGGCGATGAAGCCGTTGCTCGACCAATATGTGCGGACCGGCAGAGCGAGCTACGAATATCGCTCGTTCATCCTCAACGGCGTCGATCTTGCGGCGACGCTGGTGTCGCGCTGCAACGGGCCGTCTCACTTCTTCCCGATGGCGGAGCAGCTCTACGCGACGCAGCCGGAATGGGCCGCGAGGACCGGTGAGCTTTCCAAAGCCGAGCAGGACCAGATCGGCGCGCTTCCGCAGGGTCACATGATGCTCGCGAT